>ENA-ORCW01000021-ORCW01000021.1-marine-metagenome-genome-assembly--contig:-NODE-21-length-334863-cov-7.535387_pt1 | contig 334863 bp, 316 predicted proteins | sample MGYA00237784_ERZ508517 | MGnify/ENA primary metagenome ERZ508517 (study PRJEB26187, sample SAMN06268979) | marine metagenome | isolation source: Tt ae E1 feedstock associated aerobic enrichment on... | reverse complement strand
CGCCGCGGCACCCTACGCCTATAGCGACGGCACCACCCAGTACCTCTACGGCGTCGCCACCGACGGCAACGTCTACGGCAAGACCTACGACGGCGCCGCGTGGACCGAGTGGGCCCCGCTCAACGACCCCGCCTACCCGGCCGGCGCCTACCAGCCCTACGCCGTGAACTGGGGCGACCACGAGAACGTGTTCTGGACGGGCCAGGACGGCAAGGCCTACTGGAACCGCTACGACGGTGCCGCATGGACCGGCGCGCGGGAGATCCCCGGCGACTACACCTACGCCGACACGCCGTACGCGGTCGGGTACAACAACCAGCTCTACGCCCACGCGACCGGCGCCGATGGCGTGCCCTACAGCAACACCTTCGACGGCTCGGCGTGGTCGGGCTGGGCGACGTACCAGGCGGCCCCGTCGCCCGCAGCACGGCGGGTGACGGCCGGCGACCCGGCGAGCGCGCCGTCGGTGAACGTGGCACGCACGTCGGCATCGGTGACGCGCACGACCTCGGCCCAGGTCGAGCCCGTGGCATCCGACCCGAGCACCTCACCCGACAGCCCCACCGGCGGCACCGCGCCCCCGCCGGTCGCGGCGAGGTCCGGCCCGGCCGGCGGCGCGAACTCCTCGACCCAGACACCCAGCGTCTCCCGCAACGGTTCGCCGAGGTAGCCGCCCAGTCGGATGCGCAGGTCCTCGTCGGTGATCGCGGTGCCGAAGCCCACGACGAGCGTGCCGCCGCCGTCGGCGTACGCGGCCAGCCCGGAGACCTGCGCGTCGGTCGCCACGAAGTGCGCGGGCGCGACGACCAGGCCGTACCCCGACAGGTCGCCGTCGGCGCGCACGAAGTCGACCGTGTGCCCGAGAGAAGTGAACGCGCGGTGCCAGGCGAACAGCACCTGCAGGTAGGCGACCGTCGTCGGCGACGCCGGCTGCTCGATCGCCCACCAGCTGTCCCAGTCGAGGGCGATCGCCACCGCCGCAGGCACCCGACCGCCCTCGACTCCCCCATCGGGGCCTGACAGGTCGCGCAGCTCTCCCCCGAGCTGCGCGATCTCACGCCACACCCGGGTGTCGGTGCCGCCGTGCGGCACCATGCCCGAGTGGAACTTCTCCGCACCCGCGGCCGACTGCCGCCACTGGAAGAACAGGATGCCGTCGGCACCGCGCCCCACGCACTGGTACGACCAGGCGCGCATCTGCCCGGGTGCCTTCGGCGCGTTGCGCGCCCGCCAGTTCACCGCGCTCGGCGCCTGCTCCATGAGCAGCCAGGGGGTGCCGCCGCCGAGCGAGCGCATGAGGTCCCGCACCATCGCCGCGTACGCCGGAGAGCGGGGGTCGGCCGGGTCGGGGTACGTGTCGTCGGAGACGACGTCGACGAGCGGCGCCCACTTCCAGTAGTCGGCCGGCTTGAAGAAGCCCATGAAGTTCGTCGTGATCGGCACGTCGGAGCCGCTGCGGATCACCTCGACCTCCGCCGAGTAGCACGCCATGAGCTCGTCGCTCGAGAAGCGGTCGAAGTCGAGCAGCTGGGTCGGGTTGCGGAAGCTCGGCGCGGCCGACGGCGGCGACACCTCGTCGAACCCGTCGTAGCGCTGCGACCAGAACGCGGTGCCCCACGCCCGGTTCAGCTCCTCGACCGTGCCGTACTTCGCCTCGAGCCAGGCCCGGAAGGCGTCGGCCGACACCTCGCAGTAGCAGTGGCTCACGTGGCATCCGTACTCGTTGTTGACGTGCCAGAGCTCGAGGGCCGGATGCCCCGCGTAGCGCGTGACGAGCTGCTCGACCAGGCGCTTCGCGTACGACCGGTACACGGGCGAGCTCGGGCAGTACTGCTGTCGGCTGCCGACCGCGAGGCGCACGCCCTGCTCGGTGACGGGCAGGGTCTCCGGATGCCGCTTGGCCAGCCAGGGCGGCGGCGAGGCGGTCGCCGTGGCGAGGTCGACCCGCACGCCCCCGGCGTGGAGCGTGTCGAGCACGTCGTCGAGCCACCCGAAGTCGTACTCGCCCGGGCGCGGCTCGAGCCGGGCCCACGAGAACACGCCGACGGTCGCGAGGCTGATGCCGCCCTGCTGCATGAGCGAGACGTCCTCGTCCCACACCTCGCGCGGCCACTGCTCGGGGTTGTAGTCCCCGCCGTACCAGATGGTCACGATGCACTCATCCCTTCACACCGCCGGTGGCGAGGCCGGACTGCCAGTACCGCTGCAGGAACAGGAACGCGATCACGAGCGGCAGGATCGACACGAACGACCCGGTGATCACCGTCGAGAACAGCGCCTGCGACCCGCCGCCGGCGCTCGCCGCCGACTGGAGCTGCGCCAACCCGACCGTGATCGGGTACAGGTCGGAACTGTTCAGCATGATGAGCGGCAGGAAGTAGTTGTTCCAGGTCGCCACGAGCGAGAACAGGAACACCGTCACGAGGCCCGGCCCGAGCAGCCGGAGGCCGACCTGCCAGAAGATGCGGAACTCCCCCGCACCGTCGACGCGCGCCGCCTCGATCATGCTGTCGGGTACCGCGTCGGCCGCGTACACCCGCATGAGGTACACGCCGAACGGACTGACCAGCGACGGAATGATGATCGCCCACGGGGTGTCGGTCAGGCCCGCCCGCGAGAACAGCAGGTAGGTCGGCAGCGCGAGCGCCGTGAGCGGAATCATGATGGCGCCGAGGATGATGCTGAACAGCGCTGCGGAGCCCGGGAAGCGGTACTTCGCGAACGCGTAGCCGGCCGCCGCGGCGAGCAGGGTCGCACCGACCGCCGAGACGCCCGCGTAGAGCACGGTGTTCAGCAGCCAGCGCGTGAAGATGCCGCCGCGGATCGTGAACAGCGTCTGCAGGTTCTCCCAGAGCGACAGCTCACCGCCGAACCAGAGCCCGAAGGTGGAGAACAGCGCCGAGTTGTCCTTGGTCGAGGAGACGAGCAGCCACCAGAGCGGCAGGATGAAGTAGAGCACGCACAGCCAGAGCAGCACGGTGAGCATCCAGTTGCGGCGTCGCTCCGGGGCGAAGCGGCGGGCGGTCGCGGCGCCGCGGCCGAACGGGCTGCGTCGGCCGCCCTTCGCGCCGACGGTGACCGCGGCCCGGGTCTCGAGATCGGTCATGCTCCGCTCCTCTCCTTGCGCGCCCGTCGTTGCTCGTTGAGCTGCACGACGTACGACACGATCGCGATCACGAGGCCCAGGAGGAACGCGATCGCCGCTGCGTAGTTCAGCTCCTGGTTGATGAACGCGAGGTTGTACGCGTAGTAGTTGGGCGTGAATGAATTGGTGATCGCGTCGGGCGCGATCGTGTTCAGCAGGCTCGGCTCGTTGAAGAGCTGGAACGTGCCGATGATCGAGAAGATCACCGTCAGCAGGATCGCCGAGCGGATCGCCGGGATCTTCACGCTCCACGCGGTGCGGAACTGGCCGGCGCCGTCGATCTCGGCGGCCTCGTACAGCTCCGACGGAATCGCCCGGAGCGCGGCGTACAGGATGATCATGTTGTAGCCGACGAACTCCCACGTGACGATGTTCATCATCGAGCCGAGGATGTTCTCGGGCGAGAGGAAGTCGGGAGTGCCGAACCCGACGCTGCGTGCGATCTGCGCGATCGGCCCGAAGTCGGGGCCGTACAGGTAGCCCCACATGAGGGTGGCGACCACCGCCGGCACGGCGTACGGCATGAAGATGAGCAGCCGCGCGCCCTTCGACCCACGTGCCCGACCGCTGTCGAGCGCGAGGGCGAAGAACAGCGCGAGCCCGAGCATGATCGGCACCTGCACGACGAAGAACAGGGCCATGCGGCCGATGCTCGCGAGGAAGTCCGGGTCCTGCAGGGCCCGGACGTAGTTGGCGAACCCGGCGAACGTCTCGCCGCCGATGAGGCGGGACTCGAACAGGCTGAGGTACCCCGCGTAGCCGAGCGGCACGATCAGCATCGCGACGAAAATGACGAAGAACGGGGTGATGAACAGGTACGCGGCGCGGTTCAGCTTGCGCTGGTTCGCGCTTACGCGACGTTTCTGCGGTGCGGCGGCAGTGGGGCGCTCATCGTCGAGCGCCGGTGCGTGGGACACGACGGCTCCTTACTCTCTGCGGTTCCGGGGCGGGGCGGGCGCCGGCCGGGTGTCGGCCGGCGCCCGGAGCGGCGTGCGGCCGGGGGCAACCGACCGCACGCCCTCGCCTCACTCGACGGTGAAGCCCTGCGCCTCGGCGTACTCGGTGAGCTCGGTCTGCCACTCGTCGAGTGCGGCCGAGATGTCACCCTTGGCGGCGATCACGGTACCGACCGTCTCCTCGTAGCTCGAGTAGACGAAGTCCATGAACGGCAGCCACTCGAAGTCGGTGTCGACCGTCTCCGAGATCTCGGCGAACAGCGCGTTGACCTCCTGGCCGCCGTAGAACTCGAGCTGCTGGCCCGCGAACGCCGGGTCCTCGAGCACCGAGAGCTGCGGCGGGAACAGGAACTGCTCCGTTGCGAGCCGAAGCGCCGACTCCTCGTCGTGGTTGATGAACTTCGCGAGCTCGTAGGCCGCGATCGGGTTCTCGCTGGTCGCGAGCACCGCGTCGGACGAACCGCCCCAGTTGCCCGAGACCTGCTCACCCGCCGACCACTGCGGCAGCGGCGCGGCGCGCCACAGGCCCGAGGTCGACTCGGCCGTGCCCTGGAGGAAGATCGGCCCCCACGCGGCGGTGAGCCAGCCCGCGTACTTGCCGTTCGCGAGGCCCTGGTACCACTCGTCGTTGAAGTCGACGTCGGTCGAGATCAGGTCGGCCTGGATCAGCTCGGTCCAGTAGTCGGCGACCTGCTTGGCCTCCGTGCCGTTCACGTTGATCGACACGGTCTCGGCACCGTCGTAGCCGAAGGGCTTCGCACCCGCCTGCCACATGAAGCCGATCATCTGGCCCGCCTGGGTCGCGCCGACGTTCGAGATGTACGAGCCCGTCTCGTCCTTCACGGCCTGCGCGGCGTCGGCGTAGTCGTCCCACGTCGCGGGGGCCTCGTCGATGCCGGCCTCGGCGAGGATGTCCTCGCGGTAGAGGTTGCCCATCGGACCGACGTCCTGCGGAATGCCCCAGGTCTCGTCGCCGGGCGAGACCTGGTTCCAGGCCCACTCCACGAAGTCGCCCGAGATCTCGTCGGCGCCGTACGGCTCGAGGTCGAGCAGCGCCTCGCTGAGCACGAAGGACGAGATGTACTGGTACTCCATCTGCGCGACGTCCGGCGCGCCCTGCCCCGCCTCGAGGGCGCTGCGGAGCTTCTGGTAGTGCTCCGCGCCCTGGCCGACGTTCTCGACCGTCACGCTGATCGCGGGATAGGCCTCCTCGAAGAGGTCGACCTCGTTCTGGATGTCGGGCACCCACGTCCAGAACGTGAGCTCGGTGGGGGTGTTGAGCGCCTCCTCGCGCTGCTCGTCGGTGATGGCGTCACCGCTCGCGCCGGAGTCGCCCCCGTCACTCGACGAGCACGCCGTGAGGAGCAGTGCTGCGGCAGCGGCGACGGAGCCCAGCTTCAGTGCTGTTCTTGGTGCGTTCCTCATGTCCTCTTCCTTGTTCTGTGGTGTCCCAGGGGTTCCTGGTCTTCCGGTACCGGCGGATGCCGGCGGGTCACCCGTCGAGCAGGGTCAGCGTCGACCATGCGGCGAGGGCGAGTTCGGTGCCCGCGGCGTGCGCCGTGCCGGTGACGGCATCGACCACGTCGCGGGAGAGCGTGATGGAGGTCTCGTCCCAACTCCAGTTGAACGAGAACCAGGCGCGGCGACCGTCGGGCAGCGTGCCCGACGAGACCGTGACCGGCAGGGCGCGGCCGGCGGCGAGGCCATCGGCGATCGGCGCGGGCACGAGGCTGCGCACGAGGTCGGCGGCCAGCGCGGGCGACGGCACCGTGCCGACGACCGTGATGCGACCGTCGCCGTGCGGGTGGGTCGTGACGGCGGGGAAGTCGCCGAAGCGCGGGTGCGCGTACTGCGCGACCACCTCGGCCCCGTCGGCGATGAGGCCGTCGGCCCACAGGCGCCCCGAGGCATCCGCTGCGGTCTGGAAGTCGTCGGCGCCGTGCACGGGCACGTCGGCCTGCAGGTTCGAGAACTCCTCGTAGTGCACGCCGGCGGCCTCGGCGAGGCGGGCGGGCGCGACCTCGATGCGGGCGCGCGCCTCCTCGTCGCCGTAGCCCGTGCGGATGCCCACCACGAGGTGACCGCCGGCTGCGGCGTACTCGCGCAGCAGGTCGAGGTCGGCATCGGATGCCACGTAGAACGCCGGCGCGATGAGCACTGGGTACCGCGCGGCCAGGTCGGCGGCGCCCAGCGCGTGCGCCTGGGCGGCGTGCAGGATGCGCGCCTGCGCGCCCGCGTCGACGACTCCGCGGTGAAAAGCGTCGAAGATGCGCGTGTACGCCTGGCGGTCGGGCGCGCCGTCGGCGGTGGCGAGCGGCGGGAAGAACTCGAACGCGAAGCGGCTGTCGTTCGACCACAGGATCGCGACGTCGCCGTCGGGCTCGAACCCGTCGAGCGCCTCGCCGATCGCGCCGAGGTCTGCGCCGACCTCCGCGAGCTCGCGGTACACGCGGCCCGGCTGCAGGCTGTGCGGGAGGATGCCGCCCCAGTACGTCTCGGTGCCGTACGGCAGGGTGTGCCAGTGCCAGTACTCGATCATCGCGGCGCCGCGCGAGATGAGCGCGAAGGCGGCCTGGCGGAGCTGACCGGGGTAGGGCGGGAGGTTGAACTCGGAACCGCCGATCGCCTGCGCGTCGGTCTCGGTGACGAGGAAGCGCGACTGCTTCGACGAGTACATGCGGTCGGCCTGGCGGAACATCGCGGCGACGCCGGAGGTCGTCCACGGGGTGACCGGCGCGAGGTCCTTCGTAGCGTCGAGGTGGTCCTGCATGGCGTAGTACGGGTTGCCGGCGGTGACGTCGAGCGCCTCGACGAGCTCCTCGTCGTCGAGCGCGGGGCGCGGGTAGGCGATGCAGGTGGTGACGAACTGCTCGGGGCTCGCGTACTCGCGCACGATGTCGGCCTGCCAGGCGATGAACTCGGTCGTGAGGTCGGCCTGGTAGCGGCGCCAGGCGAGGTCGTACTGCGGCAGCGAGTTGCCGTCGGGGGTCCACAGGTCCGACCAGTCGGAGAGCCGGTGCGACCAGTAGGTGAGCCCCCACTCGCGGTTGAGCGTCTCGACGTCGCCGTACTGCGCCTTCAGGCGGCGCACGAACCGCTGGAAGCTGCCGCGGTTGTGGAAGAGCAGCATGCCCGGCTCGTTGTCGACCTGGTAGCCGATCACTGCGGGGTGCTCGGCGTAGCGGGCGATGACCTGGCGGATCACGCGCTCGGCGTGGAACCGGAACGCCGGGTGCGAGTAGTCGACCTCCTGGCGCGCCCCCCAGGGCATGGGCTCGCCGGTCGCGGTGTCGGCGGCGATCTCGGGGTACGCGGTCTGGAGCCACGGCGGCACCGCGTAGGTGGGAGTGCCGAGGATCACCTTGATGCCGCGCTCGTGCGCCCCGTCGAGCACCGGCTGCAGCCAGTCGAGGTCGAACTCGCCGTCGCGCGGCTCCCAGGTCGACCAGACCGACTCGCCCACCCGGATGACGGTGAAGCCCGCCTCGACCATCAGGTCGAGGTCCTGCGCGGTGCGCTCCTCGACGTGGTACTCGGCGTAGTAGGCGGCTCCGAAGAGGATGCCGGTGGGCTGGTGCGGCTGGTGCGAGGTCATGCGCTGCAGAACTCCGTTGTCGTGCGGTGGGGGCGTCGGCTGTGACGATCTGCTGGGAAGCTACACCCGTTTGTTACCGGTAACAACCCCCTCGTTACCAAGTTGTTACCGGTAACACCGTCGCGGGCTGCGGCGCCTGCTGGGAGCCCCCGGGGCGGAGAGCGCGATCACGCTCGCGAGCGCGCGGCCCCTCAGCCGCGCTGGGCGGCCGCCGTCGAGCGACGCACGACGAGCTCTGGGATGTTCGGCGGTTCCGCGTAGGCGCCCGGCCCGTCGATCAGCTGCAACAGCCGCCCGAACGCGATGCGGCCCTGCAGGTCGAAGTCCTGGTGCACGGTCGTCAGCGGCGGCCGGAAGAACGGCGCCTCGGGGATGTCGTCGAACCCGACCACGCTCACGTCGTCGGGCACGCGCTTGCCCGCCTCCTCGAGCGCGAGCATCGCGCCGAGCGCCATCTGGTCGTTCGCCACGAGCAGCGCCGTCGCATCCGTGTGCACGGCGGCGTCGTGTGCGGCCCGGTGGCCCGACGCCGGCGACCAGTCGCCCTCCGCGCGCCCGAGCGAGGTGATGCCGTGGTGCTCGAGCGCGAAGTGGTACGCGGCCTCGCGGTTGCGCGCCGACGACCATCCGGTCGGGCCGGCGATGTAGAAGAAGCGGCGATGCCCGAGCTCGACGAGGTGGTCGACGCTCACCTTCATGCCGTGTCCGTGCACGGTGTGCGGGTCATCGGAGGCGAGGTCGTCGTCGTCCTCGTCCTCCGGCACGATGTACGCCGGCATGCGGAAGTCGGTCGCGGCGAACGCGGCCGACATGTCGTCGGTCGTCGACAGCGCGATGACCCCCGCCAGGTCCTGCCGGTTGACGAGGTCGAGTGCCGCGTCGATCGCCTCCCGGTCGCGGAAGTCGAGGGAGATGAAGTCGAGCACGTACCCGGCCTCGCTCGCACCGCTGCTCGCACCCTGCGCGGTCTTGCTCGGCCCCACCTGCACGATGTCGTGCACCAGCGCCGCGACCCGATTCGACCTCCGCGTCGCGAGCGATCGTGCGGCCATGTTCATGCGGTAGTCGAGCGTCTTGAGCGCCTGCTCGACCCGCTCGCGCGTCGCCGGCCGGATGCCCTCGTACCCCTTGAGGTACCGGCTCACCGTCTGGTGCGAGACCCCTGCCAGGCGCGCGACGTCGTAGATGGTCGCGGCTTTCGGTGGCGCGGCGACGACGTCGGGCGCGGCACGCTCCGTGTCCATCGGGTCACCTCCCCGCGAGGCATCCGCCCGCGTTCACCCCCTGACTGTAGACCCATGGCGCGCAGCGGCAGGTGCATTCCGATCGGGGCATGCAGGCGAGCGGATGCCTCCCAGGCGACCGGCGAGCGTCAGCGGCGACGCAGCTCGACCACCGGGATCACGCGATCCGTACGCGCCTGGTACGTCGCGAACCCGTCGCTCTTGGCGGTGAATCGCGACCACGCGGCATCCCGCTCGGCGCCTTCGAGCTCGACCGCGGTCACCGGCACCTCGCCCTCGCCGGGCGCCTCGACGACCGTGTCGGGGTTCGCCGCCAGATTGTGGAACCACGCCGGATGCGTCGGTGCTCCGCCCTTCGACGCGGCGATCAGCCACCCCGCTTCATCGCGGATCGCGAAGAGCGGCGAGACGCGCTCGACCCCCGACTTCGCACCGACGTGGTGCACGAGCACGAGGTTGCGGCCGAAGCCCGCGGTGCTCACGAACCCGCCGTTGTCGCGGAACTCGTCGATGATGCCCTGGTTCCAGTCGCTCACGGATGCCTCCCTGTCGCACGTTCCCCCTGTCCAGCGCCGCCCGCGCCGCTCGTATTCCGCCCGCTCCGCGCCCTTTCCACTCCGCCCTGTGCTGAACGAAGGACTCGATACGCGACACGCCGTGCTCGGCCCACCCGCGACGCCGAATCTCCTACGTTCCGCTCGCACCCCGTCGCGTCGCCCGGGCCGAACGTAGGACTCGATGCCCGACACGCCGCGCTTCCGTCCGCCTCGGGCGCGAGTCTCCTACGTTTCGCACATGGCGGCGGGTGGTCGCGTGTGGGGAATGCACGCCATTGCCGGCAGGGCGGCGAGCGGAAGCGGCGGGCGGAAGCGGCGGGCCGGCTGGCGGGCGGGCGAGCGGAAGCGGCGGGCCGGCGGGCACCCACGTGTCGGATGCCGGTGCGACACTGGCGGCATGGCGATCGAGGTACGCCCGGCGTCGGAGTTCGCCGACGTCGCAGCCGTGGTCGGGCCCAAGCGGCCCGACGCGAACGTGTGCTGGTGCCTCAGCTACCGCATCCCGTCACGCGAGCAGCGCGAACTCGCCGGCCCGGCGCGCGGCGAGCGTGTGCGCGAGCTCTGCGCCGAGGACCCGCCACCGGGCGTGCTGGCGTACGACGGCGACGAGGTGGTCGGCTGGGCGGCGGTGCATCCGCGGGCCGATACGCAGTTCGCGCGCAACCGGAAGATCCCGCACGTCGACGACCTCGACGTCTGGTCGGTGTGGTGCATCCGCATCCGGCCCGGGCATCGCGGGCAGGGCGTCTCGCATCCGCTCCTCGCCGGTGCGGTCGAGTTCGCGCGGTCGAACGGCGCGCCCGCGATCGAGGGCTACCCGCTCGACAATGCCGGCGCCAAGATCGAGCAGACGATGGCGTACGTCGGCACGCGCGCGCTGTTCGAGCGGGCCGGGTTCACGAAGGCCGCCGACACGACCTCGGTGCTGAACGGGTTCCCGCGGGTGCTCATGCGGCTCGACCTGCGCTGAGCGGTCGGCAGCGGCAGCGGGTCGCCACCGGGCGACCGGAAGCGGACGCGTGCACCCCACCTCCGGGGGCCAATCAGCCGGTCGATCGCGCCGACGGGGCTAGAGTATGGGCACCGCTTTCCGCCGCGCCCCGAGGCGCGGCTGCCCCACCGGAGGCCCAGTGACCGACCAGTTGCCACGGCGACCGGCGCGCATCTCCGACGTGGCGCGCCTCGCCGGCGTGTCCCTCGGCACGGTCTCGCACGCCCTGAACCACCCGAGCCGGGTGCGCCCCGCGACGCTCGAGCGCGTGAACGACGCGATTCGCGAGCTCGGCTTCGTCCGCAACGCCAACGCGAGCACGCTCGCGACGGGGCGCAGCAGCAACATCGGCATGGTCGCGATCGCGTTCGGCAACTCGATGTTCGTCGACATCGCGCGCGGCGCGCAGCGCGTCGCACGCGCCGCGGGCTACAACCTGCTGCTCGCCGGCAGCGAGGACAGCTACGACACCCAGGGCCAGTTCGTGCAGTTCTTCGACGAGGCGCGCGTCGCCGGCCTGCTGCTCGCGCCCATGGAGGACTCCTCCGAGCACGTCGGTCGCATGGCGTCGCACGGTCGCCCGGTCGTGCTCATGAACTACGACGGCCCCGAGGACGCGTGCCGGGTCGTGGTCGACAACGAGCAGGTCGGCTACCTCGCCGCCCGCCACCTGATCGAGCGCGGATGCCGCCGCATCACGGTCTTCGGCGGCGGCGACGAGTTCCAGCCGGTGCAGTTCCGCCGGCGTGGCATCCGTCGGGCGATCGAGGAGGCGGGCAACGCCATCGAGGTCGATGCGGTCTCCACCGACGGCCTCACGCCGGCAGCCGGCGAGGCCGCGGTCGCACCGATCGCCGCGGCGGCGCCGGGCGAACGACCCGACGGACTCCTCTGCCTCACCGATGCCATCGCCATCGGCGCGATCCGCGGCCTCCGGACCGCCGGGGTCGACGTACCCGGCGACATGCTCGTGATGGGCTGCGACCACAACACCCAGTCGTGGGACGGCGACGTGACCCTCACGACGATCGCCATGCGCGGACTCGAGATCGGCGAGACGGCGATGGGCCTGCTGCTGGAGGAGCTCACGACCCCGCCGTCCGAGCACGTCCATCGGCGGGTCGAGCTCGAGCCCCGCATCGAGGTCAGGGCGTCGACGACCCCCGCGCCTGCACGGGCTCGCTGACCCCGTCGCCCTCGGGCAACCGCACGACTACGCCGTCCGGCGCCTTCACCCGCACGCCCGCGCGATCGGCGTGCACGAACAGGTCGCCGGCGGGCGTCGGCACGATCGCGGCCGCCCACTCCAGCGCGCCGAGCTCGGGCGCGACCGACACGACCCGCCACCCGTCGTCGAGGGGGCGGATGCCGAGCACCGCCTCCGGCAGCAGTGCCGCCGGGCCCGACGCCCAGGCGTGCGCGAGGCTCCGCCCGAACGGCCGGCCGTACATCGCCGCATGCCCGCCCTCGTCGTCGACGCCGAACTCCTCCCAGAACGTGGCCGCGCCCGCGTCGAGCATGCCGCCCCAGCGCGTCCGGATGCGCGCGACCGACTCGGTGCGCTGCCCCAGCCTGGCCAGCGCGAGCAGCGCGAAGGCCCGCATGAACGGGGTCCCGGTGGCCGTCGCGGTGATCGCCTCGGCACGCCCGTCGACCGCGGCGACCGGTCGCTCGGCGGCATCCGCCTCGAGCCCTGCCAGCACCGCGAGGAAGTTCGGGTAGCCGGCCAGCGCGGATTCAACCGCACCCGGCCCCTCGTCGAGGTAGGTGCGCCAGGCGCCCCGGCCCGTGTCCCACGCGCGATCGAGCAGGGTCGAGCGGATGCCCCGGGCCCGCGCCGCCCACCCCGCCGCGTCGTCCGCGCCGGCCAGGTCGAGCACCTCGGCGCCGTCGCGCAGCGCCCAGTACCAGAGCACCTGCAGGGCGGTCGGGTCGCGCCCGTCGTCGAACGCGACGCCCCAGTCGATGAACACGGCGCGCTCCCCCGCCGGCCCGAACGCGTCCTCGCCCGCGACCGGGCGCAGCACCCCGTCGGCGTCGGCGAACGCGTCCATGGTCTCGAGGAAGCGGCGCACGTGCGCCGCCTCCCGCCGCGCGAAGCCGTCGTCGCCGAAGTGCCGCACGTACGAGCGCACCGCGATGAGCCACCAGAGCGAGTAGTCGGCGATGCCGTTGACGAACCCGTGGCGCGGCCGACCGAGCGCGACGAGGCTGTCGCGCGCGATGGCGGCGTCGCCGGCGGCGAAGGCGTTGGCGAGGATGCCGAGAGCGTGGTCGCCGATCCACGGCATGCGGTCGCGCTTGATGCCGTCGATCATGAGCGACTGCATGCACGTCGCGAGGGTGCGCGCGCTGGTCGCCCAGATGCGGGTGAGCACGTCGTCGCTGCACGCGTAGGCGCCGGCACGGGGCATCCGTCGCCGTCGGGCCTCGACGCGGACGCCTCGGATCTGCGCGTCCTCGCTCGCAGGCGACTCCCCCGGCTCGACGTGCAGGTACCGCATGGCGACCTCGTGCGAGGTGGTCCAGACGCCGGGGGCGGCCTCGACGACGTCGATGCGCGTCTCGGAGTCGACGGCGGCGGCGCCCGTGGCGAGCGCCTCGGCGCCGGTCTCGCCGACGCCGATGCGCGGGCGCACGGCGCTCTCGACGAGCGGCCGCCCGAGCGCGGGCGGGTCGACCTCCCAGTCGGCGGGACCGAGTCGGCGCACGGGCACCTCGACCAGCGGTTCGCCGGCGTCGTGCGGGGCGGTGGCGGCGGTGCCCGGGCGAGGCTCGGCGGGCACGAGGCCGTCGGCGGTGCGGAGGTGCCAGGCGTGGGCGTCACCGATCTCGGCGAGCGCGGCGGGCACGCCCTCGGGCGCGTGCACGACGACCTCGATGCGCGCGGCCCCGACCGGCAGCGACACGTGGAACTCGCCAGCGCCGCCGCGGGCCTCGACGCGCACGCCGTCGACCTCGACGGTCGCGGAGCCGGATGCGGCGAGCTCGACGTCGGTCTCGTCGGCGTCGAGGTCGCGGGCGAACGTCGTCACCGGTTCGGTGGCGCCGAAGTTCATCGCGTAGTCGACGAACCGGTTGGCGGCGAACCCCTCGCGCACGAGCCGATGCAGCACGCCGAGCTCGTACTGGTCGGGGGCGTACCACCAGGTCACGGTGCTGTCCGACGGAGGCCCGCCCGAGGCATCCGTTGCCCCACCCACGCCTTCACGGGACGCATCGTCGGCGTCGTCGCGCGCCCATCCCGGGGCATCCGTCGCCAGCTCCCCCATCACCGCCGCGAGGTGGCTGCGCAGGGCCTCGGGGGTGTCCGCGGGCATCTTCGCTCCGATCTTCGGAAGGGGGTTGACCGTCCGACACGACAACCCTACGCTGTGAAGCGTTTCATTGAACCGCTTCACGCCCACCCCTTCCGAGGGCCCTGGCGCGGCGAGGTGAGACGCGATCACAACCGGATCGGACCCCATCCCGGGGCTCTCAATGTGGAGAGGAAGAACGCAATGACGCATTCGCAGACGACGGGCCGACGGCCCGGCGCCCGACGGAGAGGGGTGGTGACGGCCGTCGCGGCATCCGCGCTCGCCGCACCCATGCTCTTCGCCGCCACGGCCGCACCGGCGGCCGCCGAAGAGGTCGACTGTTCGACCGTGCCATGGATGGACACCTCGCTGAGCGCCGACGAGCGCGCCGAGGCGCTGCTCGACGCCAGCGAGCAGCACCAGATCTACCGCTGGCTGGTGGAGCAGCCGGCGAACGACCCGACCCGCACGGACTGGAACCCCGGCTTCAGCGGCGAAGACCCCATCGTCTACCCCGAGCAGGTGCCCTGCACGCCGTTGGTCATCTACGCCAACGGCCCAGAGGGCCTCCACCGCACCTCGGGGACGACCGCCTGGCCCGCACCGCTCGCCATCGCAGCGACATGGAACCTCGAGCTCGGCGAGGCGAAGGCGGTCGCGACGGCGGCGGAGTCGTTCGACAAGCAGCACGCCGTCATCCTCGGGCCCGGCATCGCATCGGGACGCAACCCGCTCTCGGGCCGGACGCCGGAGTACTTCGGCGAGGACCCGATCCTGTCGGGCCTGATGGGCGCCGCCAACGTGCGCGGTCTCGAGGACGGCAACCCGGACAAGCCGGTGCTCGCCAACCTCAAGCACTACACGGCCAACGAACAGGAGTTCGCGCGGCAGTCGAGCTCGTCGAACATGGACGAGCGCACCTTCAAGCAGATCTACGACCTGCCCTACGAGATCGCGGTCCGCAGGTCCGACCCCGGCAGCCTGATGTGCGCCTACAACCAGGTCAACGGCGTCTACGCCTGCGAGAACGAGATACTCACCACGAGCCTGCGCGAGGACTACCCGTTCGAGGGCTATGTGATGAGCGACTTCGGCGCGGTCCACTCGACGGCCGAGTCGCTCAACGCGGGCCTCGACCAGGAGCTCAACCGCCCGCGGTGGTTCAGCCCGGCGCGGCTCGACGACGCGCTCGCGAACGGTGAGATCACGCAGGAGCGGATCGAGGAGGCGGCGTTCCGCGTCGTGCGGTCCTACATCGACGTCGGTCTCTTCGATCACCTGATCCCGGACGAGGAAGCCGGTGACGTCTCCACCGAGGAGCACAAGGCGCTCGCCCGGGAGATCGCCGAACAGAGCACCGTGCTGCTGAAGAACGACGGCGTGCTCCCGCTCGCCGAGGGTGACCTGACGGTCGCCGTGATCGGCCAGAACGCGTCGACCACGCCGACCGACGGCGTGAGCTCGGAGACGTCGTGCGCGGCGTACATCCCGTTCGGCGGCGGCGGTCCGGTGCTCGATTGCACCGAGATGGTCGATCCGCTCACGGCGATCACCGAGCGCGTCGAGGCTGCGGGCGGTTCCGTCGTCTACGACAACGGCGCCGACCCGGCGCAGGCGGCCGAGGTCGCCGCAGGGGCCGACGTCGCGATCGTATTCGGCTACCTCCTCATGGGCGAGTTCGGCGACGCCGAGGACCTCAACCTCGACGGCAACGGGGACGAGCTGATCGCGGCGGTCGCCGCCTCGGCGCCGTCCACGGTCGCCGTACTCGGTGCGGGTACCGCGGTCGAGATGCCGTGGCTCGACGACGTCGACGCGGTGTTCCAGGCCTGGTTCTCGGGCGAGCAGGGTGGTCCCGCGCTGGCGGGCCTCCTGTACGGAGACGTGAACCCGTCGGGCAAGCTGCCGATGACGTTCCCGGCTTCCTTCGAGGACACCCCGGTCGGACAGGACGCAGCTCGCTACCCCGGCATCGAGGACGAGAACGGCATCTTCCAGGTTGACTACAGCGAGGGCCTCGAGGTGGGCTACCGCTGGTACGAGGCCGAGGGCATCGAGCCGCTGTTCGAGTTCGGGCACGGCCTGAGCTACACCGAGTTCTCGTACGAGAACGTGAAGGTGACTCCGAAGTCGACCACGGGCGACAAGGAGATCCGCGTGCGCTTCAAGCTCACCAACACCGGTGACGTCGCGGGCACCGAGGTGGCGCAGGTCTACCTCGAGCTGCCGGATGCCACGGGCGAGCCCTCGAAGCGCCTCGTCGGCTGGGAGCGCGTCACGCTCGAGCCGGGCCAGCACCAGAACGTGCAGGTCACGCTGACGGCGGAGGACCTCGCCGACATGCACCTGCTCGAGTACTGGGACACCGCAGCCGGTGACTGGTCGACCGCCTCGGGCGCCTACGTGGTGACCGTCGGCGGCTCGGTCGACGCGTCGGCCTCGGCATCCTTCACCATCAAGTAATCCCCTGAGGCGACGGGGGCGGGGCCGCTGGGCCTCGCCCCCGTTCGTCGTCTGCAGCCGGCCGATTCCGAGACCCGTCGAAAGGCTGCGCTTCACGGGCCCAGAACGCAGTTTCTCGACGGGTCTCGGGTTGGGCGGCCGACTACGCAGCGACGCCGAGGCGGACGAGCGCGTCCTGCACGATCGTGAGGCCGCCGAGGCCGGGCATCGAGCTGATCGAATCGTCGACCTTGCGCGCTGCGCGCCGCCCCTCGGGCCCGGCCATGAGCTGCCCCATGACGTGCCGAACCTCGTCCTCCCGCATGATGCTCGAGCCGACCGGCGCCCAGAACCGCTGCAGCGCGAACCGCGTCACCTGCTGCGCCCGTCGGCTCGCGGCGAGCCGCTGCCGGGCCTGCGACGTGTAGAACGCGACGTGCCGCGCCTCCTGCTTCGCGATGCGGCGCAGCAGCTCGGCGAGCACCGGATGCCGCTCGAGCTCCGCCATGCGCTGGTACGCCGTGATCGCCGACCACTCGTTCGCCGCGCCCCAGGACATGTGCACGGCCACGAAATCGGTACCCACGAGCGCCCCGGCGACCGACTGCTTGATCGGGTCGATCCGGTCCTTCCAGCCGAGCTTCACGCGCTTGGCCCGCAGCTCGTCGTAGTCGACCGTGACGCCGTGCCGGGCGAGCACCGCGGCGAGCGCCTCGCCGTGCCAGAACTCCTCGCGGTTCCACATGGTCATGAACGCGCTCACGTCGGCCTCGCGGTGCGACGGTGTCGTCAGCAGGTCACGGGTGTAGCAGACCGTGTGGTACTCGACGTCGGTCATGTACCGCAGCGTGCGCAGCGACTCGGGCGGCAGCGGGTCGCGCTCGAACGCGTCGAGGTCGAGGTCGTCCCACTCGACCCGCACCGACGTCGCGGTGTAGCGATCGATGTCGAAGGCCACTCGGATGCCTCCCCTCGGCGCCCGCCCCGGCGCTGCCGCGCCCTGTCCTCACCCTAGGTCGCGTGCGTCGCGTCCGCACCCGTCGCCGCACGCAGCCGCGTCGCGACGACCCGGGCCGTCGCTTCGAGTTCCGGCACCGCACCGACCTCGGCGACCACGGCCGCGGCGGCCTCCCGGCCAGCGTCCCCGCCGAACGCGAGCCCGAGCAGCGCATCGCGCTCGGTCTCCGGCACGGCCCCCGCCCCCAGCGGCAGGGGCCACCGTCGCAGCTCGCGCGCCGGGAGCCGCCGCGCCCGCCGGTCGTCGCGCAGCCGCGCGCCGACCTCCTCGCGCAGGAACGCGTCGTGTCTCGCCGTGATGCGCTCGACGCGCTCGACCGCGGCGGCGAGCGCCTCGGTCGCCGCGTACGCCGCACCCGCGCCGCCGTCGCCGTTCGCCCGGCCCGCGGTGTCCTGCCCTGCGCGCGAGGTCTCGACCAGCCGCGCGGCGATCGCGCCGAGCACCACGTCGTCGACGAGCAGCGCCGTGAGGTGCGCGCCCACGATCGCCTGGCCCTGCACGAACCCCGCGAACGCGCGCCGCACCGGCCCGGGTCCGCGCGCCCGCCTCGCCCCGACCTCCGCCGGCTCAGCGGCATCGGGCAGCTCAGGGGCATCCGCCTGCTCAGGGGCATCCGCCCGTGCTTGCGACTCCGCCGACCCAGCAACATCCGCCCCAGTCCCCACCGGCCGCCCGCATGCCGCCGCGATCGCCGCGTACGCGTCGGCCACCCAGAACCGCTCGTACGCCCAGGTCACGAGGAACGCGGTGACCCGAGCGTCCTTGTGCGTCGCCGTGACAAGCATGTTCCGCAACACGTCCATGGTCGCGCCCTCGAGCCGGCCGAGCACGGCGACGCCGTCGGCCACCGCGGGCGGAAGCGGGTGCGCCGCGAACGCCTCGAGGTCGAGCTCCCCGCGCAGGCTCCCCTGCGCCGACCGCGCGAACTCCCGAACGTCGAACCCCACGCCGCCCTCCCCTGGCACGCGCGCTACTCCGCGGAGAGGAACTCCACGGCGGCGCGGCGGAAGTCGCGCGACCCGGGCGCGTTGAAGTGGTGTCGCCCGGCCAACTCGACGAACGTGCCCGCGGGCGTCGCCTCGGCGAGCGCGCGCGAGCGCTCGAGGATGGCGTCCTCGCTGCCGGTGGCGAAGAGGATCGGCTGCTGCGGCGGGTCGTCCGGGTCGGGGTCGGCCTGCCCGTGCCGCATGCCCTCGGCGAGCGCGACGAGGGCGCGCAGGTCGTTGCCGGGCACCCGCTCGGCGAGGGTGACGTAGTTGTGCGTCACCTTGTCCTCCACCGGCGTGCCCGACTCGGCGTACGCGCGCGCCTGCTCGATCTGCAGCCGCGCGAGCGGCCGCCCGTCGGGGATGCCGCCGAGCACCGCGCGCTCGACCCGCTCGGGGTGAGCGACCGCGAACTGCCAGCCGACGCGGGCGCCGAGCGAGTAGCCGACGTACAGGACGGAGTCGAGGAGGTACGTGTCGAGCACGGTGTCGAGGTCCTCGACGAGTCGGTCCATGTCGTACGCCCGGTACTCGTACGGCTTGTCGCTCGCGCCGTGGCCGCGCTGGTCGACGCCGAGCACGCGGAACCCCGCGCGCGTGAGGTCGCGCACCCATCCGGTGCTCACCCAGTTGTCGCGGCAGCTCGACGCGAACCCGTGCACGCACAGTACGACCGGCCCGTCCTCGGGCCCCCACAGGTACGTGGCGAGACGCCGCCCGTTCACGCTCATGACGTACTGCGGTTCGGGCATCTCGGTCATGCCGGGGAACGCTGCGCTCATGCAGCCATCATGCCGCGTCACGGCGGGGCGGTCGGTGCACGCACTGATGACGCGTCCACCACCGGGCGGGAAGGTGGGGCGCAAGCAACCTGGGGGTTCCTCATGAACGGCCGTCGCTCCGCACTGCTCGCACTCCTCGCCGCCGGAGCGCTCGCGCTCTCCGCCTGCGCATCGTCGCCATCGACCGACGGCGCTGCCGAAGACGACGCAGCGAGTCAGTCGACCGAGGACACCGGCACGGGCGACTCGGGCACCGAGGACGACGGCGGCGACGCCTCCGGCGGCTCGGGCTCGGCGACGGTCACGGTCGACGGCGAGACCTGGGAGTACCCGAGCTACCTCTGCGTGACCGGCTACGAGAACACCGGGAGCGACGTCTACTCGTTCAGCTCGACGGCGTTCACCACGGTCGACGGGGAGGGCGTGCAGCTGCTCGTCGACGCGCGCGACGACAGCGGACAGGACCGCGTGTCGGGAGACGGCGTGGAGTACCAGATCACGGTCTTCGACACGGATTCGCCCGAGAACCCTTCGATCGACGTCAGCGCAACCGGCACGGAGGGCGTGACGATCACCGAGAGCACGGTGCAGGTGGACGGCACCTTCACCGACCTCGGCGGCGAGACCCACAGCATCCAGGTCGACGCCACCTGCAACTGAGCACCGGAGCCCGAGTCGCCCCGGTCATCCACGGTCATCCACGGCCGTCCGAGCACCACCCGCGCACCCGCCTAGCATGGTCGCCGTGGAGCACTCCGGATGATCGAACGCACCCACCCGACCACGGTGCCCGGCGAGCGCGTCGACGTCGACACGCCGCTCGGCGCCTTCCCCGCGATGGCCGACGGCGACGTCGTGTGCATCCGCAACATCCGCTACGCGCGGGCCGACCGCTTCGCGCCGCCCGAGCCGGTCGCGCCCGACCCCGCCGAGAGCGCCGGTCTCCAGCATGCGCGCATCGCCTGCCCGCAGCCTGCAAGCCCGAGCGCCACGTTCGTCGGCGAGCCGATGCGCGGCTGCGTGCCCGACGAGGACTGCCTGCGCCTCACCATCACCCGCACGGCACAGCGAGCCGATGCCCCGGTGCCGGTGCTCGTCTGGATGCACGGCGGCTCGTACGCGTCGGGCGCCGGCGACATGGCCGGTCACGACGCCTCGGCGATGGTGCGCGAGCAGGGCGTGCTGGTCGTCACGGTGACGAGCCGCCTGGGCCTGTTCGGCTTCGTCGGCGACGACGACGCGGGGCGTCCCGCGAACCTCGGAATCCTCGACCTCATCGAGTCGCTCCGCTGGGTGCGCGCGCACATCGCCGCGTTCGGCGGCGACCCGGATGCGGTGACCGTCGTCGGCCAGTCCTCGGGCGCCGACGCGGTCGCGCACCTCATCGCGGCCGACGGTGCGGAGGGGCTCGTGCGGCGCGCGATCATCCAGAGCGCCCCGTTCGGCATCCTCGGCGGGCGCGGGCAGATGCACGAGCGGATGCTCCGGGCAGCCGGCCCGCTCGATGCCACCATGCCCGTCGACGACGTGCTCGCCGCGCAGGCGCGTGCGAAGGAGGCGGCCGCGGGCGACGGCCTCCGCTCGAGCATGGCCTTCGCCCCGCAGTACGGCCGCGCGCCGTTGCCCGCAGCGGGCGAGATGCACGACCGCTGGCGCGACCGCGCCGCCGGCCTCGAGGTGCTCGTCACCTGGAACCGCGACGAGGCCGCCTACTTCATCGAGGTCGACCCGCGCCTGCGGGCGCTGGCCGAGCGGCCGGTGGTGGGGCGGATGCTCCGTGCCGTCCTCATCCGCGTGCTCACCCGCGCCGTGTACGCCCGCGACGGCCGCCGCTTCGGGAGGACCCTCGCCCGGGGCGGCGCCCGCGTGCAGGTCGGCGAGGTCTCGCTGCGACCCGACGGCAGCCCGCTCGGCGCGGCGCACGCCATCGAGGTGCCGCTGCTGTTCCCGGCGACGGTGTGGGCGGATGCCCCGCTGCTGCGTCCCGACGGCGGCCGCTCGACGGTCGCGGGCGGTGCGCCGCTGCGCGCGGCGTGGGCGGAGTTCGCGCGCGACGGACGCATCGCGGCCGACCGCGTCCCGGCCGGCGGCGGCTGGTCGGGCGACGTGCGCATCGGGTCGGCGTAGTGCCCCGCGGCATCCGCCCGATGCACCCGGGGCGCAGTACGCGGCGTACCCCCTCCGGTACCCCCCGAAAAGGCGTCAGGGCCGGTTCACCGGCAACGGGCAGAATGGGCTGATGCCACTCTTCGGAAACCGCTCTCGCAGCGTGCTGCCGCCCCTGGCGGAGCTCGTGGAGCAGGAGCGGGAGTGGATCGACGCGCACCTGCAGCTCGTCGAGAGCACCGGCACCGACATCTCGGACGCCGGACAGGTGCGCTCACTGTACGACCACTGGGCGGGTCGCTGGCGGCGAATCAACCCGCCCGAGCGCAGCGACCCGCGTACGCGCATCAACGCGCTGGGTGTCGCGCTGGGCGAGCACCTCGTCGGCTGCACGTCGCTCGAGTGGCGCATCACGACCGACGAGTACCGCCCGGAACTCGTCGTGATCAACGTGCGTGCGCAGACCCTACTCTCCCCCGTGCAGCTCGTCGAGCAGAACTGGCTCGCCGAGAAGCCGGGCACGTTCATGACCGAGGTGATCGAGGTCGAGCGGGCGCGAAACCCCGCGAAGGGGAAGCGCCGCCGCCGCGGCTGACCCGGCACCGACTCGGGCGCGACCGTTGCAGAGCCCCGCACACCCCGCGTAGGTTGAGGAGCGCTCGGCTTCGCACAATCCCCCGCAGGTGACCGATTGGGGGCGGGACCGTGTCCGCAGCCCTGTTCGCGCTCGGCCGATGGGCCTACCACGCCCGCCGGCTGGTCGTCGTGGGCTGGGCGCTCGTGCTGGCCGCGCTGCTCGGCATCGCCTGGCTCGTCGGCGTCGGCACCGACAACACGTACGCGTTCCCCGGCACGCAGTCGCAGGACGCGCTCGACTCGCTCTCGCGCACGTTCCCGCAGTTCTCGGGCACGTCGGCGCAGCTGGTCGCGGTCGCACCCGACGGCGGCAGCGTCACCGACGCCGACTTCCAGCAGGCGGTGGAAGACGCGGTCACGTCGATCGAGGCGATCCCGCAGGTCTCGGGCGCGACCGATCCCTACACGGGCACGTCCACGGCGAACATCGCGAGCGACGACTCCGCGGTGCTCGTGCCGATCCAGCTCTCGGTGGTCGCGACGGCGGTCGACCCGTCGACCTCTGACGCGCTGCAGTCCGCGGGCACGATCCTCGAGCAGGCGCTGCCCGAGGGCTCGAAGGTCGCGGTCGGCGGCGCCCTCTACTCGCAGGTCGATCCGGGCATCGGCATCAGCGAGCTGACGAGCCTGCTCATCGCACTGGTCGTGCTGCTGCTCACGTTCGGTTCCCTGGTCGCGGCGGGCATGCCGCTCGTCACCGCGGTCACGGGCGTCGGCGTCGCGGTGGCGATCGTGCTCACGGGCACGCAATGGGTGACGGTCACCTCGACCGCGCCGTTGCTCGCGGTCATGCTCGGCCTCGCGGTCGGCGTGGACTACGCGCTGTTCATCGTGAGCCGCCACCAGGACCAGCTGAAGCACGGCATACCGCCCGAGGAGTCCGCCCCGCGCGCGGTGGCGACCGCGGGCTCTGCCGTCGCGTTCGCCGCCACCACGGTCATCATCGCGCTGCTCGGCCTCTCGGTCGCGCAGATCCCGTTCCTCACCGTCACGGGCATCTCCGCGGGGCTCGCGGTTGCGGCGGCCGCGGCGGTCGCGCTCACCCTCACCCCGGCGCTGCTCGGCTTCGCCGGGTGGCGCGTGCTCCGCCGACGCGACCGGCCCGGCCGGAAGCACGCGCCCGAACCCGACGCGAGCGAGGGCGAGAGCGAAGCGGATGCCCCTGAGCCGGCGGACTCCCCGGGCACGGCGAACCACGCCGCGACGCCCGACGACACTCCTGCCGACGACGCCGAGCCCGAGGCATCCGCCCACCGCCCCGGCGGCTTCTTCGGCCACTGGGTGCGCGCCGTCACGAAGTGGCCGCCGGTCACGATCGTGCTCGTGACCGGGCTGCTTGCACTGGCCGCGTTCCCCGCGCTCGGGCTGCGGCTCGCGCTGCCCGATTCGGGGTCGCTGCCCGAGGGGTCGCCGGGCCGGGTGACCTACGACCTCATCGCCGAGCACTTCGGCGCGGGCGCGAACGGGCCGCTCATCCTCACCGGCTCGGTCATCCAGTCGACCGACCCGGTCACGCTCGTGAACGACATCGCCGCCGAGGTGGCGGACGTGCCCGGCGTGGCATCCGTGCCGCTGTCGACCCCGAACGAGACCGGCGACACCGCGGTGATCCAGGTGATCCCGACCGGCGCGCCCGACTCGGCGGAGACCGAGCAGCTCGTGCAGCGGCTGCGCGGCCTGCACGACCACTTCGTCGAGCAGTACGCCGTGTCGCTCGCGGTCACCGGGTACACGGCGCTCGGCATCGACATCTCCGAGCGGCTCGGCGCGTCGATGCTGCCGTTCGGGCTGCTGGTCGTGGGACTCTCGCTCGTGCTGCTCGCGATGGTGTTCCGCTCGGTCGTGGTGCCGGTGACGGCCGCGCTCGGCTACGCGCTGTCGATCGGCGCGGCGTTCGGCCTGACCAGCCTCGTGTTCGTCGACGGGTTCCTCGCCGGGCCACTGAACGTCGAGTCGGTCGGGTCGGTGACGAGCTTCATGCCCATCATCGTGATGGGCGTGCTGTTCGGCCTCGCGATGGACTACGAGGTGTTCCTCGTCAGCCGCATGCGCGAGGACTGGGTGCACCACCACGAGCCGCGGCCCGCCGTCGAGCGCGGCTTCCACGCGTCGGCGCGCGTGGTCACGGCCGCCGCGATCATCATGACGAGCGTGTTCGGCGGGTTCATCCTGAACGGCGAGGCCTCGATGCAGCCGATCGCGTTCGGGCTCGCGGTGGGCGTCGCGATCGACGCGTTCATCGTGCGCATGACCCTGATCCCTGCCGTGCTCATGGCCTTCGGCCGGCACGCCTGGTGGCTGCCGGCGTGGCTCGACCGGGTGCTGCCGTCGTTCGACGTCGAGGGCGAGGGGCTCACGAAGGAGGACGAGCTGGCGTCGTGGCCCGAGCCCGGCGACCGGCTCGCGATCGCGGCCGAGGGGTGCCGACACGAGCGGATGCCCGAGGGCGGCGACCCGCTCGACGTGCGCGTGCCCGCGGGCGACGTGCTCGTCGTCTCCGGGGGGAGCCCCGCGGAACGCACCGACCTGCTGCTCGCGCTCACCGGTCGGCTGGGCATCGCCGAGGGGCGCTGCAAGGTGGCCGACCTCGTGCTGCCGACCCGGGCGGCGTCGGTGCGCGGCCGGTCGGCGGTGGCCGAGCTGGTCGGCGACGACCCGGCCGCGGCGCTACGTGTTGCGCTCCACGGCGACGCGATCGTCGTGGCGCTCGACGGCGCCGACGGCGTGGCCGACCCGGCCGCGCGAGATGAGCTTCGCGCCGTGCTCGACGACGCGCGGCGCGGTGCGGAGGCTCGCACGGGGCATCCGCTCACCCTGATCGTCGCGTGCGACGACCCGGCCGACGTCGACGACCTGTTGCCCGCAGGTGTCGCCCGGGTCCCGCTCGAGTTGGTCGGTGCTCCGCAGCTCGCCGAGTCGTGGGGGCATTCGTGAGGGCGCCGTTCGACGCGACGCGCGGGGTCGAGCGGCCCGCGTGGACGACCGTCGTCGGCCTGCTGCTCCTGCCCGTGCTCGTCGCGGTGCTGCTCGCGTGGGCGCTGTCGGCGCCGTCGCAGCACCTCGACCGGGTCACCGCGGCGATCGTGAACGACGACCAGCCGGTGACGGTCAACGGGCAGACCGTGCCGCTCGGGCGCGAGTTCGCGGCGAACCTCATCGGCGGCGACGCGGGGCTGGGCGCGCCCGACGATCCGGGGCCGGATGCCACGGCCACCCCCGCCCCCGCCGAACCGAACTTCGCCTGGGTGCTCACGAACGACGACGACGCGCGCACCGGGCTCGAGGCGGGCACGTACGCGGCGGTCGTGACCATTCCGCCGTCGTTCTCGGCGAACGCCACCTCGATCTCGGGGCCGGCCGCCGACGCCGTGCCGGCGAGCCTCGAGGTGACCACCACGCCCGCGACCGCGTACCTCGACCCCGCGCTCACGGCCGTGCTCGTGGAGCAGGCCGTCGCGACGCTCAACCAGCAGCTCACCGAGCGGTACCTGTCGAACGTGTACGACGGGTTCAACCAGATCAACCAGTCGATCGGGGAGGCGGCCGACGGCGCCGCGCAACTGGCCGACGGCGCGGCGAGCCTCGCGTCGGGCACCGAGGAGCTCGCCTCGGGCGCCGAGCAGCTCTCGGCCGGGCTCGACTCGCTCGACGCGGGCGCGGAGTCGCTCGCCGCGGGCCTCGCGCAGCTCGACTCGTCGGTGCAGCCGCTGCCCGGGCAGACCGCGCAGCTCGCCGCCGGGTCGGCGCAGGTGGCGGCGGCGATCGACGCCGGTTCGGCCGCGCTCGCGGGCGCGACGGCCGAGTTCGCGACCATCGTGACCGACCTGTGCGCACTGCCCGGCCCGGGCGGCCTGTGCGACCGGGCCACCGCGGCGCTCGGCCGGTTGCAGACCGCGAACAGCGACGTCGCCGCCCTCGCGGCGGGCGCCGACCAGGTCGCCGCCGGCAACCAGCAACTTGCGAACGGAATCCCCGGGCTCGTGGCGGGCGTGGACGCGTCGGCCGCCGGGGCGAACGAGGTGGCGGCCGGGGCCGGCGAGTCCGCCGCGGGCGGCGCGTCGGTGGCGGAGGGCGCCGAGTCCGCCGCATCCGGAGCCGCCGAGGTCGACAGCGGGGCCGCGCAGCTCGCCGACGGACTCGCCGAGGCGGTCGAGCAGATCCCGACCTACACCGACGACGACATCACTACGCTCTCGGCGGTGGTCGCGAAGCCGGTGTCGGCCGAGCTCGACCTGCCCGCCGCGGGCTCGCAGTCGGTGCCGCTGTTCGCGGTCGTCGCGCTGTGGGTCGGCGGGCTCGTGATCGCGCTGGCGTGGCGATCGGTACCTGCCGCGCGGCTGCTCGGGTCGGCGTCGTCGTTCCGGCTCATGCTCGCGGGGGCGTGGCCGGCCGCGGCGCTCGGTGCGGGCCAGGGCCTCGTCGTCGCGCTCGCGGTGACGGGCTTCCTCGCGGTCGACCCGGCGTACTGGATCGGCTTCGGCGCCGCCTGCGTGTTCCTCGGCACGATCTACGCGGTCGTGAACCACGGGCTGGCGGCTGCGTTCGACGGCGTCGGCCGCACGCTCGCGGCGCTCGTGGCGGTGGTCGCCCTCGTCGTGGGCACCTCGTCGACCGTGCCGAACGCGCTCGAGACGCTCGCCGCGTTCCTGCCGACCGGGCCCGGGAACGTGCTGCTGCTCGCCGCCATCGACGTCGGCTCGGGCTGGGGCGCGCTCGTCGCGCTCGGCGTGTGGGCGCTCATCGGCCTCGGGCTCGCGTATGCGGGCGTGGCCCGCCGGCGAAGCGGCGATGCCGCGCTCGAGGCGGCGCGGGCCACCTGACCGGCCGGCAGAGGCGGTCAGGCGCCGAGCTGCGCGTCCATCGCACCCGTGTCGACGACTTCCCAGATGTCGGTGAGGCGATCACCGTCGAAGCGGAAGAACATGGCGTGCGGCACCGACACCCGGTTGCCGGTCGCGGGCCGGCCGTTCCACTCGCCCAGGTGCGTGCCGGTGAGCGTGAGGTGCACGGCGATCTCGTCGCCGGCGTCGACCATGCGGTGCACGTCGAAGCGCAGGTCGGGGAAGCCGATGCGCCAGCGCGCGAGCAGCGCGTCCGTGCGCGCGACGTCGAGCTCCATGGTGCGGCCGCCGACGTGCACCCGGTAGTCGCCCAGCCAGTCGGCCGTGGGCGAGAAGTCGCCACGGTTCCAGCCGTCGTCGAACAGGGAACGGACCACGTCTGCGCGTCGCATCCCCCGATGATACTGAGCAGCGGATGCCGGCGGCCCGCCCTGTCCTCAGCCCTCGAAGTCCTCCGGGTCGACCGTGTCGAGGAACTTCCGGAACTCGTCGAGCTTCTCCTCGTCGCGCGCGAGGTCGACCATGTCGGCCGGCACGCCGGCCTCGTCGAGCACCTCCTCGGCGACGAGCAACTGCGCGTCGGCGCGCACCGCGAGCGCGATCGCGTCCGACGGCCGCGAGTCGAGCACCTGGGTGCCGGTCGGCGTCACGATCGTGAGCTCGGCGTAGAAGGTGCCCTCGTCGAGCCGGGTCACCTCGACCCGCTCCACCCGGGCGTCCAGCGCCTCGAACAGCGTCGTGATGAGGTCGTGCGACAGCGGTCGCGGCGCCCGTGCGCCCTCGACCGCGATGACGATCGACGTGGCCTCCTGCGACCCGATCCAGATCGGCAGCACGCGCCCCTCGCCGGACTCGCCCTCGAGCGGTTCGAGCAGCACGATGTGCTGCCCCGACGCGTCGAGCGCGACGCCGAGCACGTGCACCCGGATCATGGCACCTCCCGGTTTCGGCGGGCGTGACGGTTCCATCGTCCCACGTTCGGGACGCATCGGGCGGGAGTGCGCCCGTCGGGGGCTGGTGGCACACTCGTCGCATGACCGCCCAGATCGGAACGCCCGGCGGCACGCCCGAGCGACCGGCGCTGTTCTTCACCGGGCCCGAGGAGTTCCGCGCCTGGCTCGTGGCGAACCACGAGACCGAGACCGAGCTCTGGATGGGGCTCTACAAGAAGCACGTCCCAGACCGGGGCCTCACGTGGGAGGAGGCGGTGCCCGAAGCGCTCTGCTTCGGCTGGATCGACTCGGTCGGCCAGCGCATCGACGAGGACGCCCGGCGCCAGCGCTGGACCCCGCGCAAGCGCACGAGCGTCTGGTCGGCAGTGAACATCGCGCTCGTCGAGCGGTTGACGGCCGAGGGGCGGATGCGACCTGCCGGCATCGCCGCGTTCGAGGGCCGGCGTGCCGACCAGGCGACCGGGTACTCGTCGGAGACGCGGCTCACGGAACTGCCGCCCGAGTACGCCGAGCAGCTCGCGGCATCCGCCCCCGCCACCGCCTTCTGGAACGAGGCGACCCCCTCGTACCGCGCCGTCGTGACGAACTGGATCCTCACCGCGAAGCAGCAGGCGACGCGCGACCGGCGGCTCCAGCAGCTCATCGACGACAGCGCCGCGGGGCGGCTGGTGTCGTTCCAGCGCTACGGCGACGAGCCGAAGTGGGTCGAACGGGCTGCTGCGGCGGCGCGTGCGGAGTCGTAGAGTGACCCCATGGGGGAAGACACGCTGCACGGTGTGGCCCGTCCGCACCTGAACGACTTCGGACAGAACTCCGGCTGGGCGGTCACCGTCACGGCCGGCGACGGCACGGTGCACGACATCGTCGTGGTGCACGCCAAGGAGATCGGACCCGACGGCGAGGAGGCGGCCATCCGACATCGCCTCTCGGGCGCCTACGACCTGTCGGATGCGGAGCTGACGCGCACGTCGGAGCTCACCGACGACGGGCTGCGCGCAGGGGTCATCCGCATCTCGGGCCTACGCGCGACCTGACGGGGTACCGTGGCCCGGTGATCACCGAGACACCCACGATCGCCGTCATCGGGCCCGGTGCCATCGGCACCGCACTGGCCGCACGACTCGCCTCCGGCGCGGGCAGCGCCGTGACCGTCGCCGTGCGCACGCCGTTCCGCGAACTGGAACTGCACGACGGCGAGTCGGTCGTGCGCGCCGAGGTATCCGTCATCACCGACCCCGCGCAGGCGACGCCGGTCGACTGGGTGCTGGTCACGACGAAGGCGTACGACGCCGAGGGTGCTGCTCGCTGGCTGCCCGGGTTACTGGACGAGCGCACGCGGGTGGCGATCGTGCAGAACGGCGTGGAGCACGTCGAGCGCTTCGAGCGGTTCGTCGACCGCGACCGACTCCTGCCGGTCATGATCGACCTCCCGGCCGAGCGCACCGCGCCCGGGGTCGTGCGACAGCGCGGCGCGGGCATCCTCACCGTGCCGGATACGCCCGCCGGGGTCGCGTTCGTCGAGGTGTTCGCGGGCTCGGGGCTCGACGTGCGCACCACCGACGACATGCGGTCGGCCCTCTGGCGCAAGCTGTGCGTCAACTCGGTCGGCGCCGTGAACGCGGTGACCCTGGCGCCGCCGCGCATCGCACACGACGACGTGGTCGCCGACCTCATGCGGGAGATCATCCGCGAGACGATCGCCGTCGGCCGAGCCGAGGGTGCCGTCCTGCCCGACGACCTCGCCGACGAGGTCGTCGCCGCGAACCGTCAGGGCCCCGGCGACGGCATCAACTCGCTGCACGCCGACCGCCTGGCGGGGCGCCCGATGGAGATCGACGCCCGCAACGGCGCGATCGTGCGCGCCGGCGCCCGCCACGGCATCCCCACTCCGCTGAACGCGATGCTCGTCGCGCTGCTCGGAGCTGTCGAGCGGTACGGCGCGACGTCGTGATCCCCTTCGCCGTCCGGTACTCCCGCACCCGTCGTCGGTCAACCCGGTGACGAACGGCGACTCGCCGTTGCAGGGTGGGAGCACCGACCACGACCACGGAGGCCGCGATGACGGACACCACCGGAGCCGACGACACCGCTCCCGACGAGACGCCGGACGAACCGGACACCGAGGCGGTTCCCGACCAGGAACTCGAGGAGCCGAGCACCGAGACCGAGCCCGGCGAGGAACCGCGCTCGGCGGAGCCGGACGATGCGGAGCCGGACGAGGCGGAGCCGGACCACCGGGCGGTCGGGCTCGGTGTCGACGAGCCGGAACCGCCGGCCACCTGACGGGGTAGCGTGGCCCGGTGATCACTGACGCCGCGCACGAGTTCCTGGCCGAACGCCACCTCGCCACCCTGTCCACGCTGGGCAGCGACGGCCGCATCCACGCGGTGCCCGTCGGCATCACCTACCGCGACGGCATCGTGCGCGTGATCGGCAGCCGCGGCTCGCAGAAGTTCCTGAACGCCGAGCGCAGCGGCCGTGCGACCGTCGCGTCGGTCGACGGCGGGCGCTGGATCGGCTTCGAGGGCCCGGTGCGCATCCTCGCCGACCCCGAGTCGGTCGCCCTCGCCGTCGAGCTCTACGCCGCCCGCTACCGGCAGCCGCGCCCGAACCCCGAGCGGGTGGTGCTCGAACTGACCGTCGAGCGGGTGCTCGGGTCGCCCGGCATGCGTGCGGACTGAACCGGCCATTCCATTCCGCCACGGCGGCTGCCATGATCAACCCATGGCACAGCTGCCGAAATGCGTGGGGTGACCCGTGAACGCGCCGCTGATCGGGCGTGACGAGGAGCGCACGCGCCTCCATGACGGCCTCCGGCCGGGCGGCGCGCACGTGCTGAACGTGACCGGCCCGCGCGGGGTGGGCAAGACGGCGCTCATGCGCAGCGTGCTCGAGCGCGCGAGTCGCGACTTCAGCGACATGCGCCAACTCGAACTGCACGGCGACGACCCGGGCGATGCGCTCGCGGCGGTGCGCGACGTGCTGGCGCAGATGCCGGTGGCACTGCCCGCCGCGCACGGTGGTCGATCGCTGCTCGTGCTCCACCGCGGCGACCGGCTCGCACCCGTGGCCCCGCAGCTCGTGGAACTCGCCGCGCACGACGGCGCGCTCACCGTGCTCGTCGAGTCGGTGCCGGAACTCCGGGCCGACGGCTGCGCGGGCCTGCTGCTCGGGCCGTTGGGGGCGGATGCCGCGAGCGAGCTGTTCCGCCGGTCCGCGGCGTCCGTCGGGGCCGGCCTCGACGACGCCACCGAGACCGTCGAGCTGATCGACCGCATCTGCGACTCGGTCGACCGCAACCCGCTCGCCATCGAGCTCGCCGCGTGCCGCCTGTCGTTCCTGTCGCTCCCCGTGCTCGAGGCCGTGGTCTCCGACCCGCGCCGCGCGCTCGGTGTGCTGACCGCGCCGCTCGGCGCCGGGCCCGACATCGCGGGTGTCGGCGACCTCGTGCTCGCGAGCCAGCGCATGTCGTCGGAGCAGGCGCAGCACCTGCTCGAGCTGCTCGCCGTGTTCCGCGGCCCGTTCACCCTGGAGGCCATGGAGGCGGTGAGCGACGGGGTGGTCCCGCAACGCTACGACGCGCTCGGCGAGCTGCTCGACCTGCGCCTCGTCGAACTCGACCCGACGCGCGCCGACGGGACCTTCCGGCTGAGCCGGTTGGTGCACGGCTTCGCGGCCGACCGACTCGAGGCGTCCGGCCTCGCCACGGACGCGCGCGATCGACATGCGGCGCACTACGCGGAGCTCGCCCGGCGGGCGGCGGTCGCGGTCGAGGATGCCGACGAGGATACCGCGCGCGAGACGCTCGGCGACGACTTCGCCGAGTGCGTGGCCGCGCTGACCTGGCTGGGCGACCACGACCCCGGCACCGCGCTGCGCCTGGCCGCCGATCTCGGCTGGGACGCGCATCGCCGCGGCGAGATCCAGCCGCTCGAACGCCTGATGGGCGAACTCTGCGCGAGCGGGGTCGGCGACCCGAGCACCCGGCGCGACGCCCTGCTCTGGCTCGTGCAGCTCGAGAGCTGGGGGCCTGCGTCGGCCGACCGTGCGCAGCTCATCGCCGCCCGGGTCGCGGAGGCGGTCGGGCTCGCGCGTGAGACCCGCGAGACCCGCGACGAGCAACTGCCGCTCCTGCAGGCGCTCCGCTCGCAGTACATCGCCTACGCCTCGGTGGGCGACGCCGCCGCCGCGGTCGCCGCGGTCACCGAGGGGCACCGACTCGCCCTCGAACTCGGGCACACGCGCTGGGCCGGGCGGTTCGAGGTCTCGCTTGCGTCGATGCACAGCAATCTCCGGCAGTTCGACCAGGCCGCCGAGTACGCGAGGTCCGGGCTCGACCGCGCGCTCCGCACCGACGACCGACGCACGATCGTGCACGCCGCCCTCGTGCTGCACTCCCTTCCGCCCGCCGCGGTGCCGCACCCCGAGCAGCTCGTGACGCTCGAGTCGGCGCTCGCACTGAGCCGCGACCTCGACGACGCGCAGCGCGAGCTGGGCGTGCTCGCCACCCTCGCCGTCACCGCCGTGCAACGCGGCGACACGTCGGCCGCCGCCGAGTGGATCCGCGCCCGGCAGCAGCGCTTCCGCCGCCTCGACCTGCTGTACGGCCTGCCCATCTCGGTGATGCTCGCGGTCGAGGTCGCCAAGCTCCGCGGTGACCTGCGCACCGGCGCGCGACTGCACGGCGCGGTCGCCGCGCACGCCGAGCCGCTGCTCGCGATCATGGCTCCCGGGCACGCGGCCCTGTACCGGCGCTCCCTTGAGACGATACGGATGCAGCTTGGGCGCACCGGCTTCGACGCGGCCACCGCGGAGGGCGCGACGCTCGGCCGCGACGGCACGCTGCTGGCCCTCGCCACCTACCTCGACGAGATCGACGACTCGTCTCCCTCGGCCGGTGCCGCCGCGCCGAACCGGTCCGCCGACGGGCTCACCGCCCGCGAGGCGCAGGTGCTCGCCCTCCTCGTGCGGGGCCTCCGCAACAAGGAGATCGCGACCGACCTGCGCATCACCCCCAAGACGGTCATGCACCACACGGGCGCGATCTACCGCAAGCTCGGCGTGCGCAACCGCGCCGAGGCCGCGACGGCGGCCGCCCGCCGGGGCCTCGTGCCGTTGGACTGAGAGAGAACGCTCACCGCCTGAGGGCCAATCCTTGGCCTGAGGGCGAAACATCAGGCCCTCAAGCGCAGAGACGGCACTCAGTCAGGGTGTCGCCCGCTCGCGCTCAGCGCCGCGGCGTCCACCCCGACGGGAGCGGCCCGTCGACGTCGGCACGCTCGAGGTCGGCCTGCGCGGACCATCCCTGCGCGGCATCCGTGCCGTCGAACCCGCCGCGGGCGACGCGGAACCCGACGTCCTCGTGGTGCATGCGCGGGGCTCCCCCGCGCCGGGTCGAGGCGCGCACGCTCCAGGCGTCGTCGGCGAACCCGCCGCCGCGGAACACCCGGTAGTCGGCGTAGCGGGCGGGGTCGAGCAGGTCCCAACACCACTCCCACACGTTGCCGAGCGTGTCGAACAGGCCGTTCAGGTTGGGCAGCTTGCCGCCGATGTCCTGCGGCGCGGTCACGCCGTCGGCACTCGTCCACGCGACCTCGGCGAGCGGACCGTACTGCGGCTGGTTCGAGCCCGCGCGGCAGGCGAACTCCCACTCGGCCTCGGTCGGCAGCCGGTACCCGTCGGCGTCGACGTGCCAGGTGACCTCCTCGCCGTCGAACGCGTACGCGGGGTCGAAGCCCTCCCACTCGGATGCCGCGTTGCAGAAGCGGATCGCGCGCAGCCAGCTGACATCCGTCGCCGGCCGCCGCGGGTGATGCGCGGTCTCCCCGAGCAGCTCGGCCTGCTGCTCCTGCGTGACCGGGAACACCCCGATCTCGAACGGCTCGAGTTCGACGCTCCAGCGCACCTTGCGCCGGGCGTCGTGCAGCCGCACGGTGCCGCCGTCGATGCGCGCCAGCTCGATGTCGGTCACCGCGTCAGTCTCGCACGGCGGCCCAGCAGGCTCGGTGCTCAGCGCGCGGCGGCGACCACCCAGGTCGCCACCCGATCGAGCAGCGCGGCGTCGGTCGGCTGGCGGAGGAGCCGCCGGTACGAACCGAGTGACGGCGCGTCGGGGTCGTCGCGCAGCACGTGGGTGAGGTCGGCGGGCCGCCAGGTCTCGACCGGGCCCCCGGCCGCGGCGGCGATGCGCTCGAGGTCGTCGGGGTCGACCTGCAGGTCCTTGCCGCCGGTGATCGCGAGCACTGGGGCCGTGACCCGGGTCAGGTCGCGCGACGGGTCGGACGCCATGAGTTCGCGGTGCCACTTCGCGTTGATGCGCTGGCCCTGGATGCGGATCACGTCGCCGGTGCTCGCGCGCAGCTTGTCGAGCGTGCGCCGCTGCTGGGCGACCACGTCGACGCGCAGCAGGCGCACCATGAAGCGCGCGAACGGCGGCAGCGCGCCGGCGACCTGCCGGGCCTGCCAGGCGAGCATCTCCTCGCCGGGCACCCCCGGCGTGGCGAGCAGCACGACGCCCGCGAGATCCGACTCCTCCGCGGCCACCCGCGCCGCGATGATGCCGCCCTCGCTGTGGCCGATGACGACGACCGGCCGCCCCGGAACCTCGCGGCGGAGCGCGGCGAGCGCCGCTGCGGCATCCGCCACGTTGTCGCTCAACCCGGCCGACAGGTAGTCGCCGCCGGACGCACCGACGCCCCGCTTGTCGTAGCGCAGCGAGGCGACGCCGGCGCCGGCGAGCGCTGCCGCGAGGTCGCGCGTCACGCCCAGTCGCATCCGCTTGTGGTCGCTGTCGCGATCGACGTGCCCCGACCCGGGCACCAGCAGCGCTGCCGCGACCGCCTCGCCCTCGGGGCGCGCGAGCGCGCCGACGAGCGAGGTGCCATCGGATGCCTCGAAGCGGCGCTCCGACTCGAGGTCGGTCGTGCGAACGTGCGGTGCCGTCATGCGTATCCCTTCCGCATTCAATTATTCTCAATCATGAGAACATTGCAAGCGGGCGTCCGACCCGGTCATTCCTCGTCTGGGATCAGCACCGTGGAGAGCACGCGGCGGCGGCGCCCCGGGCCGGGGCCGTTGGCCGACCAGCGCTCCGCGATACGGCCGAGGCCGTCGACGAACTCGTCGACCTCTTCGTCGGTCATCCAGAACGCGCGGTGCCGGTACCCGACGCGATCCGCCTCGAGGTCGACGTCGTCCCTGGCGAGGTACGCGTCGAAGTCGGCGAGCAGCCCGGCGACGAACGCCGCGAACGCGGCGCGATGCGCGTCGGCGTCGAGGCCCGCGAGGTCGACTCCCCCGACGTGGGTGGTGCCGTCATGCAGCTCGTAGGTGCGCTCAGTCGCCCCGCGGGCGGCCCGCTCGCCCACCACGTCGAGCACCCCGGCGTCCGCGAGCGCCGACACGTGCCGGTACAGCGTCGCGGTCGCGACGTCGGGCAGCTCGGCCGCGAGCTCGGCCGTCGTCATCCGCCGCCCGCCCAGCAGCGCCCGGATGATGCGCAGGCGTACCGGATGCAGGATCAGGTCGGCGGTGATGCCGTTCGCTCGGGCCATGCCCCGATGATCCCACGGGCTCACCGACGCCGGCCGGGGCCGAGATGTCGGAGTCGAACGCCATCCGCCGCCCCGTGTCAGCGGCCCTCGTACTGCGCGTCGGTGATGTGTTCGGCCCAGACCGTGGTGGTGCTCGGATCGTCGCCGCCCTCGAAGACGGCGATGTGCTCCATGAACACCCCTGGCGCGGCGGCGTGCCAGTGCTCCTCGCCGGGCGGCGTGTAGACGGTCTGCCCGGCGTGGACCTCGATCATGCTGCCGTCGCGGGTGCCGAAGCGCGCCACGCCCGACGTGACGTGGCAGTACTGGCCGCGCGCGTGCGAATGCCACGCGCTGCGGCCGCCCGGCGCGAAGCGAACGATCGCAGCGGCGGCGCGCTGGTCGCCGTCGTGCGGAAAGGCGATCATGTCGAACCACACGTCGCCCGCGAACTGCTCGGGCGGGTTCTTCGAGGTGGGGAGCGACGGTTCGATGTTCATTCGGTCTTCCTTTCGCGGGCCGCCTCGGTCAGCTCGGAGTCGTGCGCCGATTGCTCGGTCGCGGCCCAGCTCGCCAGGAGGCGGAGCTTCTCCTCGCCGGCCGTTCCCTGTTCGGCGGAGTAGATCATGAGCGACAGGCCCGGCTCCGTGAGGAGCTCGGTGCCGACCATGTGCAACGTCAACTCGCCGACGGCGGGGTGCACGGCGACCTTCAGGCCTGCGTCGTGGCGGTGCACGACCGCGTTCGCCCAGCGGTCGCGGAAGACCTCGCTGCGGGTGGACAGCTCGCCGATCACCTCGGTGATGCGCTTGTCGTACGGGCTGCGGGCGGCCTCGTAGCGGAGCACCGCCACGGTGCCGTCGACCGCACGCGTCCAGTCCGGGTAGAACGTGCGCGCGGCCGGGTCGAACACGTTGAACGTGGCGAGGTTCGGGACGGCATCGCCCACGGCCTCGAAGAGGGGCGCATAGTACGCGCGGCCGAGATCGTTGACGGCGAGGATGTCGAGCGCGCCGTTGCGCACGAACGCCGGGGCGCCGGTGATCGCCTGGAGCGCTGCGCGAACGCCCGGTCGCACCGCGTGCGGGGCCGGCTTCGGGCGACGGGAGCGACCCGAGGCCGACGCCGTGCGCGCGAGGTGGGCCAGGTGGTCGCGCTCCGTCTCGTCGAGCTGCAGCACGTCGGCGAGCGCGTCCAGCACCTGCTCGGAGACGCCGCCGAGATCGCCGCGCTCGAGCCGCGCGTAGTACTCGGTCGAGACGCCCGCGAGCATCGCGACCTCCTCGCGTCGCAGTCCCTTCACGTGCCGACGGCCGCCGAAGCGGGGCAGGCCGACGTCCTCCGGCGTCAGTCGGGAACGACGCGCAGTGAGGAACTCGCGCACCTCGGTTCGGTTGTCCATGCTGCCCACGGTAGGCCGATCAGGCTGCGGAAAACAGGCACTGCCAGTACGTGCAGCGCCGGTGCCTCGCGAAGACGAGCCGGTCGGAGTTGAGTGGGCGTCACCGGTCGCATGCAGCGACCCAGTACGAAGGAGCACCGCATGACCGACTCCCCCGCCACCGGCTGGACCGGCGGCCAGCGGGCGTTCGGCGACTTCGCCCCGGCCCTGGCCCACTACACCGACCAGGTGCTGTTCGACGAGGTGTGGGAGCGCCCGGAGCTGTCCAAGCGCGACCGCAGCCTGATCACGATCGCGGCACTGACCGCCGGGGGCAATGCCGACCAGCTGGGATTCCACATCCCGTTCGGCATCGCCAACGGCCTCACGCAGGAGGAGATCGTCGAGGCGATCACCCACCTGACCTTCTACACCGGCTGGCCCAAGGGCTTCACCGCCATGGGCATCGCCAAGTCCGTCGCCGCAGCCACCGAGGACTGATCGGGCGCGCGGCACACCGCGCACGCGAAGGGGCGGATGCCGGCCGCATCCGCCCCCTCTCTGTGCGCGCCCGGGCCGCCCGGGTCGACTGGTGGAGGACTAGAAATCCCAGTCCTCGTCTTCGGTGTTCACCGCCTTGCCGATGACGTACGACGAGCCCGACCCCGAGAAGAAGTCGTGGTTCTCGTCGGCGTTGGGCGAGAGCGCCGACAGGATCGCCGGGTTCACGTCCGTCGTCTCCTTGGGGAACATCGACTCGTAGCCGAGGTTCATCAGCGCCTTGTTGGCGTTGTAGTGCAGGAACTTCTTGACGTCTTCGGTCAGGCCGACGCCGTCGTAGAGGTCCTGCGTGTACTGCACCTCGTTGTCGTAGAGCTCGTAGAGCAGCGAGAACGTGTAGTCCTTGATCTCGTCGCGCTTGGCCTGGTCGACCCGCTCGAGCCCCTTCTGGAACTTGTAGCCGATGTAGTACCCGTGCACGGCCTCGTCGCGAATGATGAGGCGGATGAGGTCGGCCGTGTTGGTGAGCTTCGCGCGGCTCGACCAGTACATCGGCAGGTAGAAGCCCGAGTAGAACAGGAAGCTCTCGAGCAGCGTCGAGGCGACCTTGCGCTTCAACGGCTCGTCGCCGCGGTAGTACTCCATGACGATCTCGGCCTTGCGCTGCAGGTTCGGGTTCTCGACCGACCAGCGGAAGGCGTCGTCGATCTCCTCCGTGGAGCAGAGCGTGGAGAAGATGGAGGAATAGCTCTTCGCGTGCACCGACTCCATGAAGGCGATGTTCGTGTACACCGCCTCCTCGTGCGGGGTGAGCGAGTCGGGGATGAGGGAGACCGCACCGACCGTGCCCTGGATGGTGTCGAGCAACGTGAGTCCCGTGAACACGCGCATGGTGAGCTCCTGCTCGCCCGCGTTCAGCGTGTTCCACGACTGCACGTCGTTCGACAGCGGCACCTTCTCGGGCAGCCAGAAGTTGTTCACGAGGCGGTTCCACACCTCGAGGTCCTTGTCGTCCTGGATGCGGTTCCAGTTGATCGCGTTGACCTGGCTGACGAGCTTCACGCCGCCCTGGTGCGCCGGGTCGTGCGCCGCCGAGTTGACCTTGTCGGTGAGTGTCATGATTCGTTCTCTCCTGCTCTCCTGGCTGCATCGTCGATGCAATGCCGACACGTCTCCGAGAAGACGCCCTTGTTCGTGTGCCAACGGGTGTGCGCGCTTCGCACACTCGACGGCATGGGCTTGCCCCGCCTCGCGGCGGACATCTTCGCTCGCGTCTCGTCGCTCGCGACCTTGCCGAAGTTCGGGTTCAGCTCGCCCGCCCGCATCTCGGAGAGCCGCTGCTTGGACTCCTCGGACATCCGGCGGCCGAAGCTCGGGTGATCCGGCCCGAACTTCCCGAAGTTCGGGTTGCGCTCGCCGGTGTTGGTGCCTTTCCGTTCCTCCGACCACTTCTGACGCTGCTCGGCGGTGTGTCGCTTGCCGTAGTGCGGGTTGCGCGGGCCGGGAAGGCTCACACCCTTCCGGCCTTTCTGGCGAGCGCTCGCCGCGGCTCGCTGTTCCGCAGTCCACTTCACGCCACCGGAGCCCGAGCCCCCATCAGCGAGGTTCAGCAACCGATCACCTGCGGTGCGGAAGTACGTGATCCACGACTCCTCCGCGAGCCCGAGATCCTCGCGGCTGCGCGTGACATGCTCGATCACGACGACCTCGTACTCCGAGGCATCCGTCTTGCGGAGCCAGTCGTACAGCGGGAGGCGTCGACCGCGCTTCGCCGCGTTGATGTGCTCGGCGGTCCGCCGCTCCACGGGCTTGGTCGTCAACCCGACGTAGCGGAACTCACCGGTCGCCCGCAGGCGGAAGCCGTACACGACTCCCACCGCGGGACCCCCGGGCCCGTACTCGGGCCTCCACTCCGTCGTCGCGATCATGGTCTCAGAGCATGCAGGAGACGCAACCGTCCACGGCCGTGCCCTCGAGCGCCAGCTGCCGCAGGCGGATGTAGTAGATGGTCTTGATGCCCTTGCGCCACGCGTAGATCTGGGCCTTGTTGATGTCGCGGGTCGTCGCGGTGTCCTTGAAGAACAGCGTGAGCGACAGGCCCTGGTCGACGTGCTGCGTCGCCGCGGCATACGTGTCGATGACCTTCTCGTAGCCGATCTCGTACGCGTCCTCGTAGTACTCGAGGTTCTCGTTCGTCATGAACGGCGCCGGGTAGTACACGCGCCCGAGCTTGCCCTCCTTGCGGATCTCGATCTTCGACGCGATCGGGTGGATCGACGACGTCGAGTTGTTGATGTACGAGATCGACCCGGTGGGCGGCACGGCCTGGAGGTTCTGGTTGTAGATGCCGAATTCGCGAACGGATGCCTCGAGCTCGCGCCAGTCCTCCCGGGTAGGGATGTGCACGTCGGCGTCGGCGAAGAGCTGCGCGACCTTCTCGGTCTGCGGCACCCACGGCGCATCCGTGTACTTGCGGAAGAACTCGCCGGAGGCGTACTTCGAATCGGCGAAGCCGTCGAAGGTCTCGCCGCGCTCCTTCGCGATGAGGTTCGACGTGTTCAGCGCGTGGAACAGCACCGTGTAGAAGTAGATGTTCGTGAAGTCGAGGCCTTCCTCGGAGCCGTAGTGGATGTGCTCGCGGGCGAGGTAGCCGTGCAGGTTCATCTGGCCGAGGCCGATGGCGTGCGACTTGTCGTTGCCGTCCTCCACCGAGCGCACCGAGGAGATGTGCGACTGGTTCGACACCGAGGTGAGGCCGCGGATGGCCGTCTCGACCGTCTTGCCGAAGTTCGGCGAGTCCATGGTCAGCGCGATGTTCAGCGACCCGAGGTTGCAGGAGATGTCCTTGCCGATCTGGTCGTAGGACAGGTCCTCGTTGTAGGTCGTCGGGGTGTTGACTTGCAGGATCTCGGAGCACAGGTTCGACATGTTGATGCGGCCCTTGATCGGGTTCGCCTTATTCACCGTGTCCTCGAACACGATGTAGGGGTAGCCCGACTCGAACTGGATCTCGGCGAGGGTCTGGAAGAACTGGCGCGCGTTGATCTTCGTCTTCTTGATGCGCGGGTCGTTCACCATGTCGCGGTAGTGCTCGGAGATGGGCACGTCGCCGAACGGCTTCTGGTAGACCTTCTCGACGTCGTACGGCGAGAAGAGGTACATGTCCTCGTTGTTCTTCGCCAGCTCGAAGGTGATGTCGGGGATGACGACGCCGAGCGACAGCGTCTTGATGCGGATCTTCTCGTCGGCGTTCTCGCGCTTGGTGTCGAGGAACCGCATGATGTCGGGGTGGTGGGCGCTGAGGTAGACGGCGCCGGCGCCCTGGCGTGCCCCGAGCTGGTTCGCGTAGGAGAACGAGTCCTCCAGCAGCTTCATCACGGGGATGATGCCCGACGACTGGTTCTCGATCTGCTTGATCGGGGCGCCGGCCTCGCGGATGTTGCTGAGCAGCAGCGCCACGCCGCCGCCGCGCTTCGACAGCTGCAGCGCCGAGTTGATGCCGCGCGAGATCGACTCCATGTTGTCCTCGATGCGGAGGAGGAAGCAGGAGACGAGTTCGCCGCGCTGCGCCTTCCCCGTGTTGAGGAAGGTCGGGGTGGCCGGCTGGAAGCGGCCCGCGATGATCTCCTCGACCAGGTGGGTCGCGAGGTCCTCGTCGCCCTGCGCGAGGCCGAGCGCGGTCATGACGACGCGGTCCTCGAAGCGTTCGAGGTAGCGCTTGCCGTCGAAGGTCTTCAGCGTGTAGCTCGTGTAGTACTTGAACGCGCCGAGGAAGGTGTCGAAGCGGAACTTCTTCGAGTACGCCAGCGCGTTCAGGCGCTCGATGAACTCGAACGAGTACTGCTCGAGCACGGCGCCCTCGTAGTACTCCTTCTCGACGAGGTAGTCGAGCCGCTCCTTGAGGGAGTGGAAGAAGACCGTGTTCTGGTTGACGTGCTGGAGGAAGTACTCGCGCGCCGCCTCACGGTCCTTGTCGAACTGGATCTCCCCGTTCGGCCCGTACAGGTTCAGCATCGCGTTCAGCGAGTGGTAGTCCATGCCACTCGACGTGCGAGGTGCGTCGATCACTGCGGTTGCAGCTGCATCGTCCAAAATGCGTCCAATCCCTCATTGACGGCGCTGACGTCGTCTGGCGTTCCGAAGAGTTCGAGTCGATACAGGAGGGGCACCGCGCACTTCTCGGCGATGATGTCGCCGGCGATGCAGAAGCCCGTTCCGAAGTTGGTGTTGCCCGCGGCGATGACGCCGCGGATGAGCGAGCGGTTGTGCGAGTCGTTCAGGAACCTGATGACCTGCTTCGGCACGGCGCCCTTGCCGTCGCCGCCGCCGTAGGTGGGCAGCACGAGCACGTACGGCTCGTCGGCCGCCAGCGGCTCGTCCGAGGGGTACAGCGGGATGCGTACGGCCTCGCGGCCGAGCTTCTCGATGAACCGATGCGTGTTGCCCGAGACGCTGGAGAAGTAGACGAGGTTCGTCATGTCCGCCTCCGGTCGTGTCTGGTCTGCTGGGTCCGGCGATTCGACTCCCGACCCGTGGGACCTCGTTACGCGAGCCGGGAGGCGAGTTCTGCGATCTTGTCGGGGCGGAACCCGGACCAGTGGTCCTCGTCGGCGATCACGACCGGCGCCTGCAGGTAGCCGAGCTCCTTGACCTGCTCGAGCGCCTGCTCGTCGGTCGAGAGATCGAGCACGTCGTACTCGATGCCCTTGCTGTCGAGCGCGCGATAGGTCGCGTTGCACTGGACGCACGAAGGCTTGGTGTAGACCGTCACCGACATCTGATGTTCCCCTCTGATTTCCGGGCCCCGGACGGGGCTCCGACCCCTGGTACCGCAACTGCCTGACCGATACTACATCTAGTGTTCACCCCGGGGAACGACCACAAGATGATGTAGTTACACGGATGTAGTTTTCCACCACGTTCTCCACCGGTTGTGCACAAGCACGGATGCCCCCGAGTGGCGGAATTCCGCGGAATCCGCCCGGTTATCCACACCTGTGCACGGTCGCGAAAAATCTTCCTGTGGAGTGCCGTTCGGCGTGTCGCGCATCGGCCCGGAGGCATCCGCTCGACCACTACATGTTGTGTTGTGGCAGACATGCTGCCACTACCCGCCGACACTCGGATGCCACGGGCGGGCGGGTCGCTCGATGAGCCCTACTTCGCCTTCGCGGCCGCCTTCGCCGCGCGCTTCGTCTCGCGCACCCTGGCGAGCGACTCGGGCGACGTGATGTCGGCGACCGAGCGGAACGAGCCCTCCTCGCCGTACGCGCCGGCGGCCTCGCGCCAGCCCGGCGCCTCTAGCCCGCACTGCTTACCGAGCAGCGCGAGGAAGATGCGCGCCTTCTGGTCGCCGAATCCGGGCAGCGCCTTCAGGCGCTTCAGCACCTCGGCGCCCGACGGGTCGCCCTGTGTCCAGATGGCGGATGCCTCGCCGCCCCAGTCGTCCCGCACGGCCGCGGCGAGCGCCTGCACGCGTCCCGCCATCGACCCGGGGAAGCGGTGCACCGCGGGCGGCTGCTTGAACGCGGCCGCGAAGTCGTCGGGGTCGACCGCGGCGATCTCCGCGGCATCCGTCGTGCCCAATCGGTCGCTGATCTTGGCCGGGCCGGCGAACGCGGTCTCCATCGCGACCTGCTGATCGAGCAGCATGCCCACCAGGAGCGCGAAGGGGTCGTTCGTGAGCAGCTCGTCGGCGGCGTCGTCACCGGTGATGTGCAGTGCCATGCGTCCAGTCTCGCATCGGGCAGGAGGATCCACCTACATGCAACATGCATGCGCGATATGCTGGTTGCATGACAACGATCCAGGTTCGCAACGTCTCCGAGGAGACGAGTCGTGCGCTCAAGGCGAAGGCTGCACTCGAGGGCCGCTCGCTGAGTGACTATCTGCTGCGCGAACTCGACCGCCTGGCGACGCGTCCGAGCCGAGCCGAACTGCTGGAACGCATCGCGAGCCGTGGCGTCGCCACGCTCGAACCGGCAGCACAGGTGCTCGCCGAGCAGCGCCCCGGTCGATGACGCTCGTCGTCGATGCATCCGCAGTCGCCGAGATCCTGTTCGGAACCGAAGCAGGGCGACGGGCGGCCGCGCTGATCGACGGGCACGAGCTTCTGGCGCCGCAGCACCTCACCGTCGAGGTCGCCTCCGTCATCCGCGGATGGTCGCTCAGCAAGCAGATCACCGATGAGCAGGCGTTGCGCGCGTTCCGTGAGCTCGAGGCGCTCGGCGTCGAACAGGTGCCGATGATGCCCATGCTGCCTGCCGCCCATGCCCTGCGGCACAATGTCAGCGCCTATGACGCCATGTACGTCGTGCTCGCCAGGGCGGCCCGGTGCTCGCTCCTGACCCTCGACGCTCGTCTCGCGGCATCCGTTCCGGATTGCGCGCTGCTGCCGTAATCCTTCGTACGGTCAGATAGCGAGCCACTCGGGCGTCATACCCTTCGTTCGTCCAAGCGGCGGCTCTCAGCCCCGAACGGCTCGTAGCAGTCGTAGGTCTCGAGCTCGCGGATGCGACCGTCGGCCACCCTCGCGAACTGCGCGACGCGGGCCCGGAGCACCTGCCCCGCCGCGAACGGTCCGGCCTCGCGGGCCACCTCGCCCGACCAGTCGAGCCGCGCGATCACGCGGTCGCCGTGCGCCTCGATCTCGCGCACGTCGTAGCGCTGCCATGCGAGCAGTCCGGCGCCGCGCACCGATGCGTCGAGCATCTCCTCGAGGTCGCGCACGGCGCCGGCGGGCGCGATGGCGTTCGGATGCTCCGTGACGACCACGTCCGGAGCGAGGTGGTGGCGCAGGTCCTCTCCCGCCGCGCCGGCGGCGAGCGCATCGTAGAAGCGGAGCATCGTCTGGGTGGGCGACTCGTCCATATACACAACCTATATTGTGCAACTGAGGATGTCGAATTGCGGCGCCCGTGGCAGGATGCACGCATGCCCCTCGAGCCCGACGACATCGACCTGCCCGCACTCGTCTCGCTGACGGGCGCAGCGGTGGACGCCCACGTGCTCGCGCGGCTGCGCGAGTCCGGGCACCCCGGCGCTCGCAGGTCGCACGGATACGTCATCCAGGCACTGCTCGCCGGCGAACCCGCGGTCGGTGAACTGGCCGGCGAGCTGGGCGTCACGCAGCAGGCGATCTCGAAGTCCGTCGCTGAGCTCGAGGCACTCGGCTACGCGGAGCGCGTGCCCGATGCGCGAGACGCACGCGTGCGCCGCATCCGCCTCACGCCCCGGGGGCGGGAACTCGTCGACCGGACCCGCGCGATCAGGCGCGAGCTCGAGCGGGCGGCGCTGGCCGCGACCGGTCCGGACCGCGCCCGGGCGACCGGCCGAGCACAGGCCCCGCGGCCGGCATCCGACGACGCCGGGGCGGCGCGCCGCATACTCGAGGCGCTGCTCGCCGCATCCGGCGGCCTCGAAGCCGTCCGGGCACGCCGGGCGCCCGTCCCGGATGCCTGAACGGCACGGCGCGATGCACCGCCTGCACGCTCTGTGTGTAGGGTGTGCGTGTGGCGCGCAGAAACCCGACGCCGGGTTCGCAGACTTCACTTCGTGAAGCCAACCGGGCGAGAATCGTCGAATCGCTCCGGCATCACGGGCGGTTGACGCAGGTCGAGCTCGCCGGAACCACGGGGCTCTCGCCCGCCACCGTCTCCAACATCGTCAAGGAGCTGTCGGGGTCGGGCGTGCTGCACACGTCGGTCACGTCGCGCAGCGGACGGCGCGCCACGCTGGTCACGCTCTCGCACGAGATCGGCCTGGTCGCAGGCGTGCACTTCTCCTCGCGCCACCTGCGCATCGCCATCGCCGACGCGAGCACCGCGGTCGTCGCGGAGACGCACGTGCCGCTCTCGCTCGACCACCGGCACGACGCCGAACTCGACCGCGTCGTGCTGCTGCTCGGCGACATGTGCGACTCGCTCGGAACCGAGATCCCCGACCTGCTGGCCGTGGGCCTCGGCATCCCGGCGCCCGTCGACCGGCGCACGGGCATGGTGTCGACGCCCGGACTGCTGCGCGGCTGGGAGGGCATCGACGTCGGCGGCTCGCTCGAGGCCCGGGTCGGCCTGCCCGTGTTCGTCGACAGCGAGGCCAACCTGGGCGGGCTCGCCGAGGTGCGCAGCGGCGCCGCGCGCGAGGCACCCGCTGCCGCCTTCATCCACGTGGGCCATCACATCAGCGCGGCGCTCATGATCGACGGAACGCCGTTCCACGGGGTCACCGGGAAGGCCGGGCAGATCGGCCACGTGACGATCGACGAGAACGGACCGATCTGCCGGTGCGGCAACCGCGGCTGCCTCGAGACGCTCGCCGCCGGGCCGGCGCTGCTCGACCTGTTCCGCGAGGACGCGGGGATGCACCGGGTGACCGACCTCGTGCACGCCGCGGAGGACGGCGACGCGTCGTCGCAGCGCGTGATCGCCGACGCCGGCCGGCACATCGGCATCGCGGCGGCGAACCTCAGCAACCTGTTCGACCCCGAGCGCATCGTCGTGGGCGGCGAGCTCGGGCTCGCTGGCGAGACGCTGCTCGCACCGCTGCGGCACGCGCTGGAGCGCTCGGCGCTCGCATCGGCCGACGGCATCCCCGAGGTCGTGACGGCCTCGTGGGCCGACCGTGCGGCACTGCAGGGCGCGATCGCGCTGGCGCTCGAGAACGCGCCCATGCCGATCGAGATCGCCGACAAGACCCCCGCGTGAGCGGCGGCGGGTCGCACGCGAGCACGGCCGGCGTCCCGAAGCGATGCGTGCGAGCGCGCGTTCGAGCCGACTTCCGAACGGCGTTTGGCTTCGAGACCTGACCGTGACCATCCCGTTACCAAACCCATGAGTTCAAGACTTGACGCCAAGGCGTGGATCGGACGAACATGGTGTCCACCGCCGACGAGGGCGGCCTAGTGAGAGGTATTTCAATGAGGAAGTCCATCAAGAGACTCGCATCACTCGCCGCCGGGGCGGTGCTCGCGGTCGGTGCACTGTCCGCGTGTGCGACCGACGGCGGCAGCGACGGCGGGGACGACTCCGCGTCGGGCGACGGCGCAGCGATCGCGCTCCTGCTCCCCGAGTCGAAGACCACGCGGTACGAGGCGTTCGACCGCCCGCTGTTCGAGGCGAAGGTCGCCGAGCTCGGCGACTACGACATCGTCTACTCGAACGCCGACCAGGACGCGGCCAAGCAGCAGCAGCAGGCCGAGTCCGCGCTCGCGCAGGGCATCGCCGTCATGGTGCTCGACCCGGTCGACGCCGAGGCGGCCGTCAGCATCGTCAATGCGGCCAGCGCCCAGGGCGTGCCGGTCGTCTCCTACGACCGCCTGATCGCCGGCGGCGACCTGGCCTACTACATCTCGTTCGACAACGAGAAGGTGGGCGAGCTGCAGGGCACCGCGCTCGTCGAGAAGCTCGAGGCCGACGGCAACGGCTCCGGCGACATCCTGATGGTGAACGGCTCGCCGACCGACGGCAACGCCACGCTGTTCAAGGCGGGCGCGCACTCGGTCATCGACGGCAGCGACCTGAACGTGGTCGCCGAGTTCGACACCCCCGACTGGAGCCCCGACCAGGCCCAGGAGTGGGTCGCGGGCCAGCTCACCCAGTTCGGTGACGACCTCGTCGCGGTGTACGCCGCGAACGACGGCACCGCTGGCGGCGCCATCGCGGCCATGCGTGCGGCGAACATCGACCCGCTGCCGGTCGTGACCGGTCAGGACGCCGAGATCACCGCCATCCAGCGCATCGTCGCGGGCGACCAGTACATGACCATCTACAAGGCGATCAAGGCCGAGGCCGAGCTCGCCGCGGAGATCGCGGTCGCCCTCGCCAACGGCGAGGAGGTCACCGGTGACGTGGACGTGGACGGCACCCCGTCGACGCTGCTCGAGCCGGTCGTCGTGACCGTGGACAACATCATGGACACGGTCGTCGCCGACGGGTTCTACACCGTCGAGGAGATCTGCACCGCCGAGTACGCGGACGCCTGCGCCGCAGCCGGCATCCAGTAGCACCGCCCTCGCGACGGGTCGGGAGGCCGCACGCCTCCCGACCCGTCGCGCGCACCGCCCCGGCGGGGCATCCGCCACCCCTTCCCTACGGGGACCCGAGTCACGAGGATGAGACACATGACAGTGACGTCACCCACCAAGCAGTCCGGCGGCCGGCCGCACGAGAACGTGCTGCGACTGCGGGGCGTGAGCAAGCGCTTCGGCGCCGTGCAGGCGCTCAAGGACATCGAGCTCGACGTGCACCAGGGCGAGGTCGTCGCCCTCGTCGGCGACAACGGAGCGGGCAAGTCCACGCTCGTCAAGGTGCTCGCCGGTGTACACCCGCCCGACTCGGGCGAGATCGAGTTCGAGGGGCGCACGGTCTCCATCCAGAGCCCCACCGACTCGCGCGACCTCGGCATCGCGACCGTCTACCAGGACCTCGCGCTCTGCGACAACCTCGACGTCGTATCGAACCTCTGGCTCGGCCAGGAGCTGACCCGCGGCGGCACGCTCGACGAGGTCGAGATGGAGCAGCGCTCGTGGAGCCTCCTGCGCGAGCTGAGCGCCAAGATCCCGTCGGTGCGCATCGCCGTGGCGTCCCTCTCGGGCGGCCAGCGTCAGACGGTCGCCATCGCCCGTTCGCTCATCGGCGAGCCCAGCATCGTGATCCTCGACGAGCCGACCGCCGCGCTCGGCGTCGCCCAGACCGCCGAGGTGCTGAACCTCGTCGAGCGCCTGCGCGAACGCGGCCACGGCGTCATCCTGATCAGCCACAACATGGCCGACGTCATGGCGGTGGCCGACCGCGTGGTCGTGCTGCGCCTCGGTCGCAACAACGGCACCTTCCGGGTGTCGGATGTCACGAGCGAGACCATCATCTCGGCCATCACCGGCGCCACCGACAACGCCGTCACCCGACGCGCCGCGGCCAAGACCGCGGCGACCCCCGTTCCCGGGGACGACCTCGACGAGGAGCCTGAGGCATGAGCACCACCGACCGTTCGGGCACGGATGCCCCCACCAACGAGCCCTCGACCGCGACCGGCGAGCAGGCCCAGGTGCTCCAGGCCGAGTACGCCGACCTGCACGACGAACGTCTGATCCAGCACAAGGGCGTCGGCGGGGCGATCCGCGAGTTCGGCAACCGAGTGCGCGGCGGTGACCTCGGGTCGCTGCCCGTCGTCATCGGCCTGATCATCATCTGGGGCGTCTTCCAGGCGCTGAACCCGGTGTTCCTCTCGCCGACGAACCTCGTGAACCTCACGCTGCAGATGGCCGCGACCGGCACGCTCGCGCTCGGCGTCGTGCTCGTGCTGCTGCTCGGCGAGATCGACCTGTCGATCGGCTCGGTCTCGGGCCTGTCGGCGGCGATCCTCGCCGTGACCTTCGTGCAGCTGGACTGGCCGCTCGTCGTCTCGATCCTCGCGTCGATCATCGCCGGCATGGCGATCGGCCTGTTCTACGGACTGCTCTACAACCGGTTCGGCGTGCCGAGCTTCGTGATCACGCTCGCGGGCCTCCTCGGCTTCCTCGGCTTGCAGCTCTGGGTGCTCGGCCGCACCGGGTCGATCAACATCCCGTTCGACTCGTGGATCGTGCAGTTCGCCCAGCAGATGTTCCTGCCCGAGTGGCTCGCGTACACGCTGGTCGTGCTGACCGCAGCCGCGTACGCGATGCAGCTCTGGTTCACGGGCCGTCGACGCGCCGCGGCGAACCTCTCGAGCGCGTCACCGGTGTCGATCCTGCTCCGGGCCGGTGCGATCCTCGTGCTGCTCGGCATCGCGGTCTGGTATCTCAACACCGGCCGCGGCGTGAGCGTCATGTTCGTGTTCTTCCTCGCCCTCGTGGTGATCATGAACTTCTTCCTCACCCGCACGGGCTGGGGTCGCTCGGTCTACGCGGTCGGCGGCAACGTCGAGGCGGCGCGCCGCGCGGGCATCCGGGTCAAGCGCATCTACCTGTCGGTGTTCATGCTCTGCTCGACGCTCGCGGCGGTCGGCGGCCTCATGGCCGCGGCGCGCCTCGCGGCGGCGAACCAGAGCTCGGGCGGCGGCGACATCAACCTGAACGCGATCGCCGCGGCGGTCATCGGCGGCACGAGCCTCTTCGGCGGTCGCGGTTCGGCGTTCTCGGCGCTGCTCGGCATCCTCGTGATCGCGTCGATCGCGTCGGGACTGACGCTCCTGAACCTCGACTCGTCGGTGCGCTTCATGGTCACCGGCGCCGTGCTGCTCCTCGCGGTCATCGTCGACGCGCTGTCGCGGCGCTCGCGCACCGCGTCCGGTCGCGCGTAGCGCGGTCGCGCGTAGCGCGCCGCCCCGCGGCATCCGCCCGCCCGCTCGCGGCCCGCACCCGTTCACCCGGGTGCGGGCCGCTCCCCGTTCCGGCGCTTCCCCGTCGAGATCGCAGCGGCCCGTTCAAATCACATCGGCCCGCGTTCGAACACGTGCCGAAGTTCCAAGCGCGGGCCGAAGTAGTGGGGAAGAAGTCAGACGCGCGGCACCCCGGCCGCCCCCAGGACCGCGGCGAGTCGACGCGGCGAGCGCGCAACCGTCCAGTCCCAGCGCACGAACCCGCGTACGCCAGGTGCGTTGCGGAGTTCGTCTTCGCGCAGCTTCTCCTCGACAACCACATCAGCCGGATCGCGCCCCCGCAGGAACTCCTCGCGCACATACTTCTGGACGCCATCGAATTCACCGATGATGCCCTTCGAACGCCAGAAGTAGTCGACTTCGGCGGGGGCACGACCACGACGTTCGAACCGCACCTGGAGTTCGGGCACCTCGAACCCGAGTTGGTACATCCCCGCGCGACTCAGCGACTCCCCCGCGCTTCCACTCCTCGGGTCGGCGAACTCGATCGCCCGCATCGCTGCAGCCTGCCCTCGACGGATGCCGGCTCGCGCCAACTCCCCGGCCAGCAGGCTTCCGTTCAATACGGCTTCGTCGTTCGGCGCGGACTCGTCCTCGGACTCATCCCCAGCCTCATCGGACGACCTGCGAAGTGCCGCGTCGAGGACGCATACCGCTGTGACGAACGGCTCGGTCGAAGCGACGTCGACCACGGTGCGCGCCAACGAGGTGACCACGAGGCCGTCGATCTCGACCGTGTCGGGTCGTGTGCCGCCGCGGTGCGTCCGCAGGCCTGGTGCCGAGCTGCCTCCTCCTGCAGTTCCGTCCCACAGGTGCACCTCCGCCGGGACACGTCCCACGATCGGGAGCCCGTGGAGTGCCGCGGCCGAGAGGTGGCTGACCGGCCGGTCGTCGCGGCTGGCGATCGCGAGCGTTGCGCGTACGAGCGCCGCGTGACGGTCCTCAGGCCGCGCCGACTCCCACGCAGTTCTCGGCGCGAAGATTCCGCGTCGTATGCGAATCAGGGCACCCTCTTGCACGCCACGCTGGATCTGCCGCTTCGTCGCTCCCCCTCTCATGAGGTGGGCTGTGCTGAGAAGCTTCAGCTCGTCGGAGCGTTCGAGTACATCGTCGGGGTCGGAACTCATGGTGCGAGCCTCCAGCGCGGCTGACCGTGACGAGCTCCGACGAGCCCGACGACGATTCCCGTCACGCCGTTGGTGACTGTGGAGGAGCCGATGCGGCGCACGGTGCACGACGCAAGGACGTTCGGCCCGGCCCAGTCACGTCGGCCCGCGTTCGAACGCGGGCCCGTGTGATCAGGACGGGCCCGCGCCGTGAAGCGATCCGGCAACGCTAGGGGCGGGGCGGGGGCGCGGTGCTCGCGCGGACGATGAGGGAGGGGGTGCGGGGGGCCGGGTCGGCGGACGCGGCCGGGTCGGCGGACGCGGCCGGGTCGGGGGAGGTCGCCGGAGTGGCCGAGGCGGCGGATGTGGCCGAGGCGGCCGGGGCGGCGGAGGCGGCCGGGTCGTCGGAGGCGAAAGGAGCGGGCGGCGCGGGGGCGGGCGCAGCGGACGGCGCCGGCGCGGGGGCGGCGGACGCGAAAGGCGCGGCCGGCGCGGGGGCGACGGATGCCACGGGCGGCGCGGCGAGCAGCGCGGCGACGAGCGACATGGTGTCGCGGCCGAGCGCGTCGAAGTCCTGGCGGAGCGTCGTGAGCGGCGGCGCGAAGTGCGCGGCCTCGGGCTCATCGTCGAAGCCGACGACGCTGAGGTCCTCGGGCACGCGCCGGCCCGCATCGCGGAGCGCGTGCAGCAGGCCGAGCGCCATCTGGTCGTTGCCGACGAACACGGCCGTCGCCGTGGCATCCGCCGCGAGCGCCAGCCCCGCCGCATACCCCGAGTCGGGCAGCCACTCCCCCTCGATCGGCTCCACCACGGGCAGGCCGCGCGCGGCCATCGCCTCGCGCCAGCCGCGCACGCGTTCGGCCGCGTCCATCCAGCGGGCTGGCCCGGCGACGTGCCGGATCTCCCGATGCCCCAGCCCCGCGAGGTGCTCCACAGCCGCCCGCGCGCCCGCGGCCTGGTCGATCGAGACGCGGCGCACGCCGGCGACGGGCTCGGATGCCACGGCCACGACGGGCATCCCCACGTCGAGCGAGCCGACGACCTCGACGCCGCCGCGCTCGCCCGAGATGAGCACGATCGCCTCGACACGCTGCACGACGAGCCGCTGCACCGCCTCGCGCAGAGCGGCGGGCTCGAGCGAGCGCATGCTCACCTGGCTGACGGTGTACCCGGCCGCGTACGCCGCCTGGTTGAACTCGAGGGCGGCGCTCGTGGGCCCGTAGTCGGGTCGCCCGGCGAGGATCAGCCCGAGCGAACGCGAGCGCCGGCTCGCCATCGCGCGCGCCGCGGGCGACGGCGTGTATCGCAGGTCGGCGATCGCCCGCTGCACCCGGGCGCGCGTCGCCGCCGCGACATCCGCCCGCCCGTTCAGCACCCGCGACACGGTCTGGTGCGAGACGCCGGCGAGCCGCGCGACGTCGAATATGGTGGGCACGGATGCCTCGCCGGCAGCGGACCCCGCCGGCCTCCCCGCATCCGTCGCCATGTCGCCCCGTTCCCCCGCCTACAGCCCCTGTGCGAGCCGGTAGTACGCCTGGTTCCAGCGCACCTCCTGCTCGAATCCGCGCTGGGTGGTCTCCTCGTCGATGACGAGCAGCTCGACGCCGGCCATGGTCGCGAAGTCGCGGAACACGTCGACGCCCACCGCGGTCGACATGACCGTGTGGTGCGCGGCGCCGGCGGCGAGCCACGCGGCGGCGCTCGTCGCGAAGTCGGGCGTGGGCTTCCAGACGGCACGGCCGACGGGCAGCTTCGGCAGCGGCGCAGGCAAGGCGACGTTCTCGACCACGTTCGCGGTGAGCCGGAACCGGTCGCGCATGTCGCTCATCGCGACCACGACGGCGGGCCCGGGGTCGGCCGTGAAGACCAGGCGCACCGGGTCCTCCTTCCCGCCGATGCCGAGGGGGTGGATCTCGAGCGACGGCTTCGCCGTGGTGAGCGACGGCGACACCTCGAGCATGTGCGCGCCGAGGATCAGCTCGCGCCCGGGCGTCAGGTCGTAGGTGTAGTCCTCCATGAGCGACGCACCGCCGGACAGCCCCGCGCCCATCACGTTCGCGACGCGCACGAGGATCGCGGTCTTCCAGTCGCCCTCGGCGCCGAACCCGTAGCCTTCGGCCATGAGCCGCTGCACCGCGAGACCGGGCAGCTGCTTCAGCGCCCCCAGGTCTTCGAACGAGGTCGTGAACGCCCCGAACCCGCCCTCCTCGAGGAACGCCCGCAGTCCGAGCTCGATCGCGGCGCCGTCGCGCAGCGACTGGTGGCGCTCCCCGCCGCGCCGCAGCTCGGGCACCACGTCGTAGAGGTCCTCGTACTCGGCGACGAGCACGTCGACCTCGGCCGAGGACGCCGCCGCGACGGCATCCGCCAGCTCGTTCACGCCCCACGTGTTCACCTGCACGCCGAGTCGCAGCTCGGCCTCGGTCTTGTCGCCCTCGGTCACGGCGACGTAGCGCATGTTGTCGCCGAACCGGGCGAGCTTCAGCGACCGTGACGCGGCGAGCCCGGCCGCCGCGCGCTGCCAGGTCGCGAAGCGCTGCTGCACGCGCGGGTCGCTCGCGTGGCCGACGATGGTCGTGCGCGGCACGCCGAGCCGGGTCTGGATGTACCCGAACTCGCGGTCGCCGTGCGCCGCCTGGTTCAGGTTCATGAAGTCGAAGTCGATCTCGCTCCACGGCAGCTCGACGTTCGCCTGCGTGTGCAGGTGCGCGAGCGGCTTCTGCAGCGCGTCGAGCCCGGCGATCCACATCTTGGCGGGGCTGAACGTGTGCATCCAGGCGACGACGCCGATCACGTTCGGCGCGGCGTTCGCCTCGAGCGCGACCCGCTTGATCGCGTCGGCGTCGGTGAGCACGGGCAGCCAGACGACACGAACGGGCACTGCGGATGCCTCGCCAAGCGTCTCGGCGACCTGCCGCGACTGCTGTGCGACCTGCTCGAGCGTCTCGGGCCCGTAGAGGTGCTGGCTGCCGGTGACGAACCACACCTCGTACGCGTCGAGCGAGGTGGTGAGCGGCGTGCGGGTCATGATGTCTCCTTGCGGGCGGTGCGGGTCAGGTGGTGCGGGTCAGGTGGTGCGGGTCAGGTGGTGCGGGTCGGGTGCGAGAAGGGCGGGACGGATGCGACGGGGCTTGCGGATGCCGCAGCGCATCCGCCCCGGGTCAGAGCGCCTCCACGGCGGCGGACTCGGCGGCGAGGCCGGCGCGGTAGCGGTCGAGGTAGGCGGCGAACCCGGCGACGTCGGCCGGGTCGGGTGCGACGGTCTCGACATCGGCGTCCGCGAAGACGCGCTCGTCGAGCCAGGCGGCGAGATCGAGGGCGGATGCTCCTACGGCGGATGCCCCCGAAGCGGATACCCCTGCGTCGGGTGCCCCCGAAGCGGATGCTCCTGCGTCGGATGCCTCGGTCGCATACCGCGCGAGCACCGCGATGCCCCACGCCCCGCCCTCGGCCGCGGTCTCGCCGACCGCGACCGGCGCGTCGAGCGCCCCGGCGAGGAAGCGCTGCGCGACGCCGGCCGTGCGGAAGATGCCGCCGTGGCCGAACATGCGGTCGATGGCGACGCCCTCGGCCGCGAGCACGCGCATGCCGAGCGCGAGCGTGCCGTACACGCCGTAGAGCTGGGCGCGCATGAGGTTGCCGAGCGTGAGGTCGCTGTCGGGCGTGCGCACGACCATGGGGCGGCCCTCGGCCAGCCCCGCGATCGGCTCGCCCGCGAGCTGGTTGTACGCGATGACGCCGCCGGCATCCGCCGCCCCGGAGAGCGCCTCGCGGAAGAGCGCCTGGAACGCGGCATCCGTCGACACCGGCTGGCCGGCCGCCTCGGCGAACCGCTCGAACACGCCGACCCACGCGGCCAGCTCACTGGCGCCGTTGTTGCAGTGCACCATGGCGACCGGGTCGCCCGCGGGCGTGGTGACGAGGTCGAGCTCCTCGTGCGCCGAGGCGAGCGCGCCCTCGAGCACGACCATGGCGAAGATGCTCGTGCCGGCGCTCACGTTGCCGGTACGCGGCGCGACCGAGTTCGTCGCGACCATGCCGGTGCCGGCGTCGCCCTCGGGCGGGCAGAGCGGGATGCCCGGCTGCAGCGCACCGCTCGGGTCGAGCAGCGCGGCGCCCTCGGGCGTGAGCGACCCGGCGTCCGCGCCAGCGGGCAGCACGGTCGGCAGCAGCTCCGCGACCTGCAGCCCCGGCGCGCGCTCGGCGACCAGCTCGTCGTACGAGGCGACGAGCGCCGCATCGTAGGTGCCCGTCGCCGAGTCGATCGGGAACATGCCCGAGGCGTCCCCCACCCCGAGTACGTCGCGGCCGGTGAGCCGGCGGTGCACGTACCCGGCGAGGGTCGTGATCGACGCGAGCTCGGGCACGTGCGGCTCGTCGTCGAGCACGGCCTGGTGCAGGTGCGCGATCGACCAGCGCAGCGGGATGTTCAGGCCGAAGCGCTCGCTGAGCTCGGCCGCGGCCGGCCCGGTCGAGGTGTTGCGCCAGGTGCGGAACGGCACGAGCTGCTCGCCCGCGGCGTCGAACGCGAGGTAGCCGTGCATCATGGCCGAGACGCCGATGGCGCCGAACGTGGTGGGCGCGACGCCGTGGCGGCGCACGGCGTCGGCGACGAGGTCGGCGTACGCGGCCTGGAGGCCCGCCCAGACGTCGTCGAGCGCGTAGGTCCAGGTGCGGTCGACGAAGGCGTTCTCCCACTCGTGGCTGCCGACGGCGAGCACGTCGGTCGGGTCGTCGCCGATGAGGCACGCCTTGATTCGGGTCGAGCCGAACTCGATGCCGAGCGCGGTGCGCCCCTCGGTGATCTGCGCCGCGATCTGCGTCGCGCTCATCGCCGTGCGTCCCCGCCCTGGCCGTACACGTTCTGGTAGCGCGCGTACAGCGCGTCGATCTGCTCCTGCGAAATGGGGATGAGCGGCCCCGCCTCGCGGGCGTAGTGCACGCTGCGCGCGGCATCCTCGACCATCACCGCCGCCTTCACGGCGTCCTTCGCGTTCACGCCGATCGTGAACGGGCCGTGGTTCTGCATGAGCACGGCGCGCGAGCGGTGCCCGGTGAGCGTCTCGACGATGCCGCGGCCGATCGAGTCGTCGCCGATGATCGCGAACGGCCCAACCGGGATCGGCCCGCCGAACTCGTCGGCCATGCCCGTGATCACGCACGGGATCTCCTCGCCGCGCGCCGCCCACGCGACCGCGAACGTCGAGTGAGTGTGCACGACGCCGCCGACCTCGGGCATGTGCCGGTAGACGTAGGCGTGCGCGGCGGTGTCGCTCGACGGGTTGCGCTCCGAGCCGGCGCTGCCCGGCACCACGTCGCCGTCGAGGTCGCAGAGGATCATGTTGTCGGGCGCGAGGTCGTCGTACGAGACGCCCGACGGCTTGATCACGAACAGGTCGGCGCCGGGCACGCGGCCCGACACGTTGCCGCCCGTCCAGATCACGAGCCCGTAGCGGGTGAGCTCGCCGTGCAGCCGCGCGACGTCCTCCCGCACCGCGGCGATGGATGCCTCGACCTCGGGCCCGAACTCGGGGTACTGGGGCGCGGGCGGGGCCATGCGGTCTCCTTCGACGTCGGTCGTGCGCTGCGCGTCATTCCGTGAGCGCTAACGGAACCCACGTTAGCGCTCACGATCGCGCCGGGCAACACCATCGGACGCGTCGTCGTCGCGGTCGACGACCGTTCGTCAGCTGGCCGACCGAACGTTCGGTCGGCGAACCGACGAACGGTCGTCCACCACCGTGGGGCGCGGGCGAGGCGGCGCGGCGCGGGGCGGACGAGCGCGCGGGGCGCGCGCATGGGGCGCCACGGCGCCCCCGCGCCTACATCTCCTCGTGCGTCTCCGGGTCGCCGTCCCACAGCCGGCCGCGCTCGAGCCCCGAGATCGCGTCGACCTCGTCCTGCGCCAGCGTGAAGTCGAACACGTCGAGGTTCTCGCGCTGCCGCGAGGCATCCGACGACTTCGGAATCGGGATCGACCCCAGCTGCACGTGCCAGCGCAGCACCACCTGCGTCGCGGTGCGCCCGTGCGCGGAGGCGATCTCCGTCACGACCGGCTCGGACAGCAGCTCGGTACGGCGCGCGAGCGGGCTCCAGCTCTCGGTCACGATGCCCTGCTCGGCGTGGAACGCCCGCTGCTCGCCCTGCGGGAAGTACGGGTGCAGTTCGACCTGGTTGACCGCCGGCACGACGCCCGTCTCGTCGATGAGGCGGGTCAGGTGCCCGATGGTGAAGTTCGAGACACCGATCGAGCGCACCATGCCACGCTCGCGCGCCTTGATCATGGCCCGCCACGCGTCGACGTACCTGTCGACGCTCGGGTTGGGCCAGTGGATGAGGTGCAGGTCGATCCAGTCGAGGCCGAGCCGCTCGAGCGACCCCTCGATGCTCGCGAGCGTCTCGTCGAACCCGTGGTCGCGGCCCGGCAGCTTCGAGGTGACCGCGACGTCGCTGCGATCGACCCCCGATCGGTGCAGCGCCTCGCCCACCGCCTCCTCGTTGCCGTAGTTCACCGCGGTGTCGAGCATGCGGTAGCCCGACTCGAGTGCGGCGACCATCGCGGCCACGCCCTCGCCGTCGTTCAGCTGGTAGGTGCCGAGGCCGAGCTGCGGGAGGGAGTTGCCGTCGTTCAACGCGCGCAGGGGAGCGGTCATGTCTCCATCCTCCCCGACTCCCGTCAGCGCGAGGCGTCCGGGTCCGGCGCGTCCTCCCCGTCGATGTCGACGTCCACGTCGTCGTCGTAGTCGTAGTCGAGGTCGTCGTCGAAGTCGTCCTCGGCGTCGTCCTCGGCGTCGTCCTCGGCCGACTCCTCCTCGTCGTCATCGTCCCAGTCGTACTCGTCGTCGTCGAGGTCGTCGGTGTCGTCGCTGAAATCGTCCGACTCGTCCTCGTCGGCGTCCTCGTCCGCGTCGGCGTCGCCGGCGTCCTCGTCGTCGTCGTCGAACCCGTCGTCCGCGTCGTCCTGCCCGAACTCGAGGTCGTCGGCCTCCTCCTCGACCCACCACTCGGTGAACGCGGTGGCGCGCCCATCGGGCGCCAGGTCGATCACCCAGAGGTTGCGGTACGCGGTCGAGCCCCGGTAGACCGTGCGTCCCTCGATGATCGCGCGGGTGTCGCCCACGAGCAGCGGTTCCCACGTGAACGTGGTCTCGTCGGGGCCGTCGGCCTCCTCCAGCCACCACGACACGATCTCGTCGTGCCCGCGGTACGGCTCGGTGCCCGGCGTGTTCGTGTACTCCGCGTGCTCGGTGAAGAGCGCGCGGATATCGCCCGGGTCGTTCGACAGCCACGCCCGTCGGTACCGCTCCACCCAGCGGGTGACCGCATCTTCCCTCATGTGACCGTCATACCGCACCGGCACGCGACCCGCCAGAGGCTGGCGCCGACGGCCCGGCCCGGGCAGGGCGAGGCAGGGTCGAGCGGATGCCGCGCCGCGGCGCCGCGCCCGCGCTACAGCCGGTCGAGCGCGTCGACGACGTCGGCGACCAGGTCCGCGGTCTCCTCGACGCCGACCGACAGGCGCACGATCGACTCGGGCACCTCGGCGGGGGTGCCCTTGACGGACGCGTGGGTCATCTCGGACGGGTAGTTGACGAGCGACTCGACGCCGCCGAGCGACTCGGCGAGCTGGAACAGCGACGTCGTCTCGGCGAAGCGACGCGCGGCGGCAGCGCCGCCCGCGAAGTCGAGCGTGAGCATGCCGCCGAAGCCCGACATCTGCGACGCGGCGAGCGCGTGGCCCGGGTGCGACGGCAGCCCCGGGTACAGCACCCGGGTGAGCGCGGGGTGGTCGAGCACGGACTCGGCGATCTGCTGCGCGGAGGCCGAGTGCTGCCGCATCCGCAATGCCAGTGTCTTGATGCCGCGGCTGGTGAGGAACGCGTCGAACGGGGCCGACACCGCGCCCGCCGCGAACTGGATGAACCGCACCTGCTGCTCGAGCTCGTCGTCGCTCGTGATGAGGGCGCCGCCGACCACGTCGGAGTGGCCGCCGAGGTACTTGGTCGTCGAATGCACGACGACGTCGGCGCCGAGCGCGAGCGGCTGCTGCAGCGCGGGCGAGGCGAACGTGTTGTCGACCACGACGAGCGTGCCGGCCTCGTGGCCGAGTGCGACGAGGGCCGCGACGTCCGAGATCTTCATGAGCGGGTTCGACGGGGTCTCGACCCAGAGCACCTTCGTGGCCGGCTCGATCGCGGCGCGAACCGCGTCGAGGTCGCTGGTGTCGACGGTCGAGTGGCGGATGCCCCAGGCACCGTGGATGCGGTTGATGAGGCGGTGCGTGCCGCCGTAGACGTCGTTGCCGATGACGACGTGGTCGCCGGGCGCGAGCACCGCGCGCAGCAGGGCGTCCTCGGCGGCGAGGCCCGACGCGAAGCTGAGGCCGTGCGTGCCGCCCTCGAGCGCGGCGAGCTGGGTCTCGAGCGCGGTGCGCGTGGGGTTGCCGCCGCGCGAGTACTCGTAGCCGCCGCGGAGGCCGCCGATGCCGTCCTGCACGTAGGTCGAGGTGAGGTGCACGGGCGGGATCACCGCGCCGGTCGTGGGGTCGAACGCCTGGCCGGCGTGCACCGCGCGCGTGGCGAAGCCGAGGCGCTTTTCAGGAGTGGTCATGGTGATGTTCCTCGAATCGGGGTCGGATCAAGTCTGTGGGCTGAATGTGCGCCTGGTTCGGATGCCTGGACGCGTCTCGTTCCTGAAAACTGACGTCTTCAGGCGCTGAGGTAGGTGAGGAGGTCGGAGCGGGTGATGACGCCGAGCACGCGCCCGCCGTCGGTCACGAGCATCGCGGGCGCGTCGCCGAACGCCTGGCGCGCGGTGGCGACGGGCTCGTTCACGCCGATGAGGGGCAGGTTCGGGCCGATCACGCTCGACACCTCGTCGGTGAGCTTCGCTCGCCCCGAGAAGACGAGCTCGAGCAGCTCGTCGTCGTGGATGGCACCCGCGACCTCGCCGAGCACGACCGGCGGCTCGGCCGTGAGCACGAGCAGCTGCGAGACGCCCGTCTCGTTCATGCGGTCGATCGCCTCGCGGATCGTGTCGTCGGGCGCCGAGTAGACGAGCTCGGGCGTGCTGCCTGACTTGGAGGCGAGCAGGTTGCCGACGGTGTGGCCGGCGGGCGCGTTCGAGAACCCGTACGCGCGCAGCCACTTGTCGTTGAAGATCTTGCCGAGGTAGCCGCGGCCGCCGTCGGGCAGCAGCACGACGAACACCGAGTCGGCGGGGGCGGATGCCGCCGCCTTCAGCGCGGCCACGACGGCCATGCCGCTCGACCCGCCGACGAGGATGCCCTCCTCGCGGGCGAGGCGCCGGGTCATGTCGAACGACTCGGCGTCGGAGACCTCGATGATCTCGTGCGGCACGGTCGGGTCGTACGCGTCGGGCCAGAAGTCCTCCCCCACGCCCTCGACGAGGTACGGCCGGCCGGTGCCTCCGGAGTAGACCGAGCCCTCGGGGTCGGCCCCGATGATGCGCACCGTGTCGTTCGACACCTCGCGCAGGTAGCGACCGGTGCCGGTGATCGTGCCGCCGGTGCCGACGCCGGCGACGAAGTGCGTGACCGTGCCGTCGGTGTCGCGCCAGATCTCGGGGCCGGTCGTCTCGTAGTGCGAGCGCGGACCGTTCGGGTTGGCGTACTGGTTCGGCTTGAACGCGCCGGGGATCTCGCGCGCGAGCCGGTCGCTCACCGAGTAGTACGACTCGGGGCTGTCGGGGGCGACGGACGTCGGCGTCACGACGACCTCGGCGCCGTACGCGGTGAGCACGTTGCGCTTGTCCTCGCCGACCTTGTCAGGCAGCACGAACACGCAGCGGTACCCGCGCTGCTGTGCCACCAGGGCGAGCCCGACACCGGTGTTGCCCGACGTCGGCTCCACGATGGTGCCGCCCGGCGCGAGCTTGCCCTCGGCCTCGGCCGCGTCGATGATGCGCGTCGCGATGCGGTCCTTCGACGAGCCGCCGGGGTTGAAGTACTCCAGCTTCACGAGCACCGTCGCGGCGATGCCGTCGGTGACGTGCTGGAGCTTCACCAGCGGGGTGTCGCCGACGAGCTCGACGATGTTCTCTGCGTACTTCATTCGTTGTCCTTCACGTCTGCTCGCCGGGCGCTGCGGAGGCGCGGGCCGGATGCGGCGAGCGATCGGTCATGCCGGGAGACCGGCGGGATGAGCGACGTTCAGCGACAACACAGCGAAGGGATCACGGCTACGACTCTAGCGGCACGGATCGGCACGTGTCATCCGCTCGCCCCACCCGCCCCTGTGAATGCACTGCGGATGCCGCCTCTGGGAAGAGATCCGCCGGTCCGATACGTTCGAATGGAGCAACCCCCCAGGTTCGAGAGAGGCACACCCGTGAGTGCGACCCCGCCCGGCAAGAAGCCGACCGTCAAGCAGCAGCGCGCCGAGCAGCGAGCGAAGAAGCTCGAGGCCTACAAGCGCGAGCAGGCCCGCCAGAAGCGCAACAAGCGCATCGGCATCGGCGCCGCGATCGCAGGCGCCGTCGTCGTGGTCGCGGTGATCATCGTCTCGATCGTGCTCACGCCCCAGGCCGCGAACTACACCGCGGGCGGGTCGGGCGCCGAGGTCGAGGGCGTGCAGACCTTCGAGAACTCCTCGCTGCACGTCGAGGGCGTGGTCGACTACCCGCAGACCCCGCCCGCCGGCGGCGAGCACAACCCCGCATGGCTGAACTGCGGCGTCTACACCGAGCAGGTGCCGAGCGAGAACGCCGTGCACTCGATGGAGCACGGCGCGATCTGGGTCACCTACGACCCGTCGCTCTCCGGCGACGAGCTCTCCGCGCTGCGCGCGAAGCTGCCGTCGAGCTACGTCATCCTGTCGCCCTTCGAGGGCCTGCCCTCCCCCATCGTGCTGAGCGGCTGGAACACGCAGCTGCAGGTCGAGTCGGCCGATGACGAGCGCATCGAGGAGTACCTCGAGGAGTACTGGCGCAGCGACCTCGTGCCCGAGCCGGGTGCGCTGTGCACCGGCGGCGTCGACGGCCCCGGCCGCGAGTCCTGATGACGGATGCCCCCGGGCCGGTGCCCGACGAATCCGAGGCGCCCGCGCAGCGCGGCCGCCTCGGTCGCGTCGGCGCACTCGTCGTGGGGGCGCTCGTCGTGGTCGCGCTGGTCGCGGTGTCGTTCGCGCTCGGGCGCATCTCGACGCTCGGGCAGGCCGACCCGACGACGGTCAGCGCCGAGGCCGGGTTCGCGCGCGACATGCAGGTGCACCACCTCCAGGGCGTCGACCTCGCACTGATCATCCGCGACACGAGCGATGACCCCGACATCGAGCGGCTCGCCTACGACATGGCGACCGTGCAGGCGCAGCAGGCCGGCCAGATGTACGGCTGGCTGGAGGAGTGGGGCCTGCCGCAGGCCGGCAGCGAGCCGCAGATGACGTGGATGACCCGCCCCGCGCTCGCGGGCGCCGAGGGTGAGCACGCCGACCACGACGCGAGCACGCACTCGCCCGGCGACCCGATGCCGGGGCTCGCCACGTTCGACCAGGTCGAGACGCTGCGCGCCGCCGAGGGCATCGAGGCCGAGCGCATCTTCCTGACGCTCATGATCCGCCACCACGAGGGCGCGCTCGAGATGTCGGAGGCGCTGCTGGCGCGCTCGACCCACCCGGTGGTCACGAGCCTCGCGCGGGCCATCCTCGAGAGCCAGGCGGCCGAGATCGCTTTGATGAACGACCTGCTCGACGATCGCGGCGGCCCGGTCGAGATCTGACCGGACCGCCGCGGACGACGTGCGATTCCGCGCGGGTGGCTATCGCTTCGTGCCGTCGAACAGCAGCCGGAACGTGAAGCCCGCGAGCAACGCGCCCACGATCGGGAACACGATGAACGCCCAGAGCATCGCCAGTGCGTCGCCGCCGCCGTAGATCGCGGTCGCGATCGAGCGCGCGGGGTTCACCGACGTGTTGTCGATCGGGATGGTCGCGAGGTGGATGAGCGTGACCGTGAGGCCGATCACGAGGCCGGCGAACGCCGGGTTGCCGCGGCTGGGGTGCGTGACGCCGATCACGACGGCGACGAGCAGCGCGGTGAACACGATCTCGACCACGACCATGCCGCCGAAGCCGAAGCCGCCAGGCGAGAGCGCGTCCCACCCGTTGCTCGCGAACCCGCCCTCGCGGGCCGCGTCGAACCAGCCGGCCTGCGACGAGCCGATGAGCGCGATGATGCTCGTCGCGGCCGCGCCGCCGAGCACCTGCGCGACGATGTAGCCGGCCGTACCGCGCCACGGGAAGCGGCCCGCCGCCGCGAGGCCGAGCGTCACGGCCGGGTTGAAGTGCCCGCCCGAGATGGGCCCGAACGTGTAGGCGCCCGCGATGATCGCGAGGCCCACGGCGAGCGCGACGCCGACGAAGCCGACCCCGAGCGAGCTGCCGTTGTCACCCACGCCGAAGTCCGAGGCGAACAGCGCGGCGCTGATGAGGCCCAGCACGAGCACGAACGTGCCGAAGAACTCGGCGGCGAGCGTCGCGAACGTCGACGGCCCGGCGGGCGTCTCGGCCGGCGTGTGCTCGAGCGGCGTCGCCGCCACGCGCTTCTCGGGTCGCGGATCTGACATCGGAAATCCCCCAATCTCCGCCGCGCGCACGCGCGACTGGGAGCAACGTACCCCGCCCGGGGGTCAGTCCGCGACCGGCGCGCCCTCCGCCTGCCGTTCGTAGAGTCGCGCATAGACGCCGTCGGCGGCCAGCAGCTCGGCGTGCGAGCCGCGCTCGACGATGCGGCCGCCGACGACCACGAAGATGACGTCGGCGCTCACGACGGTCGACAGCCGGTGCGCGATCGCGATGGTGGTGCGGCCGCGCGCGGCGTCGTCGAGCGCGTCCTGCACGACGCGTTCCGAGATGGTGTCGAGCGCGCTCGTCGCCTCGTCGAGCACGAGCACCTCGGGGTCCTTCAGCAGCACGCGCGCGATCGCGATGCGCTGCTTCTCCCCGCCCGAGAGGCGGTAGCCGCGCTCGCCCACGAGCGTGTCGTACCCGTCGGGGAACGACATGATCGTCTCGTGCATGTTGGCGGCGCGCGCGGCGCGTTCGAGCTCCGCATCCGAGGCATCCGGCTTCGCATACCGGAGGTTGTCGGAGATCGACGCGTGGAACAGGTACGTCTCCTGGCTGACGATGCCGACGTGCGAGAGCAGCGAGTCGCCGCACAGGTCGCGCACGTCCTCCCCCGCGAACCGCACCGAGCCGCTCGTCGCGTCGAACAGGCGCGGCACGAGGTACGACACGGTCGTCTTGCCGGCCCCGGACGGACCGACGAACGCGGCGTACTGCCCGGGCTCGATGCGGAAGCTCATGTCGTCGATGGTGGGGCGCGCGTCGCCCGCGGCGTCGGGGTACGCGAACGAGACGCCGTCGAACTCGACCCGCCCGAGCGCGTCGCCGGTGGGGACGTCGATCGCCTCGGGGGCATCCGTGATCGCCGGCCGCAGGTCGAGGTACTCGAAGATGCGGGCGAACAGCGCCATGGAGGTCTGCACGTCGAGCGCGACCCGCATGATGCCGAGCATCGGGAACAGCAGGCGCGCCTGCACGGTCGTGAACGCGACGATGGTGCCGGCTGTGATGTCGGCGCTGCCGCCCGTGATGAGCCAGCCCGACACCAGGTAGACGATCGCCGGGATCGACGACAGGAAGATGTTCACGAGCGCGAAGAACCACTGCCCCGACATCACCTGGCGCACCTGCAGGCTGATCTGGTTGCGGTTCTCGTCGGAGTACCGCGCGGTCTCGGCGGCCTGGCGCGTGAACGACTTCGACAGCAGGATGCCCGAGACCGACAGTGTCTCCTGCGTGATGGCCGTCATCTCGGAGAGGGACTCCTGGGTCTTCGCGGCGATCTTCGCGCGCACGCGGCCGACGCGCCGCTGCGCGAGCGCCATGAACGGCATGAGCACGAGCGCGATGAGCGTGAGCTCCCAGCTGAGCAGCAGCATGGCGACGAACGCCGCGATCACGGTGACGGTGTTGCCGAGCACGCTCGAGACGGTGTTGGTGAGCACGGATGCCACGCCGCCGACGTCGTTCTGCAGGCGCGACTGGATCACGCCGGTCTTCGTGCGCGTGAAGAATGCGAGCTCCATCGACTGGAGGCGCTCGAACAGGCGCACCCGCAGGTCGCCCATGACCTTGTTGCCGATGTTCGCGGTGAGCCAGGTCTGCCAGACACCGAGCATCGCCGAGGCGATGAAGATGACGATCATGAGGCCGACGATCTCGGCGAGCACGGTGAGGTTCGGACCGCCGCCGTCGGCCGGGAAGAGCCCCTGGTCGAAGGCCTGCTCGGTGAGCAGCGGCGGAACGACGCTGAGCGCGGCGCCGACGAAGACGAGGGCGATGACCATGGCGAGGCCGCGACGGTAGGGGCGGAAGAGGGCGGCGATGCGCCGGCCGAGGTGCGGGATCTTCGGCGCCTCGGCGTTCTCGGCACGCTGCGCGTCCTCGTCGGCGGCGCTGATGCGGGTGCGCGGCTTTCCGAAGCGCCCGACCTGTCCGCCGGGGCCGCCGCCGGGCGGGCCGCTCTGGCCGTGAAGTGTCATGCACCCCACCCTAGGCGATATATGCACATATGCATGCATTTTCGCCCGGAGCACATGGGTCGGGCCCGCCACGACGGTCGTGGCGGGCCCCTGGGCGAGCGGAATCCGCTAGGGCAGCAGCCCCTCGATGAGCTCGCAGGTGGCCTGCAGCTTCGCGCGTCCCGTCAGGTCGGGGAACACGTTCGCGAGGCCGGCTCGGGGCGTCGCCTCACCCGAGGCATGCGGGCCCTGCTCGAAGTCGAGCTCCAGGATGGCGTACTGCGTGAGCTGCCCCCAGTTGCAGTCGGGCGGCCCGCCGTTCCCCGGCGCCGCATGCGCGGGTGCTGCGAACCCCACGGCGAGCAGGCCGGCCGCCGCCGCCCCGATCAGTGCTCTCCTGAACATCGTCGTTCCCCCTTCGTCGCGAGCACCGTGACGCACGGGAATGGGCCCGGTCGAAACGCGTCGCTGCGTCGACCGGGCCCGGTGTTTCCCCCGGTGCCGGCCCCCTGTTGCCGGCAAGTCCTGCGGTGGTGCTCGCCTTCGACGCTAGCCCTGAGTCGAGCGATCGTCAACACCCGATCGGCGCCGGATTCACCCGCTGAACAGTGGATTTCCGGCGACCGACACGGGCAGGCCCGGCCGCGGGTTCCCCTGCCGCGGCCGGGCGTACCCGGGTTCGGAATGCGTTCAGATCGTGACGGCGGTCACCCCTTCGTCGATCCGGCCAGGAGCCCGCGCACGAAGTAGCGTTGCAGGCTGAAGAACACGATCAGCGGCACGACCAGCGACACGAACGCCGCCGCCGTCAGGCGCTGCCAGTCCTGCCCGCGACTGCCCGTGAGCTCGGCCAATCGTTGCGTCAGTGGCGCGACGTCCTGCGTGCCGCCCGAGAAGATCAGCGCCACGAGCAGGTCGTTCCAGACCCAGAGGAACTGGAAGATCGCGAAGGACGCGATCGCGGGCATGGCGAGCGGCAGCACGATCCGGAAGAAGATCTGGCCGTGGGATGCCCCGTCGACGCGCGCCGCCTCGATGACGTCGCTCGGGATCTCCGCGATGAAGTTGTGCAGCAGGAAGATCGCCAGTGGCAGCGCGAAGATCGTGTGCGCGATCCAGACGGGCAGGTAGTTCTGTTCGGGGATGATCGGCACCACGTCGTGCAGCCACGCCTGCATGGGTCGCAGGTAGGTCGAGAAGAACTGCAGCAGGGGCACGAGGGCCATCTGCAGCGGCACGATCTGCAGCGCGAACACCAGGATGAACAGTACGTGCACGCCGCGGAACTTGATCCAGGCGAACGCGTACGCGGCCATCGACGCGAACACGAGCGGGAAGATCGTGGCCGGAATGGCGATCGCGATCGAGTTCACGAAGTATGCGCCGAGCTGCGGCGACGAGACCGACGGCGAGAGCAGCACGTCCTGGTAGTTCTCGAGCGTGAACCCGGGGTTCTGGAAGATGGTCCACCAGCCGGTCGTGCGGATGAGCTCCGCCGGCCGGAAGGACGACAGGAACAGCCCGAAGGTCGGGATGGTCCACAGCACGGCGATGATGAGCGCCGCGATGGTCGCGGTCCGCGAGGTGAGTCGCTTCTTGACCCGGGCGGGCTTCGACTCCTCCCGCTCGAGCCCGCGCTCGAGTTCCTCCTCCGTGCCGCGGTCGGGGGGCAGGACTGACGAGGTTCCGGTGGTGCTCATCGGATCTCCCTCTGCTGGCGCAGGATTCTGATGTTGTAGACGATGATCGGCAGCACCATCACGAAGAGGATCAGCGCGAGTGCGGAACCGCGTCCCACCTCGCTCGCGCGGAACGCCTGCGTGTACATCTCGTTCGCCACGACCGACGTGTTGAAGTTTCCGGCGGTCATGGTGCGCACGATGTCGAAGACCTTCAGCGTCGCGATCGAGATGGTCGTGAGCACCACCACGATCGAGCCGCGGATGCCCGGGACCGTGACGTTCCGGAACCGCTGCCAGGCGTTCGTGCCGTCGAGCTGGGCCGCCTCGATCTGCTCGGTCGGAATGCCCTTGATCGCAGCGCTCAGCACGACCATCGCGAACCCGGTCTGGATCCAGATCATGACGACGATCAGCAGGATCGTGTTGATCGGGTCGGTCTGGAGCCACTGCACGGGTTCGCCGCCGAACGCGACCACGATGGCGTTCAGGATGCCGATCTGCTCGCGGTCGCCCGAGCGGTACTCGTACACGAACCGCCAGATGATGCCGGCGCCGACGAACGAGATCGCCATCGGCATGAACACCAGCGCCTTGAAGTACCGCTCCCCGCGCGACTTGTCGATGAAGATCGCGTACGCGAGTCCCACGACCGTCGCGAACGTCGGCACGAGCAGCACCCAGACGACCGTGTTGATCAGCGTGCGGATCGCCGCGGGCTGCGTGAACATCCAGACGAAGTTGTCCATCGACCAGGCGCCCGAGTTGTCCTGGAAGGCCAGGAACGTGGTGCGGATCGCCGGCCAGACGAGGCCGATCGCCACGAGGATCAGGGCGGGGAGCAGGAAGCCCGCCAGCTGCCAGTAGTCGCGCCCCTTCTTGGGCGCCTTGTCGATGAAGAAGATGAGCAGGCCGACGATCGCCGCGAACACGACGAGGCCCATCACCACCTGCAGGATCTTCCCGAGAAGGTCTTCGGTCGTCACCGTCTCTCCCGATTCGTCATTGAAATCTGGGGATGCGAGGGGGCGGGGTTCGACCCCGCCCCCTCGATCATGCCGCGAACGCGGCGGGGCGCGCTAGCTGCTGGGCCAGCTCGACTCGATGGCGTCGACCACCGACTGCGTGTCGCTGCCCGTCACCCAGTCGACGATCCCGCTCCAGAAGGAGTCGGCGCCGACGGCACCGGGCATCAGGTCGGATCCGTCGTACCGGAACGTGGTCTCCGGGTTCTGCAGGATCTCGATCGACTGCACGAGCAGCTCGCTCGACGCGTTCTCCGGGTCGACCCCGAGGTTCGCGCTGATGACGCCGCCGAGGCTCACGCGGTTGTTCGCCCAGGTGTCGCTCGAGAGGTACGTGCGCACCACCTCGACCTCCTCGGCGTCGGTGAAGGCCACGACGGTCTCGCCTCCGCCCGTGACGGCCAGCGGGTCGCCCGCCTCGGCCGGCGGGAGCATGAACGCGAACACGTCGCCGTTCGAGGCGACCGTCACCTCGTCGCCACCCTCGGGGTTCCAGAAGGTCTCGTAGAACGAGGCCTGGTGGTGCAGCGAGCACTCCCCGTCGAGGATCGGGAGTCCGGCCGTGCCGAACGCCTCGGTCACGAGCGTCGACACGTCGCCGATGCCGCCGTTGACCATGTCCTCGTTCTTGAGGTACTCGCCCACCTCGTCGAACGCCTCGACGATGCCCTCGTCGTTGAACGGGATCTCGTGCGTGACCCACTGGTCGTAGTAGTCGGCGCCCTGCAGGCGGAGCACGTAGTCCTCGACCCAGTCGGTGCCGGGCCAGCCGGTCGCGACGCCCGACTCGAGGCCGACGCACCACGGCTTGTGGTCGCCCGCGGCCGCGATCTCGTCGGAGAGGTCGCGCAGCTCATCGAGCGTCGCGGGGATCTCCCAGCCGTTCTCCTCGAACTCCGCCGGCGAGTACCAGACGTAGCCCTTGACGTTCGACATGAGCGGCGCGCCGTAGAAGACGTCGTCGACCGTGCCGTAGGCCTTCCAGTCCTCGGTCCACCACTCGTCTGCGTTGGCCTCGACGTCGGCCGATGCCGGGATCAGCCAGCCACCCTCGGCGAGGCGCTGGACCAGGCCGGGCTGGGGCACGAAGCCGATGTCGGGGGCGTTGCCGCCCTCGGCGAGCACCGCGATCTGCGCCTCGAACTCCTGCGAGCCCTGGTAGTCGATCTCGATGCCGGTGCAGTTGGAGAAGTCGGTCCACGACTCGACGAGCCGGTCCGCCTCGATGTCGACGATGGTGGCGCCGATGGTGACGCTCGCCCCGTCGTAGGTGCCGTACTCCTCGTAGTCGGCGCAGTCCGTGTCGCCGGCCTGCTCGTCTGCGATGTCCCCCGTACAGGCGGTGAGCGCGAAGCCGACCGTGGCCGCCACCGCGAGCGGCAGGAGCAGTCGGCGCTTCCGAATGGTGCTCATCTCTCATCTCCTCGTTGAGTTGGAGTTCCTGGGAACCGCTCCGATCGGAACCGGTTCCAGCCCTACGGTATGCACGCCCGGTATGGAGACACAAGGACTGATATGTCACGAATCGATCACGTCCGGGGTTCGATTCTGGAACCGGTTCCGCTCTGTCGACCGTCCGGCTACACTCGGCCGTGCATCTTCCGAGGGAGGGAGGCGTCGATGCCGTCGATCGCGGATGTCGCGCGCCTCTCCGGGGTGTCGAAGGCCACCGCGTCACGTGCGCTGAGCGGCCGCGGGGCCGTCTCGCCGGCCACGCGCGACCGCGTCGTCACCGCTGCGGCGGAGATCGGGTACATCGCTTCGCCGAACGCCGCGAGCCTGGTCACGGGCCGCAGCAAGTCGATCGGCGTGCTCATCCGCTTCGTCAACCGCTGGTACTTCGGCGAGGTGCTCGAAGGCCTCGAACGGGCGATGCTGGCTCGCGGGTACGACCTCGTGCTCTACAACCTCGCGGTCGAGCCCGAGGCGCGCCGTCGCATCTTCGAGTACTACCTGCAGCGCCGTCGCGTCGACGCGGTCATCGGGGTCGACGTCGACCTGAGCCCGGACGAGTCCGATCGACTCGCCCGCACTGGTCGGCCCGTGGTCACGATCGGCGGCACCATGCTGTCGGCGGCCGTGCGCCTGGCCGTCGACCATCGCGAGACCGCCCGCCTCGCGACCCGGCACCTGCTGCGCCTCGGGCACCGCGACATCGTGCTGCTCGGCGGCGAGGAGGCCGAGCGCGACCGCGAGGGCGTGCAGGGCAGCCGAGTCTCCGGGTTCCGCGAGGCGATGGCCGAGGCGGGCATCGCGGACGCGCCGTACCTGCCGACCGAGTATTCGATGTCGGAAGGCTTCTCGGCCGCGCTCCAGCTGCTGGGCGACCCGGCGCATCGGCCGACCGCGGTGTTCGCGGCGTGCGACGAGATCGCGTTCGGCACCCACATCGCCGCGCGCCGGCTCGGGCTCGGCATCCCCGCCGACCTGTCGATCGTCGGCATCGACGGGCACGAGAACGCGGGCATGTTCGGCCTCACGACGGTCGAGCAGCGCCCGGTCGAGCAGGGTGAGCAGGCGGTGCGCTGGGCCATGTCGCTGCTCGGCGAGGGCGACGACGAGCAGGCGCCCCACGACGTCGACCTGCCCGTGAAGCTCGTGGTGCGCTCCAGCACCTCCGCGCCGGCGCGCTGAACGACGGCGAGCGGATGCCCCGGGGCCGACGCGCCCTCAGCGCGCGAACGGCGCGCCGACGGCCGAGAACGTCGCCTGCTCGGCGACGACCCGAGCCGCCCAGTGCTCGAGATCGCGCACCACGAGGTGCTCGGCCGCGTCGTCGCGCACGCGGGCCACGTGCTCGGCGGCGATGCGCCGCGGGTCCGGGCCGGTGCGCACTGCGTCGAGCACGCGGGTGAACGCCGCGGTCGCCGCGAGCGGCACGAGCAGGGGGACCTCGTCGACCGCGTGGTCGATGAGGTTCTCGAGCAGCGAGGCGCGCGGATGCCGCGTGGTGGCCGGGAACGGCTCGCCGTCGCGCACGACCTGCACGACGTCGAGCGTGTACCAGAGCACGATGCGCCCCGACTCCCCCTCGACCGTCACGCACGGCTCGCTCCGCACCGACGCGGTGAGCGCGAGCGCACCCGCGATCGTGCGCCCGTCCGCCAGCCGGACGACGAGCGACGACGTGTCGTCGGCCGCGATGTCGTTGGCCCGAAGCAGGTCGAGCTCGATGTCGGCGATGTCGTCGGCCGTCCGCGCTCCGGCCACGGCGAGCGCCGTTGCGACCGCGTGCGCGAGCGGGTTCGTCACCGCGCCGTCGACCACGGGCACGCCGTCGAGCTCGCGCCGGCCCGCCCACGCGCTGCGGGTCCAGTAGTCGACCGGCCGCACCCAGGTGCCGAGGGCACCGTAGGCGCGCACCGCGCCGATCGCACCGCCGGCGACGAGGTCGCGCACCGCGCCGACCGCGGACGACCCGAGGCTCTGGAACCCGACCTGCACCGATCGCCCCGCACGCCGGGCGACCTCGTCGAGCTCGGCCAGCTCGGCGAGCGAGGGGGCGGGCGGCTTCTCGAGCAGCACGTGGGCGCCCGCCTCGAGCGCGGCACGCGCGAGCGGCACGTGGGTGTGGATCGGGGTGGAGAGCACCACGACGTCGAGGTCGGCGTCGGCGATCATCGCCGCCGCGTCGGCGAAGACGGCGGCCTCCCCGACCGGCGACTCGGGGGCCCGGTGGTCGGCGACCGCGATCAGCCGCGCACGCCCGAGGCCCTCGAGCCGCAGCGCCTCGACGACGTGCGTGGCGCCGTGGCCGTGGATTCCGGCGATGCCGATGCGCGGCACGCCGCCCCGTGGCATCCGCTCACCCATCCGCGGCGAGCCGGCCCGCGAGGTCGGCGAGTTCCGCGGGGTCGGTGATGACGCGGTCGATGAGCAGCGCGTCGAGTCCGAGCTCGACGGTGCCGCCCTCGGGCACGTGCAGGATCTCGTCCCACGCGAGCGCCGGGCCGATGCCGACGTACTCGGCGACGCGGGCGAACCACGGCAGCGGGGCGCCCCGGGGCTGGTGCAGCAGCACGGTCACCTTGCGCTCCGGGTCGACGACCGCGAACCACGGCGAGCGCGAGCCGTGCCCGAGCTCCTCGCCCGGGCCGTCGGCGGTCACCACCATCGCCTTCCACTCGGGGAAGCGCCAGAAGATGCCGCCGTAGCCCGCGCCCTCGCGCCCGTTCGTCGCGGGCGACCCGAACTCGAGCGCGCCGAAGTTCGCCTTGAGCACGGTGCGCCAGCGCAGCACCCACGCGTCGCCCTCGCCGACCCGCACGGGCGAGCCGGTGAGCGTGCGCACCTCGCTGAGCTGGGCGACGTTGCGCTCGTCGATCCAGGTGAGGCGCTCGGTGAGCCGCTCGCCGTCGACGCGCAGCTCGTCGCGGCGCTGCCGGCCCTGGTTCTCGAGCATGACCGAGCCGACGTCCTGGATGTAGGTGCGACCGCCCCAGTACGAGGTGCCGTTGATGTCGGGCAGGGCGACGCCGATGCCGAAGTGGTGCAGGTGATCGGTCGGGTGGCTGTCGGTCACGCGCACGCCGCCGAGGGTCTCGACCGGATGCAGGTACGGCCGCGGCGACAGCACGGAGTCGATCGAGGTGCCCTCCTCGTACCGCGCGACGACGCCGTCGCCGATGCGCAGCAGCGGGCGGCCCGGGCTCAGCCAGCCGGTCGCCTCGGGCGCCGGCCCGGTGCTGCCGCGCGCCTCGAGGATGGGGCGGTAGGAGAGCGGATGCGTCGCCGCAGCGCCCGCGATCGCGCCCTTGAGCCGCTGCCAGGCCTGCTCGCCGATCTCGACGCGGGGCACCGACATGGTCGTGAGCGACGGGGCGGAGAACCTGGAGAGGGGGATGTCGTCGATGCCGGCGACCGAGATCTCGACCGGCACCTCGACGCCGACCTCGCGCAGGCGGGCGAGGAGGCCCAGCGCGGCGAGGTCGTTGAACGCGATGGCGCCGGTCGCGCCCGAGGCGAGCACGGCGTCGGCGGCGCGGTAGCCGTCCTCCACCTGCGAGCCGGCGGGCACGTCGACGACCTCGAAGCCGTCGTGCCGGGCCACGAGCTCGGCGAGTCCGCGGCGCCGCAGCACGTCGGCATACGACTGCGGCGGGCCGGAGAGGTACGCGATGCGGGTGTGGCCGAGCGAGATGAAGTGCTCCCCCAGCGCGCGGATGCCGCTCTCGTAGTCGACCGAGAGCTCGGCCGCGGGGTCGCCCGCGACGGGGCGGTTGACGACCACGACGGGGCCGACGCGGCTCACGAGCGACTCGAGGCGCTCGTTCGACATGCGGGGCGCGACGAGCACGAGTGCGTCGCAGCGCGACCGCGCCTCGAGCACGACCTCCTCCTCGTCGCCGACCCGCTCGGCGGTGTCGGCCACGAGCACCCGGTAGCCGTCGGCGTAGGCCGCGCGGCTGAGTCCCTTGAGCACGCCCTGGAACATGGGGTTCTCCAGGTCGGGCACGACGAGGGCGATAGTGTTGCTGCGCCCGCGCACCAGGTTGCGCGCGGCGGGGCTCGGCGAGTAGTTCAGCTTCTCCACGGCGTCGCGCACCTTGGCGGCGATCGCCGGGTCGACGGTCTGGTTGCGGTTGAGCACCCGGGAGACCGAGGCCTGGGAGACGCCCGCGAAGGCGGCCACCTGGGCGATGGTGACCGGTCGGGGCGAGGTGTTCGTCACGGGTCCTCCGCGTGTCTGCTTCGTCTTCAAAGTTAGTGGTGCCGAGCCCGGCCGGGGGCGCCGGGCTCGGCGTGAGACCGCACGGTGGCGGCGATCTCGACCGGAGCGGCTGCCGCGAACGGACAACGCGGCAGCCGCTCCGAGACGGCCGGGGCCGTCTTCAGGGGGAGGTCACATCGCGTCGTCGAGTGCGCGCTGCAGCTCCTCGATGAAGGCGTCGGCCGCCTCCTCGGGGGTGAGCTCGCCGAACAGCACCTTCTGCGTGTTCTGGTCGATGACGTCCTCGATCGCGCCGCCGCCCGGAGGCGTGGCGGGCGGCGCGTCGCCGACCTCCGGTCCGAGTGCGTCGAGGAACTCGACGACCGACTTGTTCACGTCGTCCAGCTGCGGGGTGACGTAGGCGCGGATGACCTCGTTGGCCGGCACGCCGCGCTCGGTGAGCAGCAGGTCGGCCGCGTCCTCGCTGTTGGCGAGGAAGTCGAGGAAGAGCGCGACCTCGGCGGGGTGCTCGGTCTTCGACGAGGCCTGGTGCTGATGCCAACTTCGGCCTCCGATCATCTCCGTCGATCATCGGTGAGAAAGCGCTATCTCACTTGATGCACATTTCTAACAGCAGCGGATGCCTCGCGCAAGCGCTTTCCCAGAATTCATGCGGTCTCGTGACCCGGTCGTGACCGAGAAATGGCTTTCTCGAAACTGGCCAAGGAAGCGCTCTCCGACGGGTGTCGACGACTCGGCGGACGGTCTCGGGCCGGACCACGGCGGGCCTGCGCCCCCTGCAGACGCGAACGAGGGCGCCGCCTCCGGACGAATCCGGAAGCGACGCCCTCGGCGTCGTGCGAGCCCCCTGGCGGGGGCGCGTACTACTTGAGCGTGACGGTGGCGCCGGCGCCCTCGAGGGCCTCCTTGGCCTTCTCCGCGGTCTCCTTGTTGGCAGCCTCGAGGACCGCCTTGGGGGCACCGTCGACGACGGCCTTGGCCTCGCCGAGGCCGAGCGAGGTGAGCTCGCGGACGACCTTGATGACCTGGATCTTCTTGTCGCCGGCAGCCTCGAGGATGACGTCGAACTCGTCCTTCTCCTCCTCGGCGGCGGCGTCGCCACCACCGGCGGCCGGAGCACCGGCAGCGGCAACGGCGACGGGGGCGGCGGCGGTGACCTCGAAGGTCTCCTCGAACGCCTTGACGAACTCCGAGAGCTCGATGAGGGTCAGGCCCTTGAACTGCTCGAGCAGCTCCTCAGTGGACAGCTTTGCCATTTCTAATCTCCTTTGTTGGTGTACTCACCGCATGCGAGGCTCGCGCCTACGCTGCGGACTCCTGCTTCTGACGCAGCGCGTCGACCGTGCGAACGGCCTGCGACAGCGGTGCGTTGAACAGATATGCGGCTCCGAACAGCGAGGCCTTGAAGGCGCCGGCGAGCTTGCCGAGCAGCACTTCGCGGGACTCGAGGTCGGCGAGCTTGCCTACCTCTTCGGCGGTCAGGGGCTTGCCATCGAAGTAGCCGCCCTTGACCACGAGGAGGGGGTTCGCCTTGGCGAATTCACGCAGCGACTTCGCGACGGCGACCGGGTCACCGTGCACGAACGCGATCGCCGACGGACCCTGGAGGTCGTCGTCGAACGCGGTGATCCCGGCCTTGTTGGCCGCGATCTTGGTCAGCGTGTTCTTCACCACGGCGTAGCTCGCGTCCTCACGAATGGCGTTACGCAGCTCCTTGAGCTGGGCAACCGTGAGGCCGCGGTATTCAGTCAGCAGAACGGCGGTCGAACCCTCGAACTTCTCCGTGAGTTCGGCAACCGAGGCTTCCTTGTTCGCCATGGCCACTCCTTATGTCTTCTTCGCACCCCACGGGCTGTGTGATGCGGCTTCCGACCGGCGGCGCACATGAGAAAAGCTCCGGCGCAAGCGCACGGAGCTGGAGATTCGGGATCGCTCCCGGAAGTCTGTTTCGTGTCACCTGCGTGGGCCCGTACTCGCGTACTGCTTCGATCGACTCGCGTTTCCGCGCGCCGACGACCGACGGTCTTTGGCTCAGGCAATGCTAACGGATGCCCCGTGCTGCACCAAATCGGCGCGGTGCGCGGCCCCGGGGCATCCGCTCACCCCTCGTTCATGCGGGCGAGCAACTCGGCGAACTTCGCCACGTCACCCTCCGGCCAGCCGCGGAGCCGCTCGCGCAGCTCGCTCTGCGCTCCCGAGCGCACCTCGAGCACGCGCGCTTCGCCGACGGGCGTGGCGACCAACAGCCGGGCTCGCGCGTCGCGCTCGTCGACGCGGCTCTCGACCAGGCCGAGGTCGGCGAGGATGCGCACCTGGCGACTCACCACGGACTTGTCCGTCGCGAGCTGCTCGGCGAGCGCGCCGGAGTGCGCGGGCCCGCCCCGCACCAGCGCGCTGAGCAGCTTGTAGCCGATGGGCTGCAGGTCGGGGTGCACGCTCGCGGCCTGCTCCTTCCAGAGCACGCGCACGCGATTGAACAGCACCCCGAGCTGCTGCTCGACGGCGCCGATCGCGGAGTCGGCAACGGCGGGGCGCGAGGGGCTCATGCCGGGCATCCTATGCAGTCGAGCCGCGCTCGGCGCGCTCGTTGCGCGCGGTGTCGCCGTCGGCGCGCTGGTGCGGCTCGTCGTCCACGACGACAGCGAGCTTGGCGTCGGCGAGCTCGACCACGGCCTCCTCCGCCTCCTCGGCGAGCCGCTGCGCGGCGGTGACCGTCTGCAACGGCTTGTTCGGCAGGAAGCAGATCGCGATGAGGCTGACCACGGCGAGCGGCACAGCGATGAGGAACACCTCGGCGACGCCGAGCCCGTAGGCCGACTCGACGACGGTGCGCACCGGGCCCGGGAGTTCCGCGAGGTCGGGGATGCCGCCGTCGGCGAGCCCCTGCGCACCGGCGAGCTGCTCCGGGTCGAGGCCCGCGAGTCCGTCGCGCACGAGGTCGGCGACGCGCGAGCCGAGCACAGCGCCCATGACCGCCACGCCCGCGGTACCACCGAGGCTGCGGAAGAACGCGACCCCCGAGCTCGCGACGCCGAGCTGGGCCGCCGGGGTGTCGTTCTGCACGACCAGCACGAGGTTCTGCATGACCGTGCCGAGGCCGGCGCCGAGCACGAACATGAACAGGGCGACGAAGCCGTAGGGCGTGTCGTAGTGGAGCGTGCTCATCAGCAGGAGGCCGGCGATCGCGAGCACCGAGCCCGTGACCAGGTAGCGCTTCCACTTCCCGTACCGGCTGATCAACTGGCCGGCGACGATCGAGGAGCCCATCTGGCCGACGATCAGGGGAATCGTGAGCAGGCCCGACTCGGTCGGCGTCGCCCCGCGGGCGAGTTGCATGTACTGCGCGAGGAAGATCGTGGTGCCGAACATCGCGACGCCCACCGAGAGGCTCGCGACGACGGAGAGCGCGTAGGTGCGGTTCCGGAAGAGCGAGAGCGGCACGATGGGCTCGTCGACCACGAGCTCCACGACGACGGCCGCGACCAGCGCCAGCACGGCACCGCCGATCATCAGGTACGACTCGAGCGACGCCCACGCGAACTGGCTGCCGCCGAGGGTCACCCAGACGAGCAGCAGGCTGACGCCGCTCGCGATGAGCACCGCGCCGAGGTAGTCGACCTTCACCTTCCGCTTCGGCCGCGCGGGCAGGTGCAGCGTCGCCTGGATGAGCACGATCGCGGCGATCGCGAACGGCAGCGCGATGAAGAAGTTGGCCCGCCAGCCGATGCCGTCGGTGACGAGACCGCCGATGAGCGGGCCGCCGATGGTCGCAACGGCCATGACCGAGCCGATCAGCCCCATCCACCGTCCGCGCTCGCGGGGCGAGATGATGTCGGCGATCACGATCTGGACGAGTGCCATGAGGCCGCCGGCCCCGAGCCCCTGGATGACGCGGAAGCCGATGAGCATCGATGCGTCCTGCGCGAAGCCGCCGAGCACCGACCCCAGCACGAACAGGCCGAGCGCGAGCTGCACGAGCAGCTTGCGGTTCACCAGGTCGGCGAACTTGCCCCAGATGGGCGTCGTGACGGTGGTCGCGAGCAGCGCCGCGGTCACCACCCAGGTGTAGCTCGACTGGTCGCCACCGAGGTCCGAGATGATGCGCGGCAGCGAGGTGGACACGACCGTGCCGGACAGGATGGCGACGAACATGCCGAGGATGAGCCCCGAGATCGCGTTGAGCGTCTCGCGGCGCGACATGGGCGCGGGGGCGCCGTCGGAGACGACCGGCGTGGATGCGGTGGCGGTCACGTGACCCCTTCCTGAAAGTTGATGACGGTCAACCATATTGCGATGGTTGACTGCTGTCAACTTTCTGCGGGCGGTCGGGCGGCCGGATCGGGATCGAGTGCGATCAGGGCAGCCCGGCCACGTGCCCGCGCACGATGCGCTCGGCCGCCTCGGCGATCGCAGGGTCGCCGTCGGGCCCGAGCATGCCGTCGATCGCGAGCGACGCGACCCCGTGGCTCAGCGCCCAGTGCTGCAGCACGACGGTGTCGATGTCGGCGTCCGGCCCGAGCCCGCCCTCGGCGCGCACGAGCTCGACCAGCTCGCGCAGCGACCCGAGCGCCTCGGCGCGCCTCGCCTCGAACTGCGCGTCGCCGCGCAGCGCGGCGGGCGTGCGGAAGACTGCGTCGAAGTGGGCCGGATGCGCCAGGGCGAAGCGCACGAAGGCGAGCGCGTCGACGACCAGCCGCTCGCGGCCGACCGCGCCGGGCGCCTCCTGCGCCTCGCAGACGTCTTCGTAGAGCAGGCGCAGCCCCTCCCCCGCGAGCGCGCGCAGCATGCCCTCGCGCGAACCGAAGAAGTGCGCGGGTGCCGCATGCGAGAGTCCGGCGTCACGCGCGACCTCGCGCAGGCCGACGTTGGCGAGCCCGCGCTCGCGCGCCAGTCGCTCGAGCGACGCGAGCAGTGCCTCGCGGCCGGCGACGACGGTGGGTTCCATGCGTTCCAGCCTACTTGACAACGTCAACCACATCACCCTATCGTGCACTTGACATTGTCATGTGACATTGTCAACCAACGATCAGAAGGAGATGGGGACATGGCGGACGTGACGACCGAGCAGGTCTGGGAGGAACTGGCGAAGCGCCCGTTCGTCGTGGTGGGCACGACCACCGCGCGCGGCGAGGCACGCACCGCGGGGGTGCTCTCCCACGTGGCCGACGGCGTGGTGTGGTTCACGACCTACGCGCACATGTGGAAGGCGCGGCACATCGCCGCCAGCCCGCACGTGTCGGTGACCGCGCCCGTCCACCGGCGCGTCTGGTTCGCCCCGTGGGTGCGCGTGCCCGACGCGACGATCACCTTCCGCGGCACCGCCGAGCTGGTGCCGGCCGAGCGGATGCCCCGCGAGGCGCTCGACGCCCTCACCCACGGGCTCGACCTCACCGAGGACGGCCCCGACGGCCCGCTCGTGGGCGTCGCGGTGCGCCCGCACGGCGACTTCGTCACCTACGGCATCGGCGTGCCGGTCATGGCGATGACCGACCCGACCCGCGCGGCGGGTCGGGTGTCGACGGGCACGCCCGCCGAGCGGTTCACGCCCGCCGCAGCCTGACGGTGAACACCGTGCTCCCGGGCTCGGACTCGACCCCGATCGATCCGCCGTGGGCGACCACCACGGCGCGGGCGATCGCGAGCCCGAGCCCGGTGCTGCCGGTCGCACGCGAGCGCGAGGCGTCCCCGCGCGCGAAGCGCTCGAACAGGGTGCGCTGCAGGTCGGGGTCGATGCCCGGCCCGTCGTCGGCGACCGTCACCACTGCCTCCGGCCCGTCGACCGCGAGGGCCACCGACACGGCCGTGCCCTCGGGCGTGTGCACGCGCGCGTTCGCGAGCAGGTTCGCGAGCACTTGGTGCAGGCGCGACAGGTCGCCGGAGACGAGCACGGGCTCCTCTGGCACGTCGAGCTCCCAGCGATGCCCCGGCCCCGCGACGTGCGCATCGCCGACCACATCGACCACGAGCGCCGACAGGTCGACCTCGTCGCGGCGCAGCTCGCGCCCCTCGTCGAGCCGGGCGAGCAGCAGCAGGTCGTCGACGAGCGCCGACATGCGCAGCGACTCCGACTCGATGCGGTCGAGCGCGTGCGCCGCGTCAGGCGGCACCTCCTCGGTCGAGCGGCGGGTGAGCTCGGCGTAGCCGCGGATCGACGCGATCGGCGTGCGCAGCTCGTGGCTCGCGTCGCCGACGAACCGGCGCACCTTCGCCTCGCTCTCGGCACGCGCACTGAGCGCGGAGCCGACGTGGTCGAGCATGCGGTTGAAGGATGCACCGACGCGACCGACCTCGGTGCGCTCGTCGGTGTCGGAGTCGGGCACGCGTTCGGCGAGCTCGACCTCGCCGCGCTCGAGCGGCAGCGTCGAGACGCGCTCGGCGGTCGCCGCGACGCGCTGCAGCGGCACCAGCGCGCGCCGCACCAGCAGGCTGCCGATCAGCGCGGCCAGCGCGAGCCCCGCGATCGCGACGAGCGTGATCACGGTCGCGAGCTGCGCCGTGGTCGCCTCGACGATCGCGAGCGGCAGGGCGATGACGAACCGCGCCCCGCCCGGCGTGCCGACGACCATGGCGCGATACGCGCCGAGGTCGCCGCCCAGGTCGACCGAGTGCGGCTGGAAGTCGGCGGGCACGGTCGACAGCGCGGCGAGCTGGTCGGCGTCGAGCTGACCGATCTCGCCGTCCTCCTCGAGCACGGCGGCCTGGCGCACCTCGTCGTCGAGCACGATGCCCGCGATGGTGCCGACGGCCTGCCCGCGCGCGGCGAGCACCCGGCCGTCGTCGTCGCCGGAGGTGCCGGGCGGCGGCTCGATGATCGCGACCCGTCCGCGTTCGGTGGCCGAGGCGAGCTGGTCGTCGACGCGGTCGACGAGGTTCGAGTGCACGACCACCACGCTCACGGTGCCGATCACGGCGCTCACGGCCGCGAGCAACGCGACGAGCGCGACGATGAGCCGGCGCTCGAGGGTCCAGGGCCGGCGCCCGCGCGTGGCATCCGTCATGCCGTCGCCTTGATCATGTAGCCGGCGCCGCGCACGGTGTGGATCATGGGCTCGCGTCCGGCGTCGATCTTCTTGCGCAGGTAGGAGATGTAGAGCTCGACCACGCTCGCCTTGCCGCCGAAGTCGTACGACCACACCCGGTCGAGGATCTGCGCCTTCGAGAGCACGCGGCGCGGATTGCGCATGAGGAAGCGGAGCAGCTCGAACTCGGTCGCGGTGAGCTCGATCGGCTCGCCCGCGCGCGCCACCTCGTAGGAGTCCTCGTCGAGCGTGAGGTCGCCGACCGCGAGCACCGGGTCGGTGGCGGCGGTCGAGCGCACGAATCGGCGGATCAGCCCGCGGAGCCTGGCGACGACCTCCTCCAGGCTGAACGGCTTGGTGACGTAGTCGTCGCCGCCCGCGGTGAGGCCCGCGAGACGGTCGTCGAGCGAGTCCTTCGCGGTGAGGAAGAGCACCGGCGTCTCGTCGCCCTCGGCGCGCAGGCGCTGCAGCACCTCGAGGCCGTCGATGTCGGGCAGCATCACGTCGAGCACGATCGCGTCGGGGCGGAACTCGCGCGCGACCCGCATGGCGGCCTGGCCGTCGCCCGCGGTGCGCACCTCCCACCCCTCGTAGCGCAGGGCCATCTTCAGCAAGTCGGCCAGCTGCGCCTCGTCGTCGACGACGAGCACCCGCACGGGGCTGCCGTCGGGCTTGGCGATGGCGGGGCTGCGGTGTTCGGCGTGCGGCTGCTCGCGGCTCAGTGAGGAGGGCATGACACCAGTATCCGCATCTTCCTATGACCCGCCTATGGCTCGCCTGTGGAGTTGCGGGTGCGACCCATAGCGACCCCATAGGCGCGCCCGAGCACCGCCATAGCGCCGCCGCCTAGCGTCGCCGATGCCCGGCGGGAGCCCCTGTCCCGTCGGGCCCCACATCCACGAAGGAGACCGATGTTCCTCACCTACCTGCGCCGCGAGCTCGCGGGCCGACGCAGACAGACCCTCATCGTGGCGATCGGCATGGCCCTGGCCATCGCACTCGTCATGATCGTCAACGCACTGTCGGGGGGTGTGCGCGACGCACAGGCATCCGTGCTCGAGTCGGTCTACGGCGTCGGCACCGACATCACCGTCACGCAGGCGCCCACGGGCCCGGGCGAGGGCGGCCCCGGGGGCGGCCGCTTCGAGTTCGGCGCCGAGGATGGCGAGACCGACGACGCCGAGGGCTCGACCACGGTCTCCGACTCCCGGCTGACGACCGGCATGGGAACGGCGACATTCGACGACACCGCGCTCGACACCGCGCTGTCGACCGAGGGGGTGGCGGATGCCGCTGCGGCGCTGTCCCTCTCCAACACGACGTTCTCGGGCGAGCTGCCCGACTTCTCGCAGCTGCAGGGCGGCGGGGGCGCGCCCGGCGAGGCGGGCGCCGAGGCTCCGCCGACCGGCGGTGCGGACGGCGCCGGCGGCAGCGCGTTCGACGTCGACTCGTTCACGGTGCTCGGCATCGACCCCGCGGCATCCGCGCTCGGGCCGCTGTCGTCGGCCGCCGTGACCGAGGGCCGCGGGCTCGAGGCGGCGGATGCGGGTGCCGACGTGGCGCTCCTCGACTCCGCGTACGCGACGACCGCCGAGCTCGCCGTCGGCGACACGATCGACGTCGGCGGCACGACCATGGAGATCGTCGGACTCGTGACCGCCGACACCGCGGACGCCTCGACCGGCGCGAACGTCTACCTGCCGCTCGACACCGCGCAGGCGCTCGCCGGCCTCGAGGGCCAGGTCTCCACGGTCTACGTGCAGGCCGCGTCGTCGACCGACATCACCGCCGTGCAGGCGAGCCTCGAGGAGGCGCTGCCCGAGGCGACCGTGAACACGCAGGAGGACCTCGCGTCATCGGTCTCTGGTTCGCTCTCCTCGGCGTCGACGCTCGTCTCGTCGCTCGGCCTGTGGCTCTCGGTCGCGGTGCTCGCGGCCGCGTTCCTGATCGCCGTGCTCTTCACCGTGTCGGGCGTGACCCGCCGCACGCGCGAGTTCGGCACCCTCAAGGCCATCGGCTGGTCGAACCGCCGCGTGGTCGGCCAGGTCGCGGGCGAGTCGCTCGTGCAGGGCCTCATCGGCGGTGCCCTCGGCATCGTGATCGGCCTCGTCGGCATCGGCGCCATCACGCTCATCCAGCCCACGCTGTCGGGCTCGGCCGGGTCGGTGCAGGCGTTCGGCGGCGGCGAGGCGCCCGCGGCGGCGGCTGAGGCGGCGGACCGGATGGGACTCACCGGGGACGGCGGCCCGTTCGCCGCAGCGACCACGACCTCCGACATCGTGCTCACCGCACCGGTGACCGTCTCGGTCGTGCTCGTCGCGGTCGGCCTGGCAGTGCTGGGCGGACTCGTCGCCGGCGCGATCGGAGGCTGGCGCGCCTCGCGGCTGCGTCCGGCCGAGGCCCTTCGGAGCGTCGCATGAGCGCCCCGAGCACCACTTCGATCACCCTCCCCACCCCGGCCGACCCGGCCACCCCGAAGGGAACCGCCATGTACACCCTCGACAAGGTCGGCAAGACCTACCGGCAGTCGTCGCGCATCGTGACCGCGCTGAAGGACGTGTCGCTCACGATCCCGGCCGGCCAGATGGTCGCGATCCAGGGGCCGACCGGCGGCGGCAAGTCGACGCTGCTGCAGATGCTCGGCGCCCTCGACCGGCCGACCTCCGGCGACGTGCGACTCGGCGACGACGTGCTGTCGAAGCTGCCCGACCGCAAGCTCGCGAAGCTCCGCGCGAAGGAGATCGGGTTCGTCTTCCAGGGCTTCAACCTCATCCCGACGCTCACCGCGCAGGAGAACGTGGAGACGGCGCTCGAGCCGCAGGGCGTGCCGGCCGAGGAGCGCCGCCGACGGGCATCCGACGCCCTCGCCCAGGTCGGCCTCGCCGAACGTGCCGGGCACGTGCCGAGCGAGCTCTCGGGCGGCCAGCAGCAGCGCGTCGCGATCGCGCGGGCCCTCGTGAAGGAGCCCGACGTGCTACTGGCCGACGAGCCCACCGGCAATCTCGACGAGCAGACCCGCGACGAGATCATGGACCTCCTCGAGGGACTCTGGCGCGATCGCGGGCTCACGCTCGTGATCGTGACCCACGACTCCGCGGTTGCCAAGCGCGCCGAACGGCGGCTGCGGATCGCGGGCGGATCGGTGCAGGAGATCTGACCCGCGACACATGAGAGCGGCGCGGATGCCACGGGAGTTCCACCCCGCGGCGTCCGCGCCTCTCGCGGTGCGCGCTCAGATGAGGTCGTGCCGCAGCGCCCAGGCCGCCGCCGCGGCGCGCGAGGGCACGCCGAGCTTGGTGCGGATGTTGGCGAGGTGCCGGTGCACGGTGTGCGGGCTCAGCACGAGCGCCACCGCGATCTGCTGGTCGGTGTCGCCGCGCGCGACGAGCCGCAGCACCTCGAGTTCGCGCGTGCTCAGGTCGGTCGTGGGCGGTTCGGGTGCGGATGCCTCGGGGCCGGGCGCCGGCGCCGACCCGATCTCCGCACCGAGGAACCGCAGCACCGCGTCCGTGACCGCGCGCCGGTCGCCACGCCACGGGAAGTGGTCGAGCCCGTGCAGCTCGACGAGCTCCGCGCCCGGGATGCGCGAGGCCACGTCGGCGCCGAGCGCGAACGGGATCGCGCGGTCCTCGCGGCGGTGCAGCACGAGGGTGGGCGCCGTCACCCGCCCGAGATGGCCGGTCGAGTCGAAGGCGTACAGCTCCGCCATCGAGGCCGCCGCCGACTCGCGCGACGCCGACCGCCGCTGGTAGGCGACGAACTCGTCCCGCTCGGCGGCCGTGGCCTCGGGCAGGAACAGGTCGGCGAGCACCCGCGACCCGAATCCCCAGTGCGTGCCGATGACCTCGAGCAGGCCCTGCCGAGCCTGCGGCGGGGCGATCTCGGCGCCGTTCGCGAACGTGCCGTACATGACGAGCGCGTCGACCCGTTCGGGGTGCTCGGCCGCGAACCGCGACGACACCGCGCCGCCCGAGGAGACCCCGAACATGGTGACCGGTGCGTCGCGCACGGCGACCTCGACGACACCCTCGAGCAGGGCGAGCTCCTCGTCGAGGTCGGCGGGCGGCGCGTCGTCGTGCCCGGAGGCGCCGCCGCCGGGCCGGTCGTAGCGGATCACCGTGCGGTGGGCGGCGAGCGTCGCGACGAGGTCGCGGAACTGCGCCTGCTCCCAGTCGAGCGCGAGGTGGCTGCACCACCAGCCGCCGAGCACGAGCGGCGGGCCGGAGCCGACCGAGGTCCAGGCGACCTGTCGGCCGCCGACCTCGGCGTAGCGGATCAGCTGATCCCCGGGCTCCACGGCCCCAGTGTAGGGCGCGCCCGTCAGGCGGCGTCGGCGAGCACGCGCAGGCCGTGGTCGCCGACCGCGCGCACGACGGGTGCCATGCGGTCACGGTAGTGCAGCGCCATCGCGCGCGCACCCGAGAGTTCGTCCTCACCGCGGTCGCCGAGCAGCGCGGTCACGTGCTCGCCCGGCAGCAGCACGAGCGGCTCGCCCGTGGCATCCGTGCCGACGACCCGGAGCACGTCCGCGTCGACCTGACGGCCGATCCAGCCGGTCGCCGCGGCGCGCCCGATGCCGACCTCGTCGGCGAAGGCGTCGACCGTGACCGGGCCGAGCTCGAACAGCGTGCGGTACCAGCCGCAGCGCATGCCGCGGGCCATCGAGGCGGCGACGCGCACGTCGGCGGTGTCGGTGTCGGTGTCGTAGGTGGTGGTGGTGATCATCGTGCTCAGCTCCCCTGTGCCGTCCCGCCCGTGTCTCGTGCGGTGTCGATGCCTCGATTCCACTCCGAACGCGGCGGCGCCTCATCGCGCGATCCGGCCATTCCGCATGGCCCGTTCCGGCCATAGTCTGGGCGCATGGGCTCGGGGGCGGCGCATCCGTCGACCCGTCGGCGCACCGTCTGGGTCGCCGCCGGCGTCACCGCCGTGCTCGCCGGCGCCGCGGTCGGCTGGGGCCTGCTGACCGCCGCCGTCGGCGCCGACTCGGTGGTCCCGGTCGCCGCGACGGGCCCGCCCGAGGCCGACCTCCGCCCGGTGCCGACCGCGGAGGCCGCCCCCGCGAGCATCGGCCCGCCGCCCGATCCCGAGGGCACCGACGACATCGCCGTGCTCGACACCGAGGGGCTGAGCGCAGCCGTGACCGCGCAACTGGAGTACGCGCACGCCCACTGGCGCGAGCGCGACAGCGAGCAATTCGGGTACATCCCGAACAACGACTGCGTGAACTTCACGAGCCAGACGCTGTTCGCGCGCGGCTGGGAGCAGGACGCCGAGTGGTGGCACGACCCCGGCGGCAACCCCTACCGCTCGAGCTCGCCGTGGATCAGCTCGACGAACCTGATGCGCTACCTGCAGGCGCGGCCCGAGCAGGCGACCGCGCTCACCGACGACCAGCGCGAGCTCGTGAAGCCCGGCGACGTCGTGCAGTTCGACTGGGACAACTCGGGCGACCGCGACCACACCGGCGTCGTCACGGCCGTCGAGCCGCGCGACGACGGCACGGTGCTGATCGAGTACGCCGGGCACACCGATCACACCTGGGACCGCTCGGTCGACTGGGCGATCACGGTGCTGCATCCCGGCGCCGACGTGTACTACTGGAGCATCCCCGGGTAGCGGCCGCCCCGGGGCATCCGGCTACTGGTTCGAGAACGCCGCGTCGAACGAGCCCTCGGGCCGGGGCCACAGCATCGAGCGGATGCGACCGACGGCCTCCGCCGCACCGTGCAGGCGGTCCATGCCGGCGTCCTCCCACTCCACCGAGATGGGGCCGTCGTACCCGATCGCGTCGAGCGTGCGGAACGCGCCCTCCCAGTCGACGTCGCCGTGCCCGGTCGAGACGAAGTCCCACCCGCGGCGCGGCTCGCCCCACGGCAGGTGCGACCCGAGGATGCCGGCGCGGCCGTTCGGCGGGCGGAGCCGCGTGTCCTTGCAGTCGACGTGGTAGATGCGGTCGGCGAAGTCGACGATGAAGCCGAGCGGGTCGATGCCCTGCCACACCATGTGCGAGGGGTCCCAGTTGAACCCGAACGCCGCCCGGCGGTCGATCGCCTCGAGCGTGCGCACCGACGTCCAGTAGTCGTACGCGATCTCCGACGGGTGCACCTCGTGGGCGAACCGCACGCCCTCGGCGTCGAACACGTCGAGGATGGGGTTCCACCGGTTCGCGAAGTCCTCGTACCCCGCGTCGATCACCGACGCCGGCACCGGCGGGAACATGGCCACGTACGGCCAGATCTTCGACCCGGTGAACCCGACGACCGTGTCGACGCCGAGCGCCCGCGCGACGCGCGCCGACCGTTGCATGTCCTCGGCCGCACGCTGCCGCACGCCCTCGGCGTCGCCGTCGCCCCAGGTGTAGGAGCGCACGATGGCCTCGTGCCGGAAGTCGATCGGGTCGTCGCACACGGCCTGGCCGGTGAGGTGGTTCGAGATCGCGTACACCTCGAGCCCGTGCCGCTGCAGGATCTCGCGGCGCTCCGCGAGGTACCCGGGCTCCTCCTCGGCCAGCTTCAGGTCGAGGTGGTCGCCCGAGCACGCGATCTCGAGGCCGTTGTACCCCCACTCGGCGGCGAGGCGTGCGACCTCGGCGAACGGCAGGTCGGCCCACTGGCCCGTGAACAGCGTGACGGGGCGGCTCGCGGCGTGGTCGGTCATGGGTGCGTCTCCCTCTGCTCCTGCAGGGCGTCGAGGTGGCGGATGCTCCGCTCCGCGAGCGCGTCCTGCGAATCGGCGAGCGGCCGCCACACGCTGGCGGCGACCGCAATGGTCTCGTTGTCGTTGGTGAAGCTCTCGAGGCCGAGCGGCCCGGCGTACCCGGCGTCGTCGAGCGCGTCGAGGAACGCCGGCCAGTCGATGTGGTCGTCGCCGACGGCGCCACGGTCGTTGCCGCAGACCTGCACGTGCGCGAGGTGCTCCCCGGCGTGCCGGATCGCGCCGCCGATGTCGCGTTCCTCGATGTTCAGGTGGTAGCTGTCGAGCGCGAGCCCGAGGCCCGGCCCGAGCAGGGGCCCGAGCGCGTCCAGCGCCTGGTCGACCGTGTTGACGAGGCTCGTCTCGTAGCGGTTCAGGGGTTCGACGGCGAGGCGGATGCCGCTGCGCTCCGCCGTCCGCACCACGGGCGCGAGGGCCGTGCGGAGGTCCCGGTACGCCTGCTCGCGCTCCTCGGCCGACATGCGCCAGGTGCGCCCGGTCGCGGCCGTGAAGGGCCCCGCGACGACCGAGGCGCCGAGCGCCTCGGCCACGCCGATGCAGTGCACCAGGTAGTTCTGGGTGGCCACGACCTCCGATGCCGGGGCCGCGACGAGGTTGCGTCCGGGAGCCATGGCGCCGACCACGATCGGCGCCATGCCGTGACGGTCGAGCACCTCGCGCGCGGCATCCGTCGACCAGTCGCCCGGCTGCTCGACCGGCAGCTCCAGGGCGCCGAAGCCCATGCCGGCCGCCGTCGCCGCGATCTCCCCCAACCGCTCGTCGGTCAGCGGAGAGGTCCAGACCCACGTGTTCACGCCGATGGTGCGGCGCATCCTGCCTCCTCGTCGAGTTCCGGCGCTGCGGCCGATGGTAGTGCGGATGCCGCGGGACGACGTGCGCCCCGCGGCATCCGCCCGTTCCCCCCCTACGGGATGATGCGGTCCTCCCAGACCGTCGGGTACCCGGGCAGGTCCTCGCCGCCGAACTTGGCGTAGTGCCCGTCGGGCATGCCCTCGTTCAGCGCGAGCCACTCGCCCAGCTCGCCGGCCTGGATCGGCGACTGCGGCAGCACCCACTCCGAGGGCACCTCCTCGCCGGCGAAGATCATCTCCGCGGCGAGCAGCGGCGTGCGCCACTGGAAGTTGGAGTACACCGGCGCGAGCCCGGTCAGCCCGGTCTCCTCCCACTTGCGCAGGAAGCTCATCTCGTCCTCGCCGGTCATCACCGGGTAGTCGACGCCGGCGTCCTCGAACGCCTCGATCGCGGCGACCGCACCGTCACCGGCGTCCATCCAGACGCCGTCGACGTCGCCCGTGGCGAGCGCGTCGGAGATGATCGACTTGATCTCCGCCGGGTCGGCCCCGGTGAAGTAGTCGGTCGCCTCGATGCCGGCCTCGTCGAAGAGCTTCTCGGCGGCGGCCCAGCGTTGCTCGAGCACGTCGACGCCGGGCAGGATCCTCAACGCGACCACGGTCGCACCCTCGTCGAGCTCCTCGATGAGGAACTCGGCCGTGTCGATGCCCCACGCGAACCCGCCGATCGGGTGGATGAACGTGACCGGGCAGTCGGTCTGCACGCCGCGGTCGAACACGATCACGGGCTTGCCCGTGTCGCACGCGCGTTCGACGGCCGGCGTCATCGCCGCGGTGGAGTTCGGCGAGATGATGAAGAAGTCGCAGTTCCCCTCCTCGATGAAGTAGTCGATGTCGGCGATCTGCGTGTCATCGCTGTCCTGCGCGTCGCGCGTCTCGACCTCGGAGATCGCGCCGGAGTCCTGCAGCACCTTCAGCTGCTCGTTGAAGGTGATCCAGCCGGTCTGGCGCCACGGGTTCGAGATCGACGCGTTCGCGAAGCATCCCTTCTTCGCCCCGTCGGACGCGTACTCGCTGGTGTCGACGAACTCGGCGTCGATGTACTGGAGCCACGGCTGGTCCTCGGGCCCCTCCGGAGCGATGCCGCGCTGGGCGTCCTGCTCGTCGTAGAGGGCCTGGTCGAACCACTCGACCTCCTCTTCGTTCGATGTGTCGCCGCCGGCGTCATCCGTCGGCGCGGTCACGCTCGGATCGGTGGTGCAGCCCGCGAGGGTGAACAGCGCGAGTGCGCCGACCAACGCGGATGCCACGGTGAACCTGCTTCGTCGCATCACGAACCTCCCTTGGTTGGTGTGGTGTCTGCCCTCTGCGTCGAGGGAATGTGTGGTGCAGGCTGGGCGTCGGGCATCGGATCCGTCGGCCCCTCCCCTCCCTGGCGGAGGGAAGTCTCTGAGCGGCCGCGCCGTCGGCGCGTGCCGAAGCTCGTCGCGGCGTACGCCACGGCGGCGATGATGATGACGCCCTGGACGGCGTCGCGATACGTGGAGGGCACGCCGGCGAAGTTCAGCAGCGTGAACAGCGCCTCGAGCGCGAACGCCCCCGCGGCGGCGCCCACGACCCAGCCGCGACCGCCGCCGAGCACCACGCCGCCGAGCACCACGGCGGTGATGGCGATGAACTCGTAGCCGCGGCCGACCGAGGGGTGCACGCCGGCGTAGCCGACGAGCAGGACGCCCGCGACGGTCGCCGACAGTGACGAGATCACGAAGGTGCTGATGGTCACGAGCGAGGAGCGCATGCCCGCGTAGCGCGCGGTGGTCGCGTTGTCGCCGAGCGCGATGATCGAGCGGCCGAACGGGCGTCGCCCGAACCAGATCGCCGCGGTGAGCGCGACCGCCAGGATGATCACCGACCAGGGGATGATGTCGAGCACCGGCACGCCGCGGATGCCGCCGCGCCCGATCTCGCGGAACTCGTCGGCAGGGTTCCCGGTGGCGGCGCCGCCGGTCCAGAACAGCACCCCGCCCAGCAGGGCGAGCATCATGCCGAGGGTGACGATGAAGCTCGGCACCTTGAGCATCGTGACGACGAGCCCGTTGACGACGCCGATGAGCGCGCCGAAGACGAGCATGAGGCCGAGCACCGGCAGCGAGTTGGCGGCGTCGTCGCCGATGAGGTTGCCCGCGATCACGACCTGGGCGGTGACGACGGAGCCCATCGACAGGTCGAGCTCGCCGCCGACGATCACGAAGTACTGGCCGATCGCGACGATCGCGACGGGTGCCGTGCGCTGGATGAACCGGATGAACTGGCCGGGATCGGCGAAGTTCGGGTTGAGCACGGTGATCGCGATCAGCAGCAGCGCGAGCAGCAGGAAGACGGCGCCGCGCGGGCTCACCAGGGTGCGGCCGAAGTCGGCCAGGCGCTGCCCGAAGCTCGTCTGCTCGGCGTTCGTCCGCTCCGTGGTCGTGGCGGTCATGCGCGCACCTCCTCGGCACGATCGGGCGCATCCGCTGCGACGCCGGGCGGTCGCCCGTCGGGGCCGAACCTCGGCCGGCGGCGCTCGACGACGCGGCTGGTGTAGATCGCGACGGCGGCGACGATGACGATGCCGCGCACCACGTCCTTCAGGAACGGGTTGACCTGCAGCACGCTCATCACGTTGTCGACCACGGCGAAGATCGCGACGCCGCCGACGGTGCCCCAGATCGAGCCGCGGCCGCCCATGAGCAGCGTGCCGCCGAGCACGACGGCCGCGATCGAGAGCAGGTCGTAGCCGCCCTGCGTGCCGACGGTCGGTGAGCCGACGCCGAGGCGCGAGGCGAGCAGCAGGCCGGCGAGGGCCGCCGTGATCGCGCAGAGCACGTGCGCCGCGATGAGGGGCCGGGCCGTACGGATGCCCGAGAGCCTCGCGACCTCGAGGTTGCCGCCGACCGCGAACATGTGGTTGCCGGTGCGCGAGCGGGCGAGCAGCAGCCACGCGAGCACCGCGATCACGAGCATCAGGATCGTCGAGAGCGGCACGGGCCCGATGCCGGTCGCGCCGATGAGCTGGAACTCCCACGGCACGCTGCCGGAGGTGCCCTTGTAGTTGGTGTCGAGGAACCCCTTGATGATGAGGCCGGTGCCGAGCGTCGCGATGAACCCGTGCACCTTGAGCTTGGAGACGATGAGGCCGTTGCCGAGGCCGATCGCCGCCGCGACGGCGAGCGCCGCGAGCACGGCGGGCAGGATGTTCGCGGTCGACCCGGCCATCAGGTCGGCGGCGATGAGGCTCGACAGGCTGACGACGTACGGCACCGACAGGTCGAGCGAGCCGCAGAGGATCACGAACGTCTGGCCGATCGCGACGAGCCCGAGCACGCTCATGCCGGTGAGGATGTCGCGGATGTTGCCGTCGCTGAAGAAGTTGCGGCCGACGGATGCCACGAGCACGGCGCCGACCACGATGACGCCGATCAGCGCCACGCCCACGATGATGGTGGCGTCGAAGCGGCGGAAGGTGCGACGCAGGGTCTGGGCGGCGCTCATGCGAGCTCCTCCCCGTCGAGGGTGCCGGTGGCGGCGGCGAGCACGGTCGCCTCGTCGGCGTGCGACGGCAGCTCGGCCGATGCGCGGCCGTCGTGCAGCACGACGACGCGGTCGGACATGCCGAGCACCTCCGGCAGCTCGGACGAGATCATGAGCACGGCGACGCCCTCCCTGGCGAGTTCCCGGATCAGCGAGTAGACGGCGATCTTGGCCCCGACGTCGATGCCGCGCGTGGGCTCGTCGAGCAGCACGATGCGCGGCTTCGTGGCGAGCCACTTGGCGAGCACGACCTTCTGCTGGTTGCCGCCCGAGAGGTACTGCACCTCCTGGTCGGGGCCGCGCGAGACGAGGGCGAGCGACGAGAACACGCCGGGCAGCGTCGCCCGCACCCGGCCGGTGCGGCCGGGGAACACGGACCGGATCACGAGCAGCGCGTTGTCGAGCACCGACTGGTTGAGCGCGAGACCCTGCGCCTTGCGGTCCTCGGTGATGAGCGCGAGGCCCGCGCGCACCGCCTGTCGCGCTCCGGTGATGCGGACGGGCTGGCCGTCCAGCAGCATCCGGCCCCGGGTGAAGGGCGCGACGCCGAAGATCGCCTCGACCAGCTCGGTGCGCCCGCTGCCCTGGAGGCCCGCGACGCCGACGATCTCGCCGGCGCGCACCTCGAGGTCGACCCCGTCGACGAACGCGTTGCCCGCGCCCTCGAGCACGAGCCGGGGCTCGCCGAGCTCGGTGCCCTCGAGCTTCTCCGGGAAGTAGGCGGAGATCTCGCGACCGACCATGCGGCGCACGAGCTCGTCGGTGTCGATCTCGTCGGCGGGCCCGGTCGAGACGAGCCGGCCGTCCTTCAGCACGGTGATCGTGTCGCAGAGGTCGAAGATCTCGCGCAGGCGGTGGGAGACGTAGATGATCGCGACGCCGCGCTCCTGGAGGCGCCGCACGATGCCGTACAGCAGCTCGACCTCGTGGCCGGCCAGCGCCGCGGTCGGCTCGTCCATCTGGATGACCCGGGCGTCGTAGGAGAGCGCCTTGACGATCTCCACGATCTGCTGCTCGGCGACGGTCAGCGTGCGCACCGGGGCATCCGGCTCGATGAAGTCGATGCCCAGGTCGTCGAGCAGCTCGCGGGTGCGGCGCTCCATGCCCTTCCGGTCGACCAGGCCCGCCCTGCGCGGCTCGCGACCGAGGAACACGTTCTGCGCGACCGACCGCTCGGGCAGCAGGTTGAACTCCTGGAACACGGTCGCGAGGCCCGCGTGCATGGCCTGCACCGGGTGGTGGAACTGCACGGGCTTCCCGCCCAGCTCGACCGTGCCCTCGTCGCGCTCGTACACCCCCGCGAGGATCTTCATGAACGTCGACTTGCCCGCGCCGTTCTCGCCGACGAGCCCGTGCACCTCGCCGGGTGCGACCGACAGGCTCACGTCGTCGAGCACGCGCACGCCGAGGAACGACTTGCCGAGCCCGCGCGCGGCGAGCACCGGGGCGTCCGCCGCGCTCACGCGACGACCTCCTGCCAGGTGCCGCTCGCGGCGGACGCGAGCACGGCCTCGGTCACGCGCACGGCGCGCAGCCCGTCGGCGAAGGTCGGGAGGCCGTCGGGCGCCCCGCCCGTGATCGCCGCGTAGGTGTCGGCGACGAAGGCGTTGAAGGCGTCCTGGTAGCCCATCGGATGCCCCGCCGGCACGAGCGACAGGCGCGCGGCGTCGGGCGAGAGCGCGCCCGGTTCCCGCGCCACGAGTCCGGTGCCGTCGTTGCCTCCGACCCAGAGCTCCTCGGGCCGCTCCTGCTCGAAGCGCACCGAGCGGTCGGTGCCCGAGACCTCGACGACGAGGCCGTTCTTGTGTCCGGGGGCGACCTGCGAGACGAGCAGCGTCGCGATCGCACCGCCGGCGAACTCGGCCAGCACGGCGGCCAGGTCTTCGGTGCGCACCTCGCGGCCTCCGCGCTCGGCGTGGGCGATGCGGGTCGTGGCCTGCACCCGGGCGATGCGGTCGCCGACGATGAACTCGACGAGGTCGACCAGGTGCGAGCCGATGTCGGCGAACGCCCGCGAGGGGCCTCCCGACTCGGGGTCGACGCGCCAGTCGTCGGACGCGGGGTCGGCCATCCAGTCCTGCAGGTAGGCGCCGTGCACGCTCAGCACCCGGCCGGTCTCCCCTGCGGCCACCCGGGCGCGCGCCTCGCGGGCCATCGGGTGGAAGCGGTAGACGAACGGCACGGTCGCGACGAGGCCGCGTTCCGCGGCGAGTGCGACGAGCGCCGCGGCGTCGGTCGATGCGGTCGCGAGCGGCTTCTCGCAGACGACGTGGTGGCCGGCCTCGAGGGCCGCACGCGCGATGGCCGCGTGGCTGGCGTTCGGGGTGCAGACGTGCACGACGTCGACGTCGTCGTCGGCGAGCAGGTCGGCGGGAGTGTCGAACGCGGTCTCGGCGCCGAGCGCCTCGGCGGCCGCCCGCGCGCCTGCCGTCGTCGACGAGGCGATCGCCGCGATCTCCGCGCGCGCCGCACGCGCCGCCCGGGAGTGGACCGCCGCCATGAAGCCCCCGCCGATGAATCCGGCGCGGAGGGTGGCGACCCGTGGGATGACGTCCGTTGTCATGCGACACATGTTGGCACGGTCAGGCACCTTTTGCCAGTCGTTCGTCAAAAGTGATCGTTTCGTGATCAACTTGCGCCTTCGTCATACAGAGAAGGGCCTGTGGTTTACTGAGCGAATGGTCGACATCAGTCGCGGCTCGGCCCTCGGCGCATCCGGCGCCAGCGAGCTCTTCCAGCTGCTGCGCGACGGCCGCCCCCGTACCCGGGCCGGCCTCGCGTCGTCCACCGGGCTCGCACGCTCCACCGTCGCGGCGCGCGTCGACGAGCTCCTGGCGCTCGGGCTGATCACCGCCGTCGGCGACGCCGAGTCGACCGGCGGCCGCCCTGCGTCGCAGTTCGCCCTCAACCCCGCCGCACGGGTGGTGCTCGCGGCCGACCTCGGCGCATCGCACGCGACGCTCGCGATCACCGACCTCGCCGGGTCGATCCTCGTCGAGCACAACGAGCCCATCGACATCGCCGAGGGGCCCGAGCACGTGCTGGGCTGGCTCGTCGACTCCGGCCGCCGACTGCTCGACGAGCTGGGCCGCGACCGGCGCGACCTGGTGGCGATCGGCATCGGGGTCCCCGGACCCGTGCAGCACGACACCGGCCAGCCGGTGAACCCGCCCATCATGCCCGGGTGGGACCGATTCGACGTCCCGGGCTGGGTGCAGCAGCACCTCGAGGTGCCCGTGCTCGTCGACAACGACGTGAACATCATGGCGCTCGGCGAGCGCGCGGTCGCGTGGCCGGCCGAGGAGCACCTCGTCTTCGTGAAGGTCGCGACCGGAATCGGCTCGGGCATCATCTCGGGCGGGCTCCTCCAGCGCGGCGCACTCGGCATCGCGGGCGACATCGGGCACGTGCGGGTGGCGCGCGGCGGCGACGTGCCATGCCACTGCGGCAACCGCGGATGCCTCGAGGCGCTCGCCTCGGGCCCCGCCCTCGCCCGCGACCTGCGGGCCGCGGGCGTCGACGTGCACTCCGGCGGCGATGTCGTCGAGCTCGTCAAGCGCGGCCACCTCGAGGCCATCCAGGCGGTGCGGCAGGCCGGACGCGACATCGGCGAGGTGCTCACCGCATGCGTGAGCCTGATGAACCCGTCCGTCATCGCGATCGGCGGATCGATGGCGCGCGCCGGCGAGCACCTGCTCGCGGGTGTTCGCGAGGTCGTCTACACGCGGTCGATGCCCATCGCGACCGAGCACCTGTCGATCGTCCAGTCGGCCGCCGCCGCCGACGCCGCGGTCATCGGCGCGAGCATGCTCGCCATCCACCACGTGCTCTCCCCCGAGGGCATCGACGACCTCGCCGCCCGCTGATCGTTCGGTGGGGCGCACGCGCGTCGCCGGCCCCGACGACGGATGCCGCGGGTAGCCTCGAAGCGTGACCGACACGCTGCCCGCGGCATCCGCCGTCTCGACCGAGCCCGGCCGGCCGCGCCACCCGCACGAGTCGCGCATCGTCGCCGACTCGAAGGACCGCGTGGCCTGGCTGCGCGCCCGGTCGCAGGGCATCACGGCGACGGATGCGGCGCGGCTGGCGTCATACACGGCCGTGCGGCAGCTCGCGTGGGAGAAGCTGCACGGCACGTCGGGGTTCACCGGCGGGCGGGCGATCGACCACGGTCGCATCCGCGAGCCCGTCATCGCACGCTGGATGCACGAGCACCACGGCATCCGGGGCAGCTCGCTGCTCTTCCACGCAGCGTCCGACCGACGCCATCTCGCGACGCCCGACGGCCTGCGCGTGACCGACGACGGCGTGCTGGAGCTCGCCGAGATCAAGACGACCGGCAAGGCCTGGCGCGGCATCCCCCGCCACTACCTGCGCCAGGTGTGGTGGCAGCAGTACGTGCTCGGCGCCGAGCGCACGCTCGTGGTCTGGGAGCAGCACGAGGACTTCGTGCCGCTGGGCGAGCCGAAGTGCCGCTGGGTCGACCGCGACGAGGACCAGATCGCGATGCTCGTCGACCGCGCCGACGAACTGCTCGCCATGCTCCGCTCCGGCCGCACCGCCTGAGTCGTGCCGACGCTGCTGCTGCACGGGCTCGGGTCCGACCGCCGCACGCCGCTCGAGCTGTTCGGCCCGGTCGTGCACGACGTGTCGGGGGCCGACGAGCGCGTCGTCGCGCCGGACGTGCGCGCCCACGGGGTATCCGAGCTCATCGGCACCGCCGACCGCTTCACGCTCGACGCCCTCGCCGCCGAGGTCGCGGCGGAGGCCCGCGACGGGGCGGAGCCGGCCGAGTCCGCACCGTTCACGATCGTCGGCATCTCCATGGGCGCCGCACTCGCGGTGCGCATCGCGCTCGGCGCGCTGCTCCCGGTCGAGCGGCTCGTGCTCGTGCGACCCTCGTTCACCGACCGGCCGCTGCCCGACAACCTGATGGCGTTCCCCGTGATCGCCGAGCTGCTGCGCCGGTACGGCCCGCACCAGGGCATGCGCTACTTCCGCCGTACTGGCGCGTTCCAGAAGGTCGACACGGTCTCGCACGCGGGCGGCGTGGGGCTGCTGCACCAGTTCCGGGTGCACGAGGCGACCGCCCGGGCCATCCGGCTCACCGAGATCCCGCGCAACCGGGCGTTCCGCGACGACGCGGAGCTCGCCTCGCTCACGGCAGCCGGCATCGAGACGCTCGTCGTCGGGGCGCCGCGCGACCCGGTGCATCCGCTCGCCCTCGCCGAGCGCTGGGCCGGCGCCCTCGGCGCGCCACTCGAACGCGTGCCGGCGCGCGACGAGGGCCAGGCCGCGCACACCGAGGCGGTGCGCGCCGCGGTCGCGAGCTTCCTGCGCAGCTAGGCGTCCGCGCGGCCCGCGGCGACCGCGAGCAGCTCGGGTACGACCTCCGACGCGCTCGGCAGCGCCGCCATCTCCTCGGCCACGCGCCGAGCGGTGGCCGCGATCTCCGGGTCGCCCAGCACGGATGCCACGGCCTCGCGGATCCCGTCGGAGAGCCCGGGCCCGTCGGCGATGCGCACACCCACGCCCCGATCGGCGACGCGGTCGGCGTTCAGGTGCTGGTCGAAGGCGAACAGCGGCACGACGACCTGCGGCAGCCCGGCGGCGAGCGCAGCCGTCGTCGTGCCGAACCCGCCGTGCCCGACGACGGCGGCGGCGTGCGGCAGCACCTCGGCCTGCGGCCGCCACCGCTCCACGAGCGCGTTGTCCGGCCAGGGGCGCAGCGTCTCCGGATCGAACCCCGAGCCGGTCGTCAGCAGCACGCGCACCGGAGCGTCGGCGAGCCCGTCGAGCGCGCGACGGTAACGGTCGCCCGCGTCGGGGAAGTTGCCGGCGACCGTGCCGAACGAGACGTAGACGAGGGGCGCCGCCGCGTGGCCCCACTCGGGGAGCGGGGGCGCCTCCGGCGAGGCCTCCGCTTCGCCGTCGCGGAAGCGCACGACGGTCGGGTCGGATGCTGCGGGCGGATCGTCGAACGACGCGGGCACGCGCGAGAACCGAGGCGCTCCGGCCGCGGCGCCCGTGAGCCGGCCCGCCTCGAGCCCGTGCTCGGCCTCGAACTCGGCGAGCGGCTCGGCGAGGCGCTCGGCGAACAGGGCGAGCATCGCCGTGGTGCCGATCGCCACGGTCGCGTGCGGCACGCCCTGCGCCTCGGCGGCGACGAGCGAGGCGACCTCGGCCGGGTCGCGCAGCACCAGGTCGGGACGATACGTGTCGAACAGGCTCGTCATGGCGGGCAGCGCCGCCCGCGCATCGATGCGGCCGAACACGTCGGCGACGACCCGCGCGTCGCGCTCCATCATCGGCAGGTGCGCGATCGACCCGAACGTGCGCCCGATCGCGGCGGGGTCCGGGTCGCCGACCGGCGCGAACGCGAGCCCGGCGCCCTCGACCGCCGGCGCGAACGACCCAGGGGCGGTCGCCTGCACCTCGTGCCCCGCTGCCACGCACGCCCGGGCCAGTGCCACCGTCGGCAGGAAGTGCCCCAGGTTCGCGGTCGTCGCAACGAGGATGCGCATGTACGGTGACGTTACCGAGGGGTCCGCGTGCGCGTCCAGACCCCGCCCGAGCGCAGGAGATCCATCATGACCCGCCGTGGAGCCGTCATCGCGCACTTCGACCCCGACGGCCGGATCGCCCCGCATGTCCGCCGCATGGTCGACTCGATCTCCTCGTTCTCCGAGCAGGTCGTGTTCGTGTCGACCTCCGACCTCCTCCCCGCCGAGCACGACTGGGCCACCGGGCGAGCGACCGTACTCGTCCGGCCGAACGTCGGGCACGACTTCGTCAGCTATCGGGAGGGCATCCGAACGCTCGACCTGACACACACCGACGAACTCGTCGTCTGCAACGACACCGCCGTGTTCACGGATCCGGGCATCGTCGCGTCCGGCGCGCGGTCCACTGCGCGGAACGCGGACTTCTGGGGGATCACGCCGGGCTACGGCTTCACGCCGCACCTGCAGTCGTACTTCATCGTGTTCGGTCGGCGAGCCCTGGAATCGACGAGCTTCGCGCGGTTCTGGGACGAGGTCGAGGTGCTCGGGAGCCGGGACGACGTGATCACCTCGTTCGAGGTCGGCCTGTCCGCGGCATTGCGCGCGGACGGCCTCCATGCCGACACGGTGCTCCGTCCGACGCGTGCCGAACGAGCGGTCGGATCCGCCCGTGCGCACTCGCACGAGCTCACGGCGGCGCTGCGCGCACGCAACCCGAAGAAGGTGGCCGGGTGGGTGCGGCGCACACTGCGTCGAGCGGGGGCGCCGGAGTGGAACAGCGCAGCAGCGTTGGCCGACCGAGCGATTCGGGCCCCGCACCGCCTCCCCGCCGTGAAGATCTCGACCCTCCGGGACGATCCGTACGGTCTGGACTCGCGCAGCCTCCTGAGTGCCTGTGAGACGCGGTTCCCCGGGGCGTTCGCCGGCGTGCGCGAGTACCTGGAACGGACGGACTCGGCATACGGCGGCCGCTGGTCCGCGCCGACACCGCTCGGGCCGAAGTGGAGCCGCTACCGAGTCCCTGCGCAGGGATCTTCGTGAGCACGACTCATGGGCGAAACACCACGCGCGACCGGCCGTAACGCGCGGCGGTTAGGTTTCCACGTGCACACCCCACGCAACACACGGAGGAACCGCCGATGAGGGCACTGGTGATCGACGCGACCGGAGATCCCGAACAGCTGCGAATCGGCGAGGTGCCCGACCCGGTGCGCGTCTCCGACGAGGTGCTCGTGCGCGTCGCCGCCGCGGGCGTCAACCCGATCGACGCGAAGACGCGCGCAGGGCGAGGCGTCTCGCCGGCGATCGACGCGTGGCCGAGCGTGCTCGGGTTGGACTTCGCCGGCGTCGTCGAGCAGACGCCGACCGCGATGCATCCGCTCCAGCCCGGCACCCGCGTGTACGGCATGACCCGCGTGCCCCGCACGACCGGCAGCTACGCCGAGCTCGCCGCCGTGTCGTCCCTCAGCGTCGCCGCCGCGCCGTCGTCCCTGTCGCTCACCGAGGCCGCAGCCGTGCCGGTCGCGGCGCTCACCGCGTGGGCCGCCGTGGTCGAGACCGCGAAGGCGCACGACGGACAGCGCATGCTCATCCACGCCGCCGCGGGTGGCGTCGGTCACTTCGCCGTGCAGTTCGCCGCGTACTTCGGCGTGCGCGTGACGGCGACCTGCTCGGCCGAGAACGCCGAGTTCGTGCGCTCGCTCGGCGCGCACCGCGTCATCGACTACCGCAGCGAGCGCTTCGAGCTCGTGGCCGGCCAGCAGGACGCGGTGATCGACCTCATGGGCAACGTGGTCGACGACGTGGGCACCCGCTCGCTCGAGGTCGTGCGACCGGGCGGCCTGGTCGTGAACGTGCCCACCAAGACCTGGCCGACACTCGAAGCGGATGCCGCGGAGAAGGGCGTGCTCGCGACCGGGCTGTCGGTCGCGCCCGACGCCCGCACGCTCTCCGTGATCACGCGACTCATCGACGACGGGTCGGTGCGCGTGCACGTCGATCGGGTGCTCGACCTCGCCGACGGCGCCGAGGCCCACCGCCTTGTCGAGGCCGGCCACGTGCGCGGCAAGCTCGTGCTGCGCGTCGCCGACCTCGACTGAGCATCCGCCGAGTACCCGTCCGGTGCGGCCTCCCACGACCGCGCGCCGGGTATCGTCGCCCGCATGACGCAGCCGACGATCGTCTGGTTCCGCGACGACCTGCGGCTCGCCGATCATCCGGCGCTGCGCGAGGCGGCCGCGGCCGACGGCCCGGTCATCGCGGTGTTCGTGCTCGACGAGGAGTCCCCCGGCATCCGCCCGCTCGGCGGCGCCGCGCGCTGGTGGCTGCACCACAGCCTCGCGTCGCTCGCCGACGACCTGCGCGCGCACCGCGTGCCGCTCGTGCTGCGTCGCGGCGCGGCATCCGAGGTCGTGCCCGCCCTCGCCGACGAGGTCGACGCCGCCGGGGTGGTCTGGAACCGGCGCTACGGCGGCCCCGAGCGCGAGGTCGACACCGAGGTGAAGCGGATGCTCCGCGACGCCGGACGCCGCGCCGAGAGCGTCGCGGGCTCGCTCCTCTTCGAACCGTGGACGATCCGCACCGGCCAGGACGAGCCCTTCTCGGTGTACACCCCGTTCTGGAAGGCGTGCCGGCGCGCGCCCGAGCCGCGCGAGCCGTTCCCGGCACCGCGCAACCTGTCCGGGCCACGCGCCCACCCCGGCTCCGACGACCTCGACGACTGGGGACTGCTGCCGACCGCGCCCGACTGGGCGGGCGGCCTGCGGTCCGCGTGGACGCCCGGGGAGGCATCCGCCCGCCGTCGCCTGCGCGCGTTCCTCGCCGACGACGTGGACGACTACGCCGACGCGCGCGATCGCCTCGACGCCGACGGCACCTCGCGCCTGTCGCCGCGCCTGCGCTGGGGCGAGCTGAGTCCATTCCAGATCTGGCATGCGGCCGCCGAAGCCCGCCGCGACCGGCCGTCCGCCGCGCAGGGCGTCGACGTGTTCCTCTCGGAGCTGGGCTGGCGGGAGTTCGCCTGGCACGTGCTCTTCCACGCCCCCGACCTCGCGACCGAGAACTGGCGCCGCCGCTTCGACGCGTTCCCGTGGCCCGACCTCGACGCCGACGCGCTCGGCGCGTGGCAGCACGGCCGCACCGGCATCCCGGTCGTCGACGCCGGCATGCACGAGCTCTGGCAGACGGGCATCATGCACAACCGCGTGCGCATGGTGGTCGCGTCGTTCCTGACGAAGAACCTGCTCATCCACTGGCGGCACGGCGAGGAGTGGTTCTGGGACACGCTGGTCGATGCGGATGCCGCGGCCAACCCGTTCAACTGGCAGTGGGTCGCGGGTTCGGGCGCCGACGCCGCCCCGTACTTCCGGGTGTTCAACCCCGAGCTGCAGGCGCAGAAGTTCGACCCCGACGGCGCGTACGTGGGGCGGTGGGCGCCGGATGCGGGCGCGTTCGGCTCCCCCGAGCCGATCGTCGACCTGAAGGAGACCCGGGCCGCCGCGCTTGCGGCCTACGAGCGGGTCAAGCGCTCGGACTGACGGGCTCGGCGTCGCCGCCGAGCACCCGCTCGAGCACCAGGTCGTGCTCGAGCCGCTCCCCCACCCGGAACCGCTTGGTGCCGACGCGCGCGAAGGCGTGCTTGCCGTAGAAGCGGATCGCGCGGGCGTTCTCCTCGTTGACGCCGAGCCACATCGTCGCCGCGCCCGTCGCCTCCGCCGCGCCGATCCCGGCAGCCATGAGCGGTGCGGCCACGCCCGTGCCGTGCACGGTGCGGCGGGTGTAGAACTTGCTCAGCTCGACCGTGGGCCGTGCGGTGACGGCGGCGACCACGTCGGGGTCGGCCGGCTCGCCGGTGACGAGCATCGCGTAGCCCACCGGCATCCGTCGCGGCGCGAGCGCGTCGCCCGCGAGCGGAGCGTCGTCGTCCTCGGCGACGAGCAGGATCCGCGCCGGGTCGGCGAGGTACTCCGCGAACCGCGCGACCGTGAAGTGCTCCGCGATGAACGCCGCGATCGATGCGGCGGTCGCGTGCGGCGGGCAGGCCAGCGGGAACGTCTCGGCGGCGAGCTCGGCGAGGCTCGCGGCATCCGCTCGCCCCGCCCGTCGGATCTCGATCGTCACCCGCACACCCTATCCGCGCGGATGCCGCGGCTGCGGCGGGCGAGCAAGTATGCAAGTATCTGCGTATGGATGCAGATATGCAGAGGACGGATGCCCCGGCCTCCACGGCCGACGCAGCGGGCGAAACCCGATGCGGGCGCATGCCCGACAGCGAGTACGTGGAGCTCGCGGTCGAGGTGTTCGCGATGCTGGCGGATGCCACCCGCGTGCGCCTGATCCTCGCCCTGCGCGAGCACGGGGAGCTGCCCGTCAACGCACTCGCCGAGATCGCCGACAAGTCGCCGGCCGCCGTCTCGCAGCACCTGGCGAAGCTGCGGCTCGCACGCATGGTGACCACGCGGCACGAGGGCACGCGCGTGCACTACCGCCTCGTCGACGAGCACGCCGCGCTGCTCGTGACCGACGCCATCCATCAGGCCGAGCACGCGCTCGGCGGCACCCCGCGCCACCACCGAGCGGACGGACCTCGGCGATGACCCGCACGCACGAGCATGCCCGTGGGCACGAGCACGCGCACGGGCATCCGCACGACCACGGCCATCACCACCACGGCGGCCTACGCGGCGCACTCCGCGAGATCTTCGTGCCGCACACCCACGACGCCGCCGACTCGGTCGACGATGCTCTGGAGGCGTCCGGCCGGGGCATCCGGGCAGTCAAGGTCAGCCTCGTCGTGCTGCTCGCGACCACCGTGCTGCAGCTCGCGGTGGTCGCGATCAGCGGCTCGGTCGCACTGCTCGCCGACACCGTGCACAACTTCGCCGACGCACTCACCGCGGTACCGCTCTGGATCGCCTTCGTGCTCGGCCGGCGCGCGGCGACCCGCCGGCAGCCGTACGGGTACGGACGTGCAGAAGACCTCGCCGGCCTGTTCATCGTGCTGGTCGTCGCGCTCTCGGCGGTCGTCGCCGCGTGGCAGTCGATCGACCGGCTGATCTCGCCGCAGCCGATCGACCACCTCGGCTGGGTGATCGCCGCGGGCGTCATCGGGTTCGCCGGCAACGAGGCCGTCGCGATCTACCGCATCCGCGTGGGCCGTCGCATCGGCTCGGCCGCGCTGGTCGCCGACGGCGTGCACGCCCGCACCGACGGCTTCACCTCGCTCGCGGTCGTGCTCGGCGGCATCGGCGTGCTGCTCGGCTTCCCGCTCGCCGACCCGGTCGTCGGCCTCGCGATCTCCGCGGCGATCCTCGTGCTGCTGTGGGGAACGGTGCACAGCGTCGGCGCGCGCCTCATGGACCGCATCGACCCCGATCTCGTCGACCGAGCCGAGCACGCGCTCGGCCACGTCGGCGGCATCACCGCAGTGCGCGAGGTGCGCCTGCGGTGGGTGGGTCACCGGCTGCAGGGCGACGCCGTCATCGAGGCATCCGACCGCTCGCTCGCCGAGGCGGAGCGCCTGCTCGCCGAGGCCGACCGCGAGCTTCGCGCGCATCTCCCCAACCTCGAGGAGATGCGGGTCCGGGCGGTGCCGACGGCCGAGTCGAGCGCCTGACCGCGCCGAGCCCTCGCGAGCCGCTCAGTCCACGATGCCGACCGCGGCCGAGCAGCGGGCCACTTCATCCTCGGTGAGGACGAGGTGGGCCGCCTGCGCCGAGTCGGCGATCGACTCCGGGCGCCGGGCGCCGGGGATCGGCACCACCACCGGGCTGAGCGCGAGCTCCCACGCGAGCACGACCTGCTGCGGGCTCACGCCGTGGTCGTCGCCGATCTCGCGGAAGACCCCGAACCGGTCGCCCACGCCGCGCCCGCCGCCGCCGGTGCCGCCGAGCGGGCTCCACGGCAGGAACGCGATGCCCTGCGCCTCGCAGTACCGAAGCTCGCCGTAGCTGCCCGGGTACTTGGGCGAGAACTGGTTCTGCACGGCCGCGAGGTTGCCGTCGCCGAGCACTTGCTGGGCGATCGCGATCTCCTCGACGCTCGCGTTCGAGATGCCGATCGCGCGGATCAGCCCCTCTTGCTGCAACCGCAGCAGGTTGCCCATCACGTCGCCGTAGACCATCCAGCGGTCGGGCCGGTGGTACTGGTAGAAGTCGATGACCTCGACGTCGAGCGCCTCCATCGAGCGCTGCACAGCGGCGCGCAGGTACTCGTACGAGCCGTCGCGACCCCACGTCTCCCCCTCGCCGCGGGTGATGCCGCCCTTGGTTCCGACGAGCACGCCCGACGTGTCGCCGTCCCACGAGCGCAGCGCGTCGCGCACGATCCGCTCGTTGTGGCCGACCTCGTTCCAGGCGGGCGCGTAGATGTCGGCCGTGTCGATGAACGTCACCCCGGCGTCGAGCGCGGCGTGCACGGTGGCGATCGCCTCCTCACGGGAGGGGTAGCGCTTGTCCTCGTTCATCGACGAGGGCATCGCCCCCAGGCCGATCGACGAGACGGTGAAGGGTCCGATGCGTCGTTGCTGCATGCACCCAGCCTGCCACTCGGTCGGCCGCGACTCACGCCTCGGCGAGGATCCCCTCGATCTGCGCGACGGCCGCCGCGACGCCGTCCTCGGCGCGGATGCGCCGCCCCGTGGCATCCGCCCGCTCCCGAATGCCGGCGTCGGTCGTGACCTCGCGGAGTGCCGCCGCGAGTCGCTCGCCCGTGAGCTTCTTCTGCGGCACCGGCGTGCTGCCGACGCCCGCCTCGGCGACGAGTCGCCCCCAGAAGAACTGGTCGACGATGAACGGGCAGACCACGGTGGGCCGCCCGGCGCGCAGCCCTGCCGCCGTCGTGCCGGCACCGCCGTGGTGCACGACGGCCGCGACGCGCGGGAAGATCCAGTCGTGCGGCGCCTCGTCGATGCGCAGCACGGTGTCGGGCAGGCCATCGGCGTCCATGCCGCCCCAGCCGGTGGCGATGATGCCGCGCAGTCCGGCCGACTCGAGCGCCTCGACCACGGCTCGGGTGAGCCGCTCGGGCGACCGCCCGGCCATGCTGCCGAACCCGACGTACACGGGCGGCTCGCCCGCGTCGAGGAACTCGACCAGCTCGGCCGTCGGCGTCCACTCGTCCGCCGCATCCAGGAACCAGTAGCCCGTGAGGCTCGCCCACTCGGGCCAGTCGGCCGGCCGGGGCAGCACCTGCTCACTGATGCCGTGCACGACCGGCACCGGCCGGCCGTCGGCCGTCGTCGCGGCGAGCGCCGCGCCCTTCCGCTTCGGCAGGCCGAGCGTGTCGGTACGGAAGCGGTTGACCATCTTCTCGTAGTTGGCGTAGCCGAGCGCGGTCAGGCGGTAGGTGAGTCGGTTGTACCAGGCACCGAGCTTCCACGCCGGCAGGCCGACGATCGGGAAGTCGCCGGTCGGCACGGTCGCGGGCACCACGACGCCGAGCACGGGTGCGGCGCCGAGCCGCTCGGCGACGTGCGGGGCGCCGAGCGCCTTGGGGTGGTACACGATCACTTCGGGCTGCACGGCCTGCGCGGCGCGCCACACGTCGTGCATGAGCCGCTCGTTGATCGGGCCGGCCGCCTTCGCGAGCCTGACGTTGGTCTTGAGCATGCCGATCAGGCCGGTGCTCTCCTCGATCGCGTCGCGCCCGGCATCGGTGTCGAGCAGCTGGAGGATCTCGTCGCTCAGCGGCTCGAACGGCACGCCGTGCTCGGCGGCGAACGGCCCGAACCGTTCGCAGGTCGCGAGCGTCACCTCGTGCCCGGCCGCCTGCAGTCCCTTCGCCAGCGCCACGTACGGCTGCACGTCGCCGCGCGAGCCGACCGTCGTCACGAGCACCCTGCTCATCGTCCCGTTCCCTCCCGCCTCGCGCGGAACTCGTCCATCAGCTCCGGCAGCCGCTCCATCATGAACACGTAGAAGTCCCTGGTGCGCGCGAGTCGCGCAGCGCGTGGCGCGTCGTCGTCGCCGATCAGGTCGAGCCCCGCCTGCACGACCGCGAGGAAGTCGCGCATCCTCGCGGTCGGGTCGACCGCGAGCGCGAACGCATCCTCGTGGATCTCGTAGGCGTGCCCGCGCCCCGGGGCCGGCACGCGTCGCACGAGCCCCGACTGCTGCAGCACCCGCATGCCGGTCGAGACGGACGCCTTCGACAGGCCGGTCGCCTCGCTCAGCTCCGCGCTTGTCTGCTGCGGCGGGTCGCAGATCATGAGCCAGCCGAGCAGCGTGCCGAACGCCGGGGTCGTGCCCATCTGCGCGAGCACGAGTCCGACCTCGCCTGCGTACGCGCGCGCCCGCTCGTCGTCCACGCGCACCTCCGAGGCATCCGACACAAGATTCGGAACATTCTGAACATACCAGACCTCAGCGATCAGCGAGGCGGCAGCTGCCGCCGGGCCCGGGGCATGTCGGCGGCGACCGACTCGGCCGCACTCGGGTCCTCCGCCATCATCGTCGCCGACCACCGGTGGTACCGCGCGACCAGCGGCACCGAGCTCAGCCCGTGCAGCACGATGCTGAGCGCCACCGTCACGACGACCGTGGTGAGCACGAGCTCCTGCTCGGGCACGCCGCGCGACGCGGCGATGAGCACGAAGACGAGCGACGCGAGCCCGCGCGGCCCGAACCAGCCGATGAAGGCGATGGTGGGCAGACGGATGCCCCCGCCGGCGAGCGCGATCCCCACCGGGGTCATGCGCACCACGGTGAGGCTGAGCACGGCGTACAGCACCACCTGCCACGTGATCAGCGGCAGCGCGAGCACGAGCGCGAGCGCGCCGAACGCGAGCCAGGTCACGGCCGCCGCGAGCTCCCCCGCCTCCTCGGTGAGGAGCGTCACCACCGACCGCACCGGCCCGGCGACGTGGCCGAACACGATGCCGCCGACGAAGGCCGCGATGAACCCGCTGCCGCCGAGCTGGTCGGCGATCGCGAACGCGAGCAGTGCGGCGGCGAGCGGCAGCACCTGCTTCCATGCCGGTGCGATCCAGTCCCGGTCGTCGGCGAACCGGATCAGCGCGCCGCCGAAGAGCCCGGCGATCACGCCCGCGAGCAGGCCCCAGCCGATCTGCGCGGCCATGCTGCCGGCGATCGCGCCCGCCACGCCCGACTCGAGCTCCGCGTTCGCGATCGACAGCACGACGAGGAACACGGGCACCGAGAGGCCATCGTTCAGCCCGCTCTCGACGTCGAGCGACTGGCGCACGCGCGGCGGCACCGAGTCGTCGGTCACGACCTTCTGCCCGAGCGCGGCGTCCGTCGGCGCCAGCATCACGGCGAGCAGCGCGACCGAGGCGAGCGCCATGCCCGGGAAGACCAGGAGCCCGACGCCGAACCCCGCGAGCATCGTCAGCGGCAGGCCGATGAGCAGCAGCCGCGTCGGCCACGAGAGCTGGTGGCGCAGCGCCCGCAGGTCGAGCCGCGTGGCATCGCTGAACAGCAGCAGCACGAGCGCGATCTCGGCGACGCGTTCGGCGATCTCGATGTCGACCTCGATGTCGGACAACGGCGTGAGCAGCCCGACCCCGAGCCCGACCGCGGCGAGGAAGAGCGCCGCGGTGATGCCCCGCCGGTCGAGCAGGCGCGAGAGTGCGCTCCACACCATCACGGCGACCAGCACGACCATCACCGCGATCATGTCGCCCCCGCTCGCTCGTCGGTGCCGTCGGGCTCATGCTAGCCGCCCGGCGCGCGGGCGAGCCGCCTGCAAAACACGTACTGCGAGTACGCCTCACGGGCGTGACTCCCGCGCGGTCGCCGAGCGTGGTCCGATGTACTTCGGCGGCACGACCGCCCGCGGCGGGATTCGCCGCTGCACCACACGCAACGAAGGAACACACCATGATCCTGAACGAGACCTACACCCTGCCGAACGGCGTTGAGATCCCCAAGCTCGGCCTCGGCACCTGGATGATCGACGACCAGCAGGTCGTCGCCGCAGTGCAGGAGGCCATCGGCCTCGGCTACCGTCACATCGACACCGCGCAGGCGTACGCCAACGAGCGCGGCGTGGGCGAGGGCGTGCGCGCGAGCGGCGTCGCACGCGGCGACCTCTTCATCACCACCAAGGTCGACGCCGGCGCGAAGTCCTACGAGGCCGCCGCGCAGAGCATCGACGGCTCCCTCGAGGCGCTCGGCATGGACTACATCGACCTGATGATCATCCACAGCCCGCACCCGTGGACCGAGTTCCGCGGCGACAAGGACTACTTCGCCGAGAACCGCGAGGTGTGGAAGGCCCTCGAGGACGCGTACGAGGCCGGCAAGGTCCACGCCATCGGCCTGTCGAACTTCGAGCAGGCCGACATCGAGAACATCCTCGAGTTCGCGACCGTCAAGCCGATGGTGAACCAGATCCTCGCGCACATCAGCAACACCCCGCTCGAGCTCATCGAGTACACGCAGGCACAGGGCATCCTCGTCGAGGCCTACTCCCCGGTCGCCCACGGCGAGCTGCTGAAGAACGAGCAGGTCCAGGCCATCGCCGCGACCTACGGCGTGACCGTGCCGCAGCTGTCGATCCGCTACGACCTGCAGCTCGGCCTGCTCCCCCTCCCGAAGACGAAGACCCCTGCGCACATGGCCTCCAACGCCGAGCTCGACTTCGTCATCTCCGACGAGGACATGGAGACCCTGAAGCACATCGAGCGCATCGCCGACTACGGCGACGCGAGCTTCATGCCGGTCTTCGGCGGCACGCTCTGACGCCCGGTCGCTAGTCCCGCCGGCCGGTGAGCTCGTCCGAGAGCTCACCGGCCAGCGCGTCGAACGCCGCGACGAGCTCGTCGCCCGCCGGCACCACCTGCACGCAGACATGGTCGGCGCCCGCGTCGAGATGGGCACGGATGCCTCCCGCCACCATCGCCGCCGAGCCGTGCACGACGATCCGGTCGACGAGGTCGTCGCTGCCGCCGTCGGCGATGTCGTGGTCGCCGAACCCCGCCCGGCGCATCGTGTTCGCGTAGTTCGTCAGCTGCAGGTACCGGTGCAGGAATGCGCGCGCGGCGGCCCGCGCCGTGTCGTCGTCCTCGTCGAGCACCACCGTCTGCTCGGGCGCGATCAGCACGTCCGGGCCGAGCGCGGCCCGCATCTCGGCGGTCTGCGTCGGCACGGTGAGGTACGGGTGCGTCCCGGCGCTGCGCTCGGCCGCGATCGCGAGCATCTTCGGCCCGAGCGCCGAGACCAGTCGGTCGCGGGCCGGCACGCCCCGGGCGTCGAGCACGTCGAGGTAGCGCTGCACGGCGTCGAGCGGTCGCTCACGATGCGGTGTGGCCTCGCGGTGACCCGACCCGATGCCGAGCACGAGTCGACCCGGGTGCCGGTCGACGATGCGGTGGTAGGCGTCGGCGAGCTCGTCCGCGTCGGCCTTCCAGATGTTGACGATGCCCGTCGCGACCACGAGCGTCTCGGTGGCGTCGAGCAGCTGCTCGGCCCGTCGCAGGTCGGCCGTGGGCGACCCGCCCTGCCAGACCGTGCCGTACCCGAGCCCCTCGATCTGCGCGGCGGCGTCCGCGTCGATCGCGGTCACCCCTGCCCAGACCCCGATCCGTCCCAGCCTGCTGCTCCAGTCCACCTGCGTCATGCCGTTCATTCCATCAAACGGCGCCCGGAGCGGACGCACCGGGCACGCGCAGCGCCCGCCCGGTCGACTCCGGACGGGCGCTGCGCGTTCGCGTCGGGTGCTCGGCTACTCCGCCGATCGCCACTCGATGTAGCGGGCGACGAGCGCGAACATCTGCACCCCGGCCCACGACACGATGGCGGAGACACCGATCGCGAGGGCCGCGAACAGGCCGGCGAGGATGCCCGCGAAGACGTCGTCGGCGATGACGATCGCCTGGATGAACCCGACCACCGCGGCGATCGCGCCCAGGATGAGGATCACCGCCGCGATGATCCCATAGATACCGCCGACGGTCCCGGCCCGGCTGTTCAGGGTCAGCCTGTCCATGACATGCTCCAATCTGAGATTCGCCTGTGAATCTCGCGATTCGCAGGTTACTCACAGATGAGACTCCCTCAGGGAGAAGTGCGGCGCGTCGGGTGACCGCAGCCCGGAGGCATCCGCTCGCCCTAGGCTTGGCGCACGGCATCAGGCTTCGGGAGAGGGCACGGACGTGGAGGTCGACGACAAGGCCGACTGGGTCAATCCGAGCGCGAACGACCGGCTGCGCGATCAACTGCGAACCATGTCGGCGGCGCTGTCGAACACCGTGGCGTTCCGCGGTTTCGCCTGCGTGGTCGCGGGGCTCGTCGTACTGCTGCTCCCCGACCTGACGACCACGGTCGCGACGGTCATTGCGATCGCGCTGCTCGGGATCAGCGGCCTCGCCGACCTCGTCTACGCCGTGTTCGGCGCCCGGTGGTTCGCCCGCCGGGTCAACCGGTGGCTCGCCGCGCCGCGCGGGCTCGCCGCGCTGGCGCTGACCGCGCTCGTGACCTTCATCGCGGTACTGGGCGGGGGCGAGGTCTCGCTGCCGCTCATCATCGTCGTGCTGGGCGTCTACGTCGGTATCCGCGGACTGGTCGCGATGATCGGTGCGCTCGCGAAGCGGCGCGAGCGCAACCCGATCCCCCGACTCGCGGGCGGCGCGATCGCGCTCGTCGGCGGCGTGCTCGCCTTCATGGTGCCCTCCTCGCTGACGACAACCGTGATCATCACCGCGGCCGCGCTCGCGCTCGTGGTCGGCTTCGTGCTCATCTCCTGGAGCCTCCGCCGGGCGTCCCGCGGCACGGGCCTGAACCCGTCGACCGCCTCCATCCCGGACGTGCTGTGGGACTGGATCGAGGGCTCGGACATCGGCCGCAAGACGCGCGCGGAACAGGCATCCGGCCTCTACTTCGAGCGTCCCCAGCGACTCACGAAGCTCGGCACCTGGTGGGTCATGCTCGTGCTCTCCGTGGCGATCGCGACCTTCGCGGTGCTGCAGGACTCCACGGCCGTCGTCATCGGCGCCATGCTCGTGGCGCCGCTGATGACGCCGATCCTCGGCCTCGCGGGCGCGCTCGTGAACGGCTGGTCGCGCCGCGCCTTCCAGTCGGCGACGCTCGTGACCTCGGGGGCGATCGTGTCGATCGTGCTCGCGTACGGCATCACCGCGTGGGCCCCGGTCGCGGTCTCGTTCTCGACGAACTCGCAGATCGTCTCGCGCGTCTCGCCGAACACCGTCGACATGATGATCGCGCTCGCCGCAGGTGCGGCAGGAGCGTTCGCGACGGTCAACTCGCGCGTGGCCGCCGGCATCGCGGGCGTGGCGATCGCGGTCGCGCTCGTGCCCCCGCTCGCGGTGGTGGGCGTCAGTCTCAACGGCGGGCGACTCGACGATGCGGGTGGCGCCGCGCTGCTCTTCCTGACGAACTTCGTCGCGATCGTGCTCGCGGCCGCGGCGGTCTTCGTGATCACCGGATTCGCGCGCCCGTATGCGCTGCGCAACCGGCCGGCGCAGATCCTTCAGACCGTCGCGCCGTTCGTGATCCTGGCCGGCATCATCATGCTGCCGCTGATGCTGACCTCGGAGGGCCTGCTGCAGACGCAGAACCGCGAGCGCGACGTGCAGACGACCGTCGAGGAGTGGCTCGGCGATGACAGCGGGTTCGAGGTGACCGACGTGGCCGTCACAGGTCCGGAGGTGTCCGTGACGATCACCGGCTCCGGCGACGCGCCGGACGCATCCGACCTGCACGATGCGATCCAGACCGACTTCCCTGGCCCGATCGGCCTCACCCTGACGGTGGTGCCGGTCGAGGTCACCGTGATCCCGGCGGGCTGATCGTCGCCGCGACCCGGGCTACCGGTCGGAACCCGAGCGCTGCGGGTTGACCTTCTTGATCCACCCGATGAGGTCGACGCTCGAGCGGGTCTGCAGCCACACCCGGCCCGGCCCGCTGAAGTCGGTGACCAGGCCCTCGCCGCCGAGCAGGGTCGACTTCCAGCTGCCGGCCTTCCGCACCGAGTACTGCACGGTCTCGTCGAACGCGACGACGTGGCCGGTGTCGAGCGTCATGGTCTCGCCCGCCGTGAGCTCGGTCGCGACGATCGCCCCGTACGACGACATGAGCAGGTCGCCGGTGCCCGAGCAGCGCAACAGGATGAGCCCCTCACCGCTGAAGAACGACCTGCCGCCGCCCCACTTCGAGTCGACGTCGACGTCGGGGTCCGACGCGCTCCACGAGCCCGACTGCACCATGAGCGCGGTGTCGCCCGCGAGCGTCACCTTGGCCATGTCGCCAGGCAGGGTCGCGGTCACGCCGACCTGGCCGCCGGAACCCGAGTGGAAGTCGTTGACGAAGAAGCTCTCACCGCCGAACGTGCGCTTGAGGCCCGCCATGAACCCGCCACGCGTCGACGTCTCGATCTCGATGTCGCCGCGGGTCATGGCCATCGCACCCGCTTCGACGCGCACCGACCCTCCCGCCGCCAACGTGACCATCCCCATCGCGAAGGCCGGTCCTGCGGTGATGCTGACGTCCATGTGAGCGCTCCATTCGGTCGGGTGATGCCGTCGGTGGTGCAGGGCGAGCGGATGCCCCGTGCGGGCACCTCGACGCGAGCCTACCGATCCGCATGCTCTCCACACCCCGCCGCACCAGCGCAGCCGCCCCCGCCCGACGGATAGCGTGTGGCCATGGAACACGATCGCGTCAGCGTGGTGATCGCCACCAATCGTGGCGGCCCCTACCTCGCCGACGCGATCGCCTCGGTGCAGCGACAGACGGTGCCGGTCGCGGAGATCGTCGTCGTCGACGACGGGTCGCCCTCACCGGCGCCCATCGAGTCCGTCGCGGCCGACCTCGGCGTCACGTACCTGCGCCAGGCCCCGGCCGGCGTCTCGGCGGCACGCAACCGCGGTGCGGCGGCGACCACCGGCGAGTTGCTCGCCTTCCTCGACGACGATGACCTCTGGCATCCGGAGAAACTCGCAGAGCAGCTCTCCGCCCTGAGCAGCTCCCCCGGCCGGGTGGCCTGCGGCAGCGGCTACTGGTTCATGGACGCGGACGGCGCGCAGACCGGCACGTCGTCGGGGTTCGCCGACGTGCCCAGCGAGGAGTTGCTGCGCGGGTCGAGGCCGCTGCCGCACATCCTCACCCTGCTCGTGCGGCGCGATCCGTTCGATCGCATCGGCGGTTTCGACGAGTCGTTCCGCCACGCGGAGGACGTCGAGCTCACCCTGCGCCTACTGCAGGAGGGACGGTTCGCGGCCGTCGACCGTCCACTCGCCGGGTACCGCCGGCACGCCGGCAACCATTCAGGCGGCCTGCACAGCGCGGAGGCGTTCCTGCGCGCGCTGCGCGCCCAGCTCACGTGGGCCGAGCGACGCGGCGACGAGGCCACGCCGCCCCTGATCCGCGAGAACATCGCGGGCTTCCGCCGTGCCACCGCCGAGTGGCTCTCCGCATCCACCCTCGCCGACGTCCGTCGCGGCCGCGCGGGCACCGCCGCCAGCAGCGCGTCCTGGGGCCTCCGACGCATCCCCCGCGAGTACGTCGCCGCCACCGCCCGCCGCGCGACGGCCTGGGCGAGGCGCTGAGTGGTGCGCGACGCGATGAGCGCCGACGTGAGCGTGGTGATCGCGACCAATCGCGACAGCCCGTACCTCCGGCACGCGATCGCATCGGTGCAGGGGCAGACGATCGCGGTCGCCGAGATCGTCGTCGTGGACGACGGCTCGCCCGTTCCCGATCGAGTCGAGCAGGTCGCGACCGACCTGGCCGTGCGCTACCTGCGTCAAGCCCCCGCGGGCGTCTCGGCGGCACGCAACCGCGGTGCGGCGGCGACCACCGGCGAGTGGCTCGCCTTCCTCGACGACGATGACGAGTGGCATCCGGAGAAGCTCGCCGAGCAGCTGGCCGCGATCGATTCCCGTCCCGATGCGGTGGCATGCGGGACCGGGCACTGGATCATGGACGGCGACGGCGCCCCGACGGGGGTGGTCGCGGAGTTCGTCGCCGCGGATCGCACCGAGATGCTGCGCGGCACGGCGCCGCTTCCGCACATCATGACGATGCTCGTACGGCGAGACGCGTTCGAGCTCGTCGGCGGGTTCGACCCGTGCTTCCCGCACGCGCAGGACATCGAGTTCACCCTCCGCCTGCTGCAACTCGGGCAGTTCGCCGCAGCGCCTCGCGCCCTCGCGGGATACCGTCGTCACGCCGGCAACCGATCCGGCGGCCTGCACAGCGCTGAGGCGTTCCTGCGCGCACTGCGTGCGCAACTCGCGTGGGCGGAGCATCACGGCGATGAGGCCACGCCGGCGCTGATCCGCCAGAACATCGCCGGGTTCCGCCGTGCCACCGCCGAGTGGGTGTCCGCGTCGACGCTCACCGACCTCAGGCGCGGACGCCTCGGCGAATCGATCGGCAGCGCCGCCTGGGGCCTCCGCCGCATCCCCCGTGAATACCTCGCCGCCACCACGCGCCGCGCGACCGCCTGGGCGAGGCGCTGAGCACCGACGCACGCGAGCGGGCCCGCCTCCCTTCCGGAAGACGGGCCCGCCACTGCACCGGCCCGGAACCGCAGCGCCCTACAGGAACCTCGCGTACGCCCCCACCGTCAGGAACGTCGGGAACTCGGGCTCGAGTGCGACGGTGCGGAACACCTGGATCGCGTCGTCGAACCGGTCGCCCTCGAAGCGCGGCAGCCCGCGCACCGCGTCGCCCATGGCGCCGACGATGAACGTCTGGTCGATGCGCGTGCCCTCGGCGGTGACGGTGTTGTCGTGCAGCCACTGCCAGATCTGCGAGCGCGAGATCTCGGCCGTCGCGGCGTCCTCCATCAGGTTGTCGATCGCCGCGGCACCGGTGCCCCGTAGCCACGACTCGATGTAGCGGATGCCGATCGAGATGTTGTCGCGCACGCCCTGCTCGGTGACCTCGCCGCCGGCCGACGGGATGTCGAGCAGGTCGGCCGCGGTCACGTGCACGTCGTCGCGCTGGCGGTCGACCTGGTTGGGCCGGTCGCCGAGCACCGCGTCGAACTCCGCACGCGCCGTCGGGATCAGGTCGGGGTGCGCCACCCAGGTGCCGTCGAACCCGTCGGTCGCCTCGCGCCGCTTGTCCGCGCTCACCGCGGCGAGCGCCGCCTCGGTCACCTCGGGGTCGCGCCGGTTCGGGATGAACGCGCTCATGCCGCCGATCGCGTGCGCGCCCCGCTTGTGGCAGGTCTGCACGAGCAGCTCGGTGTACGCCCGCATGAACGGCACCGTCATGGTGATGGTCTTGCGGTCGGGCGTGACCCAGCGGCGGCCGCGCGAGCGGAACGTCTTCACGATCGAGAAGATGTAGTCCCAGCGGCCGGCGTTCAGGCCCGCGCAGTGGTCGCGCAGCTCGAACAGGATCTCGTCCATCTCGAACGCTGCCTGGATCGTCTCGATCAGCACGGTCGCACGGATCGTGCCGTACTCGATGCCGACGTACTCCTCCGCGAAGGTGAAGATGTCGTTCCACAGCTTCGCCTCGCGGTGCGACTCGAGCTTCGGCAGGTAGAAGTACGGTCCGCGGCCGGCGGCGATGAGCGCCTTGGCGTTGTGGAAGAAGTACAGCCCGAAGTCGACCAGCGAGCCGGACGCGTTCATGTCGCGCCCCGACCGGTCGTGGAAGCGCATGTGCTTCTCGACCAGGTGCCAGCCGCGCGGCCGCATCACGATCGTCGGGGTCTCCGACGCGGTGACCGCGTAGTGCTTGCCCTCGGGCGAGGTGTGGGTGAGCTCGCCGTGCAGGAAGTCGTACAGCGAGCGCTGCCCGCCGATCACGTTCTCCCAGGTGGGACTGGTCGCGTCCTCCTGGTCGGCGAGCCAGACCTTCGCGCCGGAGTTCAGCGCGTTGATCGCCATCTTGCGGTCGGTCGGCCCGGTGATCTCCACCCGGCGGTCCTCCAGGCCCGGCCCGGGGCCGGCCACCCGCCACGACGCGTCGTCGCGGATGAACGCGGTCTCGGGCAGGAACTTCGGGTCGCGCCCGTTGGCCACGTCGACCCGTCCCTGCAGGCGCGCGGCGAGCAGGTCGTGACGCGTGCCGGCGAACCGGTCGTGCAGCTCGGCGAGGAACTGCAGCGCCTCGGGCGTGAGGATCTCCGCGTCCTCCGGGAAGACCTCGGCGGTGACCTCGATGCGGGGCTGGATGATCTGGAAGCTCGAGCCGGTCGCCGGGCGGGGCTCGGGGGTGGGGGTGCCGGATGCCTCGGGAGCATCCGTGCGCTCCAGGGTCGACGTGGGCGTGGTGTTCATGATCTTCTCCTCAGGTTCGAATGACCCGCGGCCTCAGTGGCTGCCGGTGAACTGCGCTTCCTCGGTCGATCCGACGAGGGCCAGGGTGGCGCTGGAGGGGTTCAGCGCGGTCGCGATGCGGTCGAAGTAGCCGGTACCGACCTCGCGCTGGTGACGCGTGGCCGTGTAGCCGTCCGCCTCCGAGGCGAATTCCGCCTCCTGGAGCTCGACGTAGGCGCTCATGTGCCGCTCGCCGTAGTCCTTGGCGAGCGTGAACATGGAGTGGTTGAGGGCGTGGAAGCCCGCGAGGGTGATGAACTGGAACGCGTACCCCATCGACGCGAGCTCGCGCTGGAACTTCGCGATCTGGTCGTCGTCGAGGTGGCTCTTCCAGTTGAACGAGGGCGAGCAGTTGTACGACAGGCGCTTGCCCGGGAACTTCGCGTGCACGGCCTCGGCGAACCGACGGGCGAGGTCGAGGTCGGGCTCGGCCGACTCGACCCAGAGCATGTCGGCGTACTCGGCGTAGGCGAGGCCGCGGGCGATGACCGGCTCGATGCCGTTCTGCACCTCGTAGAAGCCCTCGGCGGTGCGCTCGCCGGTGACGAACTGCGCGTCGCGCTCGTCGTGGTCGCTCGTCAGCAGCGTCGCGGCGAGCGCGTCGGTGCGGGCGATGATGATCGACGGCACGCCGGAGACGTCGGCCGCGAGGCGGGCGGCGTTCAGGGTGCGGATGTGCTGCGAGGTGGGGATGAGCACCTTGCCGCCCATGTGGCCGCACTTCTTCTCGCTGGCGAGCTGGTCCTCCCAGTGCACGCCGGCCGCGCCGGCCTCGATCATGCCCTGCATGAGCTCGTAGGCGTTCAGCGGGCCGCCGAAGCCGGCCTCGGCGTCGGCGACGATCGGGGCCATCCAGTCACGGCCGTCGTCCTCGATCTGGCCGGCGCGCAGCAGCGCGTTGTTGATGCGGCGCACGACGGCCGGCACCGAGTTCGCCGGGTAGAGCGACTGGTCGGGGTAGGTCTGGCCCGACAGGTTCGCGTCGGCCGCGACCTGCCAGCCCGAGAGGTAGATGGCCTTGAGGCCGGCGCGCACCTGCTGCACGGCCTGGTTGCCGGTGAGGGCGCCGAGCGCGGCCGACCACTCCGGGTCCTCCATGCGCGAGAACGCGTTGCCGGTGTTCTGCTGGATGTCGTCCCACAGCTTCTGCGCGCCGCGCTTGGCGAGCGTGCGCTCCTCGCGCACCGGGCCGCGCAGCGAGATGACGTCGTCGGCGGTGTAGTCGCGGCGGATGCCCTCCCAGCGGGGGTCGGCGTCCCACTCGAGGCGGAGCTCGTCGGCGGTCTGGGCCTGGTCGCCGGGGCGGGCGGGCTGCGGTGCGGTGCTCATCTGGGTCTCCTTCATCGGTGACTGCGGTCGGGCGGATGCCGGTGCCGCGAAGTTCGTTCGGTGCATCCACGATGCGGCCCGCGGCAAGCTCGCGAACCGGAATCTCCGGGAGAAATCCATGCGTTCTTCTGCGCCGCGGAAGAAGCCCGTTTCGCGCGGTCGTCGACGGCCCGGTCGCCGCGATGCACTCTGTCTGCCGTGGCGGTTCGCGCGCTCGACCGCTGCATCCGTCGTGCTTTCTCGGATTGACGGAGGAAGTCAGCCGCCCTAGCGCCATTCGACTACCGAAACCGCAGCGTTGTGTAACACCTCGGTAAAGCTCTCCCGGACGGTTCGTCCGACCAGCTCCCCCGGTGGGATGATGTGTCGCATTCGCCCTTCGGGCGATTGCCCGGCCGCCGGGCGTGACATTGAATACCCGATACACCCGATGCCGGGTGGCGGTATGCAAGGAGGAATCCCCACGTGACAGTGGCAGACACGTCGGAGCAGGCCGCGCCTGCACCCCGGCCCGACGAGAGCGGCGCGGATGCCACGGGCACGGTCGTCATCGACCGCGTGACGAAGCTCTACGGCCAGAACACGGCCGTCGACGACCTGAGCCTGCGCGTCGAGGCCGGCGAGTTCATCTCGCTGCTCGGTCCATCGGGCTGCGGCAAGACCACGACCCTCCGCATGATCGCCGGGTTCGAGCAGCCGGATGCCGGTGACATCCGCATCTCCGGCGCGTCGGTGCTCGGCGTGCCGCCCTACAAGCGCCACGTGAACACCGTGTTCCAGGCCTACGCCCTCTTCCCGCACATGTCGGTCGCCGAGAACGTGGCGTACGGCATGCAGCAGACCCGCACCCCGAAGGCGGAGATCCGCGAGCGCGTGATCGAGTCGCTCGACATGGTGCAGATGCGCAAGTTCGCCGACCGCAAGCCCACCCAGCTCTCGGGCGGCCAGCAGCAGCGCATCGCGCTCGCACGCGCACTCGTCAACCGCCCGAGCGTGCTGCTCCTCGACGAGCCGCTCGGCGCGCTCGACCGGCAGCTCCGCGAGGAGATGCAGCTCGAGCTGAAGATCCTCCAGGCCAAGCTCGGCATCAGCTTCGTCTTCGTCACGCACGACCAGGGCGAGGCGCTCTCGATGAGCGACCGCATCGCGATCATGCGCGACGGCCGCATCGAGCAGCTCGCCGACGCCGACACCGTCTACGGCGCGCCGGCCTCGGCGTACGTGGCCGCGTTCGTCGGCCAGCAGAACTTCTTCCCCGGCACCGCCGCGGCCGACGCCGACGCGGTGGACACCCCGCACGGCGTGATCCGCAGCGACCGGTCGTTCGACGCCGTCACCGCCGGCGCGCCCGCGCAGGCTGCGGTGCGCCCCGAGTTCGTGTCGATCTCCGCCGACGCCCCGGCCTCGCCCGGCGCGAACGCGGTCGAGGGACGACTCATCGGCGTCTCGCACCTCGGCGAGACCATGCAGTACCTCGTGCAGCTCGGACACGACCTGAGCATCATCGCCCGCCGCCCCAGCCCCGAGGCGCCGCGTCTCGCGACCGGCAGCACCGTCTGGTGCAGCTGGGAGCCCGCGAGCGTGCACCTCTTCCCCCTCGACGAGGCCGCCCACGCCGGCGGACACGTCGAGCTTCCGACCACCTGACCCGACCCAGCCCGCACCACAGCAGCACCACCGCACCACCCGTCCCCTGCAGCCCCGATCACCAGGAGTGTCCCCCATGGCCGAGAACGAACCCCTCAAGATCCTCGCTCCCGCGAGCCAGGTGCCCACGATCGCCCGGAACCTCAACCGCCGCCGCTTCCTCAGCTTCGCGGCTGCGGCCGGTGGCGCCGGCGTCCTCGCCGCGTGCACGCCCGGCGGCGCCGAGTCGTCCGCCCCGCAGGCGACCGGCGGCGAGCTCGAGGACTCGCTCTCCATCTACACCTGGGGCGACTACGACGACCCGGGCGTGATCGAGAACTTCACCACCGAGCTCGGCCCGACGATCACCCTCGACTCGTACAACTCGAATGAGGAGCTCGTCTCGAAGCTCATCGCGGCGAACGGCACCTCTGGCTACGACATCATCGTGCCGACCGGCCCGTTCATCCCGCAGATGATCGAGAACGGCCTGTTCACCCCGCTGAACCTCGACCTGATCCCGAACATCGAGCACGTCGACCCCGAGTTCCTCGGCCTCGCCTGGGACCCCGAGAACGAGTACTCGATCTGCAAGGCGTGGGGCACGACCGGCTTCGTCTACGACACGACGGTCATCGACCGCGAGCTCACCACGTGGGCCGACTTCCTCGACGCCGCGCAGAACGAGGCGAGCGGCAGCGTCTCGATGCTCGACGACCCGATCGCGATCGCCGGCGCCTACCTCTGGTCGATCGGCGAGTCGCAGTCCACGACCGACGAGGCGCTGCTCGCCGAGGCCGAGGACTACATGGTCAACAACATCGCGCCGCACATCTCGACCTTCGAGTCGTACCCGGGCGGCACGATCATCCCGACCAACGCAGCCGCGCTGGTGCAGACCTGGAACGGCGACGCGCGCCTCGGCATCCTCGAGTCGGCCGACCCAGACCGCTGGAAGTGGGTGCTCCCCGCCCCGACCACCGAGATCTGGATGGACAACTGGGCCATCGCCGCCGGTGCCCCGCACCCCGAGGCGGCGCACGCGTTCATCAACTACGTGCTCACCCCGGAGAACTCGCTGCTCGAGCTCGACTACATCGGCTACAACACCGGTGGCGCGGGCATCGAGGCGGCAGCCGAGGAGTACGGCGTCGAGCTGCCCGAGCTCATCTTCTTCACGTCCGACCAGCTCGCGACCATGCAGGAGACCACCATCAACGAGGCCCAGCAGACGATCGTCGACATCTGGAACAAGACGAAGGTCGCCGCTGGTGCGTAGTCCGAAGTTCGCGCTGGCCACGCCCGCCTGGGCGTGGCTGGTCGCGTTCTTCATCATCCCGGTCGGGATGGTGATCTACTTCTCGTTCGGCTACAAGCCGGGCATCTTCGGCACGCACGCCACCGACGTGCTGTCGTTCGACCGGTACGTCGAGGCGTTCTCGCCGGTGTTCTTCGCCACCTTCATGAACACCCTGTGGGTGGGCGTGCTGGGCACCGTGCTCTGCCTCGTCATCGGCGCACCGGTCGCGTACTGGATGGCGGTCAAGGCGCCGCCGAACCGTCGCGGGCTGCTGCTCGCGCTGGTGATGGTGCCGTTCTGGACGAACTTCCTGGTGCGCACCATCGGCTGGCAGATCCTGCTGGCCCCGGAGGGCCTGCTCGGCGGGCTCGACCTGCTCTACACGCGCGGCGGCGTGCTGCTCGGCGTGGTGTACAACTACCTGCCGCTCATGATCCTGCCGCTGTTCGTCGCGTTCGACCGCGTCGGCGAACCGATGCGCGAGGCCGCGAAGGACCTCGGCGCGGGCCGCATCCGCACCTTCCTCTCGGTGACGGTGCCCCTGGCCCGCCCCGGCATCATCGCGGGCGTGCTGCTCGTGTTCATCCCCCTCATGGGCGACTACATCACCGCGACCGTGCTCGGCGGCGCGCAGGGCAACATGGTCGGCCAGCTCGTGGCCAGCCAGTTCCAGACCGCGCAGAACTGGGCGCTCGGTTCGGCGATGGCCGTGCTGCTGATCCTGGTGATCATGGTGACCGTCGCGATCGCCGGGCTGATCGTCTGGCTGGTCACCATGCCGTCGCGCATGCGCTCACGGCTCGTGATCGGCGACGCCGAGGCGAACGCGCCGAGCACGCGCAGCACCCCGACCGCAGCCACCGTGACGGAGAGATCATGACCGCTCTGAACGAACGACCGGCGGTGCGGCAGGCGGATGCCTCGGGCGGCTCCGCCCCCGAGATCCGGCCGGCGCGCAAGTCGGCGTCCGACATCGCGCTCACCGTGTGGAGCGTGCTGGTCTTCGGCTTCCTCTTCGTGCCGATCATCGTGATCATCGTGTACTCGTTCAACACGGGCCGCCTGCTGGTGTCGTGGGACGGCTTCGGCATCGACGCGTTCCTCACGATCTTCCAGAAGCCGGCGATCCAGAACGCGGTCATGGTGTCGATCCAGTCGGGCATCATCGCGGCGACCATCGCGACCACGCTCGGCACGCTCGCCGGCATCGCGATGGCGAGCCGGCCGGGCAAGTGGGTCGGCTGGTTCCTGGTGCTGCTCCTGCTGGTGTCGGTCACGCCCGAGATCGTCGATGCCGTGGCGCTGCTGCCGTGGCTGGTGACCCTCGGCCAGGACTTCGGCCTGACGCTGTTCAACAACGGCATCGCCCGACTCGTCGTCGGCCACACGCTGTTCGCGACGGCGGTCGTGTCGTACATCGTGCGCGCCCGCCTCGCGGGGCTGGACGCGCAGCTGCAGGAGGCATCCGCCGACCTGTATGCGCCGCCGCTGAAGACGTTCTTCAAGGTGACGCTGCCGCTCGCGATGCCCGCCGTGCTCGCCGGCTTCCTGCTGTCGTTCACGCTGAGCCTCGACAACACCATCGTGTCGGCGTTCGTGCAGGTGTCGGGCGCGACGCCGTGGCCGGTCTACGTGCTGAGCGCGGTGCGCACGGGCCTGCGGCCCGAGATCGCCGCGGTCTCGACGCTGATGCTGCTGCTGACGCTGGTCGCACTCGCGTTCGTCGCGTACGTGCTGCGCCGCGCGGGCGATTCGGCCACGCAGATCGCGCGCACGATGACTGGGAATTGAGCACCAACTGAACATGCAGCAGCACGCCGACCTCGTCTTCTCGGGCGGTCCGGTCTTCACGGCCACCACGCAGCGCACGCGGGCGACCGCGGTCGCCGTCACCGGCGGGCGCATCGTCGCCGTCGGTCACGACGAGGTGCGCGAGCTGATCGGGCCACGCACCGAGCACGTCGACCTGGCCGGGCGGATGCTCGTGCCGGGGTTCCAGGACGCGCATGCGCACCCCGTGTGGGGCGGGCTCGACCTGATGCGCTGCAACCTCGCGGAGGTGTTCGGCACGCCGCAGCTGTACCTCGACATGATCGCGGAGTACGCGGCCGCTCGGCCCGACGACGAGTGGGTGCTCGGCGGCGGCTGGACGATGAGCGCGTTCCCGGGCGGCACGCCGCTCGCGGCCGACCTCGACCGCGTGGTGCCCGACCGGCCGGCGTTCCTGCCGAACCGCGACGGTCACGGCGCGTGGGTGAACTCGGTCGCCCTGCGCCTCGCGGGCATCGACAAGCACACCCCCGACCCGGCCGACGGGCGCATCGAGCGCGATGCCGACGGCAACCCGTCGGGCACGCTGCACGAGGGCGCGATGTCGCTGGTGAACCGGCTGCTGCCGCGTACGACCGACGAGGAGCTGCTGCAGGCGGTGCAGCTCGGGCAGGCGTACCTGCACTCGTTCGGCGTGACCGGGTGGCAGGACGCGATCGTCGGGTCGTACGGCGACGCCGGCGACGCCGGGCCCGCCTACGTGCAGGCCGCCGAGCGCGGGCTGCTGACCGGCCGCGTGGTCGGCGCGATCTGGTGGGACCGCACGCGCGGCCTCGAGCAGATCGACGACCTGGTCGCCAAGCGCGAGGCCTATCGCGGCGGCCGGTTCGCGTCGACCAGCATCAAGCTGATGCAGGACGGCGTGCCGGAGAACTTCACCGCGTCGATGCTCGAGCCGTACTGCGATGGGCACGGGCATCCGTCTGACAATTCGGGCATCTCGTTCATCGACCCCGAGGTGCTGAACGAGGCGGTGCCGCGGCTCGACGCGCTGGGCTTCCAGGCGCACTTCCACGCGATCGGCGACCGTGCGGTGCGCGAGTGCCTCGATGCCGTGGAGCACGCGATCGCCCGGAACGGCCGCAGCGACCACCGCCACCACATCTCGCACATCCAGGTGGTGCACCCCGACGACCTGCACCGGTTCCGCGAGCTCGACGTCGTGGCGAACATGCAGATGCTGTGGGCGGCGTACGAGCCGCAGATGGTGGAGCTCACGCTGCCGTTCCTGGGCGACGAGCGGGCGGCGTGGCAGTATCCGTTCGGCGACCTGCACCGTTCGGGTGCGGTGCTCGCGGCGGGCAGCGACTGGTCGGTGACGTCGCCGAACCCGATGTCGGCGATCCACACGGCCGTGAACCGGAAGTCGGCGCCCGGCCTCGAGGAGGGCGAGTACGAGCCGTTCTACATCGGCCAGCGCCTCGACCTCGGCACCGCGCTGACCGCGTACACCGCGGGCTCGGCGTACGTGAACCACCTCGAGGACGTGACGGGCACGATCGAGGTCGGCAAGTACGCCGACCTGGCGCTGCTCGACCGCGACCCGTTCGCCGGGCCCGACGAGGAGATCGGCCTCACGACCGTGGATCAGACCTTCGTCGAGGGCGAGCGGGTGTACGCCTCGGGTTCCTGAACGGGGCGGCTCGGGCCGGGTCTCAGGCCGGGCAGATCTCCTCATAGGCGACGGATGCCGCCTGGAAGTCCTCGAGCGTCGCGGTGAACGCGTCGAGGTCGACGTTCTCGGGGTCGGTCGCGGCCTCGGCCATGACGTCGGCGACGGCACCGACCTGGGTGGAGAACTCGAGGGCGGCGTCGCGCACGTCGGCGTTGCCGATCTCGTCCTGCGCGGTGGTCGCGATCGCGTCGGCGATCGCGACCAGTCGCTCGGCGCCCTCGATGGGGTCGGCCGATGCCTCGGCGAACGCGTCCTCGATGCCCATGCCGGTCGCGAGCTCGTTGGCTGCCTGGTTCAGCACGCCGCACGCCTCCTCGGCCGTCTGCGTGTCGGCCGCGGCGGTGCACCCCGTGAGCAGGAGCGAGGCGAGTGCGAGGGGTGCGAGCAGGGCGGTACGGCGCATGATGGTCTTCCGGTCGGTGTGCGTGCCGGATCCGGCGCGCGGAAGTGACAGTCAATCACGGAGTCTTGGGAGTTCCCGTGCGGTGTGGACGGCGCGCCCGCGCCGCCGCGCACGGTAGGCACGGGCGCGCGCGGCGCGGAGCAGGACAGGCATACCGCAGGGCGCGCGGGCCACCGGGCGCGCGGGCCACCGGGCGCGCAGGTCACCGGGCGCGCAGGTCACCGGGCGCGCGGGTCACCGGGCGCCCGGGTCACAGGGCGCGCGGGTCGCGGTATGCGCACCGGCACGTCAGAACGGCGGGTCGGCGTGTTTCGGCTCCGGCGTCACCGCGGCCGCCGGGCCCGGCGGTGCGGGTGGATCGCCGATCGCCTGCTCGGGTTCCGTGGCGTACTCGCGCCCGGTCGGACTTCGCCAGCGCAGCGCTCCGCCCGGCGCCGGTCCGACGCGCCAGCCGCCCTCGTGCTTCAGGTGGTGGTGTCGGGCGCACAGGTGGGCGAGGTTGTCGTGCCGGGTCTCGCCGCCGACCGCCCAGTCGACGGTGTGGTCGACCTCGCACCCGGATGCCGATCTCGTGCACCCCGGGAACCGACAGGTGCCGTCGCGCACCCGCAGCCACGCCCGCAGGTCGGGCGGCACGGCGTAGCGTTCTCGGCCGACCGAGAGCACGGCCCCCGATTCGGGGTGCGTGAGCAGCCGCTTCCACGAGGGCGCCGCTCCGGCGAGCTCGCGCGCCACGTCGACGGGGATCGGCCCGTACCCCTCCAGCTCGGCCGGCTCATCGCCGCGACCGAGCAGCGTCATCGCCGGCACCGTCACGGTCACGGTCGGGCGGATGCCCCGCCGCCGTGAGGTCTCCGACGTGGATGCATCGGGGAGTGCTCTGCCGGTCAGTAGGTCGGCGAACACGTCGGCCCGCAGCTGCGCCATCGTGCGCCGCTCTCCCTCAGTGGAGGCGAGCTCTCCCGCGCGGTCGTCGAGCTGCGCGTCGACCGACGCCGCGGTCGCAGCGGGCAGGTAGGCGCCCAGCCAGGCCATGCCGTCACGTTCGGGCGTGATGCGCACGTGACGCTCGGCGGCTGCGGCCACGGCACGGGCCTCGATCGAGTCGGGATGCATCTGCTCCCGCATCCGCCGCGCCCGGCGCCGGAACTGCGCCGGCGTCGTGTGCTCGGCAACCGGAAGCACCGTCGCTTCGTAGTCACCGCGTGCAGCGGCCGGTAGCGACGCCACCTCGTCGGCAATGATGCGTGCGTGCGCGAAGGTGATGCGCCCCGACTCGGCCGCGTCGAGCGTCGCCTCGGCGTCGTCGGCCAGCCGCGAGGCATCCGCCAGCCAACGACTCACCGCGCCCTCAGCGGATCGGGTGGCGCACGCGATCTCGGCCGTCACCGACCGGTGCGCGAGCTCGCGCCGCCGCGACGGCGCCTCGACGCGCAGCCCCATGGCCTCGCGCTCCGCGGCCCGCGCCTCCTCGACTTCGAGCGATCGCAGTCGCGCCCGCTCGAGCACCCGCGCGCGCCGCGCGGCGATGCGCTCGAGCTGCCGGGTGAGCGAGGCGACCTCGCCGACCTCGAGGTCCAGCAGGTGCTCGGGCCGCACGCCGTGCTCGGCCTCGCAGGCCTCGGCATCGGCCTGCACGAGTTCCCACCACCCCTCCACGTCGCGGTCGAACAGCGCCCACTCGGCGTCGAGCTCGTCGGGCGCGGGAAGCGCGACCGGCATGCCGGCCGCAGACGCGGACGCATGCTCGGGCAGCACCGCAACCGGTGTCGCCCGCATGCCCTCGCCCGCCTCTTCCACGTCTTCATTCGACCAGCACCCACCGACACTCGGGCTGCGTCGGCACGCCCGCTCGGCACGCCTGCTCCGGCGCCCGAACCGACGCCCCGCCACCGCCCGGTTCGGCACGTGCCGATCCCCACGCACACCCCGCTGCGCTACCGTGTGCCGATGCGCACCTCCCACGCCGACGAGGTGCCGACGGATGCCGCCCTGGCACGCCGTCTCGTCGCCGCGCAGTTCCCCGAGTGGGCGCACCGCCCGGTCGTCGCCGCACCGTCGCAGGGCACCGACAACGCGATGTTCCGCCTCGGCGACGAGCTCGCCGTGCGCCTGCCGCGCGTGCCGTGGGCGGCCGCACCCCTCGAACGCGAGTACCGCTGGCTCCCGCGCATCGCACCGCACCTCCCCGTCGCCGTGCCACTGCCGCGCGCCCTCGGCCGACCCGCCGACGGGTACCCCTGGCACTGGACCGTCTGCCGATGGCTCGTCGGCGAGCACCCAACGGTCGGCGACGAAACGGATGCCTCGGCCGCGGCGCGCACACCGCAGCACGACCTCGCCCGCGACCTCGCCGCCTTCGCTCGCGCGATGCGCGACCTCGACCCCGACGGAGCGCCGACCACGGCGTGGCCGCGCCCGGTCGCCGAGGAGGACGAGTTCGTCAGCGGGCAGCTCGCGGCCGTCGGCGCGACCGAGCTCGACGCGTTCTGGAGCGCCGCACGCAGCGCACGCCCGCCGGCGACCCGCACCTGGATCCACGGCGACCTCTCCCCCGGCAACCTCCTCGTCGCCGACGGCCGCCTCACCGGCGTGCTCGACTTCGGCACCATGGGCCTGGGCGACCCCGCGAGCGAGCACCGCGTCGCATGGAACCTCCTCGAGCCGGACGCCCGCGAGACCTATCGCGCCGCGGTCAACGCCGACGACGCGGAGTGGGCGCGCGCCCGCGGATGGGCGCTGCTGCAGGCGCTCGCGCAGCTCGCCCACGTCGCCGAACGCCACCCGGCGATCGCTGAGAACGCCCGGCACGTGCTCGGCGAGCTCACCGCCGAGGCGTGAACGAAGTGCACACGACCGACCGGATGCCCGTGAGCGAACCCCTCCACACTCGACGCGATTCGCAGAAACTTCACACTTCTTCTGTTTGCACCCACCGCGAACGCGTGTGAACATCGATCCATGGTCATCGCAGATCGCGCCACCGCTCCGACCCGCATCGCGGGCCCGCAGGCGCGCCCCGAGACCGACCGCGACGACACCGAGCACGACGACGAGATCGACGCGCTGACGCTCGGCCGCCGCATCCGCGAGGCCCGCACCGCCCGCGGCATGACCCTCGAGCAGCTCGCCCAGGCCGTCGACCGGGCGCCCAGCCAGGTCTCGATGATCGAGAACGGCCGCCGCGAGCCGAAGCTCTCGATGCTCCGCACCATCGCGCTCGCCCTCGGTACGACCGTCGACGAGCTGCTGCGCGCCGATCCGCCGAGCCCGCGCGACGCGCTCGAGATCGCCGTGGAGCGCGCGCAGCGCGGCCCGGTGTTCGAGGCGCTCGGGCTGCCGCCGTTCCGCGTGGCCAAGGGCATGAACGACCAGACGCTGCAGACGATCCTCGCGCTCCACAACGAGATCGACCGCCTGCACCGCGAGCGCGCGGCCACCCCCGAGGAGGCCCGCCGCACGAACGCCGAGCTCCGCCAGGAGATGCGCGCCCGCGACAACTTCTATCCCGAGCTCGAGGAGCGCGCGGCCGAGCTGCTGCAGGCCGTCGGCCACGCCGGCGGCCCGGTCTCGCACCAGCTCGTCGCCGATATCGCGAGCCACCTCGGCTACTCGCTGCACTACGTCGGCGACCTCCCGCACTCGACCCGCTCGGTCACCGACAAGCGCAACGGCCGCATCTACCTGCCGACCTCGCAGTCGCCGTCGCGCGACTCGCGTTCGCCCATCCTCCAGGCGCTCGCGAGCCACGTGCTCGCGCACGCTGAGCCGAGAAACTATGGCGAGTTTCTGCGCCAGCGCGTCGAGACGAACTACCTCACGGCGGCCATCCTGCTGCCCGAGCAGGCGGCCGTGCGCTTCCTCACCGAGGCGAAGAACCTCCGCCGCATCTCGATGGAGGAGCTGCGCGACCACTTCGCCGTCTCGTACGAGACCGCCGCGCACCGGTTCACGAACCTCGCCACGGCGCGCCTCGACATCCCGGTGCACTTCATGAAGGTGCACGAGTCGGGCACCATCATCAAGGCCTACGAGAACGACTCCGTGCGCTTCCCGTCCGATGCGCTCGGCGCGGTCGAGGGCACGACGGTCTGCCGCAACTGGACCGCCCGCACGGTGTTCGACGCGACCGACCGCTTCAGCCCCTGGTACCAGTACACCGACACCCCGTCGGGCACGTTCTGGTGCACCTCGCGCATCGAGAAGGCCAAGGAGGGCGAGTACTCGGTCTCGGTCGGTGTGCCGTTCGGCCACGTGAAGTGGTTCCGCGGCCGCGAGACGCCGCACCGCTCGGTGAGCCGCTGCCCCGACGAGACCTGCTGCCGCCGCGCGCCCGACGCGCTGGCAGAGCAGTGGGCGGATGCCTCCTGGCCCGCCGCCCGCACCCCCACGAGCCTGCTCGCGGCGCTGCCGACCGGCACGTTCCCCGGCGTCGACCAGACCGAGGTCTACGAGTTCCTCGAAGCGCACGCGCCCCGCGCCTGACGCGTCACTCCCCCAGCCACCGCCACCCGCGCACGTGGTCGATGACCAGGTCGGGCGCGATCTCAGGGGCATCCGCGCCGAACCGATAGACGTTGAGCATGAGCTGCATCGGGTAGTCGGGCGACTGCGCCACGCGCTTCACGACCCGGCCGTCGAAGGAGAACAGCGCACGGCCGGGCGTCCACTCGACCGCGTAGTCGTGCGGCTCGCGCACGTCGGCGCCGAACGGCACCTGCGTGAAGTCGTCGGTGATCGTCGGGTCGGCGAACGGATGCACCCCGCAGCCGACGAGCGCCGAGCCGTCGTCCGCGACATCCGACCCGAAGATCTCGAAGACGCAGAGTTCCGCCGACTGCTCGGGCGCCTCCTCGATGCCGATCAGCCAGAGCGCGGCGAGCGCACCCGGACCGACGCGAGCGGCGGCCCGGATCTCGACGCGCCCGAACCGCGGCGCATACAGGAACTCGGTCTCCTGCGCCTCGCGCACCACGAGTCCCGAGCGGAACGGATGCTGCCCCGACGAGCTCCCGACCGGGCCCGACCGCACCCCGGTCTGCAGGTTCGACACCCGCACCTCGCCGTCGAACTCCGGCGACCACGCGGGCTGGTCGGCCTCGACCCGCAGGTGGAGCCGGCCGTCGCGCAGCTCGTAGCGCGCGGCCGTGCGCTCCCGGCTCGACCACTGCGGCAGGTAGCACGGCAGCCACTGCGACCGGTCGAGCTCGGAACCGTCGAAGCACGCGTCGAACTCGAGCGCGAAGCGTCCGTCGGCGCCGTCGGTGGCGGACCCCTCCATCAGCGCCCCTCGCCCGTCTCCTCGCCGCCCGTCTCCGCGCCGCCCGTCTCGTCTGCGGCGAGCGCCCGGAACCAGCCCTCCGCCGCATCGGTCGACATCAGGCCGTACGCGAGCGCCTTGCGCTGGTAGTGGAACACGCGTCGATACTGCTCCGGCACGTCCATCTCGTCCAGGGCAGCATCCAACGAGGCGAGCTGCGCACGGTCGCGCTCGATCGCGGCGATCACGTCGTCGAGCACGGCACGCCGTTCCCCGGGCCCGTCGACGAGCCCGAGGAAGTACAGCTTCGACAGCGCGGCGACCTCGATGTCGCTGCCCTCGATCGGCGCCCGCATCCAGGCGTGGAACGCCGCGGCACCGGCATCCGTGATCGAGTACACCTTCTTGTTGCGCCCGCCCTCGACGGTCTCGGCGAAGGTCGCGTACTCCTTGGCCGCGAGGGTGCGCAGCGCCGACTGCAGGCTGCCGTAGCTCGCCCGGTAGAAGAGCGAGATGCCGTGCCGGAACTGCTGGTTCAGCGAGTACAGCGTCTGCGGCGCGAGCAGCAGCAGCCCGAGGATCACGTTGCCCATTGACGTCCACCCTGCATGGGCCTACTCTACGGGATATACCTACTAGTGATATATCGAGAGGTGAGACGGATGCAGCTGCAGACGACCACGAACACGGACTTCACCGCGCGACTGAGCGCCGCCGTCGCGAAGTACGCACGCGACGACTCCGGCCCGGGCGTGCCCCAGGTCGCCGTGCGCGCCGAGCGCCTCGGCATCGACGCGCGCGTCGGCGACCCCGCCGGCCGCTTCCACGTCGCGAGCGTCGGCAAGCTCTTCACCGCGACCGTCGCGATGCAGCTCGCCGAGCGCGGCGACCTCGACCTCGACGCACCGCTCACGGGCCTGCTCCCCGCCGACGAGCTCGCCGGCCTCTTCGCCGGCGGCGGCAGCGACCAGGCCGCCGAGGCGACCCCGCGGCACCTCCTCGCCCACACCGCGGGCGTCGCCGACTACTTCGAGGACCGCGTGGCCGACGGCCCGCCCCTCACCCGCAGCTTCGTCGACGAGCCCGACCGCACCTGGACCCCGGCCGACCTGCTCGCCGTCACGCGCGAGCAGCAGCGACCCGTCGCCCGTCCCGGCGAGCGGTTCCACTACTCCGACACCGGGTACGTGCTGCTCGGCCGCATCCTCGAGGAGCGCACCGGCACCGCCTTCCACGACCTGCTGCACGAGCGCGTCTTCACGCCCCTCGGCATGGACGACACGTTCTTGCCCTACCGCTCCCGCGCAGCGAACGACGGGCCGGGGCCGGTCGACGTCGACCCCGGCATCCTGCCCGTGCGCTTCGGCCGCACCGACATCGCCGGCTTCCGCAGCCTGACCATCGACTGGGCCGGCGGCGGCGTCGCGAGCACTCCCGACGACCTGCTCGCGTTCAGCGAGGCGCTGCACGGCGGGCGCCTTCTGACCCGCGCGAGCCTCGAGTCCATGACCACCATGCAGCACCGGTTCCGCCCGGGCATCCACTACGGCACCGGCATGATGCAGCTGCGCTTCGGCGAGTTCTCACCGTTCCTGCGCCGGTACCCCCGACCCGTCGGCCACACCGGCATCCTCGCCACGCACGTCTTCCACGACCCCGTGCACGACGCCCACCTCGTGGTGAACTTCGGGGCGACGACGGCGATGCGGCGCAGCGTGCTCGCGGTCATCGCGATCGAGCGGATGCTCCGCGCCGCGGAACGGTGAGCCCGAGATCGCGTGAACCGTCCAGCCGGACGGTTCGTGCGGCCCTCCGCGCAGGTCGCGACACTCGCGACGCGCGCGATCCGCGCGCGTCGGGGGAGGATGGAGTCACCCCGAGACATCCGCTGGAGGCGAACCCGTGGGAACGACCGTATTCGAACGCCGACCGGCCGAGGCATCCGTCGTGGCGCACAGCCTGGAGCAGTCGGAGCAGCGCGTGTTCTGGCTCGACGACGTCGAGCGACCGGCGCACCCGCAGCTCGTCGGCACGATCGAGGCCGACCTCGCCGTCGTCGGCGGTGGCTACACCGGCCTCTGGACCGCGGTCGGGGCCAAGCGCCGCGACCCCGGCCTGAAGGTCGTGCTCGTCGAGGCCAAGCGCATCGGCTGGGCCGCGTCGGGCCGCAACGGCGGCTTCTGCGAAGCGAGCCTCACGCACGGCCGCGAGAACGGCCTCTCGCGGTGGCCCGACGAGCTCGCCGAGCTCGACCGGCTGGGCCTCGCGAACCTCGATGCGATCGAGGCATCCGTCGCCGAACTCGGCATGGACTTCGACTTCGAGCGCACGGGCTCGCTCGACGTGGCGGTCGAGCCGCACCAGGTCGAGTGGCTGCACGAGTCGATGGCGGATGCCGCCGAGCACGGCATCGACGACCTCACGTACCTCGACGCCGACGCGATGCGCGCCGAGGTCGACTCCCCCACGTACCTCGCCGGTGTCTGGCACCGCCGCACGTCGGCGATCCTGCACCCCGCGAAGCTCGCCCTCGAGCTCGCACGCGTCGCCCGCGACCTCGGCGTGGAGGTGTTCGAGGAGTCGCCGGTGCGGAAGCTCGACACGGACCGTCCGGACGCGAGCCCCGCGGCATCCGTCACCCTCACCACCGAGCGCGGGCGGGTGCGCGCCCGGCAGGTGGCGCTCGCGACGAACGTCTTCCCGAGCCTGCTGAAGCGCAACCGGCTCATGACGGTGCCGGTCTACGACTACGCGCTCATGACCGAGCCGCTGACCGACGAGCAGCTCGCGTCGATCGGCTGGGGCAACCGGCAGGGCATCGGCGACATGGCCAACCAGTTCCACTACTACCGGCTGAGCCGCGACAACCGCATCCTGTTCGGCGGCTACGACGCGATCTACCACTACGGCCGCCGCGTGCGCTCGAGTTACGAGCGTCGCCCCGAGACGTTCGAGCGGCTCGCGAGCCACTTCTTCACGACGTTCCCGCAGCTCGAGGGGCTGCGCTTCTCGCACCGCTGGGCCGGCGCGATCGACACGTCGACCCAGTTCTGCGCCTTCTACGGCACCGCCCGCGAGGGGCGGGTCGCGTACGCGGCGGGCTTCACCGGGCTGGGCGTCGCCTCGACGCGGTTCGCCGCCGAGGTCATGCTCGACCGGCTCGCCGGCGTGCAGACCGAGCGCACCGAGGTCGAGATGGTGCGCGAGCGCCCGCTGCCGTTCCCGCCCGAGCCCGCGGCGGCCATCGGCATCAATGCCACGCGCTGGTCGCTCGACCGCGCCGATCACAACGACGGGAAGCGGAACATGCTGCTGAAGACCCTCGACGCCCTCGGACTGGGGTTCGACTCGTGACCGCGCCGCGTCTTTCGCCGGGACTCGTCGTCTTCGCCGCATCGGTCGCCCTCGACCACGAGCCGGTGCCGGCCGACCAGGTCGTCGCAGGCACCCCGACCACCGGGCATCTCGTGCTCGACGAGGGCGGGCCGGTGACGATCGGCGTCTGGGAGATGTCGGTCGGCGCCATGAGCGACGTCGAGGCCGACGAGGTGTTCGTCGTGCTCGCGGGAGACGCCACCGTCGAGTTCACCGGCGGGCCCGGGCACGACACGGGGCTCGACCAGATCGAGCTGCAGGCCGGGTCGGTCGTGCGACTCGTCGACGGCATGGAGACCGTCTGGACCGTGCGCGAGCCGCTGCGCAAGGTGTACCTGGCGTGAGCGGACGCCCGGCATGAGCGCGTCGCCGCGCGCCCGCGACCTCGGGGTGCCGTTCGACGGCACCCCGGGCGAGTGGAACGCGATCACCGACGTGCCGGGCGTGCTGGTGGGCTACGAGACGCTCATCACGGGCGAGCCGCACGAGGCATCCGTCGCCCGCACCGGGGTCACCGCGATCCTGCCGCGCGGGCGCGACGACGCAGGGGTGCCCTGCGCCGCGGGTGTGTACTCGATGAACGGCAACGGCGAGGTCACCGGCCGCAGCTGGATCGAGGAGTCGGGCACGCTCGCGCTGCCGATCGCGCTCACCAACAGCCACGCCGTCGGCGCCGCGCACACCGGCGTCGACCGTTGGGTCGACCAGGCACACCCCGAGCTCAGCGCCGAGTGGATGCTGCCCGTCGTCGGCGAGACCTGGGACGGCTACCTCAACCAGATCAACGCCGGGCACGTGCGCCCCGAGCACGCCGTCGCCGCGATCGAGGCGGCCGCCTCGGGCCCCGTCGCCGAGGGCAACGTCGGCGGCGGCACGGGCATGAACTGCTACGGCTTCAAGGGCGGCTCGGGCACCGCGTCGCGCCTGGTCGACCACGGCGACGACCGCTACACGGTCGGCGTGTTCCTGCAGGCGAACTTCGGCACGCGCCACGAGCTGCGGCTCGTCGGGCGGCCGCTCGGGCGCGAGTCGGCGGCGCCGAACCCGTACGAGGACGTCGAGTGGTTCGTGCGCGACGGCGAGCGCGCCCGGGCACGTGCCGGCGCAGGCAGCGTGATCGGGGTGGTGCTGACGGATGCCCCGCTGCTGCCCGGTCAGTGCACGGCGCTCGCGCGCCGGGTGCCGCTCGGCCTCGCCCGCACCGGCACCAGCGGCAGCCACTTCTCGGGCGACATCTTCCTCGCCTGCTCGACCGCGAACGCCGGCGCGTTCACGTCGTCGATGCCGACCGCCGACCCCGGGCCCGACGACTACGAGTCCGCGCGATTCGTGCCCTGGGGCCACATCGACCCGCTGTACGAGGCCGTGGTGCAGGCGACCGAGGAGGCCGTGGCGAACGTGCTCGTCGCGGCGCTGGACATGGTCGGGCGCGACGGGCACGTCAGCCCCGCGCTGCCGCACGACGAGGTGCGCCGCGCGTTTCGGGCAGACTGACCTCATGAGCGCAGCCGCCGCACCGCACGGAACCGTCGTCGCCGTCGCCCGTGACTCCGGGCACCACTTCACCAAGCCCGTGCGCGACGAGATCACCCTCGTCGAGCACCACGGCGTCGAGGGCGACGCGCACGCGGGCGCGACCGTGCGGCACCTGCACCAGGTGCGCAAGGACGCGACCGCGCCGAACCTCCGCCAAGTGCACCTCATGCACGCCGAGCTGTTCGACCAGGTCGCCGCCGACGGCTTCGCTGTGGACCCGGGCACGCTCGGCGAGAACGTCACCACGCGCGGCGTCGACCTGCTCGGATTGCCCGAGGGCACCCGCATCCGCCTCGGCGCCGACGCCGTGGTCGAGCTGACCGGCCTGCGCACGCCGTGCAACCAGATCAACGGCGTGCAGCAGGGCCTCATGAAGCGCCTCGTCGAGGTCGACGACGACGGCACCGTGCGTCGGCTCTCGGGCGTCATGGGCGTGGTCGCCACGGGCGGCGTCGTGCGCGCGGGCGACGCCATCGAGATCGAGCTGCCGGATGCCCCGCATCGGGCGCTCGGGCCGGTCTAGCCTGCAGCCGGGTCGACGTCGTCGGCCTGCATCCGGAACCGCGCGCGGAACGCCGCCAGCGCGCCGGGGTCGCCCGAGATGACACGGATGCCCGCGGCATCCGCCTCCCCCGCGAGCAGTGCCCGCAGACCTTGCGGGTCGAGGTCGAGCTCCAGCGCGGTCTCGACCTCCGGCGCGTCCGGTCGCAGGGGCTGCGGCAGCGCATCGTCGCCGATCGGCACGACGTCGAGGTCGTCGCCCGCGGTCGTGACGGCGACGGCGACCTCGCCGACGCGGAGTACGGTGCGGACGGGCGCCGGCTCCGAGGCATCCGCCCGGAACGCCGCCCGCAGGGCCGAGGCCAGGCCATCGCGCGTCACGGCCTCGTCGTCGCCGGGCTCGCCCAGCTGCGCCCAGCCCCAGCGCTCGAGCGCGGTGACGACTGGAGCGAGGTCGCGCCCGGCATCCGTCAGCTCGTAGACGAGCCCGCAGCGCGCGATCGGTACGCGGCGCACGACGCCGGCCTCCTGCAGCTCCTTCAGCCGGTCGCTCAGGATGTTCGTCGGGATGCGCGGCAGGCCCGCCTTCAGGTCAGTGTAGCGACGCGGGCCCGCCAGCAGGTCGCGCACGACGAGCAGCGCCCAGCGCTCGCCGACGCGCTCGAGCGCGCGGGCCGCCCCGCCGTACTGCCCGAACCCGCGGGCCTGCCGCACCGCCATCGGCGACGCCCGCCGGTCAGGCCGGCGCCTCGACGCCGTGCTCGGCCGCGTAGGCGAGCGGTCCGGCCTCGACCGCCTCGGGGATCATGTAGAGGAACTCGAGGATGTTGCCGTCGCGGTCCTCGAGGTCGCGCGAGTACATGAAGCCGAGGTCGACCGCGGGGCGCGGCTCGGTGCCGCCCGCGGCGAGGCCGCGCTCGACGACCCGGTCGACCTCCTCGCGCGACTCCCGGCTGAGCGCGGTGAGCACCTGCGCGTGCGTCTTCGGCTCGGTGAGGTGCTTGTCGGTGAAGCCCTGGAAGAACTCCCGGGTCAGCACCATGAAGTAGACGTTCTCGTCGACGACCACGCACGCGGCGTTCTCGTCGGTGAAGAGCGGGTTCAGCTCGAAGCCGAGCGCGGTGTAGAACTCCTTCGCGCCGTCGAGGTCGGCGGTCGCGAGGTTCACGAAGATGTGCGTCATGGGTCCCCCCTGTGTTCGTGCCCGTGGTGGTGTCGTCGGCGATCGCCGACACGCCCAGCTTGCTCTTCGCAAGTGAACTTGTCAATAGCAAGTAACTATCGCCGTCGGCCGGGTCAGCGGCCGGTGCCGGCCTCCCGAGCGAGCAGTGCCAGGTGCAGCGCCGTGAGCGTCTCGCCGTCGTCGAGGTCGGCGCCGAGCAGGTCGGAGATGAGCGCGATGCGCTGGTAGAACACCGACCGCGACAGGTGCGAGGCGGATGCCGCGGCCGTACGGTTGCCCGGATGTGCGAGCGCCGCCCCCAGCACCTGCAGCAGGTCGCCGCCCCGGGCGAGGTCGTACTCGATGAGCGGCGCGAGCATGCGCTCGGAGTGCTCCTGCAGGCGATGGTCGTCGCGCAGCGCAGTGACGAGGCGTGCCAGCGGGCGGTCGTCGACGCGCTTGACGAGCGGGCCGCGCTGTCGACTCGGACGCGACCGCGACAGCTCGATCGCCTCCTGCACGGCCGTGAGCAGGCTCGGCAGGTCGTGTGCCGGCCCGCCCACGTGCACGACCACTCGCTCGGGCTCGGCACCCGCGAGTCGGGCGACATCGTGCGCGAACCGGGTCGCCACCTGGTCGTCGAACCGCGCAGCGCCCGGCAGCGAGAGCATCGCGATGGTCGAGTCGCCGCGCGCGGCGGCCAGCGCCGCCGCGCCCTGCTCGCGCGCGGCGGCGACCACGGCCGGGCCCACGGCGCCGGCACCGGTCACGGCGAGCCCGACGAGCGTGCGCCCGTCGATCGGGAGCCCGGCCGCGTCCACCCGCGCCGCCGCGGCCCCGCGCGCCCCGAAGCGCCCCTCGAGCAGTTCGTCGACCAGCCGCTGCTGCCCGAGCCTGGTCCACTCGTCGGTGTCGCGTGCCGCATCGCCGAGCCGGCCGAACGCGAGCGCGATCGCGCCCTGCTCGAGCACGTTCGCCCGGCCGGCCGGGTGGGGCGGGCCGGGCAGCGCCACGAGCGAACCCCAGCGGATGCCCCGGGCCTCGACCGGCACGATGAGCCAATCCTCGGGCGAGCGCGCCGCCTGTCCGAGGGCCGATCGCTGCTCGGTCGCCCGGTGCGCGAGGCGCGAGCGCGGCTCCCACCGGGTGAGCACGTCCTCCTCGCTCTCCCCGCCGAGCTCGAGCGCGACCACCTCGTGCGAGAGGTTCTCGAGCACGACCGTCGACCGCAGCGCGTGCCCGAGCTGGCGCACGATGTAGTCGGCGGGCGAGCCGCGGAGGCTGAGCGACGTGAACAGCTCGTGCAGCTCGTCGAGCGCCCGCAGCGCGCTCGTCTGCTCCGAGATGATGCGACTGTGCACCGCCTGTGTCACGGTGACGAACTTCACCTCGCGGTGCAGCGCGACGAGCGCCAGGCCGTGCGTCGCTGCGGCCTGCACGACGACCGCTGGCGCGTAGTGGTAGTGCGCGCCGAGTTCGAGCACGAGGCCCGACAGCCCCGCCTCGACGAGCCCCGCGATGAACGCCGACAGCTCGACCGGCTCCTCGGGCCAGCCCGACCCGGTCGACAGCAGCAGCTCGCCGCCCTCGAGCAGTCGCGCGACCCCCGCGGAGTCGGAGACGTGCACCCAGCGCACGGGCGCCTCGAGCGCCTGCTCGCCCACCAGCACCTCGGGCATGCCCTCCACGAGCGCGGGCAGCGCGAGCAGCTCGCCGACGGTCGGCAGCACCCCGTGACCGACCGGCGCAAGGCCCGGACGTTCTGTGCGGGAGTTCGGATCTTCCCGACGGTCTGGCATCGTGAACCACGCTCCGGCGATGTAAGTATTGGTGCACCAGCATAGACGGCGCCCGGGCAGAATGTCCGGGCGCGCGTCGTGAGACCCCGCACAGGAGCATCCGTGAGCCTCATCCGACACCACATCGACGGCGCCGAGAGCGGGGCGGCCGAGCGCCGCTCGCCCGTCTACAACCCCGCCACCGGCGCGGTGCAGCACGAGGTCGCACTGGCGAGCGAGGCCGAGGTCGCGCAGGCGATCGCCGCCGCCCGGGCCGCGCTGCCGGCCTGGCGCGCGACGAGCCTCATCAAGCGCGCCGACGTGTTCTTCCGCCTGCGCCAGCTGCTCAAGGAGCGCACGCCCGAGATCGCGGCGGTCGTCACGAGCGAGCACGGCAAGGTGCTGTCGGATGCCGCGGGCGAGATCAGCCGCGGCATCGAGAACGTGGAGTTCGCGGCCGGCCTCGTGCACCTGCTGAAGGGCGAGCGCAGCGAGCAGGTCGCGGGCGGCGTCGACGTCCACTCGGTCAAGCAGCCGGTGGGCGTGGTCGGGGCGATCACCCCGTTCAACTTCCCCGTCATGGTGCCGCTCTGGATGGTGGCATCCGCCATCGCCTGCGGCAACACGGTCGTGCTGAAGCCCAGCGAGAAGGACCCGAGCGCGTCGGTGCTCCTCGCGAAGCTGTTCGAGGAGGCGGGCCTGCCCGCGGGCGTGCTGAACGTCGTGCACGGCGACAAGGTCGCGGTCGACGCGATCCTCGACTCGCCCGACGTCGACGCCATCAGCTTCGTCGGCTCGACGCCGATCGCGAAGACGATCTACCAGCGGGCATCCGCCAACGGCAAGCGCGTGCAGGCCCTCGGCGGCGCGAAGAACCACATGGTCGTCATGCCCGACGCCGACATCGACGCGGCGGCCGACGCGGCCGTCTCGGCGGCGTACGGCTCGGCCGGCGAGCGTTGCATGGCCGTCTCGGTGCTGGTCGCGGTCGGCGACGTCGCCGTGGACCTGGTCGCGGGCATCGCCCGGCGCATCGACGACCTCACGATCGGCGACGGCACGGATGCCGCGAGCGAGATGGGCCCCCTCATCACGCGCGAGCACCGCGACCGGGTCGCCTCCTACGTCACCGGCGCAACCGCCGAGGGCGCGACCGTCGTCGTCGACGGCACCACGAAGGCCTTCGACGGCGACGGGTTCTTCATCGGGGTGAGCCTGCTCGACCACGTGAAGCCGGGGATGCGCGCCTACGACGACGAGATCTTCGGGCCGGTCCTCTCGGTCGTGCGCGTCGACACCTACGACGAGGCCGTCGCGCTCGTGAACGCCAACCGCTACGGCAACGGCGTCGCGATCTTCACCCGCGACGGCGGCACCTCGCGCCAGTTCGAGTTCGACATCGAGGTGGGCATGGTCGGCGTGAACGTGCCGATCCCGGTGCCGATCGGCGCATACTCGTTCGGCGGCTGGAAGGACTCGCTGTTCGGCGACGCGCACATCTACGGCCCCGAGTCGGTGCACTTCTACACCCGCTCCAAGGTCGTCACGACGCGCTGGCCCGACCACACCCCCTCCCAGGTCGACCTGGGCTTCCCGAGCAACCACTGAGTTCCCGCAACCGAGCGAACGAGAGTCCTGAGATGACCGACACGATGAGCCGGGCGGATGCCACGGAGACGACGGATGCCCCGGTCGCGACCTACGAGCGGCGCGACGGCACGGTGCATCCGCTGCCCGACCGCGAGGCCGACGCGCGCGTGCGCGCCGACGACCGCGGGCACGTGTTCCACTCGTGGAGCGCGCAGGCGCTGATCGACCCGCTGCCGATCGCGTCGGGCGAGGGAGCGACGTTCCGCGACTACGCGGGCAACGCCTACCTCGACTTCTCGAGCCAGCTCGTGAACCTGAACCTGGGCCACCAGCACCCCGACCTGGTCGCGGCCATTCAGCAGCAGGCGGGGCGGCTCGCGACGATCCAGCCGTCGATGGCGAACGACGTGCGCGGCGAGCTCGCCCGGCGCATCGCCGAGGTGGCGCCGAGCGACCTCGACAAGGTGTTCTTCACCAACGGCGGCGCCGACGCGAACGAGTACGCCGTGCGCATGGCCCGCCAGGTCACCGGGCGTCGCAAGGTGCTGTCGATGTACCGCAGCTACCACGGCGGCACGTCGACCGCGATCTCGCTCACGGGCGACCCGCGCCGTTGGCCGAACGAGCCGAGCGACGGCTCGGTCGCGCACTTCATGGGACCGTACCCGTACCGCTCGTCGTTCCACTCGGAGACCCCCGAGCAGGAGACCGAGCGCGCGCTCGCGCACCTCGAGCAGGTGATCACGCTCGAGGGACCGCAGACCATCGCCGCGATCATCCTCGAGACCATCGTCGGCACCAACGGCGTGCTCGTGCCCCCGCCCGGCTACCTGCAGGGCGTGCGCGCCCTCGCCGACCGGTACGGCATCGTGTACATCGCCGACGAGGTCATGGTCGGCTTCGGCCGCGTCGGCGAGTGGTTCGCGGTGAACCACTTCGACGTGTCCCCCGACCTCATCACCTTCGCGAAGGGCGTGAACTCGGGCTACGCACCGCTCGGCGGCGTCGTGATCTCGCAGCGCATCGCGTCGCACTTCGACACGGTGCCGTTCCCGGGCGGGCTCACATACTCGGGGCATCCGCTCGCCTGCGCCCCCGGCGTCGCCACGTTCGACGTGTTCGAGCGCGACGGCATCCTCGAGCGCGTGCGCGACCTGGGCGAGCGCGTCGTCGCGCCGCGCCTGGCCGAGATCGCCGAGCGCCACCCGTCGGTCGGCGAGGTGCGCGGCCTCGGCCTGTTCTGGGCCATCGAGCTCGTGCGCGACCCCGCGACCCGCGAACCGCTCGTGCCGTTCAACGCGAGCGGGGCGGATGCCGCGCCGATGGCGAAGGTCGTCGCGGCGTGCAAGGAGGGCGGCGTCTGGCCGTTCGTGCACTTCAACCGCCTGCACGTGGCCCCGCCGCTCGTGATCACCGAGGACGACCTGCGTCGCGGCCTCGACGTGATCGATGCGGCGCTCGACCGGGCCGACGCACTGGTGGCCTGAGCGCGCGTCGCCCGCGAAATAGCGGATCCCGGGCCGGCGGCACAAGCCCCCGGGTCGGAATCGACCGGCGTCGCGGAGGTCCCTATGCTGGCTCCGGCCCGTTCGCGGGCCCCGCATCCGGAGCATCCCCGGCCGGATGCCCCTCGGGCGCCCCAGCCGCACCCCGGCCGAGTGCGCCCCCAACGAAAGGAACCACCGTGATCACCCTGTCCTGGCTCCTGCTCATCGCGCTCGTCGGCGGCGTGCTCGCCCTCATCGACGGCATCTGGCGCGTCCGCGCCCGCGGCTCCGCCGTGGTCGGCATCATCGAGATCGTCGTCGCGGCGCTCTTCCTGCTGTCGCTGTTCGTCACCGGCATCCCGTTCGGCTCGCTCGTGCTCGGCATCGCGCTGCTCGTCGTGCTCGTCGTCGCCCTCGTCACCCGGGGCCGCCTCGGCATGACGCTCACCATCATCGCCCTCGTGCTCATCGCCGCCTGGCTCGTGCTCGAGCAGGGCTGGATCGTGATCCCCGGGCTGAACTAGGCCCGAGCCACCGACGACGAAGCGCCGGGCGGTGATGCCGCCCGGCGCTTCGGCCGTGAATGGAACCCCGGGTCAGCTGTCGGCCGTGCCGTCGCAGGGCACGAACTTCGGCGTGCCCGAGCTGGCCTCGTGCCGCGGACGCGGCTGCGACGACGGGGCGCTGCGGAGCGCCGTGCCCTGGAGGGTCTGCGCAGACAGGTTCTCCTCGGTGACCGGGCAGTTCTCGAAGCTCAGGTCGCCGAGCCCGATGTGCTGGTTGCCCGAGTTGCCGGTGATTCCCGCCCGGTAGCGGATGACGACCTGCGAGATCGGGCCCGAGAGCGGGTAGGTGACGGTCACGTCGCCGAGGCCGCTCGAGATCGGGTTGTCACCCTCGCTGATCGGCCGGAACGGGTCGCCGCTGGTGCCCGCGCCCTGGACGTTGGTGCCGGGCGTCGACGTGTAGCCCGCCGGCGTGACGATGACCGTGTCGTACCAGGCGCCGTCGACCCAGTCGATGTCGTGGAGCGTGAACGACAGTCCGACGACGGGCTGGCTCAGGGTGATCGTCAGCTCCACCCAGTCGCCGACGTCGAGCTGCGAGACCATCTCCATCTCGAGGAAGTTCCACGGCGTCGGAGCACCCGAGGCCGTGAGGACCTGGCCCGTTCCGCCGGGAGTGTTGTCGCCGCCCTGCCCGTTGGACGTGTACGAGAGCGACGCCATGACGGTCGATGGGAAGAAGGAGATGCTGCTGGGCGAGGTGCCGGGCTCGAGGCCGTCGAGGAAGGTCGTCGGCACGCAGGGGTCGTCGGGCGTCGACGCCGCGAACGCCGGCACCGACGCGGCGACGGCGACCGCCGGCACCGACCAGGCGGCGGCCTTGACGACGCTGCGGCGATCCATTCCGCGGCTGCTCTGGGGAACGGGGTCTTCGGTGGCCACGGAGAAACTCCTCGGTTGGGGTGGTGGTGTGTGTGCAGGTCGCCGCCGACGGCCGATACGGATGCGCACCGAGACTCGACGCAGGCGCGTGGAAGTTCGATCGCAACCTTATATGCGGATGCCCTCGTCCGCCCTCCCCCGAACAGGGGTGTGGAAACTCGTGCCGCAGGACCTGCGGCGCACGCGTCAGAACGCCGCGAGCCCGGTCAGTGCACGCCCCAGCACGAGCTGGTGGATCTCGTCGGTGCCCTCGTAGGTGCGCACCGACTCGAGGTTCGCGAGGTGGCGCATCACCGGGAACTCGTCGGTCACGCCGTCGCCGCCGAGGATCGTGCGTGCCTGCGACGCGATGCCGATCGCCTCGCGCACGGCGTTCAGCTTGCCGACCGACACCTGCTCAGGGCTCAGTGCGCCGCGCTCCTTCGCCCGGCCGAGGTGCAGCGCGAGCAGCATCCCCTTCTCGTACTCCACGAGCATGTCGGCGAGCTTCGCCTGCGTGAGCTGCATGGCCCCGATCGGCCGGCCGAACACCTCGCGCGACCGCGACCGGGCGACCGCCGCATCGAGGCACGCGCGTGCCGCGCCCATCGCGCCCCAGGTGATGCCGTAGCGCGCCTCGCCGAGGCACGTGAGGGGCGCCGACAGGCCCCGCGCGCCGGGCAGCACCGCGTCGGCCGGCAGTCGCACGCCGTCGAACGTCACGTCGCACTGGATGCTGGTGCGCATCGAACGCTTCCCCGCGATGGGCGTCGCGGTGAATCCCTGGGCGTCGGTCGGCACGACGAAGCCGCGCACGCGCCCGCCGGCGGCGGCCCCCTCGACGTCGCCGAGCGCTTCCTCCCCTGCCGCGTCGGTGCGCGCCCACACCACGGCGACGGATGCCTCGCTGGCCAGCCCGATCCAGCGCTTCGCCCCGTCGAGCACCCACTCACCGGCCACGTACCGCGCCCGGGTCGTCATCGCCGCCGGGTCGCTGCCACCCGTGGGCTCGGTGAGCGCGAAGCATCCGATCGCTGCGCCCGTCGCCATGCGCGGCAGCCAGGCCTCGCGCTGCGCCTCGCTGCCGTACTTCGCGATCGCGGTCATCGCGAGCGAGCCCTGCACCGACACGAGCGTGCGCCAGCCCGAGTCGACGTACTCGAGCTCGTGGCAGGCGAGGCCGTACGAGACGGGCCCCGCACCCGCGCAGCCGTACCCATCGAGGTGCATGCCGAGCAGGCCGGCCGCCCCCAGCTCGGGCACCAGCTCGCCGCGGAAGAACCCGGCGTCGAAGTCCGCCTCGACGACGGGGGCGAGCCGGGTGCGAGCGAACTCGCGGGCACGGTCGCGCCAGCCGCGCTCCTCGTCGGTGAGCAGCGCGTCGAGGTCGAAGACGGCGTCGACGGGATCGGTCATGGGGTGCGTCCTTCCGGATCGGGGCGGGGGTCGACCCAGGCGGCATCCGCGTGCTCGCCGAGCCGGGGCGGCGGGGTGCGGTAGGCGGCGCCGCCGCGGTCGAGGCGGATCGGGTTCGCGACCGACCGGCTCGGCGCACCCCCGACGTCGCCGCCGAGCTCCACGACCGACGGCAGGCCGAGCCGCTCGGCCAGCGCGAACGCCTCCGCGATGTCGTGCACCGGACCGGCGGGCACGCCCGCGTCGGTGAGCACGTCGGTCCAGTGCGCAGCGGATGCCGCCGCCAGCCGCTCCTCGAGCACGGCCGTGAGCGCGTCGCGATGCACGACCCGGTCGGGGTTCGCAGCGAAGCGCGGGTCGTCGGCGAGCTCGGGCGCGCCGAGCAGCCGCACGAGCGTGCGGAACTGGCGGTCGGTGCCGACGGCGAGCACGATCGGTCGGTCGCCGGTTCGGAACAGGGCGTACGGCGCGATGCTCGGGTGGGCGTTGCCCGTGCGGGCTGGGGCCGTGCCGGTGGCGAGCGTGCCCGCGGCCTGGTTGGTGAGCGCCGAGAGCAGCCCGGTCAGCAGGTCGACCTCGACGTGCCGGCCGAGCCCGTCGCCGTCGGGGTCGTCACGGGCGCGCAGCGCGAGCAGGATGCCGGTGACCGCGTTCATGCCGGCCAGCACGTCGACCAGCGCGACGCCCGCCTTCGCGGGTTCGCGGTCGGCGGGCCCCGTGATGCTCATGAGCCCGCCCATCGCCTGCGCGAGCAGGTCGTACCCGGGCAGCGCGGCGCCCGCGCCGCTGCCGAAGCCCGTGATCGAGCACGTGACGAGCCGCGGGTTCGCCGCCCGCAGCGCGTCGGCGCCGAGCCCGAACGAGGCCATCGCGCCCGGCCGCAGGTTCTCGACCACGACGTCGGCGGTCGTCGCGAGTTCCCACGCCCGTGACCGGCCGTCGGGCGTGGCGAGGTCGCACACGACCGACCGCTTGTTGCGGTTCACAGCTGCGAAGTAGGTGGCGTCGCCGCGCGCGTCGACGGGCGGCGACCACTGCCGGGTGCCGTCGCCGTCGGGCGACTCGACCTTCACCACGTCGGCGCCGAAGTCGGCGAGCAGCATCGTCGCGTACGGCCCCGCGAGCACGCGGGAGAAGTCGGCGACGCGGATGCCTCGCAGCGGCGCGCGGTCGGTCATGCACCGCAGACTATCCGGCGACCCCGCGCCGCCCGCCTGTACACGTTGTACGGTCGCGCGCGCATTTCCGCCAACACGTCGGGCACTCGCATCCGCTCGCCGACCTAGGCTGTGCACATGAGCGATTACGCAGTGGTCAACCCCGCGACCGGCGAGACCCTCGCCACCTACCCGACCATCACCGACGACGAGCTGGCCGCCGCGATCGACCGGGCGCACGGCGCGTTCACGGGCTGGTCGCGCGAGACGCCGCTCGCCGACCGCGTCGCGCTGGTGCGCCGCGTCGCCGAGCTGCACACCGAGCGCCGTGAGGAGCTCGCCGCGATCATCGTGCGCGAGATGGGCAAGCCCCTCGAGCACGCGCTCGGGGAGGTCGACTTCTCGGCCGAGATCTACGCCTACTACGCCGACCACGCGGAGCAGTTCACGGCCGACGAGCCGATCGACCTGCTCGCGGGCGAGGGCACCGCGGTCGTGCGCCGCAGCCCGCTCGGCGTGCTGCTCGGCATCATGCCGTGGAACTTCCCGTACTACCAGGTGGCGCGGTTCGCCGGCCCGAACCTCGTCGTCGGCAACACGATCATCCTGAAGCACGCGCCGCAGTGCCCCGAGTCGGCCGACGCGATCGAGCAGATCATGCGCGACGCCGGCTTCCCCGACGGCGCATACGTGAACGTCTACGCGACGAACGCGCAGATCGAGACGGTCATCGCCGACCCGCGCGTGCAGGGCGTGTCCCTCACCGGCTCCGAGCGCGCCGGTGCCGCCGTCGCCGAGATCGCCGGCCGCAACCTGAAGAAGGTCGTGCTCGAGCTCGGCGGGTCCGACCCGTTCATCCTGCTCTCGACCGACGACCTCGACGCCACGGTGCAGGCCGCCGCCGACGCGCGCCTCGACAACTCGGGCCAGTCCTGCAACGCCGCGAAGCGCTTCATCGTGCTCGACGAGCACTACGACGCGTTCGTCGAGAAGTTCACCGCGGCCATCACCGCCGTCGAGGCGGTCGACCCGAACGCGCCCGACGCGGCCGTCGGCCCGCTCTCGTCGCAGACCGCGGCCGACCGCCTGCAGGAGCAGCTCGACCGCGCCGTCGCGCAGGGCGCGACGCTCACCGGCGGCACCCGCTCGGGCGCGTTCGTGCAGCCGGGCGTGCTCACCGACGTGCCGGCCGGCGCCGACGCGCGCCACGAGGAGTTCTTCGGCCCGATCGCGCAGGTGTACCGGGCCGCAGACGAGGCCGAGGCCGTGGCGATCGCGAACGACACCCCGTACGGGCTCGGCTCGTACGTCTACTCGACCGACCCCGAGCAGGCCGCGCGCGTGGCCGACCGCATCGAGGCCGGCATGGTCTTCGTGAACCTCGTGCTCGCCGACGGCGCGGAGCTGCCGTTCGGCGGCATCAAGCGCTCCGGCTCGGGCCGCGAGCTCGGCCGGTTCGCGACCGACGAGTTCGTGAACAAGAAGCTCATCCGCGTCGGCTGAGCGCCTGGCCTGCACGCGGATGCGGAGATCCGCGCCGACACGCCGACCCCGAGGCATCCGACTCGGTGTGTCACGCGCGATCTCCGCATCCGCGCACACGCCGCCCGTGCGAAACGTAGGACTCCCCCGGCGAGTCGCGCACGTCGCCCGGCGAGTCGCCCATCGAGTCCTACGCTCCGCACGCCATGGGTCGGCCGGGCGCGGCGAAACGTAGGACTCCCCGGCCTCAGACCACCCCGGTCGCCTGCACGACGAGCGCGACGAGTGCTGCGACGAGTCCGCCCGCGAGTCCCACCACCGCGAGGGAGACGACCGCGGCGACCGCGGCCGTGACGACACCGCCGGCCGGGGCGTCTGCGTCGATGCGCGGCGCCTCGGTGGTCGTCGAGTCCATGCCGCTCGCGCGCGGACGCGTGGTCGGCTCGGTCGGCGGCGCCGGCACTGCGGGGCCGCCGGGCGTCGCGACGGTGCGCGGTCCCGCGGCCGCGTCCGGTCGTTCGGCGGGCGGCTCCCCCGGCTGAGCCGCGGGCACCGCGCGCCGCTCGGCGGCACGGCCGGCGCGCTCCTGGCGCACGATCGAGACGGCCGCGGCCGCGAGTCCCAGCACCGGCGCGAGCACGAGCAGCACCGTGCCGAGCACGCCGCCGGTCGCCACGATGCCCATCACGACCGCGACGACGACCGCCGCCTCGACGAGGCCGCCGACCACCAGCACGCGCACGAGGCGCACGCGCCGACGCCCGGAGGCCGGCGTGCGCGGGGCCGCGCGCCCGCTCGTGTCGTCCTCGCCCGTCGCGGGCCGCCTGGCGCCCTCGAACGCCAGCTCGACCGAACCGATGCCGATGCGATCGCCGTCGGCCAGCGGCTGCGCGCTCGTCACCGGCCGATCGTTCACGGTGGTGCCGTTCGTCGACCCGAGGTCCGTCAGCCGCACCGCGTCACCGGTGCGCTCGACGCGCGCGTGCACGCGGCTCACCCCGGCGTCGTCGAGCACCAGCTCGAGGTCGCCCTTGCGGCCGATCGTGCTGCGGCCGGCAGGCACCTCGAGCCGGTCCCCCGCGCGACTGCCGTCGACCACGACGAACGCCGGTGCACGAACCTCCGATGCCGCCACGCGTTCCTCTCAGCCGCCGTCGATCTGCTCACGCCGGGTGAGGATCAGCCTATCGAGCACGTCGTCGGGCACCGGGCGGTCGGCCGAGAAGCGGATCGTGCCCTTCGAGAGCGAGAACCCGGGGAGATCGGATGCCACTGCGGCGACCGCCTCCGGGCTGAACGGGTACAGGCCGAGGTGCCCTTTCGCCGCCTGCACGGCGATGAGCGCCTTGCCCCGGTAGCGGAGCGCCGCCATGCCGTACCCGACGCCCTCCTCCGCCTCGGGCACGAGCGCCCGCGCCCGGTCGTAGACGTGCTGCACGGCCTCGCGGTCCTGCCCGTCGAGCGAGGCGATGTAGTCGGTGACTTCCCCCATGACGGCATCCTCCCACCGCCCGCCGCGGTGCGCACCTCACACGGGCAGGGCGTCGTGCGCGGCCGCACGTCGCACGCGGCGAGCACGTGCCCGGATGCGGTCCGAGCGATGGGCCCCGGTGCCGAGGTAGAGCGCGAGCATCGTCGCCGCCACGGCGACGTAGAAGCTGTGCAGGATCCAGATCGGGCCGACCGGGAGGGTGAAGACGTACAACGAGTAGATCAGGTTCGCGAGGTTCAGCAGCACGAGGTTGCCGAGGCTGTAGGAGTGCAGGTCTCGGGTGGCGATCGCCTTCTTCAGCATCGGGAAGTGGCTGATCGCGAACATCGCCGTGGCGACGACTCCGGCAAGGACTGCGACGTCCATGCTCCCGGAACCTACTCCCGGAGCTTCCGGGAGGGATCCGGGGAAGCCCCCAGATACGACAAGGGCCCGCCGAAGCGGGCCCTTGCGCGAGTCGACGGATCGACTAGATGCTGTTGACGTCCAGCGGGATGCCGGGGCCGAAGGTGGTCGAGACCGAGCCCTTCTGGATGTAGCGGCCCTTGGCGCTCGACGGCTTGAGGCGCACGACCTCCTCGAGGGCGGTCGCGATGTTCTCGTTGAGCTGCTCGGCGGTGAAGCCGGCCTTGCCGACGACGAAGTGCACGTTGGCGTGCTTGTCGACGCGGAACTCGATCTTGCCGCCCTTGATGTCGGACACGGCCTTGGCCGGGTTCGGGGTGACGGTGCCGGTCTTCGGGTTCGGCATGAGGCCGCGCGGGCCGAGCACCTTGCCGAGACGGCCGACCTGGCCCATGAGCTCGGGGGTCGCGACCGCGGCGTCGAAGGCGGTGTAGCCCTCGGCGACCTTCGCGATCAGGTCGGCGCCGCCGACCTCGTCCGCACCCGCGGCGATGGCGGCCTCGGCCGCGTCACCGGTCGCGAACACGATCACGCGGGCGGTCTTGCCCGTGCCGTGCGGGAGGATGACGGTGCCGCGCACCATCTGGTCCGCCTTGCGGGGGTCGACGTTGAGCTTCAGCGCGACCTCGACGGTCGAGTCGAACTTCGCCGAGCCGGTCTCCTTCGCGAGGGCGACTGCCTCGGTCGGGGTGTAGTACTTGCCGGCCTCGATCTTCTCGGCCGCGGCCCGGTAGGCCTTGGACTTCTGTGCCATGTTGGTTCTCCTTGAAGAGTGCGTGGTCATCGCGCCTGGCCGGCGCTGCCACGAAAATGTCTGGTGACGAGCGGATGCCGCTTGGCGGAGGCATCCGCTGATCGAGGCTTACTCGACCGTGATGCCCATCGAACGAGCGGTGCCCGCGATGATCTTCGACGCGGCGTCGATGTCGTTCGCGTTGAGGTCGGCCATCTTCTGCTGCGCGATCTCGCGGACCTGGTCCTGCGAGATCTTGCCGACCTTGGTGGTGTGCGGAACGCCCGAGCCCTTGGCCACGCCTGCGGCCTTCTTGATGAGCTCTGCGGCCGGCGGGGTCTTGAGCACGAACGTGAACGAGCGGTCCTCGTACACGGTGATCTCGACGGGGATCACGTTGCCGCGCTGCGACTCGGTCGCGGCGTTGTACGCCTTGCAGAACTCCATGATGTTCACGCCGTGCTGACCCAGTGCGGGGCCGATGGGCGGAGCGGGGTTCGCGGCGCCGGCGTTGATCTGAAGCTTGATCAGACCAGTGACCTTCTTCTTCGGTGCCATGGTTTTCTCTCTTTCTGTTCGAACGCCCCAGGCGGGGCACTCTCCCGCGCGCCCGGCCTGTCCGGGCGGCGGTGGTCTGGATGTCTGGTGTGCTCGAGGAGCGGATGCCCCGTGGGGCCGTGTCGCTAGAGCTTGGTGACCTGGTCGAAGCTGAGCTCGACCGGGGTCTCGCGCTCGAACAGGGAGACGAGCACCGTGAGCTTGCCGCTCTCGGGCTTGATCTCGCTGATCGAACCGGGCAGGCCCGCGAACGAGCCGTCCTTGATGGTGATCGTCTCGCCGACCTCGAAGTCGACCTCGGCGGGGATCGGACGCGCCGCGGCGGTGCCGCCCGCGGCCTTGCCGGCCTTGACGGGCGCCTCCTTGGGCTCGACGAGGCTCTTCAGCATGCCGAAGGCCTCCTCGAAGCGGAGCGGGGTCGGGTTGTGCGCGTTGCCCACGAAGCCGGTGACGCCGGGAGTGTGGCGGATGACCGACCAGCTCTCCTCGTTGAGCTCCATGCGCACGAGCACGTAGCCCGGGATGCGCACGCGGTTGACCATCTTGCGCTGGCCGTTCTTGATCTCGACCACGTCTTCCATGGGGACCTCGACCTGGTAGACGTAGTCCGCCATGGCCATGGTCTCGCGGCGCTGCTCGATGTTCGCCTTCACGCGGCGCTCGAAGCCGGCGTAGGAGTGGATGACGTACCACTTGCCCGGGAGGAAGCGCAGCTCGCGGCGGAACTCCTCGTAGGGGTCGTGCGCCTCTTCCTCTTCCTCCTCGGTGGCCTCGGCCGCAGCCTCGGCCTCGTCGGCGCTGTCGATGTCGAGTGCGTCGTCGACGACCTTGTCGGCCTCGGGGTCGGTCGCCTCGGCGAGCGAGTCGAGCACGGCGTCGAGGTCGACGTCGTTGCCCTCGTCGTCGACGATGTGCACCGCGCGGTGCTCGGCGGGCTCGGAGGACTGCTCGTCGCGCTGCAGCGAGTTGCCCTCCTGGGCCTCGTCGTCCTCGGACGACTGCTCGGCAGCGGTCGCCCAGTCGACGTCCTCGCGCTCAGTCTTTGCCACGTGTTCTCAGTCCTTCGATTTCGGTTCCGGGGGCGGATCGCACCGCCGCTCGTCAGGCCGTGCCCGGATCTAGACGCCCGGCGTTCCGAAGACGTAGAGGACGAGCCAGCTGAAGAACTGGTCGAGACCCCACACGATGGCCATCATGATGAGTACGAACACCAGCACGACGATGGTGAAGTTCACCAGTTCGCGCCGGGTCGGGGTGACGACCTTCTTCAGTTCTGCGATGACCTGTCGGATGAACAGGGCGATCCGGGCGAACGGGTTGCGCTGTGCGGCGCGATCCTGCTTCGCCTTGGCGACGACATCCTCGCTGGGTTCGTCGGTTACTTTTCGGGCCACCTCGTACACCTTTCATGGGCCGGCATTGCCTGCCGACTCGCAGGGCGGACAGGACTCGAACCTGCAACCTGCGGTTTTGGAGACCGCTGCTCTACCAATTGAGCCACCGCCCTTCGGTCGCGTGCGAGGCGACCGCCGGGGTGTGAACGACCTCGCTCCTCCTGCGCTTCACACCGGGATTCGCACCCGATTGCAGGCACGGAGAAGCTTGGCTGCGTTCACAACCTCAGACAGTCTAGGTGATGCCGCGCGGCCAGTCCAACCGAGGCGGGCTCAGCCCCAGGTCTGGCCCGAACGCGCGGCGATGCGCTTCAGCAGCGCGGGCCGCGCGAGCACCCACGCGGCGACCATCGCCACGAGCGACGCGGCGAAGACCGCGAACCCGAGCCAGGTCTCGGTGTCGCGTGCGAGGTACATGTGGTCGAGGTTGCGCAGCATGCCGGTCGCGAGCACGAGCACCGTATGCACCGCGGTGAAGGCCAGGAAGTAGAGCATGACCGGGTAGTGCAGGGCGCGCGCGAGCCGCTCCGGGAAGACACTGTTCAGGCGAGGGGCGTCCTGCGGCCAGACCGACGACAGGCGGAGGCCCGTGACGAACGCGAGCGGCGCGGCGATGAACACGGTCGCGAAGTACGACAGCAGCTGCAGCCCGTTGTAGGTCGCCCAGCCGTCGTGCACCGGCCAGTCGAGCGAGGCGTACTGGAGCCCTGCGGAGATCGCGTTCGGCACGATGTCCCAGCTCGTCGGCACGATGCGCATCCACGCGCCGGTCGCGAACAGCAGCACGACGTAGACGACGCCGTTCAGCATCCAGAGCGCGTCGACCCAGAGGTGCAGCCAGAGGTCGATGCCGATGCGACGCGGGGCGCCCGCGGTGCGGATGCCCCGGGTGTTGTCGCGCCGCCAGAAGACCTTCGGCCGCTGCTTCGCCCGCAGCACGAGCCCGGTCTTCACGAGCAGCACGAGGAAGAACGCGTTCAGGAAGTGCTGCCAGGCGAGCCACAGCGGGATGCCGATCGGCGCCCCCTCGGGCAGCTCCGAGGTGCCCGGGTAGGTGACGATGAAGTCGTCGATCGCCGGGAGGGTGCGCAGCCACCGCGCTGCGAGCACGACCACGACCAGTGCGACGAGCGCGACGGCCGACCACAGCGCGACCGACCGCCATCGGGGGCGGCGGCTGCCCGTGGCATCCGATCGTGTGGTGGTGTGCATCGAGTGACCATTCTCGCAACCGGCGGGCGCCCCGGCGAACCGTCCGGACGCAGTGCGTCATCGAGACTCGCCGTCCTGCCCGCGGCATCCGCTGCTCGGTAGGCTGGAGGCGTGACCGAGCAGCACCGCCTCTCCGCCCGTATCGCCGCGATCGCCGAGTCCGCGACCCTGAAGGTCGACGCCAAGGCGAAGGCCCTGAAGGCCGAGGGAAGACCGATCATCTCGTACGCCGCGGGCGAGCCCGACTTCGCGACGCCGGAGCACATCGTCGAGGCCGCGCTCGAGGCGGTGCGCGACCCGCGCAACCACCGCTACACGCCCGCGGCCGGCCTGCCCGACCTGCGCGAGGCGGTCGCCGCCAAGACGCTGCGCGACTCGGGCCTCGAGGTCGCACCGAACCAGGTCGTCGTGACCAACGGCGGCAAGCAGGCGGTCTACCAGGCGTTCCAGGTGCTCGTCGACCCGGGCGACGAGGTGCTCGTGCCGACCCCGTACTGGACCACGTACCCCGAGGCGATCGGGCTGACCGGCGGCCGGCAGGTCGACGTGTTCGCGGGCGCCGACCAGGGCTACCGGGTCACGGTCGACCAGCTCGAGGCGGCCCGCACCGAGCGCACCAAGGTGCTGCTGCTCGTCTCGCCGTCGAACCCGACGGGTGCGGTCTACTCGACCGAGCAGATCCGCGCGATCGGCAAGTGGGCGCTCGAGCACGGCATCTTCGTGGTGACCGACGAGATCTACCAGAACCTCACCTACGGGCGTCTCGACGGCGACCCGGACGCCGCGCCGCCGCGCGCGACCTCGATCGTGGAGGCCGTGCCCGAGCTGGCCGACCGCACGATCCTGGTGAACGGCGTGGCGAAGACCTACGCGATGACCGGCTGGCGCCTCGGCTGGATGGTCGGCCCCGCCGACCTCATGAAGGGCGCCGCGAACCTGCAGTCGCACCTCACCTCGAACGTGTCGAACATCTCGCAGCGCGCCGCGATCGCCGCGCTGAACGGCCCGCAGGAACCGGTCGAGCAGATGCGCCGCGCGTTCGACCGCCGCCGGCGCACGATCGTCGCCGAGTTGTCGAAGATCGACGGCGTCACCGTGCCCGAGCCCGAGGGCGCGTTCTACGTCTACCCCGACGTGAGCGGGCTGCTCGGCCGCGAGTGGGGCGGCACGACGCCGACCAGTTCGCTCGAGCTCGCCGACCTCATGCTCGAGCAGGCCGAGGTCGCCGCGGTGCCCGGCGAGGCGTTCGGCCCGAGCGGCTACCTCCGCCTCAGCTACGCGCTCGGCGACGACGCCCTGCTCGAGGGCGTGCAGCGCCTGCAGCGCCTGTTCGCGTAGGGCTCCGCCGATGGCGCGCGCGAGTCGGATCGTCCCGGAGCCGCCGAGCAGCGCCGACGTGGTCGGCGAGCACTCGCAGTTCCGGCTCGACCTCGAGCGCGTGCGCTTCTCGCCGTACTTCTCGCGCCTGTCGGCCGTCACCCAGGTGATCGGCCAGCCCGGCGCGGGCCCGCTCATCCACAACCGGCTGAGCCACTCGATCAAGGTCACCGCGGTGGCCCGAGCGATCGCCGTGTCGATGGTCGATGCGGATGCCCCGACGCACGCGTTCGCCCGCGAGCACGGGTGCGACGCGGTGGCCGTGCAGGCCGCGGCGAGCGCGCACGACCTCGGCCACCCGCCGTTCGGGCACCTCGGCGAGCGCGTGCTCGACCGGCTCGCGCGCGACACGCTGGGCCTGCCCGACGGGTTCGAGGGCAACGCCCAGACCTACCGGATCCTCGCCACGCTCGACGTGAGCGAGGCCGCGCCGCTCGGGCTGAACCTCACCGCCGCGGTGCGCAGCGCGGTCGCGAAGTACCCGTGGACGGCCCACCTCGACGCCGCGGCGCTCGGCGACGGCCCCCTCCCGCGCGGGCTCACGCGCACGGCGCGCGGCCCCCGCGTCGCGAAGTATTCCGCGTACGGCATCGACGCCGCCGACCTGCAGGCGGCTCGCCAGGGGCACCCGGCGCTGAAGCAGACCCTCGAGTGCTCGATCATGGACATCGCCGACGACATCGCGTACTCGATCCACGACGTCGACGACTTCCATCGTGCTGGACTGCTCGGCCAGGGCGCGGTCGCGCGCGAGTTCCGCGGCTGGATCGAGGACGGCGTCGCGCTGCGCCGGCTCGACGACGAGGCGCTCCGCGGACGCGCGGCCCCGGCCGGGAGCGCGCTCGAGGGCCTGCGCCGCAAGCTCCGCCGCGGCGACCCGTGGATCGCCGACGACGACGCCTTCCGCGAGGCCGTCGGGGTCGTCGCCGACGACCTGGTCGACGGCCTGCTCGCGAGCCCGTTCGACGGGTCGATCGCGGCGGAGCGCGCACTGTCGTCGTTCACGAACCGCTGGATCGGCCACCTGCAGGCGTCGGTCGAGCCCGCCCCGCCCGACGTCATGCGCGCGGGGCCGGTGACGCTCGACCGCCGCGCGTGGCACGAGGTCGAGATCCTGAAGTTCGTGCACCGGCACTTCATCCTCGACCGCTCCGACATCGTGATGTACCAGCGGGGCCTCAGCCGCGTGCTGACCCGCGCGGTCAAGGGCCTCACGGCGTGGCTACACGACGAGGACGACCGCGACCGCGTGCCGCAGCGGCTGCGCGAGCTCGTCGAGATCGCGACCGACGGGTATGCCGCGATCCGCGTCGACCGGCCGGAGGGCGTGCCGCTGCCCGAGGCGTCGGCGCTGCGCGCGCTCGGCGTCGGCCGTGGCGTGATCGACTACGTCGCCTCGCTCTCCGACGACCAGGCGTTCGCCGTGTCCGAGGCGATCGACGGGCGGCCCGACCGGCTCTGGGACGTCGGTCACAACCTCTGAGCGGTTCCCACCTTCCGGGGTGCGAGCGCGGTCCGCGCCTCGTGCGCGAGCGCCTCGGCCACCGCGTCGAGCAGCGGCGAGCCGAGGTTCCACTGCTGCCAGAACAGGGGCACGTCGACCGGCGGGCCCCCGAGCGCGACCAGGCTGCCGTCGGCAAGTTCCGCGTCCGACTGGAAGCCGGGCAGCAGGCCCCAGCCGAGGCCGAGCTTCACGGCCGCGGCGAAGTCGTTCGAGGCGGGCACGAAGTGCCGGGGCGAGGCGGACGCGTCGATGCCGCGGGCGTGCAGGTACTGCCCCTGCAGGTCGTCGCGGCGGTCGAGGTCGACCCGTGGCGCGCGGGCGAGCGCGCTCCCGCCGGCATCGACGGCCCAGCGGGCCACGTAGTCGGGCGTCGCCACGGCCCGGTAGCGCATGACGCCGAGCGGCCGCACGAGGCATCCGGCCACCGGCTCGGCCCGCGAGGTGACGGCGCCCATCACCGTGCCGGACTCGAGGAGCCCCGCGGTGAAGTCCTGGTCGTCGCGGTGCAGGTCGAAGACGACCCGATGCCGGCGCTCCACTGCGGCGAGCGCGGGCAGGAACCAGGTGGCGAGCGAGTCGGCGTTCACGGCGAGCGGCACGACGGCGGGGCGGTCGGATGCCTCGGAGTCGCCGCCGAACGCCGCGAGCGCGTCCTGCTCGAGCAGCGCGAGCTGCCGCGCGAGCCGCACGATCGGCTCGCCCGCCTCGGTGGCGCGCACGGGCTTGGCGCGCACGACGAGCACGCGGCCGAGCCGCTGCTCGAGCTGCTTCACGCGCTGCGAGACCGCCGAGGGCGTGATCGACAGGTCGGCGGCCGCGGCCTCGAACGTGCCGGCGTCGACCACGGTCGCGAGGGTGCGGGCCAGGTCGAGCGGAATCTCCATGAAGCATGGCTAATGGTGCGTGAGAATCCTGAGCTGGCTTTCATCGCGAGACGGGCCTAGCGTCGCATCCGTGGAACTCGCCGTGCTCGCCGCAGGCTTCGGCCTCGGCCTCTCCCTCATCATCGCCATCGGCGCGCAGAACGTGTTCGTGCTGCGCCAGGGCATCCGTCGCGAGCACGTGCTCGCCGTCGTGGTGCTGTGCACGGCGAGCGACGCGGCGCTGATCCTGGCGGGCGTCGGGGGCATGGGCGCGGCGATCCAGGCCGTGCCGTGGCTCGTCGACGTGGCACGGTGGGCCGGCGCGCTGTTCGTCGCCGGGTACGGCGTGCTCGCGGCGCGACGCGCGATCCGCGGCAGCGACGAGGGGCTCGTGGTCGACGACCGGGCGGATGCCCCGGAGGCACCCGCACCCTCGGGCGGCGCCGGCTCAGGGGCATCCGTCGCCGCAACCGCACCCCGCACCAACGCGCGCCTGCTGCCGGTCGTGCTCACGTGCCTCGCGCTCACCTGGCTCAACCCGCACGTGTACCTCGACACCGTCGTGCTGCTCGGCTCGATCGGCGCGACCTACGGCACCGAACGCTGGACCTTCGCGCTCGGCGCCGTGCTCGGCAGCGTCGTCTGGTTCGCCGCGCTCGGCTACGGCGCGCGCCTGCTCGGCGGCGTGCTCGCGAGCCCCCGCGCGTGGCGCGTGCTCGACGGCTTCATCGCGATCGTGATGTTCGCGATCGCCGTCTCGCTCGTGCTAGCGTGACCTCATCGTGAGCACCCAGTCCTGTCGCTGCTGTCGCCGCTAGGCGGTCGTCTCCCCGACGACCCCAGGGCGCGATTCTTCCGCGCCGCCGACCGCAGCCCGCTCACGCCGCATCCGACGCGCCCGCGTCCGCCCAGCGGCATCCGCTCCGGGGTCTCGACCCGAACGGATGCCACGAGGCAGACGCAGCAGGATGCCGGGGCCGCATCGACGGCGCACCCTCTCCCGGCACCCCTGAAAGGACCGTCGTCATGACCGGCATCCCCGTACTCGACCTCTCCCTGCTGAACGGCACGCCCGACCAGCAGGCCGCCTTCCGCGACGACCTGCGCCGCGCGACCCACGAGGTCGGCTTCTTCTCGCTCGTGGGCCACAGCGTGCCCGCCGAGCTCATCGACCGCGCCTACGAGGTCGCCCGCGCCTTCTTCGCACTGCCGGAGTCGCACAAGCTCGCCATCGAGAACGTCAACAGCCCGCACTTCCGCGGCTACACGCGCATGGGCGGCGAGCGCACGCAGGGCCGCGTCGACATCCGCGAGCAGATCGACATCGGCGCCGAGCGTCCCGCCGTGCCCGCGGGCGACGACGTGCCCGACTACTGGGCGCTGCAGGGCCCGAACCTCTGGCCCGAGGCGCTGACCGAGCTGCGCGAGGTCGCCGAGGAGTGGATCGCGCGCCTCGACGAGGTGGGCACCCGCCTGCTGCGTGCCTGGGCCGAGGCGCTCGGTGCGCCCGCCGACACGTTTGACGCCGCGTTCACCCCGTCTACGCCGTACCTGAAGGTCGTGCGCTACCCCGGCGTCGAGGCCGAGCAGCCCGCGCAGGGCGTCGGCGCGCACAAGGACCTCGGCGTGCTCACGCTGCTCTCGGTCGAGGAGGGCAAGGCCGGCCTCCAGGTCGAGAAGGACGGCGAGTGGATCGACGTGACCCCGCCGCCCGGAGCCTTCGTCGTGAACATCGGCGAGCTGCTCGAGATCGCGACCGACGGCTACCTCAAGGCCACGCTGCACCGCGTCGTCTCGCCCGAGCCCGGCACCGAGCGCATCTCGATCCCCTACTTCCACGGCCCGTCGCTCGACGCGCGCATCCCCTCGATCGAGCTGCCCCCGGCGCTCGCCGCCGAGGCCGCGGGCGCGACCGACGACCCGGCGAACCCGCTGCACGCCGTGTTCGGCGAGAACTGGCTGAAGAGCCGGCTGCGCGCGCACCCGAACGTGGTCGAGGCGCAGCATCCGCACCTGCTCGTAGGGGCCTGAGGGCTGCCCGCGCCCGGATGACGGAGCCCGCATCCCCCGATCGGTGGATGCCGGAAATCCGGCGTCCGGGCGCTACCGGGCGGCATCCGCCGCTGCCACCTTGGAAGCATGAACGAGACGGATGCCGCGATGAGCGGCCGAGACGAGGCCCCGGCGCTGTACGTGCGCGGCCTCACCAAGCACTACGGGTCCGTCGCCGCGGTCGACGACATCACGTTCGAGATCGCGCGCGGCGAGACCTTCGCACTGCTCGGGCCGAACGGCGCGGGCAAGTCCAGCACCATCGAGATCCTCGAGGGATACCGCAGGCGCACCGGCGGGGAGGCATCCGTACTGGGTGTCGACCCGGCGCACGGCAAGCTCGACTGGAAGGCGCGGCTCGGCATCGTGCTGCAGTCGACCGGCGAGCAGGGCGCCTTCACCGTGCGCGAGCAGCTCGCCCACTTCGCCGGGTTCTACCCGAACCCGCGCGACGTCGACGAGGTCATCGCCGCGGTCGGGCTCGAGCACAAGGCCAAGACCCGCATCGCGAAGCTCTCCGGCGGCCAGCGCCGGCGCGTCGACGTGGCGCTCGGCATCATCGGGCGGCCCGAGCTGCTGTTCCTCGACGAGCCGACCACGGGCTTCGACCCGCAGGCGCGGCGCGACTTCTGGACGCTGATCCGCAACCTGAAGCGCGAGGGCACGACCATCCTGCTCACGACGCACTACCTCGACGAGGCGGCGCAGCTGAGCGACCGGGCCGGCGTCATCGCCGGCGGCAAGCTGGTCGACATCGGCGCGATCGACGAGATCGGCGGCGCCGAGGCGCGCGTGCCGATCGTGCGCTGGCACGAGGCCGACGGCACGCCCCGCGAGGAGCGCACCCACACCCCGGGCACCCTGGTCGCCGCGATCGTCGAGCGCATCGGGCGCGAGCCCGCCGGCCTCGAGATCGTGCGCCCCAGCCTGGAGGACATCTACCTGGAGCTCGTCGGCGAGGCCGCCGAGCTGTCGCACGAGGAGCAGGCCGAGGAGGTCGCAGCATCATGAGCATCATGACCACCGGCGCTTCGCGCGTCGGCTACGAGACCAAGGGGTACTTCCGCACCCCCGACGCGGTGTTCTTCACCTTCCTGTTCCCGGTGGTGATGCTGGCGATCTTCGCGACCGCCTTCAGCTCGATGGGCGACATCACCCCCGGCCCCGGGCAGGAGGGCGTGAGCTTCGCCGCCTACTACCTGCCCGGCCTGCTCGCCGCAGGGCTGCTGCTCTCGGGCGTGCAGAACCTCGCGGTCGACATCGCGGGCGAGAAGGGCGACGGCACCCTCAAGCGCCTCGGCGGCACTCCGCTGTCGCCGATCGCGTTCTTCATCGGCAAGATGGGCCAGGTCTTCGTGACCGCGGTCATGCAGGCCGCGCTGCTGCTCGCGGTGGCCGCGATCTTCTTCGGCGTCGCGCTCCCGACGGAGCCGTCGAAGTGGGTCACGTTCGCCTGGGTGTTCGTGCTCGGCATCGCCACCTCGGCGCTGCTCGGCGTCGCCCTGTCGTCGGTGCCCCGGTCGGCCAAGTCGGCGACCGCGGTCGTCATCCCGATCGTGCTCGTGCTGCAGTTCATCTCGGGCGTGTACCTGCAGTTCTACCAACTGCCCGAGTGGATGCAGAACATCGCCAGCGTCTTCCCGCTGAAGTGGATGGCGCAGGGCATGCGCGCCGTGTTCCTGCCCGAGGACTTCGAGGTGCTCGAGCAGACCGGCACCTGGGACCTGGGCGGCGTCGCCATCGCCCTGCTGATCTGGCTCGTCGTCGGACTCGTGATCTCGCGGGTGACGTTCCGCTGGATCCGCCGCGACGCGTGACAGGCTGAGGGTCATGGGCGGACAGCGCTGGTGGGACCTCGCGGCGGCGGCCACGGCCGTCGCCGCGACGGTCTTCGCGATCGTCGACACCCCGTACGGCGCGACCGACTGGGTGACGTTCGCCGCGATCGGCGCGTTCGTCGTCGTCTACGTGGCGTGGGCCCGGCGCTTCCTCGCGGGACCGTCGCGGCTGCACCACCTCGGACCGGTCGCAGCGCTCTCCGCGACGCTCGCCGTGGGTACGTCGGTCGAGCCGTCGTTCGCCCTCGTGCAGGCGTTCATCTACCCGTTCGCCTGGTGGAGCGCGGCGACCATGCGCCTCGCGGTCATCGGCAACACCTTCCCGGCCATCGCGGTGGTCGTCGGCTACACCGTGCGGCTCGGGCTGCCGGGCCTGCCGACCGGGCTCGGCATCGCCGTGATCTCGCTCACCGGCAGCCTCGCGCTCGGGTTCTGGATCTCGCGGATCGCCGCGTACGGCGAGGAACGCGCCCGGCTGCTCGACGAACTCCAGGCCGCGCAGGGCGAGCTCGCTGCGATGCACCGCGACGCCGGAGTCTCCGCCGAGCGCGAGCGGCTGGCGCGCGAGATCCACGACACCATCGCCCAGTCGCTGACGGGACTGGTCATGGTCGCGCAGCGGACGCGTGGGCAGCTCGCCCGCGGGTCGGCGGAGGGCGTCGCGTCGGCGGCATCCGATGTCGAGCTCATCGAGCAGATGGCGCGCGATGCCCTCACCGAGGCCCGCTCGCTCGTCGCGTCGATGGCGCCCGTGCGCGTCGAGTCGACCCTCGCCGACGCGCTCGCGCGGCTCGGCCAGCGGTTCGCCCGCGAGACGGGCGTCGCGGTGCAGGCGACGGCGGATGCCCCGGGGCTCGACCGAGAGCTCGAGGTCGTGCTGCTGCGCTGCGCGCAGGAGGGGCTCGCGAACGTGCGCAAGCACGCGCGTGCGTCGCGCGCGTCGATCGAGGTCGCGGCGAGCGCGCGGGAGGTGGTGCTCACGGTGCTCGACGACGGCGTCGGGCCGGGCGACGACCCCGGCGGCGACGGCGGCTTCGGCGTCGCGGGCATGCGCGACCGGGTCGCGCTCGTCGGCGGCACCGTATCGCTCGAGCCGGGCCCGGCGGGCGGCACGGCGCTCACGGTGGTCGTGCCACTCGGGGCGGAGGTGCCCGCATGATCCGCATCATCGTGGCCGACGACCACCCCATCGTGCGGGGCGGGCTGGCCGGCATGCTCGCCGCGTTCGACGACATCGAGGTCGTGGCCGAGGCATCCGACGGGCTCGAAGCCGTGCGCCTCGCGGCCGAGCACGCGCCCGACCTCGTGCTCATGGACCTGCGGATGCCCGGGCTCGACGGCGCCGCCGCGACCGAGCGGATCCTCGCCGAGGCCGCCGACGCCGGCCGCGCTACCCGGGTGCTCGTGCTCACGACCTACGAGACCGACGACCACATCATCGGCGCGATCGAGGCGGGCGCCTCGGGCTACCTGCTGAAGGCCGCCCCGCAGGACGAGATCGTCGCGGGCGTGCGCGCGGTTGCCGCGGGCGAGACCGTGCTCGCCCCGTCGATCGCCGCGAAGCTCGTCGCGCGCGTGCGCACGGGCGCCGGCCCCGCGGCATCCGACTCCCCCGCGCTCTCGCCGCGCGAGCTCGAGGTGCTGCGCCTCGTCGCCGACGGCCGCAGCAACCCCGCCATCGCCGCCGAGCTCTTCATCGGCGAGGCCACCGTGAAGACGCACCTGCAGCACGTGTTCGAGAAGCTCGACGTCTCCGACCGCACCCGAGCGGTCACCCGCGCGATGGAGCTCGGCCTACTCTGACCCGTCCTGCCCCCCTGCCCCGGTCCCTCTCGCCCGTCCCCGGGCCAACCCTCTTCCGCCGAGTGTGCCCGATTTGACGGGAGCCCCCCCCGATTCCGGGGGGACGGACGTCATCTCGAGCACACTCGGCGAAGTGGCCGGTCGGAGACGGTCGGGGTCGGGGTCGGGGAGGTCGGGGGCAGGGGTCAGTTGCCGCGGCGGTCGATGACGAGGAGCGAGCTGGTCGCCGTGGCGAAGGCGTTGCCGGCGGGGTCGAGCAGCTCGCCCTCGGTGAAGATGACGCGTCGGCCGCCCTTCACGACGCGACCGACGGCGCGCAGCGGCTCGGTGGTCGGCATGATCGGGCGCAGGTAGCTCACCTGGAGGTCGATCGAGGTGTAGCCGACGCCGGCGGGGAGCGTGGTGTGCCCGGCGCATCCGACCACCGTGTCGAGCACGGTGCAGGCGAGGCCGCCGTGCACCATGCCGAGCGGGTTGAGGTGCCGCGCGTGCGGGGTCACCTCGAAGTCGACCGTGCCCTCCCCGACCGACACGAGCTGCAACGCCATCGTCGACGCGATCGGCGGCGGCGGGATGCGCCCCTCGAGCATGCCCGTCAGGAAGTCGAACCCGCTCAGCTCGGGCAGCGAGGCCAGGCCGATGGCGGGGTCGGCCCACTCGAGGGTCGCGGTGTCGGTCGGCCAGGCCTCGTCGGTCATGGCTGACAACCTACCGGCCTCGACGGCGGCAGTGCCGCGGGCGGGCTACTGGAACGCGGGCTCCGGCTCCTCGAAGCGCAGCAGGCCGGCGGCCGGCACGGGCACGACGGCGGATGCCTCCTGCTCGCCCTCGCCCGGGAACGCGAGCCGCACCACGCACTCCGCCGTCCCCGACTCCGCGATGACGACCGGCCGCCACGCCCAGTACTCCTCGGGCTCGCCGGCATCGACGCGCTCGCCCTCGAGCGGCTCGGGCAGGCGGCACCACCAGCGCTCGTCGAGCACCTCGAGCCCGTGCGCGTCGAGCGCCATGCGCGCCACGCCGGGACCGGTCACACCACCGAGCGCGGTGCCGACGAGCGTCATCGCGACCACCGGACCCTCCTCGTCGACGCTCGTCATGCGGGCGACGCCGTCGACGGGTGCGAGATAGCCGACGAGCTCGTCGTCGGTGGAACGGTGGTGCTGGTGCCAGTGCTCGGGGATCACCCCGCGCACTTTACGCCCCTGCTCATCCGAGCGCACATCGACGGCGATCGTGCACGCCCTGCAGACCTACGCGTTCTCCTTGCGGAACGTGCGCGTGCCGACCCACAGCCCGACCACGAACAGCAGCACCGCCCAGACCACCGCCCAGACGAGTCCGGCCGTCGCCAGGTCGCCCGCGAACGCGTCGCGGATGCCGGTGACGATGTACTTCGTCGGCATCAGGTCGCTGATCGCGACGAGCCAGCCCGGCGCGCCGGTCTCGGTCGAGATCGGCAGCAGGATGCCCGAGAGCAGCAGCACCGGCAGGGCGATGGAGTTCAGGATCGGCGCCATCACGTCCTCGCTCTTGACGGTGAGCGCGAGGGCGTTCGACGCGGCCGAGCAGGCGGCGCCCACGAGCACCGTGATCACGACGCCGATCAGCATGCCGACGATCGAGGCGCGCAGCCCGAACAGGTACCCGACGCCGATGAGGATCGTGCTCTGCACGGCGAGCAGCGCCACGTCGCGGCCGATGCGGCCGAGCAGCAGCGCCGTGCGGCTCGCGGGCGTGACGCGTTCGGCCTCGATCACGCCGTCGCGCCACTCGCCGATGAGCCCGAACCCGGCGAACAGCGCCCCGAAGAGGCCGAGCTGCAGCAGCAGGCCGGGCACGAAGAACGTGTACGCGTTGTCGGCGCCGATCTGCGCGGCCAGCGGCTCGAGCAGCGGCCCGAAGAGGGCGAGGTAGAGCACGGGCTGCGCGAGCCCGATGATGATCCACGCGGGATTGCGCAGGTTGAGGCGCATCTGGCGGCGGAAGATGATGCCCGTCTCGCGGACGAAGTTGCCCGAGGGGGCATCCGTCGCCTGCAGCTCGGCGGTGGTCGTCGTGGCCATGATCAGGCCTCCTCTCGCAGCGAACGACCGGTCAGTGTGAGGAACACGTCGTCGAGGGTGGGGCGGCGCACCTCGATCGCAGCGAGCGCGACGCCCGCGCCGTCGAGCGAACGCAGCAGCCCAGGCACCTCGCTCGGCGCGTGGGGTACGCGCATGCTCACCGAGAGTCCGTCGACCTCGGCGGTGGCGCCGTCGACGAGCCGGCCGAGCTGCGCCGCCGCCTCGGACACGTGCTGCTCGTCGGCCAGCACGAGCTCGATGAGGTCGCCCGCCACCTGGCGCTTGAGGGCGTCGGGGGTGTCGCTCGCGACGATCGAGCCGTGGTCGATGACGAGGATGCGGTCGCACAGCGCGTCGGCCTCGTCGAGGTAGTGCGTGGTGAGGAAGATGGTCGACCCGCGCTTGGTGCGCAGGTCGGAGATGTGGGTCCAGAGGTTGGCTCGGGCCTGCGGGTCGAGGCCCGTGGTCGGCTCGTCGAGGAAGACGAGGCGCGGGTCGTGCACGAGCCCCATCGCGATGTCGAGGCGCCGGCGCTGCCCGCCCGAGAGCGTGCGCGGCTGGCGCGCCCACATGCCGTCGAGCTCGAGCTGGGCGAACAGCTCGCGGCCGCGCGCCTCGGCCTGTCGCCGGGCGATGCCATACAGCATGCCGTGGTCCATCAGCTCGTCGCCGGCCCGGGCCTCGCCCGAGGTCGACCCGCTCTGCGAGACGTAGCCGATCGACCGGCGCACGGCGACGGGGTCGGATGCCACGTCGTGCCCCGCGACGGTGGCGGTGCCGGCCGTCGGCTTCAGCAGCGTGGTCAGCATGCGGAGGGTCGTGGTCTTGCCCGCGCCGTTCGGCCCGAGGAAGCCGACGATCTCGCCCTCCGCGACGTCGAGGTCGACGCCGGCGACGGCGACCACCTCGGTCTTCTCGCGGCCGCGCTTGGTCTGGAACGTGCGCGCGAGGCCCCTGGCATGGATCATCACGGTCTCCTGTCGATACGAGATATATCGCGAGTTCGTGAGACACGATATATCGCGAGTTCACGGCTGCGCAAGCGGCGATTGCCCGCTGCCGTCACCGCCGGGCGCGACGGTACGCCGCACCACCGACACCTAGGCGTCCGCAAGGCCGCGTCACTCCGGCGCGAACACCGACTGCTCGAGCTCGATCCGTCGGTCGATGAGCACGGCGAGGCGGGCGGATGCGGCGGACCTGCGCCGTCGCGCGATGATCCAGCCACGGACGCCCAGCACCCCGCTCACCGCTGCGACCACGAACGCGGCGACCGCGATGCCGACGAACTGCCCCTCGATGAGGAGGACGACGAGCGCGAGCGCACCCGCCAGCGCCACCACGAGCCCGGTGAACCAGGCGATGGTGAGCATGCGGTTCGCCGCGTCGCCCTCGGCGGGCCAGAACGACTGCGCGAGGCCGCGCTCGCGGCGGTCGGCATCGGCCGCCTCGAGCCACGCGACGGCGGCGCGACGGCGCTGCACGGTGCGCGCGTCGGCGCCGATGCTCCAGCAGACCGCACCGGCGATCCCCGCGGCGATACCGCCGAAGACCCACCCCACGATCGCGGCGTGCGCGTCGCCCTGGGTGCGGTTGCCCGTCGTGGTCTCGACGACCACGCCCGCGATGATGGCGCCGGCGAAGGCGAGCACGCCCAGCACGATGGCGAGGATGCCGACGTAAGACGCGACGGTCGGCCCGATCGGGAGGGCCGCGATCGCGGCGCGCGCGTCCGCCTCGTCCGCGTCGAGCGCGTCGACGAGCGCCTCGGCTTCGGGGGACAGTTCGGCGCGGGGTGTCGCGGCGTCGTCGGTCGTGGCCGGCGCGGGTCGCCCGGGCTCCGGGATCGGCCCGGGCTCGGTGACCGCGTCGACGGCCGCGGCCGGCGGCACCGGCGGGGCGAGCGGTACGGAGACGACCGGCGGCGCGGCGGCGGCCGGGGCCGCCGGCTGGTCGGCGCCCGGCTGGTCGGCGTCGGGCCGGTCGGCGTCAAGCTGCTCGCCGTCGGGCTGCGACCTCCCGGCCAGGAGCTCGTCCAGCTCGGCGAGGAGCAGCTCGCGTCCGACGGCGTGCGCGCCGCGATCGCCCTGCAGGTTCGCCGCGATCGCGGCCTGCCGGTCGGTGAGCTCCGCGTCCTCGGGCACCGTGATCGGCGCGAGCGCGATGACTTCGCGCAGCGCGCGGATGCCCGCCTCGTCGAGGCCGCGCACCGGGCGGCCCGCGACGAGCACCCGGGCGGACGGCCCGTCGGACGAGTGGAGGCGATACGTGAGGTAGGCGGCGCCGGACGAGAGCTCCGCACGGCGGCTCACGCGGTCGATCGTGGCGATCGAGGCATCCGCACCGCCCAGTCGCACCGTGCGCTGCTCGAGGTCGACGACGACCGGCGGGAACAGCAGGCGCACCACGACCATGGCCGCGACGAGCACGGCGAGGGCGATGAGCGGCACCACGACGAACGGGTTGCCGGGCACGAGCACGCCCAGGATGAAGCCGAGCATCGCGGCCCCGAACCAGACCATCGGCGAGCGGACGAGGGACAGGCGCAGGGTCACGGGCACCCGGCTATCCTCCCCCATTCGGGGGACATGTGTCGGGCTGTCCACACCCGCGTCCGCCTGCGACCGGAGGCCGACCCAGGGGCATCCGCCCAGCCGGTGTCAGCCCGTGTTCTGCAGGCCCGCCGCGATTCCGTTGACGGCGAGCAGCAGCAGGCGGTGGTGCTCGTCGGTCGGGTCGCGCTCCTCCTGCTCGCGCACCGCGCGCAGGGCGCGCAGCTGCAGCAGTGAGAGCGCGTCGACGTAGGGGCTGCGCAGGCGCACGGCGCGGCCGAGCACCGGGCGACCCTCGAGCAGCACCTCGTTGCCGCTCGCGCGCAGCACCTGCTCGCGCGTGAGGTCCATCTCGTCGAGCACGAGCGCGGCGAGGTCGTCGCGCTCGCCGAGGGCCAGGTAGCGCTCGGCCAGGCGGCGATCGGTCTTCGCGAGCGACATCTCGACGTTCGTGATCATCGAGCGGAACAGCGGCCAGCGCGCGAACGCGTCGCGCAGCACGGCGTCGTCGTCGATCGCGGCGAGCGCCGAGCCGAGCCCGAACCAGCCGGTGAGGTTGATGCGCGCCTGCGTCCACGAGAACACCCACGGAATGGCCCGCAGGTCCTCCAGCGACTCGACCGAGAGGCCGCGCCGAGCGGGCCGCGATCCGAGCGCCAGCAGCCCGACCTCCTCCATCGGCGTGACCTGCGCGAACCACGGCGCGAAGCCATCGGCCTTGACCAGGTCGAAGAAGCGCTTCCGCGACACCCGGTCGAGGTCGGCCGCGAGGCCCGCGAAGTCGGCCTTCGCCGCCGAGTTCGTGCGCTCGTTCGCCGGGCTCGACGCGAGCAGGGTGGCCGCGGCCATCTGCTCGACGTGCCGCACCGCGATGGTCGGGTCGCCGTAGTGGGCGAAGATGACCTCGCCCTGCTCGGTGATCTTGAAGCGCCCGTCGACCGAGCCCGCGGGCTGCGCGAGCACGGCCTCGTTCGCCGGCCCGCCGCCGCGGCCGAGCGCGCCGCCGCGGCCGTGGAAGAGGGTGAGCTCGATGTCGTTGCGCTCGGCCCACGCGGCGATGCGCGCCTGCGCGTCGTGCAGCGCGAGGGTCGCCGAGACAGGCCCGACGTCCTTCGACGAGTCGGAGTAGCCGAGCATGACCTCGAGCTGCCGCCCGGTCTGCTCGAGCCGCGCCCGCACCTGCGGGATCTCGATCATCGCGTCGAGGATGTCGGTCGACGCGTCGAGGTCGGCGAAGGTCTCGAACAGCGGGATCGCGTCGATCACCGGCTGCTCGTCGGGCCCGAGCGCCGCTTCGGCGAGCGCGAACACGTTCGCGATGTCGTCGGCCGACTGGGTGAACGAGACGATGTACCGGCGGGCCGCGTTCACGCCGTACCGCCGCTGCAGCGACGCGATCGTGCGGTACACCTGCAGCACCTCGACCGTCATCTCGGCCTGCTCGCCGCCCGAGCGCACGTCGGCGAGCGCGTCGCGGTGCACCTTCGAGTGCTGTCGCACCTCGAGTTCGGCGAGGTGGAACCCGAACGTCTGGACCTGCCAGATCAGGTGCTGCAACTCGCCGTTCGCGCTGCGCGCCGCGCCGGCGGCGACCAGCGAGCCCTGGATGACGCGCAGGTCGGCGAGCAGCTCCTCGGGGCCGGCGTAGGCGAGGTCGGCGTTGCGCAGGCGGGTGCCGGCGATGCGCTCGGCCACGACCAGCAGCGCCTTGCGGTGCGGCTCGTTGGGTGCGCGCGTGCCGATGCGGGTGGACTGCTCCTCGGCGAGCGACTGCTGGCGCCGGGCGAGCTCGGCGAGCGCCGCGTCGGGCGGGGTGTCGCCGGTGTCGAGCGTGAGCGCCTTGCCGATGCGGGTCGCGGCACGCTCGAGGCCGAGCAGCACGTGCTCCGAGGCGATCGCCGCAGCCGCCTTCGTGGTGGAGGCGGTCACGAACGGGTTGCCGTCGCGGTCGCCCGCGATCCACGTGCCGAGCCGCAGGAACGGCGTCGCCTCGGCGGGCCGCGCGCCCGCGTCCGCCCCGAGCAGCGCGTCGTCGAGCAGCCGGTACACGCGCGGCACGGCCTCGAAGAGCGTCTGGTCGAACACGTTCATGACCGTGCGCACCTCGTCGAGCGGGGTGGGCCGGGTCGTGCGCAGCGGGGAGGTGCGCCAGAGGATGTCGATCTCCTCCAGCATCCGCCGCTCGGCTTCGGCGTAGGCCGGGGTGCCGTCGACGGCGAGGTGCAGCGTCGAGAGCTGGTCGGCGACGCGACGGATGCCCGAGGCCACCGCACGTCGGCGGGCCTCGGTCGGGTGCGCGGTGAAGACCGGGTGGAAGCGCAGCTCGCGCAGGCGCCGGTTCGCCTCGTCGGCGCCGACTTCGTCGGCCAGCAGCGCGAGTGCCCCCGGGATCGAGTCGGCCGGGGCATCCGACCCGCTCGCCCCGCGCTCGCGCAGCACGCGCACGCGGTGGTGCTCCTCGGCGAGGTTCACGAGGTGGAAGTAGACGGTGAACGCGCGGGCGACCTGCTCGGCGCGCTGCGTCTCGAGGCCGTCCACGAACGCCTCGGCCTCCTCGAGCGCGGCCGTGTCGCCGTCGTAGGCGCGGATCACGAGGCCGCGCAGGTGCTCGACGTCGGCCAGGAGCTCGTCTCCGCCCGCCTCGCGCAGCACGCGGCCGAGCAACTCGCCGAGTACGCGCACGTCGGCGCGCAACGGGCGGTCGACCGACTCGGTCGCCGCGGCTCGGCCGGACAGCTGGGTGTCTGTGTCGATGGTGCTCACCCGATCGACGCTACCGGCGTCGTGTGACCGGGACGTTACCGGACCCGACGAATTCGAGCCGTTCTCATTGTCCGGCGCCCGGTCGCGGCGCTCAGAGCTCCGTGCCGACCAGCACCGGCTCGGGCTCGAGCACGATGCCGAACTCCGACTGCACGCGGCTGCGCACGAAGCGCGCGAGCTGCACGAGCTCGTCGGCGCTCGCCCCGCCGCGGTTGGTCAGGGCGAGGGTGTGCTTGCTCGACACGGCCGCTCGCGAGCCCGGCAGGGCGAAGCCGCGGTGGATGCCGCTGTGCTCGATCAGCCACGCCGCCGAGAGCTTCACGTGCACGTCGTCGTCGACGCCCGTCGTCTCGGTCTCGGGTGCGGCATCGGATGCCTCGGCCTCGGCCTGGTGCGCGAGGAACTGCTCGAGCGGGCTCGCGTCGAGTGCCGTGAGCGGCACGACCTCGGGCGGCGCCTCCGGCTCGACGTACCAGCGCGGGGCGTCGGACGGCATCGTGCGCGCCACGTGCTCGGACACGATCGGGTTGGTGAAGAACGATCCGGCGCTCCACGTGTCGTGGTCGTCGGGGTCGAGCACCATGCCCTTCGAGGCGCGCAGCCCGAGCACTGCGGCCCGGGCCTGCTCGACCGGCACGCGGTCGCCGAGCTGCACGCCCAGCGCCTTCGCGAGCTGCGGGTAGGCGATCGGCTGGCCGAGCGCGCCGCCCAGCACGTCGCGCTCGGGCGAGGTGTCGTGCAGTTCGAGCTCGACCGCCAGGACGATGCCGCGCAGCCCCTGCTTCAGCACCGACGTGCGGTAGCCGAGCTCGAGCTCGGCGGCGGTCATGCGGCGGGGTTCGGTCGCATCCTCCGCGAGGAAGTCGATCGCGACGAGCACGGCGTCGAGCTCCTGCCCGTAGGCGCCGATGTTCTGCACGGGCGCCGCGCCGACGCTGCCCGGAATGCCCGAGAGCGCCTCGATGCCCGACCAGCCGCGCGAGACGGCGTACGCGACCAGGTCGTCCCAGCGCTCCCCCGCCTGCACGCGCAGCCGCACGGTGTGCGGGTCGTCGCCCGTGCGGGTCGCGATGCCGGTCGTCGCGATGCGGATCACCGTGCCCGGCACGCCCTCGTCGCCGACGAGCAGGTTCGACCCGCCGCCGAGCGCGAGCCACGGCCCGCCGGCCTCCCACGTCTCGCGGGCGAGCGCGACGAGCTCGTCCTCGGTGGTCGCGGTGACCATGCGGGCGGCGAGGCCGCCGACGCGCAGGGTGGTCAGCTCGGCGAGGGGCGCGGCCTCGGTCACGCCAGACGCACCTGCACCTGGGCCTTGCCGAGCACGGTCGCCCCGGCGGCGCTCACCGTGAGGTCGATGCGCGCGGTACCGGCCTCGGCGTCGACCTGGCCGACCTTCGCGACGATCGTCAGCTCGGCACCGTCGGCAGGGTCGACCACGACCGGGCGCGTGAAGCGCACCTGGTAGTCGGCCACGCGGGCGGGGTCGCCCACCCAGTCGACGACCGGCTGCACCGCGATGCCCATGGTGAGCATGCCGTGCGCGAGCACGCCGGGCAGGCCGACCGATGCGGCCACATCGTCGCGGTAGTGGATCGGGTTGAAGTCGCCGGATGCCCCGGCGTAGCGCACGAGCGAGTCGCGCGTGAGTGCGACGGTGCGCTCGGCGACGACGTCGCCCACGGCGAGCGCCGCGAGGTCGGGGGCGGCGCCGTCGAAGGGCGTGGCGGCGGATGCTGCGGTCATGCGTCGTCCCCCCGCACCACGAGCGTGGAGATCGCCGTGACGACGTGGTCTCCGGAGGCATCCGTCATCGTCGACTCGGCCGTGACCATCGCGTTGCCGCCGAGCGTCTTCACGCTCGTGACGGCCAGGGTCGCGGTGAGCTCGTCGCCCGCGACGACCGCGCGCGAATAGCTGAAGCGCTGGTCGCCGTGCACGACGCGGCTGAAGTCGATGCCCGCGTCGGGCTCGGCGAGCAGCTGCGCGAGCGTGTGCTCCTGCACGACCACGGGGAAGGTCGGCGGGGCGACCACGTCGGCGTGGCCTGCCGCGCGCGCGGCCTCGGGGTCGAAGTGGATCGGACTCGTCGCGAACACGGCACGCGCGAACTCGCGCACCTTCTCGCGACCGACGAGGTATGGCTCGGTGGGCGCGAACTGGCGGCCCATCAGCTCGGGGTTCACTGGCACCGGGCCAGTCTACGGGCGCATCCGTCGCGCGCCGGCGAATCCGAGACCCGTCAATTTCCTGCGCTCTCCCAGCCCAGAACGCAGGTTTCTGACGGGTCTCGAAGGCGGCGCGCGCGAGACCCGTCGAAAAACTGCGTTCCCAGCGCTGGGAACGCAGGAAATCGACGGGTCTCGGAAACGAGGGGCGGGGTCAGGCGGGTACGAGGGTGTACTTCGTGGAGAGGTACTCGTGGATGCCCTCGAACCCGCCCTCGCGGCCGAGGCCCGACTGCTTCACGCCGCCGAACGGCGCCGCCGCATTCGACACGACGCCCGCGTTCAGGCCCATCATGCCGGTGTCGAGCCGGTCGATCATGCGGTGCCCGCGCGCGAGGTCCTGCGTGAACACGTACGAGACCAGGCCGTACTCGGTCGCGTTCGCGAGCCGCACCGCCTCGTCCTCGTCGGCGAACGTGGTGATGCCGAGCACCGGCCCGAAGATCTCCTCGGCGAGCAGGCGCGAACCGGCCGCGACCCCCGACAGCACCGTGGGGGCGAAGAACGAGCCGGGGCCATCGGATGCCTCGCCGCCGGCGAGCACCGTCGCCCCGCGCCCGACCGCGTCGGCCACGAGCTCGGTCGTCGTGGCGACCGCCCGGTCGTCGATGAGCGGTCCGATCTGCACCCCCTCCTCGGTGCCGCGGCCCACGCGCATCGCGCGCACGCGCTCGGCGACCCGGGTCGCGAACTCGTCGGCGACCGACTCGTGCACGATGAACCGGTTCGCCGCGGTGCACGCCTGGCCGATATTGCGGAACTTCGCGAGCATCGCGCCGTCGACGACCTTCTCGAGGTCGGCGTCCTCGAACACCACGAACGGCGCGTTGCCGCCGAGTTCCATCGACACGCGCAGCACGCCGTTCGCGGCCTCGCGCAGGAGCGCCTGCCCGACCGGGGTGGACCCGGTGAACGAGAGCTTCCGCAGCCGCGGGTCGGCGATGATCGGCGACGACACCTGCGACGAGTGGGAGGTCGTGATGACGTTGACCACGCCGCCGGGCAGCCCGGCCTCCTCGAGCAGCGCCACGAACGCGAGCGTCGTGAGCGGGGTGAGCGCGGCGGGCTTCACGACCACCGTGCACCCGGCGGCGAGCGCGGGAGCGATCTTGCGCGTCGCCATCGCGAGCGGGAAGTTCCACGGCGTGATGAGGAAGCACGGGCCGACCGGTCGCTGCGACACCACCATGTGCCCGGTGCCCTCGGGGTTCAGGCCGTAGCGACCGTGGATGCGCACGGCCTCCTCGCCGAACCAACGGAGGAACTCGCCGCCGTAGGTGACCTCGCCGCGCGCCTCGGCGAGCGGCTTGCCCATCTCGAGCGTCATGAGCAGCGCGAAGTCGTCGGCGCGCTCCTGCAGCAGGTCGAACGCGCGGCGGAGGATCTCGGCGCGCTGCCTGGGCGGGGTCGCCGCCCACGAGTCCTGCGCCGCGACGGCCGCGTCGAGCGCCCGCGCGCCGTCGTCGACGCCCGCGTCGGCGATGCGCACGAGCACCTCACCGGTCGACGGGTCGTGCACGGGCAGGGTGGCGCCGTCGGCCGCGTCGACCCACTCGCCGCCGATCGAGAGCTGCGTCGGGATGCCGGCGAGCAGCGCGGCCTCGCGGGCGGCGGTGCCGGTCGTGGCCGAGGTGCTGTCCGTGATGCTCATGCGCGTGCCTCCATCGATGCGGCGAGTCCGTCGGCGACCACTCCGAGGCCCTCGAGCAGCAGCTCGTCGGAGATCGTGAGCGGCGGCAGGAAGCGGATGACGTTGCCGTACGTGCCGCAGGTGAGCACGACGACGCCGTGGGCGATGGCGTGGGCGGCCACGGCCGCCGTCAGGGCGGCATCCGGATCGCCCGTCACCGGGTCGACGAGTTCCATCGCGACCATCGCGCCGCGGCCGCGCACGTCGCCGATGCGGGGGTCGGAGGCCTGCACCTCGCCGAGGCGGCCGAGCAGCCGCTCGCCGATCGCACCGGCACGCTCGACCAGGCCGTCCTGCTCGTACGCATCGATCGCGGCGAGCGCCGCCGCGCACGCGAGCGGATTGCCGCCGTAGGTGCCGCCGAGGCCGCCCGGGTCGGACGCGTCCATGATCTCGGCGCGGCCCGTGACCGCGGCAAGGGGCAGGCCGCCCGCGATGCCCTTGGCCGTGACGACCAGATCGGGCACGACGCCCTCGTGCTCCATCGCGAACATCGCTCCGGTGCGGCCGAAGCCGGTCTGCACCTCGTCGGCGATGAACACGACGTCGTTGGCGCGCGCCCACTCGGCGAGCGCCGGCAGGAAGCCCTCGGCGGGCACGATGAACCCGCCCTCGCCCTGGATCGGCTCGATGATGAGCGCGGCGAGGTTCTCGGCCCCGATCTGCTTCTCGATCTGGAGGATGGCTCGGGCAGCGGCATCCGCCCCGCTCAGCCCGCCGTCGCGGAACGGGTACGACAGCGGTGCCCGGTAGACCTCGGGGGCGAACGGGCCGAAGCCGTGCTTGTAGGGGATGTTCTTGGCCGTGAGGCCCATGGTGAGGTTCGTGCGGCCATGGTAGGCGTGGTCGAACGCGACGACCGCCTGTTTCCGGGTGGCCCGGCGGGCGATCTTCACTGCGTTCTCGACCGCCTCGGCGCCCGAGTTGAACAGGGCGCTGCGCTTGGGGTGGTCGCCCGGGGTGAGGCGGTTGAGCGCCTCGGCGACCGACACGTAGCCGTCGTAGGGGGCGATCGTGAAGCAGGTGTGGGTGAACGCGTCGAGCTGGCGCGAGACCGCGTCGACCACGCGCGGGTTGCTGTTGCCGGCGCTCGTCACGGCGATGCCCGAGCCGAGGTCGATCAGCGAGTTGCCGTCGGCGTCGACGATGACGCCGCCGCCCGCCGCGACCACGTGCACGGGGGCCGCGTGGCCGACGCCGCGGGCGACCGCCTCGGCCTTGCGCGCGAGCAGCTCGGCCGAGCGGGGCCCGGGGATCGGGGTGACGAGTCGCCGCTCCTGCGGCAGGCCGGGTCCGCCGGTGGCGGGTGTGGCGGATGCCTCGGGGGTGCGGGGTTCGGTGAGCGTCATCGTGGGCTCCTTCTGCGTCGTGTCGGCGCGGGCACGACCGATCGTAGGTCGCGACCGGGGCGGATCGGGTGGTCCACCGTGTACAACCAGGTGCTCCGTGCTCGCCGCGATGTACAGTACGGATGCCTCTGCCCGACGACCGACGGAGCCCGCGATGCATCCCACCCTGCGCACCCTGCTCGACCGCCGCGAGCTCGACCTCCGGCTCGTGGGCGACCAGGACGCGTTGCGTGCGGGCGCGCTGGACGCGCCCGTCGACTGGGCGCACGCCTCCGACCTCGCCGACCCCACCCCGTTCCTCGACGGGAGCGGCCTGCTGCTCACGACCGGGCGCCAGTTCGAGGGAGCCGAACCCGGCTTCGCCGACGACTACGTCGCCAGGCTCGTCGAGCGCGGCGTCGTCGGCCTCGGCTTCGGCACCGAGGTGCTGCGCGACGGCACGCCCGAGTCGCTCGTCGCGGCCTGCCGGTCGCGGCGCCTGCCGCTCGTCGAGGTGCCCTACCCCACCCCGTTCATCGCGATCGAGCGCGCCGTGGCCGCCGACGTCGCCGCCGAGGCCTACGCCCGCCGCACGTGGGCGCTCGGGGCGCAGCGGGCGCTCGCGCTCGCGGCACTCCGGCCCGACGGACTGAGCGCCACGCTGGCCGAGCTCTCGCGCCAGCTCGGCGCATGGGTCGCGCTCGTCGGCGCCGGCGGGCGTATCGAACGCGAGTACCCGGCGGGCGAGCTCGACGCCGCGGGCATCGAGGTCGTGCGCGACGGGGCGCGCGAGCTGCTGCGACGCGGACAGCGCGCGAGCGTCGCCGTGCAGGTCGGGCCCGAACGCGTGAGCCTGCACACGCTGGGCATCGGCGGTGCGCTGCGCGGCGTGCTCGCCGTGGGCGGCGCCGACCGGCTCGACCAGGCCGGGCGCGGGGTGATGACCGCCGTGATCGCCATGGCCGGCCTCGCGCTCGAGCAGCACCGCCACCTCGACCGCGCGACCGGGCTGCTCCGCACGGCGCTCCTGCACGCGCTGCTCGGGGGCGATGCCGACCACCCCGACGCGTTCGCCCGCCAGATGTGGGGTCCGCTGCCCGCGGGGCCCGTGCACGTGGCCGTCGCCTCCGCGCCCGAGTCGGTCGACGCCCTCGTCGAATGGCTCGAGCTGCAGGTCGACGCCCGCGAGGGCGCCCTGTTCTTCGCCTGCGACGACGACCGCGTCGTGCTCTGCCTCGACCCGTCCGACCGGTCACTCGTCGACGAGGTCTCGGCCACGTTCCGCGTCGCCATCGGGGTCGCCGACCCCGCGCCGTGGCACGACCTGGCGCGCGGGCACGACGAGGCGCGACGCGCGCACGCACGCGCCGCCGAGGCGCGCGACCCGCGCGTCGTCCGCTTCGACGACATCGCGCGGCAGGGCGTGCTCGCGTCCCTCGCCGGCACCGACGCGCGAGAGATCGCCCGGGCATCGCTCGACCCGATCGCCGCGCACGACGACGCCGAGGGCACCGCGCTCGTCGCGACGCTGCGCACCTGGCTCGAGCGCAACGGGCAGTTCGACGCCGCCGCGCGCGACCTCGGGGTGCACCGCCACACCGTGCGCGCGCGCGTGCAGCACGCCGAGCGGCTGCTCGGACGCGACCTCTCGACGTTCCACGCCCGCGCCGACCTGTGGGCCGCACTGCTCGCGACTGGCGCCGCCGACGCGTCCCCGGGGTCTGGCCGCGCCGAGTCGCCGAGCGTACCCTGAGAGGTGGCGGAGGGGGATGCAACGATGCATGCGGTCACGGGCGAGCGCCTCATCATCCACGGCAAGCAGGTCGGGCAGGCGGAACGGCACGGCGAGATCATCGAGGTGCGGGGCGACGACGGGGCACCGCCGTACCTCGTGCGCTTCGACGACGGGCACGAGAGCCTCATCTTCCCCGGCTCCGACTGCGAGGTCGAGCACGTCGGGTCGAACTGACGGCGAGCGGCGGGCGCCGTCCGGCTAGTCTGGCCGGGTGTTCCACAGCTACGCGGCCATCGGCGACAGCTTCACCGAGGGCGTCGGCGACGAGCTCCCCGACGGCACGGTGCGCGGCTGGGCCGACTTCGTCGCGCTCGGGCTCGCCGAGCACGCGGCTGCGCTGGCGGAGCGGGCCGACCCAGGGGCATCCGTCGACCCCACCGTGCGCTACGCGAACCTCGCGATCCGCGGCCGCAAGCTCGGCCCGATCCTCGACGAGCAGCTCGAGCCGGCCATCGCGCTGGCCCCCGAGGTCATCAGCCTGAACGGCGGCGGCAACGACATCCTGCGCCCGAAGATCACGGTGCCCGAGGTCGCGGGCCGGCTGCGCGGGGCCGTCGACCGCATGCGCGAGGCGGGCATCCACGTGCTGCTGCTCTCCGGCGCGAACCCGACCGACCACCTCCCGCTCGGCGGCGTGTTCGGCCGCCGCGGCGACGCGCTCGCCGAGGCGGTCTTCGGCTGGGGCGAGCTCGAGGGCGTCACCGCGGTGAACAACTGGGCGGATGCCGGGCTTCGCGACATCCGCTACTGGTCGGCCGACAAGCTCCACCTCAACTCGCTCGGCCACGCCCGCGTCGCGAGCAACGTGCTGACGGCGATCGGCGTGCCCGTGCCCGGCGAGTGGGGCGTCGCCGAGGTCGCCGCCGCGCCGCCCGCGGGCCGGAGCCGCAACACCGCCGCGTACTACCGCGAGTTCGTGATGCCGTGGATCGGGCGGCGCCTCACCGGCCGTTCCTCCGGCGACGGGCGTACCGCGAAGCGCCCCACCCTCGAGCCGGTGCCGCTCACCACCACCGACTGAGCGGGAACCTCACCCCTCGTACTCGTGCACGGGCGCGGCCGCCGGGTCGCCCTCGACCGCGCGGGTCACCTCGGCGACGCGCCGGTCGGTGGTCGACGCGGTGATGTTGCGGATGAAGATGATCAGCCAGCTGAAGATGAGCCCCGCGGCGACGAGCTCGACCGCCGTCAGGTTGTAGTACCCGAACGGGAAGAAGAACAGCACGGTCACGAAGATGATGCCGAGGAACGCGTAGCCGAGCACCAGGAACGCGTTCGGGAACCCGGGCAGGAACCAGCGCAGGCCGATCACGATGACCAGGTAGACGACGGCCATGCCGGAGGCCACCGTGTTGTGGATGCCGAAGTGCAGGTCGACCGGGAAGATGCCGACGCAGGCGAGGAAGATGCCGAGCAGCACCAGGCCGCCGGTGATGGTGCGGATGCCCCGCTCCGCGTCGAGCCCGCGCTCGGTCGACCACTGCCGCAGCTCGCCACCGATGTAGCGCGCGAGCGCCGTGACCACGAGCCCGCCGAGGATGAGCGTGATGCCGAACGCGTAGCCGGAGACGTCGCGCACCGTGCCGAGGGCGGAGAGGTTCTTCTCCCACCAGAGCGGGTCGGAGGCGGTGAGCATGCTCCCGAGGCATCCGCTCACGAGGAAGAACGCCAGCAGGGTCGCGATCGAGCTCGCCGACACCCCCGCGGCCACCAGGTACGTGAAGTACGAGGTGACGGCGGCGATCGCGCCGGCCAGCAGCGCGGCGGTGAGGCCGTACAGCGTCGCGCCCTGGAACGCGTCGCCGAGCAGCGACCCGAGCCCGACGACGAGCAGCAGCACCAGCACCGCCGACGTGAACGCGAGCGCGAGCGCGTCGACCCAGCGCGCCCAGGTCGGCGTGCGCTCGGCGTAGGCCGGGTTCAACGGCAGGCCCTGCACGACGTAGCCGATGCCGAACGCGATGGCCGCCGAGATGGCTGCGGCGAACGCCGACACCTCGGCGACCGACCCCCAGCCCGTGATCGGGATGGTGTCGAGCCCGCCGACGGCGAGCATGCCCAGCCCTGCGGCCACGAAGGCGACCGCCGCGGCGACGATCGCGCTCGCCTCAACGGTCTCGGCGGTCGGTGCACGCCAGTAGTCGAGGAAGGCCGGCCTGCGCGTCTCGTCGGTCACACTCGGCACCCTAGCGCTCGGCGGCGGCCGCCCCCAGTACCTCGTCGATGAACGTCTCGGTGCGCCGGGCCGTGTCGGCGATGCGCCGCTCCATCTGCCCCGGCGCGCGCACCTCGTGCGGTGCGAGCGGGGCGCCGAGGCGCACGTTGCCCGAGCACGACAGGTCGGCGCAGATGTAGGTGCCGATCGAATTGCCCTGGCGGCCGGCGTCGCCCGCGCGCAGCGCGGAGAACAGCGAGATCTGGTCGGCCGGCTGCATGGTGTGGCACAGGTTGCAGATCGCCGAGTGACGGCGCGACATGGTGCTGGTCGCTGCACGCAGCACGATGCCGACCGGCCCGTCGTCGCGCACGGTCACCAGGTAGGCGCGCTGCCGGAACCTGGGGTCGCGCCAGCCGAGGAACTCGATCGCCGACCACTCGGTGAGCGGGTAGTCGAGGGGCAGCTGCAGCTGCTCCGCCTCGTCGTCGACGGCGTTCACGAGCGAGTCGCGGATCTCGGCGTCGGTCAGTGGTCGCAACGTACAGCCTCCCGGGGTCGACCCTTCCCAGTCTGCCTCAGGCGTCGGCGTCCATGGTCCACTCGACGCCGTCGGCGTCGGGGTTCCAGATGATGCGCAGCACCTCGCCCATGCGCATGCCCGCCGGGCGCATCCGCTCGGGCACGTGCTCGTACGCGAGCACGAGGCTGAGTCCGCCCGCCAGGAACGCGCGCTCCTCCGCGCAGTCGGCGTCGGCACCGTCGATCGTGCCGGGCCGCAGCATGATGAGGCACACCCGCCCCGACCGGTCGCGGAACGCCCAGAATCCGTACCCCAGCTCCTCGTCGACGAGCCGGGTGGTCTGCCGCTCGCTCGCCCCGAGGAACGCGGCCATCGGCAGCAGGTCTGCTTCCACCTGCTCGCGCTCGAACAGCGCCAGCCCGGTGCTCTGCGCGGGCGTCAGCGTCACGGCGATCCAGGCGGCGGCCACGACCGCGGCGACCCCGCCGATGAGGGCGCGACGGATGCCTCGCCGCCGGCGCGGCGCGGGAGACGGCGCCTCGGGGGCATCCGTCTGCTGGGCCGGCTCGGTCGACTCGGCCGACTCGACCGTCGCGGCCGGCTCACCGGCATCCGCCAGCAGGTCGTCGAACATCGACCCGCCGTCGGGCTCGACCTCGCGCGGCGCGGCCGGCGCGCTCCCCCGCTCCAGCTCCGCGATGCGCGCCAGCACGTCGCGCAGCTCCCCCGCGGCCTCCGACGCGAACCCGTCGGGCGTGCCGTAGACCACGGCCTCGAGCGCACCCCGGCGCGCACGCAGGGCGTCGAGCTCGTCGTCGGGTTCCATGGCTGCTCCACCTCCGAGCCTACGCGCGTCGACGGTCGCGCGACAGGGCGCGGGCGGGTCGCCGCGGCGACGTAGAATCAACCGATTCGCGCGCCGCGCGACCCGGACCCATGGACGCGAGGTGCAGTGACGACCGACCCCGAACCGCAGCAGGCGGATGCCCCCGAGCTGGTGCTCATCCGATCGGGCAACCGCCGCCCGCGCTTCGAGCGCGACGACATCGTGATGCGCAAGGGCCTGTACGCACTGCGCAACGGGCACCTCACGCCGCACGAGTCGATGGTCGAGGACCTGCTCGCGATCGGGTCGGCGCTCGACGCCGCATCCATCCCGTTCCTGCTCGTGCGCGGCGACGACGACCGCATGATCGTCGCCGTCGACCGTGCCCGCCGCCGCGAGGTCGCCGCGGCGCTCGCGGACGCGTTCTGGGACGAGCCGTTCTACTCGCAGGCGATCGAGCCGCGCAAGGTCGCCGACGTCGAGCCCGTGCTGCTCGCCGACGGACACCTCTCCGGGCACCGCAAGGCGAGCGCAATGCGCCTCTACCGGCCACGCATCGAGCCGATCGGCCGCCTGCGCTACGGCGCCGAGACGGCCGTGCAGCTCGAGCTCTGGCGCTTCGGCGACGACCAGATCACCGCGCCGCTCGAGAACGCGCTGATGCGCCGCACGCTGCCGCGCGCCGAGGCGGTGCAGGACACGGTGCACCGGTTCGGCCGCGACTGGCCGACGCTCGAGCACATGTTCTCGCCGCTCGCGAGCGACGTGCACTTCGAGATCGACATGGTCTTCTCCTGGGTCGACGGGTCGAGCGACGAGTTCCAGCGCGAGCGAGCGAAGCGCATGCAGCAGTACGTCGTCGGCGCGGGCGACGACTCCGAGGCCCGCTTCCGGCAGATCGACGAGCTGAAGTACGCGCTGCGGTCGGTGTACCTGTACGCACCGTGGGTCAGGCACATATACATCGCGACCGATTCCGGGGCGCCGAGCTGGCTGGCCGAGCACCCGCGCGTGACGATCGTGCCGAGCGAGGCGATGTTCCCCGACCCGTCGGTGCTGCCCACGCACAACTCGCACGCGGTCGAGAGCCTGCTGCACCACATCCCGGGCATCAGCGAGCACTTCCTGTATTCCAACGACGACATGTTCTTCGGCCGCCCCCTCCGGCCCGACGTGTTCTTCTCCCCCGGCGGCGTCACCAAGTTCGTCGAGGCGACCACGCGCATCGGGCTCGGCGAGTCCGATCCGAGCCGCAGCGGGTTCGAGAACGCGGCCCGCGTGAACCGGCGCCTGCTGCGCGAACGGTTCGGCAAGGTCACGACCCGACACCTCGAGCACTGCGCGGCGCCGCTGCGCAAGAGCGTGCTCGCCGAGCTCGAGGCCGAGTTCCCCGACGACTTCCGCCGCACGGCCGCGAGCCGGTTCCGCTCGGCGACCGACATCTCGGTCACGAACTCGCTGTACCACTACTACGCGCTCATGACCGGGCGGGCGGTGACGCAGACCGACGTGACGGTCAAGTACGTCGAGACCACGTTGCGCAAGGCGCTGCCCGCGATGCGCCGGCTGCTGAAGCGCCGCGACCACGACATGTTCTGCCTGAACGACGGCAGCTTCCCGGAGATCTCGGTCGAGCAGCGCACGGCCGCCGTGACCGAGTTCCTCGAGCGGTACTTCCCGATCCCCGCGCCGTGGGAGAAGGAGGTCGCGGAGGCCGGGCGGGCGGATGCCGCTGCCCGCGCGGACACCCCTGTCGCCGGAGCGCGCACGGCGATACGCTGACGGGCATGGACCGACGGATGCTCCGCCGCACCACCGCCGCGCTCGGCATCGCCGCGAGCGCCCTGCTCCTGCTCGCCGCCTGCAACCCGGGCACCAGCCCGGTCGAGGACTACGCCGGCGCGCCGGAGGAGTACGACCGCGCCAGCGAGGACCCGGAGTCGACGGGCATGCAGGTGTTCTGGCTCGAGGAGGGCGGCAAGCTCGCCGTCACGATCTGGGGAAGCTCCGGATGCCCCTGGGTCGGGTCGGACATCTCGGTGACGGCCGAGGCGGGCGAGGGCAACGCCGTTGAGATCGAGATCCCCGAGCTGCCGGCCGACATGGCGTGCACGGCCGACTACGCGCCGCACACGACCGTGTTCTGGACGCCGACCTACGTCACCACCACCGAGCCGCTCGAGGTCACCGCACTCGACCAGACGGTCACGCTGCCGGTCAAGTAGCAGGTTCGCAGCCCCGGGCTCAGCCCCCGGGCTCAGGCCCCGGGCTCAGGCCTCGGGCTCCGGGGGCTGCGGCATGCAGCGCCAGACGACGACCCCGCCGCCACCGCTTTCGTAGTCGTACGCGAACGAGTAGTTCAGCGTGACCGGGCCGCCCTCCCAGACGAACCACTGGTCGTACATCTCGTTCATGTAGCCCCAGCAGCCGGGTGTGTAGTTGCCGAGCGCCGTGACCGTGACCGGGTTGGTCTCGTAGCAGGGGTTGAAGATGGAGCAGCCGAGGTCGCTCGCGTCGAACCCTCCCGTCGAACCGGATGACCCGGACCACCCGGAACCTGCGGCGGCGTTCGCCGCCGCGGCAGCAGCGGCTTCCGCCTCGGCCTTCGCCTTCGCTTCGGCCTTCGCCTTCGCGACCGCGGCGTCGTGCGACTCCTGCAGCGCGTCGACCGCGGACCGCAGCGAGCGGTAGGCGAGCACGGTCTCGGCGGTGCCGACGGAGGAGCCGAGCCGGTCGGCACGGTCGGCGACCCGGTGGGCGAGATCCTCGTCGGCCAGGTCTGCCTCATCGAGCGCCGTCAGTGCATCGTCGCGCGCCCCGGCCGCGAACGCTGCCCACTCGTCCAGCAGGGCTTCGCGGGCGGCGACCATCGCCGCGAGATCGGTGTCCACCCACGCGGAGTAGACGGGGTTGAGCCACCCCGCGAGCTGTGCCGGATCGGAGCCGAAGGCCTGCTCGTCGACCGTCAGGTCCACGAGCTCGACGATGGGCTGGATCTCGCGCGCAGCAGACGCCCGCTCGGCCTCCAGCGCGGCCTCGTAGCGCTCCTGCGCCTCTGCGGCGGCCGTCTCGGTCGCTGCGACCTGGGCCTCGTCGCTGCGCTCGGCGGCGGCGAACGCCACAGGCACGAATGCCAGGTACGCGCCTACGGCGAGCACCAGGGCACCGGCCCACGCCCACTCGGCGGCGTGACGGCGGTGTCCGGTTCGGTGCATGCCCCACACCCTGTCACGGGCGCGCATGGCGCCCGCGCCGCCTGTGGACGGCCTGCTCCGCGACGCCCGGGCTACGACAGCACGGTCTGCGGCAGCGTGAGCGGCGGCTCGACGGGTGCCGCGGGGGTCGCCGCGTCGGCGATGACGATGCCGTCGCCGGCGAGGCGCGCGGCCGACTCCTCGGCGTCGATCCAGTCGAGCGCGGGGAACTCGCCGAGCGGCACGACCGAGTGCAGCACGGTGTTCGGGTAGACGTGCACGAGGTTGAACGCCCGGGCGCCGTCGCGGCCGCGGGTGCCGCCGACCGGCACGTTGAGGTCCTGGGTGTAGCAGGTGGCGGATGCCACGGAGACCGGCACGCCCGCGAAGGTCGCCGTCGACGAGTAGTGCAGGTGCCCGGCGATGATCGAGCGGATGTCGCTGCCCTCGACGACCTCGGCGAGCGCGGCCTGGTCGCGCAGCTCGACGCTCACGGCGAGGTCGAGCACGCTCGGCACGGGCGGGTGGTGCATGGCGAGGATCGTGCCGCGCGGGGCATCCGTCGACAGCTCCTCGGCGAGCCAGTCGAGCTGCTCGCCCGACACCTCGCCGTGGTGGTGGCCCGGCACGGTCGAGTCGAGGGTGATGACGCGCAGCCCGTTCACGTCGGTGACGCGGTCGACGGGCCGCTCGCTGCCGACCTCGTCGAACAGGCCGCGGCGGAACGCGCGGCGCTCGTCGTGGTTGCCCATGACCCAGACCACCTGTGCGCCGACGCGCTCGGCCGCGGGCTCGACGATGCGGCGCAGGCGCGCGTAGGCGTCGGGCTCGCCGCGGTCGGCGAGGTCGCCGGTGAAGACGATGGCCTCGGGGCGGGCACCGGATGCCTCGAACTCGTCGAACAGCTGACGCAGGTGCCGTTCGCTGGGCACGCGGTCGTAGAGGCTGCCGCCACCCGCGAGCAGGTGGGTGTCGGAGATGTGGAGCAGGAAGTGATCCGGCCGGGGGTGCTCGGCCGTGCGCGTGGTCACGATTGGTCCTTCGATCTGCGGGTGAGCGGTCGCCGTCGGCCGCCGGACAGGGACTCTAGCGCATCACGCCCAGCCGAACGCGAGGTGAACGCGGCGTGGAGTCACCGGATGTCATGCGGGCAGGTCGCCGGGTCACGGCAGCGGGATGACCCCGACGCCGATGCGATGCTCGCGCTGGGCCTCGGAGGCGGGCACGATCTCCCATGCGAGCCCGGTGTCGGGCGCCCAGCGCACCGCGAACGCCTCACGATAGGTGACGCCCTCGACCCGCTCGGCGAGCGGCACGTCGTCGAGTCGCAACCACTCGGTCAGGCCGTCGGCCGCGAACTCGTCCTCGCTCGTGCAGCGGATCGCGAACGGCACCGCCTGATCGGGTGCCAGGCGCGCCAGGCACACCTCGCCATCGGCGGTGCGGGCGCCGAAGAAGGTCCAGCCGAGCACCTCGCCGAGCCTGCGGGTCGCCGCCTCGGCGAGGTCGACTTCGCCGTCGGGCGCGTCGACTCGGTCTGCGGGCGTCGCCTCCCGGTCGAAGACCGCGAGTCCGGTCGGCGGGGAGGTGAGCGTGCGCAGCTGCGCGATGCCGACGACCACGAGCAGGGCGGATGCCACGACGGCACCCGCGATCGCGAGCCGGACGCCCGGGCGCGCACCGGCGCCCCCACGTCGCCCTCGACCGGCGGAATCCATGCGATCCACGTTACGCCCGACCGGGCCACGTTCTCCCGATCGGCCCGCGCCGCAGCCCGTACCGGCGGGCTAACCTCGGCGACATGACCGATGTGCTCCGCCTCGCCGCGTTCACCTCCGATCCGGCCGGCGGCAATCCCGCCGGCGTCGTGCTCGACGCGGGCGGTCTCGACGACGCGGCGATGCTCGCGATCGCGGCCGAGGTCGGGTACGCCGAGACGGCGTTCGTGACCTCGACGCGCGCCGACGAGGAAGGCCTGCGCTGCGGCATCCGCTACTTCTCGCCCGTCGCCGAGGTGCCGTTCTGCGGGCACGCGACGGTGGCCACGGCGGTCGTGCTCGCCGAGCGCGACGGACCCGGGCGGCTCGCGTTCGACACCCCCGTCGGCGAGGTGGCGATCACGACCGCGCCGGGGCCCGACGGCATCGAGGCCTCGTTCACGAGCGTCGAGCCGGCGGTCGAGTCGCTCGACGGCCCGCTGCTGGCGCAGCTGCTCGGCATGCTCGCCCTCACCGAAGCCGATCTCGACCCCGAGCTGCCGCCGCGCATCGCGTTCGCCGGCAACCGGCACCCCGTCGTCGTGGTCTCCGATGTGGCGGCGCTCGACCGGGTCGCGTTCGACCCCGCCGCGATGCGCGCGCTCATGGACGCGCAGCGCTGGGAGGCCACCGTCGCCGTCGTGCACCGACGCAACGCCGCTGAGTTCGAGGTGCGCAACGTCTTCCCCGTCGGCGCGATCGTCGAGGACCCGGCGACCGGCGCGGCGGCCGCGGCGCTCGGCGCATACCTGCGAGATGCCGGCGCGGTCGCGCCGCCGGCCGACGTCGTGATCCACCAGGGCCGCCACGTCGGCCGGCCGAGCCTGCTGCGCGTGCACGTGCCCGAGTTCGGGGGCATCACCGTGAGCGGCACGGCGGTGGCGATTCCGACGCCCTGAGCCATCCGGGTCAGACCCGCTTCAGCTCCAGCCACTCGGCGAGCGCGTCGATCTCGGCGTCGACCGCCGCGGCGAGCGCCCCGTCGAACGACTCGTCCTCGTGGATCGCGTTGACGACGAACCGCCCGGCGGCGCGATCGGCGGTCGCGTCGAGCTTCCCGACGAGGCGGTCGCCGTGCAGAATCGGCAGCGGGAAGTACCCCCACCGCCGCTTGGCCGCCGGCGTGTACACGCCGAGCGCGAACTCGAACCCGAACAGGGCCTCGGCGCGCTTGCGGTCCTGCACGAGCCGGTCGAACGGCGAGAGCAGCACGGTGCGGCCGGCGAACGGATGCTCCGCCAGCGACGCCCGCGCCGCCGGGTCGACACGCCAGCGCCCGCGGACGCCCTCGATGCGCACCTCCTCGCCGGCGTCGCCGACGTCGAGCGGCTCGCCGGGCGACCCGTACGCGCCGACCCGCATCACGCCGAGCGAGCGCAGTCGTCGACGGTTGCGCTCGGCGAGCGCCTCCGCCTCGGGCAGCGCCTCGATCCGCGCCGGGTGGATGCGCTCGGCGAGGTCCCACACGCGCGTCGCCCCGCGCCGGCTCGACACCGCGACCTCCCCCCGCCGTTCCAGGATCTCGAGCATCATCGTGGCGTTGCGGTTCGCGTTCCAGCCCGACGACGGCCAGTCGACCACGCTCGTGTCGGGCACCTCCTTCGCCGTGAGCGGCCCCTCGTCGGCGAGCAGCGCGAGCACGTCGTCGCGGAACTCCGCGTTGTCCTCCAGCCAGTCGCGTGCCTTGACGCCCTGCGGCGAGGCCCGCATGCGGTCGAGGTACAGCCGCAGGTCCTCGGCGGGCCGGATCATGCCCTCGAGCTCGACGAGCACGCGCTCCACCTCGAGGGCCGTGATGAGGTCGTCGGGCTCGTAGCCCTCGATGCGGCTCCACAACATGTGGTCGGGCGCCGGCGCGATCGCCGCGGTCATGTCGGCCTGCAGCAACGTGAGGTGCCGCACTGTGTCGAGCACGTCGGTCGGCCGCGGCTCGTCGAGCAGCTGGGCCCGTACCGCGATGCGGCGCGCCTCGTCGCGAGTGATCGTCTCCGTACCGCGCGGCACCGCCATGGCCCGAGCCTACGGCCCGCCGCCGACGCGCACCTCTGCCGCATCTGATCAATTTGCACTGCCTGCAAAAAAGTGTGACACTTCCCCAATGCCCGAACGCACGACCGACTCCGCGCCCTTCCTGCTCACGCAGCGGCGCATCTGGATCATCTTCGGCGCCCTCATCGCCGGCATGTTCCTCGCGAGCCTCGACCAGACGATCGTCTCGACCGCGATGCCGACCATCGTCGGCGAGCTCGGCGGCGTCGAGCACCAGGTCTGGATCACGACCGCCTACCTGCTCGCGACCACGATCGTCATGCCGATCTACGGCAAGTTCGGCGACGTGCTCGGTCGCCGCACCCTCTTCCTCGTCGCGATCGCGCTGTTCACCGTGGCATCCGCCGCCTGCGCCTTCGCGGGCGACTTCTGGACGTTCGTCACGTTCCGGGCCATGCAGGGCCTCGGCGCGGGCGGGCTCATGATCCTCTCGCAGGCGATCATCGCCGACATCGTGCCGGCCAACGAGCGCGGCAAGTACCTCGGCCCGCTCGGCGCGATCTTCGGCATCTCTGCCGTCGCCGGTCCGTTGCTCGGCGGCTTCTTCGTCGACCACCTCACCTGGCAGTGGGCGTTCTACATCAACATCCCCATCGGGATCACCGCGTTCGTCATCGCGCTCGTCGCGCTCAAGCTGCCGGCCAAGAAGGCGACCGCGCCGATCGACCTCCTCGGCGTGCTGTTCCTGTCGGCCGCGACGACCTGCCTCATCTTCTTCACCGAGTTCGGCGGCGACGGCGACCACGGCTGGGACTCGCTCGCCACCTGGGCCTGGGGCCTCGGGATGCTGCTGGCGATCGGCGCGTTCATCCTCACCGAGGCGCGCGCGGTCGACCCGATCATCCCGCTCGGCCTGTTCCGCAACCCGATCTTCGTCAACGCCACCGCGATCGGCATGTCGCTCGGCATCGCGATGTTCGCGGCGATCGCGTTCATCCCGACGTTCCTGCAGATGTCGACGGGCACCTCGGCGGCGGTCTCGGGCCTGCTGCTCCTGCCGATGATGGCGGGCCTCATGGGCACGTCGATCGCGTCGGGCCTGCTCATCACGAAGACCGGCAAGTACCGCGTGTACCCGATCCTCGGCACGCTCGTCACGGGCGTCGCGCTCGCCGCGATGACCACGCTCACCGCCGAGACCCCGGTGTGGCTGATCTGCGTGTTCCTGTTCGTGTTCGGCGCCGGGCTGGGCCTCATCATGCAGGTCGTCGTGCTCGTCGTGCAGAACGCGGTGCCCGCGGCCCAGATCGGCACCGCGACCAGCACCAACAACTACTTCCGCGAGGTGGGCGCGGCGCTCGGCACGGCGGTGTTCGGCACGATCTTCACCACGCGCCTCACCGAGGGCCTCACCGGGGTGTTCACGTCGGCCGGGGCATCCGCTTCGGACGCCGCGAACGCCACCGCGACCCTCGACCCGCAGGCCCTCGACCAGGTGCCCGAGGTCGTGCGCGACGGCATCGTGAACGCCTACGCCGACGCCCTCGCGCCCGTGTTCTGGTACGTGCTGCCGTTCATCGCGATCGCGTTCGTGCTGTCGCTGTTCCTGAAGGAGATCCCGCTCTCCGACGTGGCCGGCCTGGTCGCGCGCGGCGAGGCCATCGGCGGCGAGGAGGCCGAGCGGCTCGAGGCGGAGCAGCGCGCAGCGCGCGGCGGTCGAGGCGCGACGGTCGACGGCGGCGAGACGGATGCCCCTGAGCTGGCGTCCGCAGCCACCGGCGGCGTCGAGACGCAGGGCGACGCGCAGGCGTAGTTCCAGCGGCGGGGCCGCTCAGCCGACGCGTTCGGCGATCCAGGCGACCGCCTCGCGCATGAGCGGCACGGGGTCGGCGCCGAGGAACACGTGGTCGGCACCGGGCACGCGCCGGAACTCGACCGGCACGCCCGCCGCGGCGAGCGCGTCGGCGAACAGCTCGCTCTGCGCGATCGGCACCGTGCCGTCGGCGTCGCCGTGCACCAGCAGGAACGGCGGGGCGTCCGGATGCACGTGCGCGACCGGCGAGCCCAGCCGCGGCGCGTCGGCGCCGAGCGGCGACCCGTCGACGAGGGTGCGGTACGGCGCCCGGGAGAGGATGCGGACATGCTCTGCGGGGGTCACGGCCGGGTCCGCGGGCAGGCCGCCTCCGGGCATCCGCTCGCCGTCGTGCACCCCGTACCAGTCGACGACGCCGAGCACCGTCGTGTCGCCGCCCTGCACGCCCTCCTCGCCCGCCCACTCGGGCTGCCCGCCGGTGAGGCCGACCAGCGCGGCGAGGTGCCCGCCGGCCGACTCGCCCCACGCGACCATGCGCGACGCGTCGATGCCGAGGTCGTCGGCGAAGCGGCGCAGGTAGCGGATCGCCGCCTTCGCGTCGTCCAGCTGCGCGGGGAAGGGCGCCTCGACCGCGTGCCGGTAGTCGATGGTCGCGACCGCGAACCCCGCGTCGACGATCGTCTGGAAGAGCGATCCGGGCGGCCACACGGCGGGCGGCAGCCGACGGTCGCCGTAGAGCCAGGCGCCGCCGTGGATCCACAGCACGACCGGCGGTCGAGCGGATGCCCCTGGGCCGGCGTCGGGCACGTGCACGTCCATCCGGAGCGGCCGGAAGCCGGGCGCGATCGCGTAGGTGAGCCCCTCCCAGCTGCGCGCGCGATCGGGCCGCACCGGCTGCTCGCCGCCGACCGGCGGGAGGTAGGGCGGCGGGGGCCAGACGTTCTCGGTCATCGTCGGGCTCCTCGCGGTGCGTCACTGCGTCGCATCCGGCCAGCGTAGCGACGCCGACCGCAGCGACCTACGGACTGTCCACGATCGCGACTCCCTCCGCGGGCGCGCAGTCGGCGCATCGGCCGAAGATCTCCAGCTCGTGGCGATGCACGATGAATCCATGGCGGGCGGCGGCGACGCGGATCCACTGCTCGTCCGGTGGATCGACGTCTGCGGCCCTGCCGCAGTACACGCAGACGAGGTGGTGGTGATGGGCGCCCGGCCTGCTGCAGGCGCGGAAGAGCTGGCCGCTCGCGTCGGAGATCGTGTCGGCGATCCCGGCGTCGGCGAGGGCGTGCAACTGTCGATAGACCGTCGAGAGGCCCATCGGGGTACCCCGCTCCACGATCTCGTGGTGCAGCTGCCCGGCCGAGATGAAGCCCGGCGCGCGCTCGAGGGCCTCGCGGATCGTCCGCCGCTTGGCGGTGCCGCCGGACCTGCGCGTCGCGTTCATGGTTCCGTCCTCATCTCGGCCGAGCAACCGTGGGTCAGCCGATGGCGACCGCGATCTCGTTCGGCGTGTGGTGGAGCTCGACGGACGTGACGATCTCGCCCGTGGTGAGATCGACCGCGTGCACCGAGTTCGCCGCCGGCTCGGTCACGTAGGCGATGTCGCCGTTGACCTTGATGGCGGGGTGCGGATGCTGCCACTCGGCGGGGCCCTCCCACGCCTCGATGACCGGGAAGGCATCGGTGAGCTCCCCCGTCTCCGGGTCGAGCACGTGGATCCGGCCGTCGCTGGAGAGGATGTACGCGAGGTCGCCGGGGCCGCGCGCGATGTCGCGCCAGGTGTACTGCACCTCGTCCGGCAGGTCGATCACCTCGAACGTCTGCGCCGCGGTGTCGATGAGCGTCACCGCGTTCAGCAGGTAGCCCTCCGCGTCGGGGTCGTCGTTGTAGTCGCCGACCACGATCGCGCTGGTCTCGGAGACGTAGGCGTTGCCCATGCGGCCGTACTCGTCGGGGGCGGTGAACTTCACGAACTCCTCGTCGTGGAACAGCAGCGCGCCGTCCTGGCAACCGAAGACGACGGCCTCGTCGGCCGCCGTGCCCTCGCCGTGGATGCCGGGGCACTCGTCGCTCGAGGCCTCGACGTCCCAGTGGTCGTCGTGCGCGTGCAGCGCCACGGCCCCGGTGCGGCCGGTGTCGTCGCCGACGGTCGTGAGGAGCACGCCGTCCTCGAGGAGGATCGAGACGCCGTGGTGGGGGGCATCCGCGACGTAGGTGGTCGACTCGGGGAGCGCGTCGTACCCGTCGGCGAACGCGTCGGTGTCGACGATCGTCGTCGTGCCGGTGCCGTCGTCGAAGAGGACGGTGCTTCCGGCGTGCGGCACGACGTGACCGGCGGCCTCGGCCTCGAAGACGAGGTCGGTCAGGGCCGGCTCTGCGGTGTCGAGCAGCTGGAAGCCCTCCGACGTCGTGACCGAGATCGTTCGGCCGTCGCCGAAGTCGTTCAGGCGGATGAACTCCTCGGAGTCGAACTCGGCGATCTCCTCGAGCGTCTCGCCGTCGAGCACGACGACGCCGCCCTCGTAGGCGATCGCGACGCGGCCCTCCGTCGACCCGGTGGTCGACGCGTCCGAGTCGGTGCCGGAGTCGGAGCCCGCATCGCCGGTTCCGGCGCATGCGGTGGCCAGCAGGGAGATGCCGGCGAAGACGGCCGCCGCTGCGGTCAGTCGCGTGTGTCGTTTCATCGTTTCCTTTCGAGTGCGCCTCAACGGGTGAGGCCTTGGGCGATGCGCTCCGTGTTGGTGCGCATCATGGTCAGGTAGGTGTCGGCGCCTTCGCCGGGCTCGGTCAGCGACTCCGTGAACAGTTCGACGACCTCGACGTCGACCCCGACCTCGCTCGCGAGCACCTGCACCAGCCGGTCCGGCTGCGAGGACTCGGCGAAGATGGTGGGGACGCCGGCCTCCTCGACCGCGGAGGCGAGCTGGCGCAGGTCGGCCGCGCTGGGGGCGGCGAGCGTCGACCCACTGGGGATGACCGCGCCGATGACCCGGAAGTCGAACCGATCGGCGAGGTACCCGAAGACGTGGTGGTTGGTCACGAGCGCACGCCGCTCGTCGGGGATGGCCGCGAAGGCGGCCGTCATCTCCGCGTCGAGCCCGGCGAGTTCGTCGAGGTAGCCGTCGGCGTTCGCCCGGATCGCGGCACCGTCGATGCCGGGAACCTCGAGCAGCGCCGCCTCGACCGCGGTCACCACGTCGACCATGCGCGCGGGGTCGGTCCAGAAGTGCGGGTCCGCGGCGCCCCCCTCGCTCGCGTAGTCCAGCACGTCGACGTGCTCGCCCGCGACGACGGCGGGCGCCCCCGCCTCGGTCGCCCGATCGAGGTGCTGCTGGAGGCCCTCCTCGAGGCCGAGCCCGTTGGAGACGAGCAGGTCGGCCGACTCCATCAGGGCGGCCTCCTGCGCGGAGATCTCGAACGAGTGCGGGTCGGCGTTCGGCTTCATGAGCGTGGTCACCGCCGCCTCGTCCCCGGCGATCTCGCCGACCACGTCGCCGAGGATGTTGGTCGTCACGACGACCTGCGCACGTTCGTCTGCGGCACCTGCGGCGCACCCGGTGAGGGCGAGCGCTGCGAGCGCGACGAGCGCGAGCGCGGTGGCGGATCGGCGGATGCTCATCGGCCGACCTCCGTGACGAACTCGGGCGATGTCGGCGTCTCGAGCGTGCGGGCGATGCGGGCGCCGTCGGCGAAGTCGATCTCGATCACGGTGTCGCCCTCGGCGTCGTTGACGTAGGCGCGCCGCTCGTCGACCGACAGCGAGACCGACGAGTCGACCTCGCTCACGAGCGGTTCGGTGGCCGCAGCCTCCTCGCCGGACCCGGCGAGGTAGACGCGCATCCGCCCGTCGACGTCGAGCGCGACGACGTGGCCGTCGGCATCGTCGATCGCGGCGACGCGTGCCAGCGCCACGTCGGTGGCCACGTATCGCCAGGCGAGCGCCCGCGTGTCGAGCAGCCAGAACCCGGTCGTGCCTGCGGCGCCCGCGACGGTCGGGCGTCCCGTGCGGCCGTCGAACGCCGTCGCAGGCTCGGCCTCGGCATCGCCCGGGTACGGGATGCGTTCGAAGACGGGCGCGTCGTCGTCCCACGTCGCGAGCACGGCTCCGTCGGCGCACCCGACCACGAGTCCGACGTTGGTGGTCATGGCACCGGATGCCTCGTCGCACACCGTCGTCCACCCGGACGCGACGCCCGTGGCGTCGTGGAAGACCAACTCGTCGCCGATGGTCACGAGCGCGCCGTCGTCGAGGGGAGCGACGAGGCCGGCGTCGGCCCCGGTGGGCACGCGGAAGCGCTCGACCACCTCGCCGTCGGCGAGGGAGGCGTTGTCGAGCAGTACCGCGTGTCCCGACTCCGCGAAGAACACGCCCGTCGATCCCGCCGTCGACAGCAGGCCCGACGCCACGGTGGCGACCCCGCCGCCCGGCAGCGTGCCGATCAGCCGGGGCTCGCCGCGGTAGTAGTGGTCGTGATCGCCGTGGATCCAGGTCCAGCGCCCGGAGTCGACGATCTCGAGGCCGTCGACGGTCGACACGAACCCGTACCGACCGTCGCCCGCGAACGCCAGCGGCTCGCCGACCGTGCCGATGTCGCTCGCTGCGCCATCGATGAGGTCGAGCAGGCCGACCTCGCCGTCGGCGTCGACCGACAGCAGCGCGAGCGGCGCCTCGGCGACCTCCTCGGCCCCGGCCACGTCGCTGTGGCCGTCGCCGTCCGACACCGGTGGGGTGTCGCCGGTGGCGGCCTCGCCCGCGCAGGCGGCGAGCCCCAGGAGTGCGATCGCGGCGGGCAGGGCGAGCAGGGATCGGCGGATGGACATGGGTTCCTTTCCGGATCAGCGCGCGGAGGCGAGCTGGGGGTGGTCGACGGGCTCGGGGTGCGGCGCGCGGCGCGCGACCGCGCGTGCCGAGAGGGACCTGGCCGCCGACGAGGCGGCGGCGAGCACGATTGCCGCCCCCGCGATCGACGGCCCGGCGGCCGTGCCGAGGTACCACGAGGCGAGCAGGCCGATGACGACCGCCAGCACGCCGACGCCGGAGGCGACGGCCATCGTGGTCGGGATGCGGGTGGTCCACGCGCGCGCCGCGACGGCCGGGCCCAGGAGCAGGCCGACCACGAGCAGCGTGCCGACGGCCTGGAACGACGCGACGACCGCGAGGGTGACGAGCCCGACGAGCGCGACGTGCGCGCGCTGCGGTCGCAGCCCGAGCGTGTGGGCGATGCGCGGATCGAACGCTGCGGCGACGAAGGCGCGATGGAAGAGCGCGGTGATCCCGATGGTCACGGCGAGCGCGATCGCGAGGACGACGATGTCGGCGGCGCGGATGGCGAGGACGTCGCCGAACAGGATCACCGTCGCGTCGGTGGCGAAGCTGCGCGAGTGCGAGACGACGATGATGCCAAGCGACAGCATGGCCACGAACAGCAGCCCGATGCTCGTGTCGTACGAGAGCCTGCCGCGTCGCTGGAGGACGCCGATCGCCGTGCTCATCGCGACCGCGCTGACCGCGGCGCCGAGCAGTACGGGAAGTCCCAGCACCGTCGCGAGCGCGACGCCCGGCAGCATCCCGTGACCGATGGCCTCGCCGAGGAAGGCCATGCCGCGAATGACCACCCAGGTGCCGACGACACCGCAGATCACCGCGACGAGGGATCCTCCGAGGAGGGCGCGCGCGAGGAACTCGGTGCTGAACGGGTCGGTCAGGAGTGGCACGAGAGGAGAGCGTACACGATTAATGAGAATGATTATCATTCGCTATAGTCGCGGCATGCGGTCATCCACCCTCGCCGTCGTCGCTCGCGACGTGTGCTTCGCCTACGCCGGCAACGACGTGCTGCACGACGTCTCGGTCGAGCTGCGATTCGGCGAGATCGCCGCACTCGCCGGCCCCAACGGATCGGGCAAGTCCACCCTGATCGAGGTCATCGCCGGCATCCTCCGACCCCGGCGCGGCAGCGTGTCATGCGCGGGCGACGTCGCACTCGTGGTGCAGCGACCGAGTGCCCCCGACGCACTCCCGGTGACCGCACGCGAGGTCGTCGCCATCGGCACCTGGAAGCACGGGCGACGGATGCCCCGCCGGGCCGCCCGGGCAGCGGTCGACGATGCACTCGCCCGCGTCGGCATGTCCGAACTCGCGACGCGACCGCTGACGGCCCTCTCCGGCGGCCAGCGCCAACGGGTCTTCCCCGCACAGGGCATCGCTCGACGACCCGACGTGCTGCTCCTCGACGAGCCCGCCGCGGGGCTCGACCGAGCGAGCGTCGCGCGGACGCGGCGGATCCTCGCCGAGGAGGCGGCGCGAGGCGCGGCGGTCGCCTGCGTGAGCCACGACGAGGACGCGGTCGCCGCGGCGGATCGGGTCATCCGCCTCGACCGAGGGCTCGTGGCGAACTGAATCGATATCCGTCGCGCCGGCGCTCGCGAGCGGCTCAACCGCCCGTCGTTCAGCGGCTGGAGGCGTAGCGCTCCTCCCATCCGGCGTTGCGCGCCGCGGTGCGCTCGGCCACGGCCCGGTCGAAGTCCTCGGCGACGAGCATCGCGTTCGCCCCCGCGCCGGCCATCGATCCGGTGCCCATCGACATCGGGACGTTCGCGAACGGCATCGTGACGTTCCCCGCGGCGAAGACGCGCGGGTGGCTGGTCGCCCCGCGCAGGTCGGCCTCGAGGGGCGACCCCGGCCCGTCGGTCCGCGCCAGCGACAGACCGTCCGCGAACCCGAGATCGATGACGGGTGCGCCCGCGGTGAAGATCGCGTCGAGTGCGTGCTGCTCGCCCGCCTCGGTGGTGACGGCCAGCCGGTCGTGCAGGCGCTCGACGCGGCGTACCGGCGAGTCGGCGACACGGATGCCCCGTGCTGCGAGCCGTGCGAAGGCTCCGTCGTCGAGGCGTCCCGCGGTCCCGGTGAACGCGGTGACGTCGTCCGAGAGCTGTCGCACGAGCTCGATCTGGTGCAGGCTCGCCGCCGAGGTCGCGAGCACGCCGAGGCGTCGGCCTGCGACCTCCCAGCCGTGGCAGTACGGGCAGTGCAGCACCGTCCGACCCCACTCCTCGCGGAGCCCGGAGATGTCGGGGAGTTCGTCGCGGACGCCGGTCGCGATGACCACGGCGCGCGCGGTGTCGACGGTGCCGTCGGCCCGGACGACCCGGAGCCGGTCGCCGAGGTCGACGAGCGCCTCGACGACACCGGTCGCGAAGCGGACGTCGTACGCGCGCGCCTCCCCACGACCGGCTTCCAGCAGCGCGGCGGGGTCGACGCCGTCGTGCCCCAGCACCCCGTGCATGTGCGTGGCGAAGCGGTTGCGCGGCTGCTCGCCGTCGATCACGAGCGTGCGCCGCGCCGACCGCCCCAGCATCTGCGCGGCGCTGAGCCCTGCAGTTCCGCCGCCGATGATCACGACTTCCCATTCGTTCGTCATGGCTCCAGCGTCGCCGCGCACTGCCCGACTTGCAAACTGGTTTGCCAGAATGGCAAGCTCATCGGATGGACACCGCCCTCGGCCAGATCGGCCCCCGCCTTCGAGCCGCGCGCACGAAGCGGGGATGGACCCTTGCGGAACTCGCGACCCGTGCAGGGATGTCGTCGAGCACGCTGTCACGCCTGGAGTCCGGCAAGCGCCAGGCGACGCTGGCGCTCCTGCTCCCACTGACTCGCCAGCTCGGCATCCGGATCGACGACCTCCTGCCGTCGCCATCGGTCGATCCGCGCGTCCGCCGCACCGTCGAGCGACGGGACGGCATGGTCATCGCGCCCCTCACGCTCGAGCGCTCACCCGTGCACACCTTCAAGGTGACCTACCCGCCGGCCGCGAACGCGCCCGAACCACGCATCCACGACGGCTACGAGTGGCTCTACGTGCTGAGCGGCCGTCTCCGGCTGGCGCTCGACGGTGAGGAGCACCTCATCGAGCGCGGCGAGGCGGCCGAGTTCGACACCCGGGTGCCGCACAGCCTCAGCGCGACGGCCGACGGCCCGGCAGAGGTGCTGAGCATCTTCAGTGCCGCCGGCGAACGGATGCACACGCACGGTGCCCCGTGACGGAACCGATCGACTAGCCCTGTCGCAGCCAGCGGTCGGCGACCAGCTCGCCGACGAGCACCTCCGACAGCGCGGCGACCGTGTCGTCCTCGTCGCCGGGGAAGCGCAGGGCGAGCTCGGCACCGGGCAGGTCGCGGCCGACCGACGCGAACCGCGAGCCGCGCAGGTCCATCCACTCGAGCGCCTGCGCGTCCCACGCGGAGCCGGCGAACACGAGCGCCCGGTAGTCCTGCGTCTTCGTGAGGTACACGTCGACGTGCGACCAGTCGCCCGTCTCGGAGGCGAAGGCCGCCCGCCGCGGCACCTCGCGCAGCATGAGCGCCGACTGCTGGGCGCTCGACGCACGCTCGGCGGGCGCGAGCGCCCACGTGCCCATGGGCCCGGCGAGCAGGTCGGCCATGGGTGCGAGCCAGTCGGCGGATGCCTCGAGCAGGTGCGCGCTCGATGCCGCGGCCGTGCGCAGGGCGGCCGGGTCGAACCGCGCCTCGGGCGCCGTGCCGAGCAGCTCGGCGAGCACCTGGTCGAGCACCGCGAACGTGGCGCGGAAGGTTCGGCAGGCGACACCGGATGCCTCGACGCCGGCGTGCAGCGGCACCACGACGTCGGCCGCGCGCGCCAGTTCCGAGTCGGCGCGGTTCGTCACCGCGACGAGGCGCCCTGAGCCGCGGTAGCGCTCGATCGCCTGCAGCACCTCGACGCTGCCGCCCGTGGCCGACACCGCGACGACCGCGAGGTCGGGCGCGGCGGGCGGGAGCAGGGCGACGCTCGCGAGTTCGACCATCGCGGGCGCGCCGACGGCGCGATAGCGGCGTGCGACCACGTCGGCCGCGTACCGGCTCGACCCCATGCCGAGCACGAGCACGCGCGAGGCGCCCAGCATCGGCAGGCGGTCGAGCCCGTCGAGCCCGGCGTCCACGGCGTCGGCGAGTGCGCCGAGCGTCTCGGGGATCAGCTCGAGGTCGGAGCGAAAGGCGGCGGTGTCCACGGGGCCTCCGGGAGTTCGTGGGATGACGGGTAGCGGTGGGTGATCGCCGCGTCCGGCGCGTAGCGCCAGGCCGGCAGGAAGCGGTCGGCGTAGTGCAGCTCGGCGGCGAGCTGCTCCGCCTCGAAGCCGGGCAGCAGCGCGTCGTCGAAGAGCTCCGACCGCCCCAGTGTCTCGCGGTAGGCGGCGAGCAGCGACGCCCGCGCCCGGTCGGCCCACGCCCAGGCCTCGTCGTCGACGCGCCGGGCGTACTTCTGCGCGACCGCGGCGACCAGGTCGAGCGAGACGAGCAGGTGGGCGACGTCGCGCGCCGCCGTATCCGGTCGCCCCCGCTCCTCCGCCGGCAGCGCGGGGTCGCCGTCGAAGTCGATGATCGTGTATCGCCGCTCGCCGTCGCCACCGGGCGAGGCCAGCACCTGGCCGACATGCAGGTCACCGTGGATCGGGAACTGCCAGCCGGGCGCGGTTGCCTCGAGCGAGCGGATGCCTCCGGCGAGCGCCTCGCTCCGGTTCGCGAGCCGCGCTCCGGCGTCGCCGGTCGTCGCGGCGAGGGCGCGCTCCAGTGCGGCCTCCGCCCGCGCACGACGTGCGGCCGGGGCATCCGGCGCCGCGCGCACTGCATCGGCGCCGAGCACCTCGTGCAGGCGGGCCGCCTGCGTGCCGAGCACCGCGGGCCAGGTCGGCTCCGCTCCCCCGTCGATGCGCGCCTGCACGTCGGCAACCGCCCAGGTCCAGCCGTCGGTGGCGCGCTCGTGGAAGTCGGTGACGATCGCGAGCGTCGAGGTGCCGAGCCGCGGATGCCGCCACTGCACGCGCCCGCGCAGCCGGTCGACGCCGTCCACGCCAGCCTCGGCGAGCCGCTCGAGCAGTACGGCCGAGCGGTCGGCGGCAGCCCACTCGCCGACGATCTTCACGATCACGCGTTCCCCGACGATGACCGAGGTGTTCGTCTGGTCGACGTCGATGCCCCGCTCCGTGGCATCCGCCTCGACCTCGGGAACGACCAGTCGCGCGAGCGCCCGCCCGACGCCGTCGCCTGCCGCCGGATCCGCACCGTCGACGCGCACGCGACCGTCATCGGCGACGGCCAGCGCATGGCCGCCGACGACCGGTGTTTCGCCGTCGAGCATCGAATTCATTGAATTGTGATTGTAACTATTATGCAAACTCTGCTCTAGTGCGTCCTGCGATCCATTGCGGTTCCTTCATTCGTGGTGCAACATTCCGAACAACCTTTTCCACGCCCCAGGAGGTACCCATGCGCACCACGCGACGCATCGCGGCCGCAGCAGCCGGATCATTCGCACTCGCCCTCGCCGTCACCTCGTGTTCCAGCGACGGTGGCGAGTCGGAGGCGCTCGACCCCGACGCCGACATCACCCAGCAGACGCTCACCGTCTCGAACTGGGCCGACTACTACCCCGAGGACCTCGCCGAGCGCTTCGAGGAGGCGACCGGCGTCGAGATCACGATCGTCAACCACACGACGAACGAGGACATCGTCGCCAAGCTCACGGCGAGCTCCGACCCGGGCATCGACGTCGCCTTCATGTCGGGCCAGTACGCGCAGGCACTCGGCGAGCAGGGCCTGCTGGCCGAGCTCGACAAGTCGCTCATCCCGAACGAGTCGAACCTCTACCCCGAGGCGCTCGAGCTCGCGTACGACCCGGGCAACGTCTACTCCGAGCCGTACGCGTGGGGCACCACGGGCCTCTGCTACCGCCCCGACCTCACCGGGTTCGACCCGACCTCCTGGAACGACCTGCTGAACCCGACGGACGAGCTCGTGGGCAAGACCACGATGCTCTCGACCGACCGGTGGCTGTCGATGCCGGCCATGAAGGCGCTCGGCTACTCGCTCAACTCGACCGACGACGCCGAGCTCGAGGAGGCGAAGGCGCAGCTGATCGAGACCAAGGACACGCTGCTCGCCTACGACGACACGACCTTCTACTCCAAGCTCGTCTCGGGCGAGGCCGCGATGGTCGAGGCGTGGGACGGCTGGTGCAACTACGGCATCGCCGAGAACCCCGACATCGAGTTCGTCGTGCCCGAGGAGGGCGCCGACCTCTGGGTCGACACCATGACCGTGCTCGAGAGCTCGGAGAACAAGGAGGCCGCCATGGCCTTCATCAACTACATCCTCGACCCCGAGGTGCAGACGTGGGTCGCGGAGAACATCCTCTACAAGGTGCCGAACCAGGCCGCGATGGACGCGCTCGACCCGTCGCTCATCGAGGCCTACCCCACCCTCGGCATCACCGTCGACGAGCTCACGGAGCAGGAGGTGATCGTCGACCTCGGCGACGACACGGTCAAGTACGTCGACCTGAACGCCGAAGTGCTCGCCACGAACTGACCGAAGTGACGGATCAGCTCCACCGCGCCGCCCCCGCCGCACGCGCCTCGCGCGTGCGGCGGGGGCTGGCCCCGGCGCCCTTCCTGGCGCCGGGCATGCTCTTCCTCATCGTCTTCATGGCGATCCCGGTCGGGCTCCTCGCGTTCTACACCTTCTTCCGGCGCGGCCGATTCGGCGGCGTCGTCTTCGAGCCCACGCTCGACAACTGGGCGAAGCTGTTCGAGCCGCTCTACGTCGGCGTCATCGCGCAGTCGATCGGCCTCGCGCTCATCGTGACGCTCCTCGCCCTGCTGATCGGCTACCCGATGGCGTACGCCATCGCCGGACTCTCGCCGAAGTGGCGCACGGTCGCGCTGATCGCGGTCGTGCTGCCGTTCTGGACCAACTTCCTGATCCGCACCTACGCCTGGATCCTGCTGCTCAACAACGCCGGCTGGGTGAACCAGTGGCTGCAGGGACTCGGGTTCGTCGACGAGCCGATCAGCATGCTCTACACGCCGCAGGCGATCGTCGTCGGCCTGCTCTACATGTACCTGCCGCTCATGGTGCTGCCGCTCTACGCCTCGCTGCAGCAGCTCGACCCGTCGCTGCGCGAGGCGGCCACGAACCTCGGCGCGACGCCCTGGCGGGCCTTCCGCACCATCACGCTGCCGCTGTCGATCCCCGGCGCGCTCACCGGGAGCATCTTCGTGTTCGTGCCGGCGATGTCGAACTTCGTGATCCCCGAGCTCATCGGCGGCGGCAAGACGATCATGATCGGCAACCTCGTGCGCGACCAGTTCTTCGAGGCGCGCGACTGGCCGTTCGGCGCCACGCTCGCGCTGCTGCTCACGTTCCTGCTCGTGCTCGTCATCGTCGCGCAGGCCGCGGTCTCGCGCCGTCTCACGGAAGGACCGCGCCGTGGCTGAGCGCGCTGCACTGGCTACTCGCAAGCCCCGAGGCATCCTCGTGCCCCTCTGGCTCGGCTACGTCTTCCTGTACCTGCCGATCCTCGTGGTCGTGGTGATGAGCTTCAACGACTCGTCGAACCTCTTCGTCTGGCGCGGGTTCTCGCTGCGCTGGTACCCGGAGCTGTTCGCGAACGAGGCGCTCATGCAGGGCCTCGTGAACACGCTCATCGTCGCGACCGGCGCGACACTGATCGCGACCGTGCTCGGCACGCTGCTCGCCTACGGCATCCAGCACTACACGCGCGGCGGCCTCATCCGGGCGTTCGCGATCGCGCCGGCGATCATGCCCGACCTGCTGCTCGGCATCGGACTGCTGACCTTCTTCTCGCTGATCGCCTTCACGGTCGGCCTGCACTCGGTCGTCATCGCGCACGGCGTGTTCGCGACCGCGTTCGTGACGGCGATCGTGCTGGCCCGCATGGCGAACCTCGACCCGAGCCTCGAGGAGGCGTCGCGCGACCTCGGTGCGGGCCCCGTGCGCACCTTCGTGCGCATCACCCTGCCGCAGCTCGCCCCGGGCATCGTCGCCGGCGCCCTGCTCGCGTTCACGCTCTCGCTCGACGAGTTCGTGATCGCGTTCTTCACGTCCGCGCCGACCCAGCCGACGCTGCCCATCGTCATCTACTCCATGGTGCGCTTCGGGGTCACGCCCGAGGTGAACGCCCTCGCCAGCATCCTGCTGCTCGTGAGCATCGTCACGGTGATCGCGGCGCAGCGACTGACCCGACTGACAGGATCCCCACGATGAGCCAGTCCCCCCTGCTCCGCATCGACGGCGTGCACGCCGTCTACGGCGACACGGTCGCCCTGCACGACATCTCGCTCGACATCGCCGACAACGAGTTCTTCGCGCTGCTCGGCCCGTCGGGCTGCGGCAAGACGACGCTGCTGCGCTCGATCGCCGGATTCGAGACCCCGCAGTCGGGCCGCATCGAGCTGGACGGCGAGGACCTCCTCGGCATGGCGCCGCACCGCCGACCGGTGAACATGATGTTCCAGAGCTACGCGCTGTTCCCGCACCTCAGCGTCGAGAAGAACATCGCGTACGGCCTCGAGTCGGAGGGGCTCGGCCGCGACGAGGTGCGCACCCGCGTCGGCGAGGTCATGGAGGTCGTCGGGCTGGGGGCCCTCGCGAAGCGGCGGCCCGCGCAGCTCTCGGGCGGCCAGCGCCAGCGCGTGGCCCTCGCCCGCGCGATCGTGAAGCGCCCCCGGCTGCTGCTGCTCGACGAGCCGCTCTCGGCGCTCGACCGCCAGGTGCGCGCGTCGATGCAGCTCGAGCTGAAGCGCCTCCAGCACGAGGTCGGCCTCACCTTCGTCGTCGTGACCCACGACCAGGAGGAGGCCATGTCGATGGCCGATCGCATCGCCGTGCTGCGCGACGGCCGCCTCGAGCAGCTCGCCACGCCGCAGGAGCTCTACTCGGCGCCGGCCACCCGCTTCGTCGCGTCGTTCATCGGCAGCGCGAACCTGTTCGACGGCACGGCCGTGGCCGGCGGGGTCGAGGTGCCCGGCGTCGGCGTCGTGCCGGTCGACACGCACGCCCTCCCGCACGGCTCGGCCGCGACCGCGGTGGTTCGCCCCGAAGACGTCGAGTTGACGACGGATGCCGCCACGGCGACGCTCCGCGGCACGGTCGTGGACACGTACTTCCTCGGCGGCGCGTCGAACATCTCGGTCGAAGTCGCGGGGCTCGACGCTCCGGTGCTCGCGACCGTGCACGGCGCGAGCCGGCTCGAGCGGGGCGCCGACGTGGGCATCCGCTTCGCCCGGGCGACCGCGGTCGCGCGCGAGGGAGTTGTCACGTCCGGCTCAGGGGCATCCGACACCGCCCCTACCACCGGCGCGCCCGGCCCTCAGCCGGAGGTCAGCGCATGACCCGTGGCGATGCGCGCGTACGACACGATCAGCTCGAGGGCCGCGTCGTGGTCGATCGTCGGGTGCTTGGCGTTGATGCGGTAGCCGTAGGCGTCCTCGAGGGCGACCAGGTTGCGCGCGATCTGGAGCGACGGCTGGGCGAGCGTGAAGACCCCGCGCGCAGCGCCCTGCTCGAGCACCACCTGGTACATGCCGACCTGACGGTCGTAGAGCGTGGTCAGCAGCGACGCCATCAGCGGGTTGCGACCGGCCGAGCCGCCGAGCTCGCAAAGCAGGCGCACCTCGGTGTCGTCGGGACCGCTCGGCAGGCCGGACTTCGCGAGGGCGAGCAGTCGGGTCACGGGGTCGTCGTCGAGCTGCTCGAGCATGCGCACGCGCCCCTCGTAGAAGCGCTCCATGCCGGCCCGGTTGGCCTCGAACATGAGCTCGTCGATGTCGGGGTAGTAGTACAGCACGGCACCCGACGTGAGCCCGGCCTCCTCGGCAACTCGGTTCAGGCGCGCCCCATCCGGACCGTGTGTCGCGATCGCCCGCTGGGCCGCCGCGACCAGCTGGCTGCGCCGCTCCTCCTGACGCTTCGGCCTCGCCATGGGGCTCCCTCCCGCTGGAACAGATTCCCTGCATCGTCGCACAGTTCTGCTCCCGTTTCGCCCTGAATCACAAGACTTCCGAGTTCCAAGATCCCTTCAGCCCTATTCAGTAAACCCACGAACGGAGTCGCCATGACCGACGAACGCCGCACCTTCCTGTTCATGCCCGAGAGCGCCTACGGGCCCACGAACAACTGCATCGGCATCGGCAACGAGCTGCTGCAGCGCGGGCACCGCGTGGTGTTCGCCGCCGAGCGCTCCTGGGAGGGCAAGCTCACCGCCCTCGGCTTCGAGGAGGACCTCGTCGACCTCGCCCCCGTCGAGGAGCCCGCAGAGGGCGCCGAGGAGGTCGAGCAGGACGCCGGGCAGTTCTGGAAGGACTACATCAAGGAGGTCTCGCCCGAGTTCCGGAAGACCACCACCGAGCAGCTCGAGACGGTCACCCTGCCCATCTGGGAGGAGCTCGTCGGCGGCGCGAAGTTCTGCGAGCCGCAGCTGAAGGACATCATCGCGCGCGTGCAGCCCGACGTGATCATCGAGGACAACGTGCTCACCTTCCCCGCGCTCGTCACCGCGGGCGTGCCGTTCGTGCGCATCGTCTCGTGCAACCCGCTCGAGGTGCCGGGCGAGGGCATCGCGCCGGTCTTCTCGGGACTCGCGAAGGACGACGCGGCGGGCTGGGCCGCGTTCCGGGCCGAGTACGAGCGCACGCACCGCCCGCTCTGGCAGGACTTCGACGCCTGGGTGCAGGAGCAGGGCGCCCCGCCGCTGCCCGACCTGCAGTTCATCCACGAGGGCGATGAGAACCTCTACGTCTACCCCGAGGAGCTCGACTACACCGACGTGCGCCCGCTCGGCGACCACTGGCACCGCCTCGACTCGTCGGTGCGCGAGACCGAGGCCGCGCCCGCCGACCTGCCCGAGTCGTTCACCGACGGCAGCCGTCCGCTCATCTACTTCAGCCTCGGTTCGCTGGGCTCGGCCGATGTCGGCCTCATGCGCCGCGTAATCGCCGCGCTCGCCGACCTGCCGGTCAACGTGATCGTCTCGAAGGGCCCGCTGCACGACGAGCTCGAGCTCGCCGACAACATGTGGGGCGCCGAGTTCCTGCCGCAGACGAAGCTGTTGCCGCTCGCCGACCTGGTCATCACGCACGGCGGCAACAACACCACGACCGAGTCGCTGCACTTCGGCAAGCCGATGATCGTGCTGCCGCTCTTCTGGGACCAGTACGACAACGCGCAGCGCGTCGACGAGCAGGGCTACGGCGTGCGCGTCGACCCCTACCGCTTCACCCCGGAGGAGTTCCAGGGCACGGTGCAGCGCCTGCTCGACGACACCGAGCTGCGCGCGCGCATCGCCGCGATCGGCGAGTCCATCCGCTCGCGCGGCGGCCTCTCCGCCGCCGCCGACGTGATCGAACGCGCCTCGGTACGGGCACACGCGTGAGCACTGCGACGGATGCCGCGGCCGGCGCCCTGCGCGACGCCGCACCGCGCCCGTACTGGCTCGACCGCGACGACGCCCCGGCGGCCCGTGCGCCGCTCGCGGACGCCGCGGAGGCCGACCTGGTCGTCATCGGCGCCGGGTTCACGGGACTCTGGACGGCGTGGCGCGCGCTCGAGCGCGACCCCGCGGCATCCGTCGTCGTGCTCGATGCCGAATCGGTCGCGTACGGCGCGACCGGCCGCAACGGCGGGTTCGTCGCGGCCTCGCTCACGCACGGGCTGACCCACGGCAGCGCGATCTGGCCCGACCAGGTGGACGCGCTCGCCGAGGAGGGCGACCGCAACCTCGCCGAGATGGTCGCCACCATCGAGGACTCGGGCATCGCGTGCGACCTGCGGCGCTCGGGGAAGACCACGGTGGCCGTCGAGGACTGGCAGGTCGCCGGGCTGCGCGACGCGCACGAGCTCGCGGCGCGCCACGGCGTCGACCTCGAGCTGCAGTCGCGCGACGAGGTGCAGGCCGACGTGCACTCGCCGACCTACCTCGGCGGCCTGCGCGACCGCACCGGCACCGTGCTCATCGATCCCGCGCGGCTCGCGTGGGGAATGGCGGCGAAGCTGGAGCAGCACGGCGTGCGCATCTTCGAGTCGTCGCCGGCCACGGGCATCGAGTCGCACGGGGCGGGCGTGCGGGTGTCGACACCCGCGGGCCACGTCGACGCGCGGCACGCGGTGGTCGCGACGGCCGCGTACCCGGGCCCACTAAAGCGCCTCGGGTCGTACATCATGCCGCTCTACGACCACGTGCTGATGACCGAGCCGCTCACGACGGCGCAGCGCGAGTCGATCGGCTGGGCCGAGGGCCAGGGACTCACCGACGCCGGCAACCAGTTCCACTACTACCGGCCGACGGCGGACGGGCGCGTGCTGTTCGGCGGGTGGGATGCGGTGTACTACCGCGGCGGTCGCGTCGACTCCGCGCTCGAACAGCGCGACTCGTCGCACGAGCTGCTCGCCCGGCACTTCCTCGAGACGTTCCCGCAGCTCGAGGGGCTCCGCTTCACGCACCGCTGGGCCGGGCCGATCGACTCGACGACCCGCTTCACCGCCGCCTACGGCACCGCCCGCGGCGGTCGCGTCGCCTACGCGGTCGGGCACACCGGCCTCGGCGTGGGCGCGTCCCGCTTCTCGGCAGACGTCGCGCTCGACCTGCTCGCAGACGAACCCACCTCGCGGCTGCGGTACGACATCGTGCGTCGGCGCCCCGTCCCGATCCCGCCCGAGCCCTTCCGCAACCCGATCATCCAGTTCACCCGCCACTCGATCCTCTCGGCCGACGCCCACCAGGGCCGGCGCAACCTCTGGCTGCGCACGCTCGACCGGTTCGGGCTCGGCTTCAACTCCTGAGCGGGCCCGCGCGGCCCGTCTCGCAGCACCACCCCGGCCCCGAGGCATCCGCTCGGCCGGCTTCGAAAGGAACACCATGACCACCGGAACCTTCATCGGCGACTACCGCCCCGGCAGCGGCGAGGACGCCGTCATCGTGAACCCGGCGACCGAGCAGGAGGTCGCGTCGCTCCGTGAGTCGGGCGTCACCGACGTCGACGAGGCCGCCGCTGCGGCCCGCGCGGCCCAGCCCGAGTGGGCGGCGAAGACCCCTGGCGAACGCTCGCTCGCGCTGCTGAAGCTCGCCGACGCGATCGAGGCGGACGCCGAGCACCTCGCCCGGCTCGAGGTCGAGGACTCGGGCAAGCCCTGGACGACCGCGTTCGACGGCGAGCTGCCGTTCTCGATCGACAACCTGCGGTTCTTCGCCGGTGCCGCCAGGTCGCTCGAGGGCACCGGCGCGGGCTCGCTGTCGAACGGGTACACGTCGATCCTCACCCGGCGCCCGGTGGGCGTGGTCGCCGGCATCACGCCGTGGAACTTCCCGCTGATCATGGCGATCTGGAAGGCCGGCCCGGCACTCGCGGCCGGCAACGCGGTGATCGTGAAGCCCGCGCCCGCGACGCCGCGTACGACCCTGCGGCTCGCCGAGCTCGCAGTCGAGTCGGGCCTGCCCGAGGGGCTGTTCAACGTCGTCACCGGCGACGCCGCGGTCGGCCAGGCGCTCGTCGCCCACCGCGAGGTCGACATGGTGAGCGTGACCGGCTCGACGCAGACCGGCAAGGCCGTGATGCGCGGCGCCGTCGAGGGCGTGAAGCGCGTGCACCTCGAGCTCGGCGGCAAGGCACCCGTCATCGTGTACGCCGACGCCGATCTCGGTGCGATGGCGCACGCCGTCGCGCTCGGCGCGACCTACAACACGGGCCAGGACTGCACGGCGGCCACCCGCGTGTACCTCGAGCGCTCGGTGTTCGACGACGGCGTGGCGGCGCTGCGCGCCGCGCTCGCCGGTGTCGTCGCGGGCGACCCGATGGACGCCGAGACCCACATCGGCCCGCTCATCTCGCGCGGCCACCGCGACCGGGTCGACGGCTTCGTCGCACGCGCCGTCGCCGAGGGCGCCGAGGCGCTCGTCGGCGGGCACGCGATCGAGGGCACCGGGTCGTACTACGCGCCCACGCTGCTCGTCGGCGCGCCGCAGTCGTCGGAGATCGTGCAGGGCGAGGTGTTCGGCCCCGTGCTCGTCGCACTCCCCTTCGACGGCGAGGCCGAGGGCGTCGCCCTCGCGAACGACAGCGCCTACGGGCTCGCCTCGTCGGTCTGGACCTCCGACGTCGGACGTGCGATGCGGGTCAGCCAGTCGCTCGACGTGGGCGTCACCTGGGTGAACGACCACCTGCCGATCGCCTCCGAGGCGCCGCACGGCGGCGTGAAGGGCTCGGGCTTCGGCAAGGACATGTCGATGGAGCCGCTGCTCGAGTACTCGGTGACCCGGCACCTCATGATCCGCCACGCGGCGCCGCCCGAGACGACCGGGTTCCGGCCCGCCTGAGCTCGGGCGAGCAGGCGGCTCGCCGTCGCGGCGACGCCTCAGCGCAGCGCAGCGCGCTGCGGGTCGAAGAGCGTCGGGGGCAGCATCCGTGACCTGCCGTCGAGTGCGAGGTCGGCGAGGATCTCGCCGACGACCGGCACGAACTTGAAGCCGTGCCCGCTGAACCCGCACGCGATCTGCACCTGCTCGTGCTCGGGGTGCGACCCGATCACGAAGTGCTCGTCGGGCGTCACCGAGTAGAGGCAGGTCTTCGCCTGCACGAGCGCACCGGTGAGCCGGGGGAACAGCTGCAGCGCGCGTCGGCGCATGTCGTCCACCTCCGCGTCGGAGACGTTGCGGTCGATCGTCTGCGGCGTCGTCGGGGTGCCCTTGCGGAAGTACCCGAGCTTGAGCCCGCCGGCGGGGCCGTCCGTCATCGGGAAGCCGTAGACCTGGCCGTTTCCGTGCGTCTCCTCGATGTAGACCGGGTGGTGTGCGTCGCTGTACGCCGCGTACGGCACCCGCTCGGTGTACTCGGGCGAGAACCAGTAGAAGATCATCCGCTCGATGGCGAGCGGGAGGCCCAGCTCGGGAAGCACCTGCGGCGCCCAGGCGCCTGGCGCGACGACGAGCCGGTCGGCACCGTAGGCGCCGTTCGGGGTCACCACCTCGACGCCCCCGCCCGGCGTGGCCTGCCAGTGGGTCACCGGCTCGGCGAAGCGGAGGGTCGCGCCCTTCCGCGCGGCGACCTCGGCGTTGGCGATGGTCGTCTCCTCCGGGCGCACGTATCCGGCGTTCGACTCGTAGACCGCGACTGCGTCGTCGGCGGGGTCCATCGTCGGGAACCGCTCGCGGATCTCGTCCGCGTCGAGGATCTCGTGGTCGAGGCCGTGCAACTCGGCGGCCGTCCGGCTGCCGGTGAACGTGATGTCGCCCGGATCGCCGATGTACACGCCGCCGCACAGCTCCATGATGCTGCGGCCGGACTCCTCCTCGAGCCGGCTCCACCCCTCGTACGCGCGCCGGAGCAGCGGCACGTACTCCGGGCTCTCGAAGTACGACTGGCGGATGATGCGGGTGCCGCCGTGCGCGGAACCCTGATCGTGCCCGGGTCGGAACGTGTCCAGCCCCAGCACCTTCGCGCCCCGCTCGGCGAGGTTGTTCGCGGCGGCCCCGCCCATCGAGCCCACGCCGAGGACGATGACGTCGTAGTGCTTCAAGGTGGTCCCCTCCTGACGGCTCCGGCGAGTCGTCGGTCCCCGAGTCGAGTATGGCCCCGGCCGGTCTCAGCGGCGGATGTGCGCCAGCTCCGGATCGAACAGCGGCTCCTCGCGCACGGTCACGGCGAGGCGCTCGGCGAAGTACTCGACCTCGAGCGCGGTGCCCGGCTCCGCGAGGTGCGGTGGCAGCCAGGCGTAGGCGATCGACGCGCCGATCGTGTACCCCTGGTCGGCACTCGTGACGTACCCGACCGCCGTGGCGGCGCCGGGGGCGAAGACGGGCTCGGCGCCGAGCACGAGGCGCGCGGGATCGTCCAGCGTGAGCGGCACGAGTCGCGAGCGCACCTCGCGCCCGGCGAGCGCCGCCTTGCCGACGAAGTCCTGCTTGCCCATTCGCACGGCGAACCCGAGGCCGGCCTCGTCGGGGGCGTGCTCCCGGTGCATGTCCGCGCCGAAGGCGCGATAGCCCTTCTCCAGCCGGAGCGCATTGAACGCGCGCCGGCCCGCGGCGATGATGCCCGACGGGCGTCCGGCCTCCCAGAGCGCGTCCCAGAGGTACAGCCCGTGGTCGGCGGTCGTGTAGAGCTCCCAGCCGAGCTCGCCGACGTAGCTCACCCGCAGGGCGAGCACGGGAACGCCCGCGATCCGGATCTCCTTCGCACGGAAGTACCCGAAGCCCTCGTGCGAGACGTCGTCGTCGGTGAGCCGCTCCAGCACCTCCCGCGCCAGGGGCCCCCACAGCCCGACCCCGCAGCTGCCGGGCGACACCGGCAGCACCCGGACGCCGCCGGGCGCACGATCGGCGAGGCGGACCAGGTCGAGGTTGCCGTTGGTGCCGATGAGGTAGCGCTCGGGCGCGAGCCGGGTGACCGTGACGTCGGAGAGGATGCCGCCCTGCTCGTCGAGCATGAGGCTGTAGACGACCCGCCCGACGGCGACGTCGACCTGGTTCGTGAGCAGGTGCTGGAGGAAGTCGGTCGCGCCCGGACCGTCGACCTCGACGCGGGCGAGCGGCGAGAGGTCGTAGAGCGCGACGGCAGTGCGGGTGGCGTGCGCCTCCGCGGCGGCGATGGGAGACCAGCTCTCGGCGGCCCACTCGTCGCGAACCGGCATCCGCTCCATCGTGTCGAGCAGGTGCGCGTTCGCCTCGAACCAGAGCGGTCGCTCCCAGCCGCCGCCCTCGTCGAACACCGCCCCGAGCTCGACCTGCCGGGGGTGGAACGGGCTGGTCCGCATCCCGCGCAGCCGTGCCGTCGGGCGATGCGGGTGACGGATGGCGTACACCTCCGAGTACGCCTCCTCCGCGCGTTCGCGCGTGAACGATCGGCTCACGAGCGCGGGATCGAACCGCGAGTAGTCCAGGCCGTGGGTGTCGATGCCGGGGTCTCCGGAGACGATCCAATCGGCCATGACCTGGCCGACTCCAGCGGACTGCGTGACCCACACCGCCTGGGCGAGCCACAGGCCGTCGACCCCCGCGACCGGGCCGAGCATCGGCCCCCCGTCGGGGGTGAAGGAGAAGATGCCGTTGAACCCGTGGTCGAACGCGACGTCCCGCAGTTCCGGCAGCAGGCGGCGCGCCTCGTCCCACGACGGCGCGAAGTCGTCCCAGGTGAGCGGATGCATCGCGGGATGCACGCCGGTCGCGGCGAACTCGTCGGCGGACGCGATCTCCGACTGCTCCAGCGGCATCGGGCGATGGTTGTACGCACCGATGCCGATGCGGTCGACGTACTCGCGCAGGTACAGCGAGAAGTCCTGGTGCCGGAGCATCGGGCGGCTCGCCTCGTCGAGCGGCGTGTTGCGGCCCGCCAGCGACGGCACCGGCGCGCTGGTGCCGAACCCGTGCTCCATCGGCTGCATCGGGAGCTCGAACCCGAGCAGGTCGCGCGCGACGCCCGGGCCCCAGAGGCCCGCGCAGGACACCACGATGTCGGCGGGAACCGTCTCTGGTTCCGCGTCGGCCGAGGGAACGGGAACGACCCGGACCCCTGTGACACGCCCGCCGTCCCGGTCGATGCCGACGACACGGGTCGAGCCCACGATGCGCGCACCTCGGTCGATCGCCCGCTCGGCCTGCCACTGCACCGCCGCAGCGGACTTGACGATGCCGTCGGTCGGCGTGAGGAACCCGCCGAGCACGGCGCCGGTGTCGAGCCCGGGCCAGAGCCTCGCGCACTCCTCGGGGTCGATGAGCGAGGAGGGCAGGCCCCAGGACGAGGCGAGACCGGTCCGCCGCTTGAGGTCGTGCAGGCGCTCCGGCGTGGTCGCGATCTCGAGCCCGCCGACGCGCTTGAGCAGCCACTGGCCGTCGAGTTCGACGCCGTCGAGCTTGTCGAGGGTGCGCCCGGCCAGCAGGGTCATCGTGCGGTCGGCCGTCGTCTGGAAGACGAACCCGGGCGCGTGCGATGACGATCCGCCGGTGACGTAGAGCGGGCCCTGCTCGAACACGGTGACGTCGCCCAGGCCGCGCATCGTCAGCTCGTCGGCGAGCGCCGCCCCGACGACGCCCAGGCCGATGATGACGACGCGCGGTTGCGGCGAGAGTGGAGAGCGCACCGCCATCACGCGTTCAGCGCCCCGACCAGCCACTCGTGGAAGAACGCGATGTGATGCTCGGCCGGCACCAGGGCACCGCCGTCGCGGTACATGCGTGACGACATCGCGGGCTGGGTCTGCTCGCACGCCTCGAAGTCCTGCCGGTTGACTCGATCGAACAGTTCGACGGACTTCGAGACATCCGTGCCCGACTCGACGACCTCGGGGAGGAACAGCCAGTCGCATTCGACATAGGTGGAGTGCTCAGAGGTCGGGAACATGCGGTGGACGATGATGTGGTCGGGCACCAGGTTGATGAACACGTTCGGCCGCACGGTGATCGCGAAGTACCTGCGCGCCTGGTCGGGTGCGATCAGCGGCAGCTCGGCCACGCCGGTCGAGCCGTCGACCGTGAAGCCCTCGATCTCCTCGCCGAACTCGGCGCCGAGGCCGACGTTCGTCTGCGCCGCCCAGCCCTCGGCGAACTCCGGGATCACCTCGGTGAGCTCGGGATGGATCGTGGCGCAGTGGTAGCACTCCATGAAGTTCTCGATGATGAGCTTCCAGTTCGCCCGCACCTCGTAGCCGATGCGCCTGCCGACCTCGAGCTGGTCCACCTGGTAGTGGTCGATGCTCTCCACGTTGCCGAGCCGGTCGACGACCTCACCGAGCACGGTCTCCTCGAACGACGGCGCCTCCTCCGCGAGGCAGACCCAGACGTACCCGAGCCACTCGCGGACGTGGATCTTCCGCAGGCCGTAGTCGTCCCGGTCGATGTCGGGCATCTGGGTGAGGTTCGGCGCGGCGATGAGCCTGCCGTCGAGGTCGTAGGTCCACGCGTGGTACCCGCACTGGAAGGTGCGGCGCGTGCCCGAGTCCTCGGTGCACACGCGCATGCCCCGGTGCCGGCAGACGTTGAAGAAGGCGCGCACCTCGCCCCGGCGGTTCCGGGAGACGATGAGCTGCTCCCGACCGACCTGCACCAGCTTGTAGGCGCCGGGCGAGGGGAGGTCGCTGCCGTGGACCACGCAGAACCAGGACTGCTCGAAGATGGCCTCCTGCTCGCGGGCGAACACCCCGGGGTCGGTGTAGTAGCTCCCGGGCAGCGTCCGCAGCAGCGAGCCGGGCAGTGGCGCGTCCAGTTGTTCGATGATCACGTCGGGTGGACCTCTCTCAGTGCTCGTCCCAGTGCTCGACCGGATGGGGCTCGCGCCTCACGCGGCCACCGCTGCACGCGGTGCCGCCGGGGTGCGATGGGTCTTGCGCCAGCGGGTCATGAGCCGGCCCTGGTCGATGCCGAGCGCGGCGACCTCGACGCCCTGGGGATCGCGATAGACGAGGAAGGGGTCGGAGTCGTCGAGGCTGCCCGCCTCGAGCGAGATGCGCTCGTCGCCGCGCAGGCGGCCCGCGAACTGCAGGCGAGCACCGTGCTGGTCGCTCCACAGGTACGGCGGGTTGCGGAACTCGGGTGCGATCGTCGGGGTGACGATGTCGCGCGCGACCTCCCGGGCCTGCTCCTGGGCGAGCGTCCAGTGCCCGCCGTACGAACCCGGCCACGCCGCGCAGTCGCCCGCCGCATGGATACCGGGGGCGGCCCGGCCGGCCTCGTCGCACACGATCGCTCCGTGCTGCGTGCGTGCGAGCCCGCTTCCGGCCAGCCACGCGGTGTCGGGCACTGAGCCGAGGCCGACGATCACGACCGAGCCCTCGATGCGGCGGCCGTCGTCGAGCCGCACGCCGTTCGGGAGTCCGTCGGCGCCGCGCCCGAGGCCGGCGACGCGCGCACCGGTCACGAATCGCACGCCGCGTCGTTCGTGCAGCGTGCGGACCGCGGCGCTCGCGGGCGCTCCGAAGCGGCCCAGCGGCGCACTCCCCGCGCAGGCGACGGTGACGGATGCCGCGCCGAGCGCGAGTGCGGTCGCGGCGGCCTCGAGCCCGACGAAGCCCGCACCCGCGACCACCACCGCCGCGCCGGGCACGAGTGCCGCGCGCAGCGCGTCCGCGTGCTCGATGGTGTCGAGCACGTGCACGCTGGCGCCGCGACCCGGCACGTCGGGCTCGGCGGACGCAGCGGGCTCGACGAGCCGCCGCGGGGCACTGCCCGTGGCGAGCACGATCTCGTCGGCCGGGAGCGTGCTGCCGTCGGCGAACTCGAGCGTGCGGCCGGGCACGTCCAGCCCGGTCGCCGGGGTGCCCAGGCGCCAGTCGACGTCGAGCCGCTCCCCGGCGGTCTCGAGCGAGAGCTCGGCGGCGTCGATCTCCCCGGCGAGGTAGGACTTGCTGAGCGCGGGGCGGTCGTACGGGCGATGCGATTCGGCGCCCACGACGACGATCTCCCCGTCGTAGCCCGTGTCGCGGAGCGTGCGCGCCGTCGTGTATCCGGCGAGGCCGGCGCCGACGATCGCGACCCGCGCCATCAGTACACCACCCCGGGCGGGAGGTTCGGCGCCTCGGAGGACAGTTCGACGTAGACCTCGCCCTCGTCGACCCGCACCCGGTGCACCCGTACGGGAAGCTTCGCCGGCGGAGCATCCGCCGCCCCGGTGCGCAGCGAGAACCGGCTGTCGTGGAGCGGGCACTCGATGCACCCGTCCTCCAGCCATCCCTCCGCTAGCGACGCGTTCTGGTGGGTGCACGTGTCGTCGATCGCGTGCACCTGTCCCTCCGAGGTCAGGAAGACCGCGATGGGAGGAGTCACGGACTCGACGCGGATTCCCTCGTCTTCCGTGAGGTCGCTCAGCGAGCAGATGCGCTGCATACGGATACCCCCGGTTCTGTTGCGTATGACGCACGACGTAACGCAATACACAACAGGGTGCGGAGGGCTCAGGGCACTGTCAAGCGTCGGGAGGACGACGCGCCGACGAATTTACGCGGTGGAAACAGGGGCCTCCTCCCGCTTCACCGCGCGGAAACATGCGGGTCGAGACACGACCCTCGCACGCCGGCACCTGCATCGGGGATGGTGGCGCAGAGCACCCGCTTCGATGCACGCTCAGCGCCACGCGCGCTCAGCCCGGCGAACCGAGCCGCGCGCTGAGGTGCTCCGCGTGACCCCGGAGCACCTCGGCGAGCTCGGGAAGGCGCTCGGGCGACATCCGGAAGCTCGGCGCGGTCAGGCTGAGGGCCGCGACGACCTCGCCGGAGTGTCCGATGACGGGCACCGCCACCGCGTTCATCTCGAGCTCCCACTCCTGGATGGCCGACGCCCAGCCGCGCGCGCGCACCTCGTCGAGGTGGGCGCGCAGTTCGTCGCGTTCGGTCAGCGTGTTCGGCGTGTGCGCCTCGAGCGCGCCCGCCAGGGTCGCGCGCTGGAACTCCGCCGGCGCGTACGCGAGCAGGACCTTGCCCGTCGACGTGGCATGCAGCGGGGCCTGCTGGCCGACGTACTGCTGCACCACGGACACGAGCTGCGTGCTCGTCGTCTGGACGATGTTCACGGCGGCGCCGTCGTCGAGGATCGCCACGTTGCTCGTCTCGTTGATCTCGCCGGTCACCTCGTCGCACACGATCTGCGCCTCCTTGGCGAGATCGGTGCGCGCGGCGACCTGCCCCGAGAGTCGCAGCACGCCGTAGCCGAGCCGGTACGTGCCGCGATGCGACTCCTGCTCCACGTAGTTGTACGACTCGAGCGTCGCGAGCAGGCGGAACGCCGTCGAACGGTGCACCCCGAGCGCGCGCGAGACCTCGCTGACACCGAGCGACTTCGACTCGGCGAGCAGGTTCAGGATCTCGAGGGCCCGAGCAACCGACTGGACCGACCCGTCCTGCGCTCTTTCCGCCATCATGCGATTCTATGTTCGGCCGTGAGCCGGAACTCCGAGTTACGGTAGCGAGGGCGGGACTCGAACCCGCGACACCACGATTATGAGCCGTGTGCTCTAACCACCTGAGCTACCCCGCCGCGACGCACCCGCCGCCTGGCGGATGAACCGAGCCCCGAGTCAGGATTGAACTGACGACCCCTTCCTTACCATGGAAGTGCTCTACCACTGAGCTATCGGGGCGCGCTGCCGCAAGTCGGCAACCAGAAGAGGATATCACCTCCCGACCCGTGCTCCGAACCGGCGTCGTCATCGAATGACGGATGCCTCGGAGGCGACGATTCCGCGTCCGACGCGCGGCCCGATGTCGAAGTCGCGCGCTCGGCTTCGATGTATCTGTGGAGGGCCGAGAGGCGGCCTCGACGAAGGAGAGATCGATGAAGTACGTGATCCTGATCCACTCGAATCCCGAACCTTGGGGGCACCCCACCAGCGACTACATCGAGGCGCACCGTGCTCTGCCGCAGGACCAGCGGGAGCAGCTGAATGCCGACTTCGAGGCGGTGCTCACCGAGATGCAGGAACGCGGGGAGCTGCTCGGCGCGGAAGCACTCGGCGACCCCGCGGCATCCCGTCTCTACCGCTGGCGCGCGGGCGGGCCGACGGCGAGCGACGGGCCGTACGCGGAGAGCAAGGAGCACCTCGCGGGGTTCTTCCTGATCGACGTGGCCACGCAGGAGCGTGCCGAGGAGGTGGCGGCGGTGTTCGCCGGTCCCGGCGAGACGATCGAGCTGCGGCCGGTCATGTGGCCTGGCGGTGACGGCGAGGGGTGAACCCGCACGTCGGCGAGGAGGTGTGGCGCCGGGAGACGCCGCACGTCCTCGCCGCGCTCGTCCGCCGGTACGGTGACATCGACGCGTGCGAGGACGCGGTGCAGGAGGCGCTGGTCGAGGCATCCGTCGCCTGGCCTCGCGATCGTGTGCCCGAGCAGCCCCGCGGCTGGCTGCTGCGGGTCGCGTCGCGTCGGCTGATCGACGAGCGGCGACAGTCCACGGCGCGGGTGCGGCGCGAGCAGCTCGTGGCGCTCCGCGACGACCGAGACCCGCTCACGGACCCGGGTCCGGCGATCGAGCAGCGCGACGCGTCGCTCGAGGTACTCGCCCTGTGCTGCCATCCCGCGCTGACGCCGGAGTCGCGCGTGACGCTGGCGCTCCGCGCGGTGCTGGGCCTCACGACGAAGCAGATCGCCGCGGTGTCCCTCATCCCGGCGGCCACGGCCGGTCAGCGCATCAGCCGTGCGAAGGCGACCATCGACCTGCACCGCCGGCGCTTCCCCGCGCCGGCGACGCCGGGCGAGCGACTGCCGGAGATGCTGCACGCGCTCTACCTGATGTACACCTCCGGACACAGCCTCCCCACCGGCCCGCAGCTGCTGGACGTGACCGTGACGACCGAGGCGATCCGCCTGGCGCGCCTCCTGCACGCTGCGTCGCCCGACGAGACCGAGGCCGCCGGACTGCTCGCCCTGATGCTGCTGAGCGAATCGCGGGCGGCGGCCCGCACGACCCCCGACGGCGACCTCGTGCAGCTCGCGCAGCAGGACCGGAGCCGCTGGGACCGCGCAGCCATCGCCGAGGGCGTCCGCCTGCTGGAGCGCGCGCTGCCGGTCGGGCCGGTGGGCCCGTACCAGCTGCAGGCGGCGATCGCCGCGGTGCATGCGGACGCACCGTCCTGGGCGGAGACGGACTGGCCGCAGATCCTCGAGCTCTACGCGATGCTGTCGGCGGTCGCGCCGTCGCCCACGGTGACGATGAACCGGGCGGTCGCGGTCGGCGAGGTGCACGGGCCGGATGCCGCGCTGCGTATCCTCGCACCGCTCCTGGACGACCCGCGGTCCGCACGCATGCACCGCCTGCACGCCGTGCGCGGCGCGCTGCTCGAAGCAGCCGGGCGCACGGCCGACGCGCTGGACGCGTACCAGCACGCCGGAGCGCTCTGCACGAGCATCCCCGAGCAGCGGTTCCTGAACGCCCGCATCTCGCGATTGCGGGAGCCCGGCGGGGCGTGATCGGCGCGCTCGGACGCCCTCGCCAACTGGCCCTTCGTCAGCCGCGCGGCCGGCGGGCGCGACCGTCCGAATGTCGGTGGGTGCCACTTGACTGAAGGCATGAAGGAAGCGGACGAGCCCGGGCGCGAGCGGCGCGACCTGCCGTTCGCCGCGCGCTCCGTCTCGCTCCTCGAGTGGCTGCTCGCCCAGTCGGTGGTGCGCTCCCGCCGCGAGTACTACGAGTCGCCGGTGCGCCTGGCCTTCGAGGCTGCGTGGGTCGGCGAGCGGGCGGATGCCGCTGAGCCGGCGCCGCCGCTCCGCGCACCGGTCTCGGTCCAGCCCGAGCTTGCGCTTCCCGCTGCGACGTGGCCGCACGCCGTCGACCCATCAGACAGGCACGCGAGCACCGACGCGGACCCAGAGACCGATGCCCGGATCGTCGCTGCATCCGAGACACGCACGCCTGCCCGCGCCGCCGACGCCGACCCCGCGACCGGCCCCGTGGCCGACGCCTCGATCACAGCCGAGCACTCGCTCGACCGGCTCGTCGCGATCGAGGCGGAGATCGCCGCGCTGCAGGCGGAGCGGGCACAGGTGCTCGCCGACCTGGCGGCCGACGCCGACGAGCGCGCGGCCGTCACCGCCGCTGCCGCGGACCGGTCTCCGCATCCCGCGCAGCGCGTGCGCGAGCTCGAGCGGCGTTCGCTCGTGGCCGAGGTCGCGTGCGCGCTGCGGCTGCCCGAGCGATCGGCCGAACGCCTGATCGACGAGGGCGAGTCGCTCATGTGCGACCTGCCCGCGACACTGGGCGAGCTCGCGTCCGGCACCATCTCGTACCGCCATGCGCAGCGCCTGATCGACCACGCCGTGAGCCTGCCCGCCGGGACCCGTCCGGCGTTCGAGTCGCTGGCGCTCCCGCTCGCGGCGAGGCTCACGCCGGCCCGCTTCGACGCCCGCGCCCGCAGGCTGCGCGAACGCATGCACCCCGAATCGATCGCCGAGCGTGTCCGGCAGGCCGTCGACGAGCGCACCGTGTCCCTCGAACCGGCCCGCGACGGCATGGCGTGGCTGCACGCGCTCCTCCCCGCGGCGCCCGCGGCCGAGGCGTTCGCCCGCGTGCGAGCCGCGGCCGCCGGGCTCGCGCGTGTCGACGGCGAGCAGCGCACCGAGGCGCAGCTACGCGCCGACGTGCTGAGTGATCTGCTCACCGGGCGCGCCGATGCAGCCGGGGCCGATCGAGCCGAGGCCGATCCCGTCGGGGACGATCAAGCCGAAGCCGACGCCAGTGCAACCTCCGGCACTGCGAACACAACGGCCACCGGGCGATTCGCACGCACCCGCCCCACCGTGTTCGTGACCGTTCCGGTCATGACGCTGCTCGGGGCGAGCGAGGAGCCGGGCGAACTGCACGGCGTCGGTCCGATCGATGCCGACACCGCGGGCGAGCTCGCCGGCCGGGCGCCGAGCTTCATCCGCATCCTGACCCACCCCGAGACGGGCGCGCGCCTGTCGATCGGCCGCGACCGCTACGCCGTGCCGTCCGACCTGCGCGCCGCGCTCGTCACGCGTGACGAGACCTGCCGCTTCCCCGGCTGCGGCCGCGCCGCCGAGCAGTGCGAGGTCGACCACGTCACCGACTGGGCGCACGGCGGCCGCACCGACGCGACGAACCTCGCGATGCTCTGCCCCAAGCACCACCACCTGAAACACGAGACCGGCTGGAGTTCCGCTCCGGGGCCGGAACCCGGCACGATCGAGTGGCGCTCCCCCACCGGGCGCCGCTACTCGAGCGACCCGCCGACGCAGGGCCTGTCGGCGCAGGCCCCGCAGGCGCAGGCCCCGGTGGCGCAGGGCCCGCCGCTGCCCAACGACCCACCGTTCTGACCAGGTGCTCGGTCGCCCCGTCGCATTCCCAGTACGCTCGCGGGGTGACCGACCACGCCTTCACGACCCTCGCCGACGACATCGAGGCGACGCTCGGCGCGTGGCATCCGCTCGACCACGACCAGGCCACGCTGCGCGACCGCCACCTCGCCTTCGTCGGCGAGCGCGGCGCCGACGCCATGCGCCGCGACGGCGGCCCGGAGCATCTCACCGCGAGCGCCTTCGTGTTCTCGCCCGACCTCCGCAGCGTGCTCCTGTGCTTCCATCGCAAGGGCCAGTTCTGGGTGCAGGTCGGCGGCCACCTCGAGTCCGAGGACGCGACCGTCACCGCCGCGGCGCTGCGCGAGGCCCGCGAGGAGAGCGGCCTCCGCGCGCTCGAGCCCCTGCGCGCACGCCCCGTCGACGTGCACCGCCACGACCTCAGCTCGCGCTTCGGCCACTGCACCGCTCACTGGGACGTCGGCTACGCCTTCACGACCGCATCGGATGCCACCCCCATCGTGAGCGACGAGAGCGACGACGTGCGCTGGTGGCCCGTCGACGCCCTCCCCGCCGAGACGCCGCACGACTTCGCCGAGCGCCTCGCCGGCGTGCTCGCCGAGTTGGCACGGGCAACCACGGCCTGACCGCCCGGCCGGTTGCCAAACCGCCGCGAGCCCGCCGCGAGCCCGCCGCGAACCCGCCCGCGGGCTCGCCGCCCGAGGAGCGCAGGCTACTTGACGCTGCCTGCCGTGAGCCCGCTCACGATGTACTTCTGCAGGAACAGGAACAGCGCGACGACCGGCAGCGCCGCCATCACGGCACCGGCCGAGAACGCGCTCCAGTCGGCGTAGCGCGGGTTGGACACGAGCTTCGTGAGCCCGACCGCCAGCGTCTGCTGGTCGGTGTCGATGAGCAGCACGCTCGCGACCACGAACTCGTTCACCGACGTGATGAACGACAGCAGCGCGACCACCGCGAGAATGGGCGCGGCCAGGCGCAGGATCATCGTGAAGAAGATGCGCGCGTGCCCCGCGCCGTCGATCTTCGCGGCCTCGTCGATCGACGCGGGCACGGTGTTGAAGAAGCCGTACATGAGGTACGTGTTCACGCCGAGCGCGCCGCCGAGGTAGACCATGATCAGGCCGATCCGCGTGTTGAGGCCGATCGCGGGGAACAGGTCGCCGATCCAGCTCATGAGCAGGAAGATCGCGACCACCGCGAGCAGCTGCGGGAACATCTGGATGACCACGATCGTGATCAACCCGAACCGCCGCCCGGTGAACCGCATGCGCGAGAAGGAATACGCGGCGAGTGCGCCGAGGAAGACCGTCGCGACCGAGGTGATGCCGGCGATGATCAGCGTGTTGGCGAACCACGTCGCGTACGGCACCTGCGGGTCGGTGAGGATGCGCACGTAGCTGTCGAGCCCGATCTCCGAGAACAGCGCATTCGAACCGGTCAGCGTGCCCTGCGGGTTCAGCGACGCCGAGAACACGAACAGCAGTGGCAGCAGCGCGAACGCCGTGATGATGACGCCCACCACATGGCGCCACCCGGTCGCCAGGAACCACCGGTCGAAGCGGAAGGGACGTCGCCGCGGAATGCCCGCGGTGTCGCGCGGACCTCCGCCGGAGGCATCCGACCCGCCCGTCGAAGCCGCCTCACCGGGTCGCTGCGTGGTCATCGCCCGCGTCGTCATGCCAGACTGCCCACTCATCAGTTCAGCTCCTCGAGTGCCTTGGTGCGTCGGAACGCGATGATCGAGATCACCGCGACCACGATGAAGATGAGGATCGAGTACGCGCTCGCCAATCCGTAGTCGCGCATCTGCCCGGTGAACGCCACCTTGTAGACCATCGTGATGAGGATGTCGGTGAACCCGACCGGGATCGGCGCCCCGGTGTCGCGCGGCCCGCCGTTGGTGAGCATGTAGATGATGTTGAAGTTGTTGAAGTTGAACGCGAACGACGCGATCAAGAGCGGCGCGACGGTCACCAGCAGCAACGGCAGCTTGATCAGCCGGAAGATGCCCCACGGTCTCGCGCCGTCGACGGTCGCCGCCTCGACGATCTCGTCGGGTATCGACTGCAGCGCGCCCGTGCAGACCAGGAACATGTACGGGAACCCGAGCCACAGGTTCACCAGCAGCACGCTGACCTTCGCCATGACCGGGTCGGTGAGCCAGGGCACGGATGCCCCGCCGAGCAGCACCTGGTTGATGAAGCCGAAGCTCTCGTTCATCATGCCCGCCCAGACGAGTGCCGACAGGAACGAGGGCACGGCGTACGGGAGGATCAGCACCGTGCGGTAGAGCTTCCGCCCCCGCATCCGCATGTCATTGAAGACGATCGCGAGGAAGAGCCCCAGGAAGAAGGTGGATGCCACCGAGATGAGCGCGAACGCGAAGGTCCACGTCGTGACATACGCCAGCGGGCCCGACAGGCGCGTGTCGGTCAGCGCCTTCAGGTAGTTGTCGAAGCCGACCGTGATCTGCCAGCCGGGCAGCAGCTCCTCGCCCGCCTCGGAGGTGAACGCGCCGGTGCCGATGTCGGTGTAGACGACCCCGGTGTCGAGGTTCGTCATGGTGCCGGCGGCCTCGTCGTACTCGAGCGACGACGTGTACTGGTAGGCGCTGCGACCGTCGGGGGTGCGCAGGGCGCCCTCGTTCGGGTCGTCGGAGAACGGCACCGCGAGCTCGGTGATCTCGTCGGTACGCGACACGATCTCCTGGAAGGTCAGCGTCGTGTAGCCGTCGACGCCGACGGCGACGCCGCCCTCCATCTGGGCACCGGATGCCGGTTCGAGCGGCCGCTCCTCGCCGCCGATGAACACGCCGCCGTTCGGGCCGGTCACCACGAGCGACAGCTCGCCGAGCCGGTCGACGACCGCGACGGGGTAGGTGGGCGAGTCGGGCACGCGGTCGAGCGCGGCACTCATGAGCGCGCCGACGGCCTGCTCCTTGGAGCCGTTGTGGCCGGTGCCGTAGTTGGTGAAGCCGACGTAGCTCGTGTACGCCAGCACGAAGATCTGGAAGACGGCGAGGAAGATGACGCCGGGCGTCAGGTACTTCGCCGGAAGTCGCTTGCGAGAGAAGTAGACCCAGTTGACGAAGATCGCGACCGCGGCGACGATGCCGGCGATCAGCCACTCGGCGTTCACGACGAGGATGAACAGCGCGTACAGCGCGATCGCGTCGACGATGCCGAGCGCGAGGATCTTCACCAGCAGCACGCCGATGCCGCCGGATGCCTGGTCGGCGATGCCGGCCGCCTGTCGCTGCCGCTTCGTGGGCTTCTCGGGCGGCGTGCCCGACGCGCGTTCCGCGCGCTCGACGCCCTCGTCGGTCGTGGTGGTCATGGTGCCTGGTACTCCCCGGGTTCCGGTGCTTCGTCAGGTGCCGAAGGGGGGCGGATGCCTCGTGGCATCCGCCCCCTCATCAACGGGTGGGAACTAGCCGTCGATCGCCGACTGCACGTCCTCGGCGAGCTTGGTCCACGTCGCGGACGGGTCCTCGCCGTTGATGATGCTCGCCTCGGCGATGCCCCAGTACTGCCAGACCGAGCCCATGGCCGGGATGGCCGGCATCGGCACGGCGTCCTGGCCGACGGTCGCGAAGCCCTCGATGATCGCGTCGCTCGACGCGGACTCGGCGGCAGCGGTGAGCGCCGGGAGGATGTTGCCGGCCTCGAACAGCGCGAGCTGCACGTCCTCCGAGCCGAGGTAGTTCACGAGGAAGTCGGTCGCGGCGACCTTGTTCTCGCTCTCCGAGGAGAGGAAGAAGCCCTTGACGCCCGCGAACGGCTGGGCCGCGTCGGAGGTCGGGCTGGGGATCGGGTCGATCGCGACGTTCACGCCGGCGTCGATCGCGCTGCCGACGTTCCACGGGCCGGTCAGCCAGAAGGCGGCCGTGCCGTCGAGGAACGACTGCTTGGCGATATCGCCGTCGATGTCCGTGTTGAAGTTGCCGGTGCCGTTCTTGCCCTCGCTCGCGAGCCAGGCCGCGAACTCCTGGCCGCCCTCGTTGCCGAGCTGCAGGTCGTCGGCGTTGTAGCCGTTCTCGTCGCTGCCGAACACCGGGGCGCCGAACGCGGTCTGGAACGGGTAGAGGTGGTACGGGTTGCCCTCGGCACCCTGCTCCACGACGAACGGCTGGTCGAGGCCGGCCTCTTCACCTGCGGCGATCATCTCGTCGAAGCTGCCGACCGCCTCGGGGACGATGTCGGCGTTGCGCAGCACGGCGATGTTCTCGACCGCGTACGGGAGCATGTAGACGGTGCCGTCGTAGGTGGCGGCGTTGATGGCGACCGGGAGGTAGCCGTCGGCCGAGTCGCCCAGCTCGAGCGGAGCCACGACGCCGTTGGTCGAGAGCTCGCCCAGCCAGTCGTGCGCACCCATGGTGATGTCTGGGCCCTCGCCCGTCGGCACCTGCTGGATGAAGTCGTCCTTGATGGTGCTGTTGTCCTTGCCCACCAGCTCGACCGAGATTCCGGTCTCCTCGGTGTAGGCGTCCGCTGCACCCTGCAGGGCGTCGACTCGCTCGGAGTCGACCCAGACGGTGAGCGAACCGCCCTCGGCGGCAGCGCTCTCCTCGGTCTCGGTGTCGTTGCCGGCGCAGCCCGCCAGCACGAGCGTCGCGCCGATCGCGATCGCCCCACCGGCCAGGAGGCCCTTCTTGTTCACCTTCATCGGTGTCCCTTTCTCAAGGTGTCGTCTCGATCCGGCCTCTTCGCCTGGTGGTGACGGAACGCATTCCGTCCTGGTCGAGTCCCACCGCGCCGAAAGGCCGTTCTTCCGTTGGAAACACTCGCGTGATGCAAGCGCTTCCAGTTATACCCAGCACTTCCCGCCCCTGCAAATCCAGATCCCCGCTTCGATACGCGTTCGTTACCGAACCGGGGAGGGCCAGAGTTGCAAGCGCTTGCGTAGACATGGAAGTGCCGTACAGTGGGCGCCATGATCGTGCACACCGATGCCGCGCGCTCGTCGCGCACCGACCCCGAGGCATCCGACCAGACCCCCGAGTGGTGGCGCACCGCGGTGATCTACCAGATCTACCCGCGCTCGTTCGCCGATGCGGACGGCGACGGCGTCGGCGACCTCCGCGGCATCACCTCGCGCCTCGGCGCCCTCGCAGAGCTCGGCATCGACGCCATCTGGCTGTCCCCGTTCTTCACCTCACCGCAGAAGGATGCGGGCTACGACGTCGCCGACTACTGCGACGTCGACCCGATCTTCGGCACGCTCGCCGACTTCGACGCCATGCAGGCCGAGGCGCACCGACTGGGCATCCGGGTCATCGTCGACCTCGTGCCGAACCACTCCTCCGACCAGCACCGGTGGTTCCAGGCCGCGCTCGCCGCGCCGGCCGGCAGCCCGGAACGCGGCCGCTACATCTTCCGCGACGGCCGCGGGCCCGACGGCTCCGAGCCGCCGAACAACTGGCAGTCGGTCTTCGGCGGTCCGCAGTGGACCCGCGTCACCGAGCCCGACGGCACGCCCGGCCAGTGGTACCTGCACATCTTCGACTCGTCGCAGCCCGACTTCGACTGGACCCACGAGGAGGTGCGGGAGGAGTTCCGCCGCATCCTGCGGTTCTGGCTCGACCGCGGCGTCGACGGGTTCCGCGTCGATGTGGCGCACGGCCTCATCAAGGCCGACGGGCTCCCCGACTACACGCCGCCCGCCGAGGGCGGCAGCATGGGCGGCGGGGGCGCGGCGGCGGCGACCGCCGAGCCGGCGCACGACGATTCGGTCGCCGACCACCACGACCATGCCGGCGGCGCACCCTACTGGGGCCAGGACGGCGTGCACGAGATCTACCGCGACTGGCGCGAACTGCTCGACGAGTACCCCGGCGAGCGCATCCTCGCGGCCGAGGCCTGGGTCGACCCGCTCACGCGCATCGCCAAGTGGGTGCGCCCCGACGAGATGCACCAGGCGTTCAACTTCGCCTACCTCGAGGCAGCGTGGGACGCCGAGGAGCAGCGCACCGTGATCGATGCGTCGCTCGCCGCGTTCGGCGACGTCGGCGCGCCGAGTACCTGGGTGCTCTCGAACCACGACGTCGTGCGCCACGCCTCGCGGCACGCGCTCGGCGCCGACAGCCCGCAGGGCCACGGCATCGGACCCACGTCGCCGGGCCTCCCCGACCGCGAGGTCGGCCTGCGCCGCGCCCGCGCCGCGACCGCCGTCATGCTCGCACTGCCCGGCTCGGCCTACGTGTACCAGGGCGAGGAGCTCGGGCTGCCCGAGGTCATCCACCTGCCCGACGACTCCCGGCAGGACCCGACCTGGTTCCGCACCGAGGGCGAGCGCTACGGCCGCGACGGCTGCCGCGTGCCCATCCCGTGGGAGTCGAACGCTCCCTCGTACGGCTTCGGGCCGGCGGATGCCTCGTGGCTGCCGCAGCCCGACATGTGGGCCGACTACGCGCGCGACCAGCAGTCGGGCGACCCCCGGTCGACCCTCGAGCTGTACCGCTCGGCGCTCGCACTGCGCCGCTCGCACGGACTCGGCGCCGGCTCGGTCGAGTGGCTCACGGCATCGAAGGGTTCCGTGCTCGCGTTCCGCAACGGCGACGTCGCGGTGTTCGCGAACATCGGCGACGAGGCGGTGCAGATGCCCGCGGGCGAGGTGCTGCTCGCGTCGGGCCCCGTCGACGACGGCACGCTGCCCGGCGACACGACCGTGTGGGTGCGGGCCGAGTAGGAGGCATCCGCTTCACCTGATCGCGAACGCCCGGGGGCCTGATGGCTGTCGGGCGTTCTCGTGTCGCCGGGGGTGACGCCTGGGGGTGCCGGGGGTGGCGGGGGCCGGAGTGCTAGTCGGTGTTCTCGTAGAGCCAGGCCAGCGGGTCGACCCAGTAGCCCTCGACGCCGCCGATGCGGATCTCGAAGTGCAGGTGCGGACCGGTCGAGAGGCCCGTCGAGCCGACGTTGCCGACGATGTCGCCGACCTTCACGGTGTCGCCGACCCGGTAGCGCATCGAGTCGTACTGCATGTGCGCGTAGACGCTCGTGACGACCTGGCCGTCGATGACGTGGTCGATCATCATGACCACGCCGAGCGAGCCGCCGCCGTTCTGCGCGACGCTCACGGTGCCGTCGGCGATCGCCTGGATCTCGGCGCCGTAGCCCGGGTTGAAGTCGATGCCATGGTGGTTCGCGGTGCAGCCCGCGCACGAGCGCCAGCCGTAGTAGCTGCCGATGTGCACGCCCACCGGGAACGGCCACTGGATCGTGCCGTACGGGTTGTTCGTGAAGGTGTTGTCGACGCGGATGCCCGACGCGGCCGCGTACTCGGCGATCGTCGCGACCTGGTAGTTCTCGGTGTCGACCGTGAACTCGGTCGAGTCGCCGTCGCCGCCGTACGAGTGCATGACCTGCGGCTCGAGACCGGCCTCGTGCTGGATCGCGACCTGCGCCGCCGCGACCTCCTCGGCGCTGAGCAGCGAGTTCGCCGGCAGCGACGTGGCGACCGTGATCATCGCGACGAATCCCATCGCGACGACCGAGAAGCCCTTCGCGGCCGCGGCGCGGCGGCGTGCCGCCCGGCGCTGGTCACGGGTGGGCTTCTTCTTGGGGTGGGTGCCCGCGCTGCTGCGGGCGGGTGCGGCCGATCGCGAGGCGGTGGCCGCGCGTGCGGCGGAGCGGGTCGGCGCGTGCGTGCGGGGCGCCGTGGCCGGCTGGCCGGTCGTGGCGTCGCCGTCGTCGTCGAGCGACCAGGCGTTCGCGCCGCCGCCGACGAGCCCGAGGGCCGAGACGGATGCGGCGGAGCCGACGTGGCTCGCATCGGTGCTGCCGTGCTCGGCAGGGTCGTCGAACCCGAAGAGCGAGCCGGCGAGGTCGGCCGCCGGCTCCGGTACGGGTGCCGGCTCGGGGTCTCGCGCGACCTCGAGAACCGGGCTCGGTTCGGGCTCGGGCATCGGCTCCGGCTCGGCCTCGTGCACGGGCTCGAACACCGGCTCGGACTCAGATGCCGGCGCGGGCTGCGGGGCCTCCACGAGCTCGGCGTCGTCGCGCTCGCCCTCGTCGAACCCGAAGCCGAACAGGTCGGCGGCGAGGTCGTCGTCGGTTCCGCGGGTATCGGCACCGTAGACGTCGGGCGTCGGCACGGCGGCGTCGTGGTCGCGGTCGGCAGCGCGACGCCGCTCGGGAGTCGCGCGCTCGCGCGATCCGCCGAGCAAGCGGGAGAGGAAGCCGCCCCGACCTGCACCGCGGGTCTCGCGCGACTCGACCACCTCGGGTGCATCGAAGACGAGGTCTCCGAATGGCGATGCTCCGGCGTCCGCGAGCTCGGCCGGCTGCTCGTACTCGGTCGGCTCGTCCCAACCCGGCTGCATCTGCGCATGCGATTCGTCGTGGACGCGCGACGGCGGGAAGTCGGACAGCGCGAACTCGGGCGCTGCGGACTCGGGAACGGCGTGCTCCGAAGCGGGGGGCTCGGGAGCGCCGGGCTCCTGAACGATGCGCTCGGGAACCGAGAGCTGGAGTTCCGTGGGCTCCGGCTCCGCCGGCACCGCGGTCTCCGCGGCGCGACGCGCGCGGCGACTGGTCGGCCGCTCGTCGGCCACCGGCTCGGGCGTGTCCGCGGCGAACCAGGACGAGACATCCGGCTCGGACGCCTCCTGCGGCTGGAGCGTGGCCGCCTCGGGGGCGTCCAGGCTCCACGAAGCGGCTGCGGAGGTCTCGCTGTCGGCCGCGGGCAGGCGCGCGTCGCGACGACGGCGCAGCGGCTGATCGGCGGGCGCGGGAGTCGGAGTGACCTCGGCCTCGTACCGCGGTGCTTCGGGCGCGGGCGCCGGCTCAGGGGGCATCCGCTCGGCCTGCGGCTCGGGCTGCCACGGCTGGCGCTCGGCTTGCGGCTCGGGCTGCCACGCCGGCGCACTCTCCACCGGATCGACGTCGCCGCCGAGGCTCCAGCCCTGACCCGTGGAACGGATCTCGGGCGCACCCGAGTTGGCGCCCGAGCGCGACGGATCGAGCAGCGGCGTGCCGAACCCGTACGCGGCCGCCTCGGCCGCCTCCTGCTCACGGCGCTGCTGTTCGCGGAGTTCCCGTCGCGTGAGCGGTCGCTCGCGCCGCGCGGGGGTGGTGCCGGTCTCAGAACCGTCCGGCACGAGGGGGAACTCGGGCACGTGAGCCTTTCGGCGTCGGGTCAGGTCAGTGTCCGTGAGGACGATGGGGAGGTGCTCATTCTGGCCTGCGCCAAAATAACGGGTTGGTAAAGGGTAACCGGAATCGGTCGCGGTTTCCATGCGTGTGGACCGATTTCGTCCCCCTTAATGCGGACAGGCTCCGGAATCCTCCGAAACGGGTCCGCCGGGGCCTGCCGCAGCGTCGGTCACGCCTCCCAGAACTCCGCGATCGTGCGCTCCAGGTCGTCGAAGAGCGACGGCGGCGCCGCGATCAGCATGTCCGCTCCGGCCGGCGCTCCGCCGAGCCCGCCGACGCGCGCCCCGGCCTCGGCGGCCACGAGCGCGCCCGCAGCGTGGTCCCACGGGTTCAGCCCGGTCTCGTAGAACGCGTCGAGCCGCCCCTGGCCGACGGCCGACAGGTCGAGCGCCGCCGACCCGATGCGCCGCACGTCGCGCACGCGCGGCAGCACCTCGGCCACGAGCCGGCCCTGCCGCTCCTTGCGCTCGCGCAGGTACCCGAACCCGGTCGCGACGAGCGCTCGGTCGAGCTCGACGCCGTCGTTCACGTGCAGCGGACGGTCGCCCATCCACGCGCCCTCCCCCGCCGCGGCCGTGTACAGCTCGCCCGCCGCGGGGTTGATCACGGCACCCGCGAGCAGCGTCCAACTCGCCGGATCGACACCGCCCTCGACGACCGCGATGCTCACCGACCACGCCGGGATGTCGTAGAGGAAGTTGACGGTGCCGTCGATCGGGTCGACCACCCAGGTGAGCCCCGAGCTGCCGGCATCCGCATCGCCCTCCTCGCCGAAGAACCCGTCATCGGGCCGGTAGTCGGCGAGCGCGCTGCGGATGAACGTCTCGGTGTCGCGGTCGACCTGCGTGACGATGTCGATCGGCGAGGACTTGGTCTCGGCGACGCTCACGCCGTGGCTGCGCCGGTCGGCGGCGAAGGCACCGGCACGCTGCGCCACGGTCGCCGCGATCTCGAGCAGTTCCATGTGGGAGGGCATGCTGCCACGCTAGCCGCCGAAGGTGGCCGACGCGTGTCGTGAGACGACGAACCCCGCCGAGACGACGAACCGCTCCGCGACGCTGGTCGGGAGGGGTTCCGTGCTGGTGAGAGCGGATTTCCGCGTGGTGGCGAGTGAGGGATTCGAACCCCCGAAGGCTGAGCCGTCTGATTTACAGTCAGATCCCTTTGGCCGCTAGGGTAACTCGCCAATGCGCCCAGCCTCACAACAGCGCGACCGGGGCCACACAAGCATACTCGGCGTGCTGCCCAGCGTGAAATCGAGGGCGCCGAGCGGATGCGACTGAGCAGATGCCTCTGAGTGGACACTACTGAGCGGATGCCTCAGCGCCGACGCCGCCCCGCTGCATCCGTGTCGCTCAGGCGTTCCACTGCGTCGGCCGACCGCGCAGGCCCGACCGCGCGATGACGCGCTGGATCGTGAGGCCGCGCTCGTCGGGGTCGCCCACGAACGGGATCTTCCGCAGCCCCTGGTCCTGCGCCGCCGACTCGAAGATGAAGTGGCCGTAGCCGAACATGCGACCGATGAGCGGCTTGTGCACCGAGATGTCGAGGATTCGCTGGATCGGCATGGTCGCGATGTTGCGCGTGAAGATGCCGTGCACGCGGAACACCCGCATGTTGGTGATGACGAACCGGTCCATGTGCACGCCGGCCGCGCGCCAGATGCCGTGGATCAGCAGGCCCGCGCTCAGCAGCGAGATCACCCAGTCGAGCGGCTGCGGCGTCCAGATCAGCAGGAACAGCACGAGCAGCGAGCCGAGCACCTCGAGCGCCGGACCGAGGTACGCCACCCAGTGCTTGCGCACCTCGTCGATGACGATCTCGCCCTCGTCCGCGATGAGGTGGCGGTCGACCTTCGGGTCGAGCTCGAACGGCTCCATGTCTACGTCCGCCCGGAACTCAGGAGACCAGCGACGTGAAGAAGGTCCCCACCGACGCGATCGCGCCCCAGACGGCGTCGAACGCGCCCTGCACCGCCGCGGCGGCATCCTCCGGCCTGCTCACCATGTAGAACAGGGCGAAGACCACCACCGCAGTGATGAGAATGCGCTTGACCCACTTCACACGTTGTCCCTTCGAATGCGGCGGTGGGCCCAGCCGCCCCCGGTGGGCAGGCCCCGACTGCGTACTGTCTACCTCACCGGTTCCCCGTTCGCCAACGCGCCGCGCCCTCCGCGGTCGAATTGCCGGGGTCGATAGGATGCCCCTGGCGCAGCGTGCCCGGTCGGTGACCCGCAGCTGCGCCGCATCCGTCACCGCCAGGAGGGGCACATGGCCGGCATCGAGGAGGTCGCGAAGCTCGCGGGCGTCTCCACGGCGACCGTGTCGCGCGCCCTCAGCGGTCGGGGGCCGGTATCGGATGCCACGAAGCAGCGCGTCGTCGCAGCCGCCGCCGAGCTCGGCTACGTCGTCTCGTCGAACGCGTCGAGCCTGGCATCGGGCCGCATGCGCAACATCGGCGTCGTCATCCCGTTCCTCAACCGGTGGTTCTTCTCGTCGGTGCTCGAGGGCGCGCAGCACGCGCTGCTCCGCAACGGCTACGACCTGACGCTCTACAACCTCTCGGGCGAGGGGGCGGAGCGGACCAGCGTGTTCGAGCACTTCCTGCTGCGGCAGCGGGTCGACGCGGTCATCGCCGTCTCGCTCGAGCTGACCGAGGCGGAGGTCGCCCGGCTGCACGCGATGGACAAGCCGCTGGTCGGCGTCGGTGGTCCGATCCCCGGCGTGCGCACCCTCACGATCGACGACGTCGCGATCTCCCGTCTCGCGACCGAGCACCTGCTCGCGCTCGGCCACACGCGCATCGCGCACATCGGCGGCACCCACGAGTTCGACCTCGACTTCCACCTGCCGACGAACCGGCGCCTCGGCTACGAGGCCGCGCTCGTCGACGCGGGCTACGCGGTCGACCCGTCGCTGTTCGCCCCCGCCGACTTCAGCATCCAGGGCGGCTACCACGCGGCGAAGCAGCTGCTCGGGGTGCCGCGCGACCGTCCGACCGCGATCTTCGCCGCGTCGGACGAGATGGCGATGGGATCGATCCTCGCCGCGCGCGACCTCGGCCTGAGCGTTCCGGGCGACGTGTCGATCGCAGGCATCGACGACCACGACCTGTCCGAGTTCTTCGGGCTCACGACCGTCGCCCAGTTCCCGCGCCGGCAGGGCGAGCGCGCGGTCGACATCCTGCTCGAGCAGCTGCAGCCGACGGATGCCCCGCCGGAGCGCGCCGACACCCGCCTGCCCTACGAGCTCATCGTGCGCTCGAGCACGGCACGCCCGAGCGCCTGAGCGCAGGCCCGGTGCCGGTCAGGCGGCGGGGAACCGGAAGCGCGCGAGGCCGCCCTGGATCGCGACGGCCGCAGCGCCCCGGGCCCAGGAGTCGAAGCCCGCGCCGTCGACGTGCACGACGACCGGGGCCGCCTCGGGGTCGCGGTCCGCAGTGAGCACCGCGGTGGCCGCCTCGCCGGCCACGTCCCACAGACGCACGCCCTCCCCCGAGAGCACGATCGCGTCGACCATGGTGAGGTTCGCGATGAGGCCCATCATGCGGCCGAGCGCCCGCCCGGCGGCATCCGTCACCGCCCGTGCCGACGGCTGGCCCGACGCGGCGAGCGCGAGCACCTCGTCGTAGTCGACCTCCCGGCCGAGCGCGATGCCGACCTGGGCGCGGATGCTCGGGATCGACAGCATCGCGGTCGAGCATCCCGGATGCCCGTCCATGCAGCGCGGGCCGCTGGGGTCGAGCGGCAGGTGGCCGCCGAGGCCGAGGCCCGTGTCGGGCGTGGTGACGACGCGGTCGTGCATGACCAGGCCGTAGCCGACGCCGGCCCCGACCGTGACCACGGCGAACGACTCCTCGGCGCGGGCGGGGCCGAACCACTGCTCGGCCGTGGTGAGCGCGGTCACGTCGTTCTCGACGTCGACGGGCACGCCGAGTCGCTCCTCGAGCAGGTCGGCGAGCGGCACGTCGCGCCACTCCAGGAACGGCGCGCGCGTGACGGTGCGCTGGTCGGCGACGTTGCCGCCGATGCTGACGCCCACGCCGGCGAGTTCGCCGCCCGCCGGGCGGAGTTCGTCGACGAGCCGCGCGACGGCGTCGACGACCGAGGCGACGTCGTGGTCGCCCAGCGACTGCACGCCCTGGGCGAGGGCACCCGCCCGGAGGTCGGTCAGCACGCCGAACGCCGCGTCGCCGCTCAACTTGACGCCGATGACGCGTGCCGCGTCGACGTGCACGTCGAGGGGCTTCGCGGGCCGACCGGTCGCGCCCTGCACGACGTCGGACGCCTCCACGAACAGGCCTCGGTCGAGGAACGGCTTCGAGAGGCGCGTGAGGCTCGCGGGCGACAGCCCGAGCCGGCGACCGAGTTCCCCCCGGGAGATGGGCCCGTGGATGAGCACCTGACGCGCGAGATCGTGCGCGGTCTCGCTGAGTTCCGGCTGCGTCATCGTCGGCTGCACCTCCCGTTGATTCCATCATGACATGAACACACCGCCCGCGTCGCGGACTTCGCCACATCCGGCGCACTCTTGACACCCTGTTATTTCTGTCGTAGAAATAAGTCATGCAGCGATCAACGCCGATCCACCTTCGCAACGGCGGCACCAGCGTCGTGCTCGACGTCGTTCGGGCCCCGCTGCCCGTGATCGTGCACTGGGGCGCCGACCTCGGCGACGCGAGCGACGCGGAGCTCGCCGCCCTGGCGACCGCCGCGGTCCCGCAGCGGGTGTCGGGCGGCCTCGACCACCCTGCGCCCCTCAGCCTCCTGCCGCAGGAATCGTCGGGCTGGCTCGGCACCCCCGGGCTCGCCGGCCACCGCGCCGGCCGGTTCGTCTCGACCAAGCTCGTCGCCCACTCGGTCGACGTCGACGAGGCCTCGGCCACCGTCAACGCCGTCGACGACGAGGCGGGCCTCGCCGCGACCCTCGAACTGCAGGTCACCGACGCCGGGCTGCTCCGCCAGCGCATCACACTCGAGAACCGCGCCGACGAGCCGTACTCGGTGCACGCGCTCGGCACGACCTTCCCGCTCCCCCTCGAGGCCGACGAACTGCTCGACACGACGGGCCGGCACCTCCGCGAACGCTCGCCGCAGCGGCACGCGTTCAGCATCGGCACGCACCTGCGCGAGAGCCGCCGCGGGCGGCCCGGCGCCGACGCGAGCCTGCTGCTCGCCGCCGGCCGCACCGGGTTCGGCTTCGAACGCGGCCGGGTGCACGCCGTGCACGTCGCGTGGAGCGGCAACCACCGCCTCCTCGCCGAGCGCAGCCCGGGCGCCGACGCGTTCCTCGGCGCCGCCGAGCTGCTGGCGCCCGGCGAGATCGAGCTGGCCTCCGGCGAGACGTACACGACACCGTGGGCGATCGGCTCGTGGGGCGATGGCTTGAACGAGCTCTCGCAGCGCTTCCACGACGAGCTGCGCGCCCGCCCACAGCATCCTCAGCGCCCCCGCCCCGTCACCCTCAACACGTGGGAGGCCGTCTACTTCGACCACGATCTCGATACCATCACGGCTCTCGCCGAACGGGCCGCTCGGGTCGGGGTGGAGCGGTTCGTGCTCGACGACGGCTGGTTCCGCGGGCGGCGCGACGACACCGCCGGCCTCGGCGACTGGTTCGTCGACGCGGACGTCTGGCCCGATGGACTCCAGCCGCTCATCGATCGCATCCACGACCTGGGCATGGAGTTCGGCCTCTGGGTCGAGCCCGAGATGGTGAACCTCGACAGCGACCTCGCCTGGGCGCACCCGGAGTGGATCCTCCGCGCGCGCGGCGAGTACCCCGTGCCGTCACGGCAGCAGCACGTGCTCGACCTCGCGCACCCCGACGCGTGGCAGTACCTGCTCGACCGGCTCGACGCCCTGCTCGCCGAGTACGACATCGCCTACCTGAAGTGGGACCACAACCGCGACCTGCTCGAGGCGGCGGCCGCCGACACCGGTCGCGCCCGCGTGCACGAGCAGGTGCTCGCACTCTACCGCCTGCTCGCCGCGCTGAAGCGCCGGCACCCGGGCCTCGAGATCGAGTCGTGCGCCTCGGGCGGAGCACGGGTCGACCTCGGCATCCTCGAGCACACCGACCGCATCTGGACCTCGGACACGCTCGACCCGATCGAGCGCCTGCAGATCCAGAAGTACACCGGACTGCTCGTGCCGCCGGAGCTCATGGGGGCGCACCTCACGAGCCCGCACGTGCACTCCACCGGCCGACACGTGTCGCTCGACCTGAGCGCGGGCGTGGCCATGTTCGGCCACCTCGGCATCGAGTGGAACCTGACCGACCTCGACGACGACGGCCTCGACGCAGTCGCCGCCTGGGTCGCGCTGCACCGGCGCCACCGCGACCTCATCCACACGGGCCGACTCGTGCACGGCGACGTCGTCGACACGTCGACCGACATCCGCGGGGTCGTGGCGCGCGACGGGGCATCCGCCCTCTTCACCTTCACGCAGGCCACCACCAGCGTGACCCTGCCGACCGGGCGCTTCACGCTGCCCGGCCTCGACCCCGCCCGACGCTACGCCGTGCGCATCGCCGCCGGCAGCGTCGCCGACGGTCCCGGCCAGTCACCACTGGCCTGGGCCGAGCACCCGCTCGTGCTGAGCGGGCGCGCCCTCGCAACCGTGGGCCTGCAGGCCCCGGTGCTCCACCCCGAGCATCTCGTGCTGCTCGAACTCACCCCCGCCTGACGACACCACATCACCAGACCCACACGCGCAAGGAGGCGCACGATGACCGACCAGACCACCAGGACGCGATCGCCGCGGAGGAGGCGCACCCGTCGCAGGGGCGCGCTCGCGGCCGCATCCGTCGCCACCATCGCGGGCCTGCTGCTCGCCGGCTGCTCGGCCGCCGGCGACGGCGACCGCGTGCAACTCGACTTCTTCCAGTTCAAGGGCGAGGCGCTCGGCGACTTCGAGCAGATCATCGCCGACTTCGAGGCCGAGAACCCCGACATCGACGTCATCCAGAACCAGGTGGCCGACGCCGACACCCTGATCCGCACGCTGCTCGTGAAGGACCGCACGCCCGACGTGATCACCCTGAACGCGAACGGCAACTTCGGCCGCCTCGCCCAGGCCGGCGTCTTCCACGACTTCACCGGCGACCCGGTGCTCGAGACCATCAACCCGGCCGTGCAGCAGATCCTCGCCGACCTCGGCACCTTCGGCGACGAGGTCAACGGGCTCGGCTACGTCAACAACGCCAACGGCATCATCTACAACCGCGACATCTTTGACGAGCAGGGCCTCGAGGTGCCCGAGACGTTCGACGAGCTCATCGCAGTGTGCGAGCAGCTGCAGGATGCCGGGATCACCCCGTTCTACGGCACGCTGGCCGACTCGTGGACGGTGCTGCCCTCGTGGAACGCCCTCGGCGCCTACCCGGCGCAGGACGACTTCTTCCCGCAGATGCGCGAGGAGGGCGCCGACGTCGGCCCCGACTCCCCCGTGTCGTTCGAGCAGGACTTCCCGGACGCGATGGCGCAGCAGGCCGAGCTGTACTCGTACGCGCAGGAGGGCTATCGCGGCCGCACCTACGACGACGGCAACGCGGCGTTCGCGAACGGCGAAGCGGCGATGCTCATGCAGGGCATCTGGGCGGTCAACCCCATCCTGGGCGTGAATCCCGACGTGAACCTCGGCATTTTCCCCTACCCGGGCACCGACGACCCCGACGACCGCCTGCTCGTCTCCGGCGTGGACGTCGTCGTCACCATGGGCACGGACGGTCCGCACCAGGCGGAGGCCCAACGCTTCATCGACTACCTCTTCCAGCCCGAGGTGATCGAGGCGTTCGCCGCGTCGCAGAACATGGTGCCCTCGGTCGAGGGCGCCGAGCTGAGCGATTCGGCCGCGATCCAGTCGGTCGCGCCGTGGTTCGAGGAGGGCCGCATCACCGGCTTCATCGACCACCAGGTCCCGCCCGGCATCCCGCTCGATGCCACCGTGCAGGAGGCCCTCTTCACCGGTGACGCCCAGTCCGCGCTCGCCACCCTCGACCGCGAGTGGGCGAAGGTCGCCGCTCGCACGATCCCCGTGACGGGAGAGTGACCATGTCCACGCTGACCCAGGCCGTGCGCACGTCGACCACCGGCGAGCGCCGGAGCCGCGCCCCGCGCACCCGCAGCGAGCACCGCCGCGCGATGCCCGCCTACTACTGGATGGTCTGGCCCGCGGTCATCGCGTTCGCCGCCTTCCACACCCTGCCCGTGCTCGTCGGCATCTTCTTCAGCTTCACGAACTACGCCGGGTACGGCGCGTGGAACTTCGTCGGGGTGTCGAACTACCTCAACCTGTTCCGCGACGACCGGGTGCTGCAGGCGTACGGGTTCTCGTTCCTGTTCGCGATCGTCGCGACGCTGCTGACGAACCTGATCTCCCTGGCCATCGCCATGGGGCTCAACGCGAAGATCGTCGGGCGGAACCTCTTCCGCGGCGTCTTCTTCGTCCCCTACGTGCTGGCGATCCTGGTGATCGGCTACGTGTTCCAGTTCTTCTTCTCGAACTCGCTGCCGAAGATCCTCTCGGGCATCCCGCTGTTCCGCGACAACATCCTCACCAATCCCGACTGGGCGTGGACGACGATCGTCGTGCTGGCGGTGTGGCAGTCGTGCGCGTTCGCGATCATCATCTACCTGTCGGGCCTGCAGACCATCCCGAGCGAGCTCTATGAGGCCGCTTCGCTCGACGGTGCGGGCGCCTGGCGGCAGTTCCGGTCGATCACGTTCCCGCTGATCGGCGCGTTCTTCACGATCAACGTCGTTCTGAGCCTGAAGAACTTCCTGCAGGTGTTCGACCCCATCGTCGCGCTCACCAACGGCGGGCCCGGCACGTCCACCGAGTCGGTGACGCTGCTCATCTTCCGGGGCGGCTTCTCCGGCGGGGAGTTCGCCTACCAGACGGCCAACGCGGTGATCTTCTTCATCGTGATCACGATCGTCTCCCTCTTCCAGTTCCGGGTCCTTCAGCGCAGAGAGGCCGATTTCTGATGACCACCGCATCCACCACCCTCGCCCAGGCCGACCAGGCCCTTCCGGTCGACGGCGGCACCCGCCGCCGCCCGCGTCGCGGACGCGAGTCCGACGACACCCGCCGCACCAACTGGTGGGCGACCGCCCTCATCGCGGTGTGCTCGCTCACCGTGCTCGTCCCGCTCTACCTCGCGGTCGTGGTCGCTCTGAAGACGCCCGACCAACTCGTCGCCGGCACCGGCTTCGAGTGGCCGAACCCGGTGCGCTGGGAGAACTTCGCCGAGGCGTGGGAGCGCACCAGCTTCCCGCAGGCGCTCATGAACACGGCGTTCATCACGGTCGGCTCGGTGGCCTTCACGCTGGTCACCAGCTCGATCGTGGCCTACGCGCTGGCGCGCAACATCCACCGCCCGTTCTTCAAGGGCGTGTTCTTCTACCTGCTGGCGGCGCTGTTCATCCCGTTCCCGATCATCATGCTGCCGCTGGTGAAGCAGACCGCGATCCTCGGGCTCGACAACCAGGTCGGCATGATCGTGCTGTACACGATCTACGGGCTCTCGCTGAACGTCTTCATCTACACGGCGTACATCCGGTCGATCCCGATCGAGCTGGAAGAGGCCGCTCGCGTCGATGGAGCCTCGACCTGGCGGGTGTTCTGGCAGGTCATCTTCCCGCTGCTCACCCCGATGAACGCAACCGTCGGCATCCTCACCTGCGTGTGGGCGTGGAACGACTTCATCATGCCGCTGGTCGTGCTGACCGACCCCGCCGCGCGTACGCTGCCGTTGGCGCAGTTCGTGTTCCAGGGTCAGTTCAACACCGACTACACGGTCGCGTTCGCGTCGTACCTGATGGCGATGGCGCCGCTGCTCATCGTCTACATCTTCAGCCAGCGCTGGGTGATCTCGGGCGTCACGCGAGGATCGATCAAGTGAGGGGAACCGACATGCCGGGAGCCGACCGCGACTGGTGGCGCCAGGCCGCCGTGTACCAGGTGTACCCGCGCAGCTTCGCCGATGCCAACGGCGACGGCATCGGCGACCTCCGCGGCATCACGTCGCGGGTGCCGTACCTCGTCGAGCTCGGCGTCGATGCCGTGTGGCTCTCGCCGTTCTACCCGTCCGCGCTCGCCGACGGCGGGTACGACGTCGACGACTACCGCGACGTGGACCCGCGACTCGGCACGCTCGACGACTTCGACGAGCTGGTGGCCGCGCTGCACGCTGCGGGTATCCGCATGATCGTCGACATCGTGCCGAACCACTCGTCCGACCGGCACGAGTGGTTCCGTGAGGCGCTCGCCTCGCCGCGCGGGTCGGCGGCGCGCGACCGCTACCTGTTCCGCGACGGCGAGGGGCCGGATGCCTCGGAGCCGCCGAGCGACTGGACGTCGATGTTCGGCGGGTCGGCGTGGGAGCCCGTCGGCGACGGGCAGTTCTACCTGCACCTGTTCGCCCGCGAGCAGCCCGACCTGAACTGGGGCAACCGGGAGGTGCGCGACGACTTCCTCACGACGCTGCGCTTCTGGTCGGACCGCGGCGTGGACGGGTTCCGGGTCGACGTGGCCCACGCGCTGGCGAAGGACCTCACGTATCCGCTGCGCTCGCACGCCGAGTTGGAGGCCGACAAGCTCGCCGGCGACGGCGCGCACCCGCTCTGGGACCGCGAGGAGCTCGACGAGATCTACGCGGAGTGGCGCGCGGTGTTCGACGAGTACGACCCGCCGCGCACCGCGGTCGCCGAGGCGTGGGTCGAGCCGCATCGGCGCGCGCGCTACGCGGCGCCCACGAGCCTCGGGCAGGCGTTCAACTTCGACCTGCTCCGGGCTGCGTTCGGTGCCGAGTCGTTCCGGGAGGTCGTGGCGCGCAACCTCGAGCTCACCCGGGGCACCGGTTCGTCGAACACGTGGGTGCTGTCGAACCACGACGTGGTGCGGCACGCGACGCGGTACGCGTTGCCCGACGACGCGTCGGACGACGGTGCGGTCGCGCGCGAGTGGCTGCTCGCGGGCGGCGACCCTGCCGCGCTCGACCCCGAGCGCGGGCTGCGGCGAGCGCGCGCTGCGTCGCTGTTCCTGCTCGCGCTGCCGGGCAGCGCCTACCTCTACCAGGGCGAGGAGCTCGGCCTGCCGGAGGTCGCGGAGATCCCCGACGCGGACCGACAGGACCCGACGTTCTTCCGCAACGCGGGCGTCGACGTCGGGCGAGACGGATGCCGCGTGCCGCTGCCGTGGACCGCATCGGGAGGCGCGTTCGGATTCGGCCCCGACGGGTCGACCGCGTCGCACCTGCCGCAGCCGGACTGGTTCGCGTCGTTCGCGGTCGGCGCGGAGTCGGACGACCCCGGCTCGACGCTGTCGATGTACCGCGCGGCGCTCGACCTGCGCCGCCGACTGCAGGGCGCCGAGGAGCTCGAGTGGGTCGACACCGGCTCGCCCGACGTGCTGGCGTTCCGCCGGCCCGGTGGATGGACGGTCGTGACGAACTTCGGGCCGTCGCCCGCGCCGCTGCCGGCGTGGGCCGTCGGGCGCGAGGTGCTGCTCGCGAGCGGCCCGTCTGTCTCGCTCGCCGAGGTGGCTGGCGAGACGACGGTCTGGCTGCGCTGAGCGCGCGCTGCGTGCGGGCCGGGAGCGGTTGCGGCGAGGCATCCGCTCGCCCGAGGCATCCGCACGCCCGCCCACCCCACGCTTGAGGGCCGTTTCTTCGACTGAGGGCTGAAGATTCGGCCCTCAGCCGAGATTCAGCCCTCGGGCGACGGCCCGGACTCGGCCGGCAAACCAGATCCAGCCCTCAGGCGAAGAATCGGCCTGCACGTGGCGCGATGGCGCTCAGCTGAGACGGATGAATCGCGTCGGGCGGGGCACGATCGGAAGCCCCGCCTCCTGGAGCTTCGCGCGGAGCGGGTCGCGCTTCCATGCATCCGCCCAGGTCCAACGTACGAAGGCGCGGACGCGCCGACGGATCGCGTCCTCCCGCGCCTTCTCGGCAAGCACCGTCTCGATCGTCGCGTCCACCCCGGGTTCGCGCTGGTACTTGCCGACGCCGTCCGCCTCACCGGCGACACCATGCGCGGGCCACCAGAAGTCGATGTCCGCATCCTGGCCGAGCTCCGGAAGCTCGATGTGGTGCTGCAACACGGGCTGCGGGAAGCCGAGTTCCTCGAAGTCGACCCTGCTCACGGTTTCGAGTGGAGACTCCGCCCGGTCGGTTGCACGGGCGAGTACGGCTTCGACCCGACGACTGCCCGGGTACGGCAGCATCGCCGTGTGGGTCTCGCGCAGGCGCTCCGTCGTCGTCTTCGGCTGCGCGCCACGTGCGCGCGGGCGCCACAGTGCGGCATCCGTGGCCGTGAGCGCGGTGATCAGGGGCGCACTGCGCGCCAGCCGCAGGAGCGCGTGCTCGATCGTCACCACCGTGATGCCGTCCACCGTCACCGTCGGCGGCTTCGTCGTCGCCGCGATGTAGCGGATGCCGGGGCGACGACTGCCCGTGGGCCGCGCGATGAGGACCTCGACCTCATCGGGCCACCTCCCCACGATCGGGAGCCCGTGCAGCGCGACCGCGGAGTACCCGGTGAAGACCGGGCGGCGCAGCTTCGTCGCTGCCGCCTGGACCAGGAACCGGTGGCGCCGCGCGTCGCGCTCCGTCGCGGACAGGCTCATGTCGCCGGGCGAGGGCGCCCGATACGCGCCGGGGCGGATTCGGACGAGATCGCCTCGCCGCACCGCGGCGTACAGCGCGGCCTCCTGCCCGACCTCGCGCATGCTGCGCGCGAGGACGATCCCCCGGTCGTCGGTTGGGAACCCGTGCTCGCCCGACGTGCCCGCATCTACCATGCTCCGACTCTCGCGGCCCGCGTCCGTGCGCGGCGCGGTGGCGGGCCGAGATGCCCACGATGCCGAGACCGCCCGCCTGTGCAGGAGCAGTCGCTCGCTGCCCGTGCCCGCCCTTGCGCTATTCACCACTCGTCTGGGCCAGCCGAACGTCGGCCTGAGGGCCAAATCTTCGTCTGAGGGCCGAAGATCCGGCCCTCAGACGAGACTTGGCCCTCAGACGGTTCTCGGCACGTGCCGAGCGCGGGCGTGTGACCGGGGGCGGGCGCTGGGCATGGGGCAGGACGCGGGGCAGGGTAGGGCGCGGGCACGGGTGGCCGACCGGGCGCGCTGGCTAGACTTGCGCGCATGGCAGATTCGACGTTCGACGTGGTCAGCAAGGTCGACAAGATGGAGGCCGACAACGCGGTCAACCAGGCTCGCAAGGAGATCGACCAGCGGTACGACTTCCGTGGCGTGGGGGCATCCGTCGAGTTCAGCGGCGAGAAGATCCTGCTGAAGGCGAACTCGGAGGAGCGCGTGAAGGCCGTGCTCGACGTGCTGCAGTCGAAGTTCGTCAAGCGCGGCATCTCGCTGAAGAGCCTCGACGCGGGCGAGCCGTACGCCTCGGGCAAGGAGTACCGCCTCGAGGTCGCGCTCAAGCAGGGCATCGACCAGGAGCACGCGAAGAAGATCGGCAAGCTCATTCGCGACGAGGCGCCGAAGTCGGTGAGGTCGCAGATCCAGGGCGACGAGCTGCGCGTCTCCTCGAAGAGCCGCGACGACCTGCAGGCCACCATCGCGCTGCTGAAGGGCGCCGACCTCGACGTCGACCTCCAGTTCGTGAACTTCCGGTAGGCGCGGGGCGGATCACGCGGGCGCGGTGCTGCTCGCGGCGCGTCGCCTCCGGGGCATCCGCCTCTTGAGCCTCGACCAGGCGATTTGCGTGCGCTCGACGAGCGGCCCGCCGCCGCGCACCCACTCGGCACCGGCGAGCAGGTACGCCGGGGCCATCAGCATCGCGAAGAGCACGAGCGGATACGGGTCGTTCAGGGTCGCGACGATGCCGACGTGCAGTCCGACGCCGGCGAGCAGCGCGAGCGGAAACAACGGTCGCACCCAGAGCGCGATGCCGACGAACAGTTCGGTGAGGATGCTCGCGACGGCGAGCGCCGGGAGCACCGGCTCGAGCAGCTGCATGAGCTCGTTGCCGAAGTGGGCGAAGACGTCGCCGGCGAGGTAGTCGGGGTTGACCTTGGCGATCGCGGTCCATAGGTAGACCGAGGAAAGCAGTGCGCGGATCAGGAACGCGGGCCAGTAGGGCACCCGCTCGGTGATCGGACGGCCGTCAGGAGGACCCGCATCCGCGTTGCGCATCGCGCGACGCGCAGCACGCCGCCGGAGCCACCCGAGGATCGAGAGGGCGCGGTGCGCCCCGCTCATCGCGATCAGCGTGGCGACGAGCACCAGCAGCAGCGCGTGGTTGCTGTAGACCTGCTGGTCGGCGAGCAGGGCGATGCCGGCGGATGCGGCGACCATGATCGCGGCAGCGCGCCCGAACACCCCGAGCACCATGCCCATGCCACCGACGAAGGTGACGAGGAACAGCAGGACGACGACAAAGGCAGTCGGCGGCGGCGTCCACGCGACCACGGGGACCCGGAGCACGTCACCGCCCGCGATCCGGATGAGCGGCACCGCCCACTCCAGGCTCATGCCGATCCCGACCAGCCCGACGAGGATGCGGCTCACGGCGAGCGGCCTTGCGTCGACCTCGCGCGTCAGAAGGCGCTGCACGAGAACTCCTCGTCCAACACCGGGTGGTCGCGGTGCACGCGCACCGTCGTGATGGTGGCGTCGCGGTCGCAGAGGAACTCAGCACCCCGCTCGGCGTAGTCGATCTCGACGCGCAGTCCGCCGGCGATCTCGCCCAGGTCGACCTTGTCGTGAGTCGCATCGTCGTGCTCGATCTCGAAGGTGAGCGTGGTCCGGTACCCGGAGTACATGTGCCAGCCCAGGAAGGTCGGGGTCGGCGACATGCTCGCGATGCCCGGCACGACCACCATCGCGGCGAGCGCGACGACCACGATCGCGAATGGGATGCGGGGCATGGCATGGAGCCTAATCGCGGCCGCCGCTCGGCTCACCGCCCAGTTCGTGGGGCAGGCGAGCGGATGCTACATCGGCGCGAACCCGCGCAACCAGCGAGTGACCCGGTCGTAGGCGTCGCGCCGCACCTCGGGGCGCGACAGGAAGACGTCGTGCAGGGCGCCCTCGATGCGCTCGACCGTGACCGAGGGGCCGAGTCGCAGCGCACGTTCGGCCATCTCGTCGACCACCAGCACGCTGTCGCTCGAGCGCATCTCCTCGCTCCAGCGGGCGAGGATCGTCGTGCGCTTGGACAACAGCGTGAGCACCGGCGCGCCCACGTCGATGCCCGCCGCGACGCGGGCGTGCGCGGCGAGCACTCCCGACAGCCAAGCAGCCGGCGCCGGGAACCCGCGGTTCGGTCGCCACGCGTGGTCGTACCGCCACTCGCCGCCCTCCTCCTCGGCGACGGCACGAGTGTAGAAGCCGAGGTCGACGTTCGGCAGGCCACCGCGCGGGTCGACGCGCGCCGAGAGGTCGATGAGCGGCGTGACCGCCTCACGGCCGATCCGGCTCGCCTGGAACTCGAGCCACGGGCTGTTCAAGATGAGGGCGGATGCCACGTCGGGATGCCGCGCTGCCCACAGCGCCAGCGTGAGGCCGCCCGTCGAGTGCCCGAGCAGGATGAGCGGGCGCGCCGACCTCGGCCCGTCGATCGGGCGACCCATCGCCGCGAGCGCCGCCTCGATGTCCTCGTCGTACGTGGCGAGCGAGGTGACGAACCCCGGGGTCTGCCCCTCGCGCAGGCTTCGCCCGTACTTGCGCAGGTCGAGGGCGTAGAACCGCGCACCGGCATCCGCCCAGAACTCGGCGAGCTCGGTCTGGAAGAAGTAGTCGCTCCACCCGTGTACGTAGAGCACGTCGCAGTCGGCGGCCGCACCCGGCGTGAGCCGGAACCGGAACTTCGGCCGGTATCGCACGAGCGTCGCGACGATGTCGCCCTCGTCGTCGGCCTCGAGCGGGAGCGTGACCTGCTCGTACCGGTCGCCGAGCAGGTCTGGTTGCCAATCGGGCTCACTCGCCTTGCTCACTGCCGGACCACCCCCGTTCGCCCCGCGTTCAGCCTACGGGGCGGGCGGTGTCGTGGCGGCTAGACGAGCACGATGGCGAGCACCGCCGCAGCCATGATCGACGGACCGAGCGGCACGGCGCCGGCGAGGGTGCGACTGTCGCCCCGGAGCACGGCGACGGATGCCGCGAGCAGGCCGATCACGATCATGCCGGCGAGTCCCACCGCCCACGCCTGCCACCCGAGCGCGCCCAGCATGAGGCCGGCGAGGATCGGCACGCCGAGGTCGCGCCAGGCAACGATGCGGGGCAGCCATCGGGCGCCCGCCGCGGCGATCGCGCCCATGCCGACCGCGCCGAGGCCGGCCCAGAGCAGCGACCACCACGTGCCGTCGATCGCGGCGGCGACGACGAGCATGCCGGCGATGAGGACGCCGGCGCTGAACACGGTGCCTGCTGGAACGCGTCGCTCGGCGGCATCCGTGGCTGCCAATGCCGTGCCCGTGATGAGGAAGACGAGTGCCGGCATGAGCACGGGCGAGAGTCCGATGCCCCAGCAGATGGCGAGTCCGCCGATGCCGGCGGCGATCGTGACGATGATGCGTGCGCGTCGAGTCCACATGCGAGTGCCGTGCGTCGCGGTGCGTGCGGAGCCGGCGATCGGCCACCACCCGGCGACCGCGCCGAAGACCGCGCCACCGCCCAGGAGTATCGCCGTCACGCGAGGAAGGGTAGCCGGGCCGGGCCGGGCGCTCCTCGGGCTCCGCAACAGGCCTGTGGATAACCGCGGACCGGACTCACTGCGCGCGCCACCGACGGTGGATGCGGCGCCGGGTCGGCACGGCGGCGGGGTCGATGCGCTGCACCAGTCTGCGCAACGCCTTGGCGGCGGCGTCGCGCACGTCGTGGTGGATCAGCGGCACGCCCTCGTTGCTCGCGAAGAGCACCGCGACCGACCGGGGCACCTCGACGTCGAACGCGGTGCCGACCACCTCCGCCGCCTTCGCCGGGGTGATGCCGGCCTTGCGGTCGGTGAAGTTCAGCACCATGTGCCGGTTCGGCGGCATGCCGTCGCTGCTGTCGAGGAGCTGGAGCTCCTTGCGCATCGCATTGAGGCTCGGCACGTTGATGTTCGCGATGAAGACGCCGTCGGTCGCGGCGGCGATGAGCGCGAGGCTGTGCTCGCCGACGCCGGGCGTGGTGTCGACGACCACGTAGCGGAACCTGCTGTTGAGGCGTTGGACGACCTTCACCAGATCAGCGGGCGTGACGTGCTCCGCGTCCTCGGGCGTGGGCGGGGCGGGCATCACGAAGAAGTCGTCCTCGTGTCGCACCAGCCCGTCGACGAGCTCGTCGTCGTCGCGCGTGTCGAGCGCGCCGACGATCGTGCGCGAATCGGGCAGGCTGAGCGCACTCGCGATATCGCCGAACTGCAGGTCGGCGTCGACGAGCACCACCTGTCCGGGCGCGACCTCGGCGAGGCCGACCGCGAGGTTGATCGCCGCGGTGGTCTTGCCCTGGCCGCCCTTCGGAGCCGCGACGACGATGATCTCGCTGAGAGTCGTGGGGACTTCCGGGTCGGCCGAACTCTCGGTTGCGACAGCGCTGATGGCGGGTGCTGCGACCGGTTGCCCTGCGGCCTGCTCCTTGGGCTCGGCTGCCCAACTGGCGGGAGGCGGGGGCGGCGGCGCGAGACGCGGCGGAGCATCGGGGTCGGCCGGCACGGGCTCGGGGCGCTCGGGTGCGAGTACCGCCGTGCGTGCTGCGGGCCGCTCCGGGGCAGCCGCTCCGTGGCTCTCCGACGAGCCCGCGCGCCCGGCGGTCTCCGCGACCCAGACGACCTCTTGGTCGCGATCGTCCTCGGTGACCCGTGGCGTCGCCGGTGTGGCACCGGTGGGCGGTGCGACGGCCGGCTCAGGGGCATCCGCGTCGTCTTCGATGCCGCCGAACTCGCTCGGATCCTGCTCGCCGCCGTAGAGGTTGAGCCAAGTCTGCAGGCGGGTGATGAGGTCGAGCTTTTCGGGGTCTGTGGCGGTGGCGGCGATGACCGCGTGGATGCCACGGCCGATCCAGGTCTCGGGATCGCCGGGTTCGGCCTCGACGACGATGAGGCCGATGCGCGGATGCCGCTCGACGAGCCCCGCCGCGAGCGTGACGATCTCGGATTGGCTCAGCTCGGGGCCGAGCAGCGCGATCTTCGGTGCATCCCCCACCCGATCGAGCACGAGTGACGTACCGATGCCGAGGAACTCGCCCGGAATGGAGCGGAGCTTCCCCTCGAGGAGCCGCCGCATCCGCAGGTCGTAGACGGTGTTGCGCGTGACGAGCACGATCGGCTTCATGCGCGCGCCCCGCCCTCGTGCTGCGTGCCGGCGGCACGCGCTGCCGTGTCATCGGCGGGCAAAGCGGCGTCGTCAGCACCGCCGGTTCGGATGCGCATGGGGGATGCTCGTCCTCGGCTCGGGGTCGATCGGGCCGCAGCGTCGCGAGGCCCTGCGCGCCCACGGGGGGACGGGCGCGAACGCGTCTCACGCTATCGCGTCTGGGGGCGCGGAAGAACTCGAGGATGCTTCGTCGGTGGAGACGCGGATTCCTAGCTGAACGCGTCGATGATTCCGACCACCGCGGGGAACAGCAGCACGATGAACAGCACGGGAAGGATCGCGAACACCAGCGGAAAGACGACCTTGATCGGAATCTTCATCGCGGACTCCTCGGCGCGCGCGCGACGCTTGACGCGCATCTCCTTCGCTTGGACGCGAAGGACATCGGCGACCGAGATGCCGTATCGGTCCGCCTGCTGGATCGCACGCACGAATCGTCGGAGGTCGCCGCTATTGGTACGGGCGAGTAGCGCGGTGTACGCGTCGGCGCGCGATCGCCCGATCGTCATATCCTGCAGAGCTCGGATGAGCTCGTCGTTGAGGGGACCGCGGCCGCCCTGAGCAGCTTTGGCCATCGCTGCCTCGAAGCCGAGGCCGGCCTCAACTGCGATCGTCATCTGATCGAGCGTGTCGGGTAGAGCCCGCTGGATCTCGGTCTGACGGTCGTCGGCCCGGCTGTTGAGCATGACCTCTGGGGCGACCAACAACAGCAGCATCAGCACCACGCCGACACCGATCATCAGCGGGCTCTGCGCCGTGAGGATCGCCCCGATACCGATCAGGACTCCGAGCACAGTCACGAACAACTTCAGCAGGACGAAGCCACCGACACTCCAGCTACCGGTTCGGCCGGCGTAGATGATCTGGCGCTGCACCCAGCCGGTGTAACCGCTCGGGAGGGTGTCAGCGAGTCGGTCGGAGAGCGAGCGAGTGTCCTCCGGCCGTCGCACCTGCACCTGGGTCGGCTCGAGCAGCTCGCGCACAGCCGCCTTCTGAGGCAGGGACGCGAAGACGAGGAAGATGAGGAGGCCGGCACCAATCGCGACGGCGCCGATGGCGAGGAGTGGAAGCAATTCGGCCATGGAGTCCTCCTCAGAACCGGACCCGGACGACGGCGAGCATCCAGACCACGCCGATGATCATCAAGACCACGGCGACGACGAGTGCGATCCACCCGAGCAACGTTTCGAAGAACGGGGCGAAGTACGCGGGCTGCAGGATGAGCACACCGAGAAACACTGCGACGGGCAGTAGCAGCAGGATGATCGCGGACAGACGGCCTTCTGCACTCAACGACTTCACCTTGAGCCGGATCTCGTTGCGCTCTCGGATCGTGGCTGCCACGCCGTAGAGCACCTCGGCAAGGTTGCCACCAGTGGATCGGTTGATCGCGATCGCTTGGGCCGCCCACTTGAAGTCGTCGGACTGCATTCGCTGCGCAGTGTCCTCGAGAGCCTCATTGAGGTCGCGACCGATGCGCGACTGGTTGACGATCCGCGCGAACTCCTCCGACGTCGGCGCGTCCCCGTCGCGGGCGACCGAATCGATCGCCTGCACCAACCCGTGACCGGCGCGGAGGTTACCGGCAAGCAACTGCATCGTGTCGTCGAGCTGTTCGGCGAACTTGGCGCGTCGCGACGAGACCCGAAGCGCCAGGTACAGACGGGCGAAGAGAGGGCCCAGCGCAGCGAACACGATCCCGAGGATCAGTGACCACCAGCTGCCGAAGCCGATGATGACGCCGACCACCGCCAGCACCGCGGAGACCGAGAACGTAATCAGCACGAACGCAGACGGCTGCATACGCACTCCGGCAAGCTCAAGCGACTCCTCGCCGAAGGCGCCGCCCTCCCGTCGCCGCATCGCACCTTCGATCGTCTTGACCGTGCGGTTCGTCGCCCTGGTCAGTCGCGACTCGTACTGCGTACCCGGGGCGAGGCGCCGTCCGATCGCTACTCGCGGCGCGGGCGGCGCAACTACGAAGACCACTACCGCAAGCAATGCGAACAGCGCCGCAAGCACTCCGAGCACGAAGATCGCGATCGACATCAGCGCCTCCCGTGGCCGGCCGGAGGCGTTGCACTCTGGAACAGCGCCGCCGGCACCTCGATCCCGAAGTCCGCCAGGTGGTCCACGAACCGCGGGCGGACGCCAGTGGGAATGGCGTGTCCGCGGAAGCGACCGTCCTCGTCGATGCCCGCGGCGTAGTCGAAGGCGAACGCGTCCTGCATGGTCACCACGTCGCTCTCCATGCCCTGCACCTCGGTCACGCTGACGACTCGACGCGTGCCATCTCGCATACGGGAGATCTGCACGATGATGTCGATCGCCGACGCGATCTGCTCGCGGATCGCACGAAGGGGCAGGTCCATACCCGCCATGAGCACCAACGTCTCGAGTCGTGCGATAGCGTCGCGAGGTGAGTTCGCGTGGATCGTCGAGATCGATCCTTCGTGGCCGGTATTCATCGCCTGCAGGAGGTCGAGCGCTTCGGCGCCACGGACCTCGCCGATGACGATACGGTCCGGCCTCATGCGCAACGAGTTCCGAACGAGGTCGCGAATGGTGATCTCGCCGCGACCCTCGATGTTCGCCGGTCGTGACTCGAGGCGCACGACGTGCTCTTGCTGCAACTGGAGCTCCACCGCGTCCTCGATGGTGATGATGCGCTCGTCGTTGGGGATGTTGGCCGAGAGCACGTTCAGCAGCGTGGTCTTTCCGGTGCCCGTACCTCCCGACACGAGAATGCTGAGCCGTCCACGTACCGCGGCGTCGAGAAGATCAGCCATCTCCCGAGTCATCGTGTCGTAGGAGATGAGGTTGTCGACGGTCAGCGGCGTTCGCGAGAACTTTCGGATGGTCAGTGATGAGCCGTCTACCGCGAGCGGCGGAATGATCGCGTTGACACGGGAGCCGTCCTCAAGGCGTGCATCCACGAGCGGGGACGACTCATCAATGCGGCGACCGACCCGTGACACGATGCGTTCGATCACACGACGCAGCTGCGGCTCGCCGGTGAACTTGAGGCGAGACTCGTAGAGGCGGCCCGCCCGCTCGATGTAGATCTGGTCGTACCGGTTGACCATGATCTCGGTGACAGCCTCGTCGTCGAGCATCGTCTCGAGTGGCCCGAAGCCCAGCACGTCGGCGCCGATCTCTGTGATCAGTCGGTTGCGTTCCACGGTGGACAGCGCCACCTGCTCAGCGGCAACGATGCGCGAGAGTTCCTCCCGAGCCATCTGATGTAGGCGTTCCTCGGTGAGGCTCGGGTCGTTCAGGCGAGTTCCGATGCGACGGAACAGCTCTTGGGCAGCGCGTTCCTTCAGTTCCTTGACCGCATCGCTGACCGGGGCCTGGCGGGTCTCGCCGTGCATCGCCTCCCACGTCGACGAGTGATGCTCTCCGTCTTGGTCAGTGGCAACCGGCGCTTCCGTCGACGTGTCCTGTGTGGGGTCGGCAGAAGTGGCCGGAACTGCCGTTGGGTTCTGTTGCTCGGGCAGCTCTCGCGTCGCGTCCTCGACGCTCGTCTCGGGAGCGAGCGGCTGCTCGACCACCTCGTCGCTCGCACGATGCGCGCCTCGCGCCTGATCGAGTCGGTCGCTGAGCCTCATGGCGTCCTCGCCTTCCGGTGGATGCGTCGCCGGCTGGGTGCGGCGGATGGATCGATTCGTTGGACGAGCTCTCGCAGCGCCTTCGCCGCAGGATCACGAACATCGTGGTGGATCACAGGAACGCCTTGGTTACTCGCGAACACAACTGCACCCGACCTCGGGACCAGCACGTCGACCCGAGCACCCATGATCTCCTCTGCGTCCTTCCGCAGCAGCCCACCCGACTTGTCCGCGAAGTTCATCACGACGTGGCGATTCGACGGGAGAATGTCGAGGTCGCGCAGCAGCTCGAACTCCTTCCGCAGGGCACGGAGGCTCGGGACGGTCATGTTCGTGACGAACACGCCATCTGTCGCGTTCTCGAGGGCTGCCAGCGCGTGCTCACCGAGACCAGGCGTCGTGTCCACGATGACGTAGCGGAACATGGTTGCGAGGTTCCGCAGGAGCGCACCCAGAGCGGCCGCGTCGACATCGTCGGCGAGTTCCGGAGACGGTGGTGCGGGAACGACGAAGAAGTCGTCCTCATGATGACTGAAGAGCGCCTTCAACGCCATCTCGTCGTCCCCGGCGGACGCGACGTCCGCGAGCGAGTAGTGGGGGTCGAGGTTCAAGGCATGTGCGATGTCGCCGAACTGCACATCTGCATCGACCAGTACGACGGAGTTCGGTGCGACTTCGGCTAGCCCTGTGGCTAGGTTGATCGCGGTCGTCGTCTTGCCCTGCCCACCCTTGGGCGCCACGACGGCAATGACTTCGGTGCGCACGTCCTCGTCGAGTGGTGCCGGGAGAATCCACGTGTCCGCAGGCCCTTCCTCGGGCGGGTCCTGGGATTCCTGCTCATCGTCATCGTCGACGAGGCCCTCTTGGTCGTCGAGACTGGCGAGCAGGAACTCGCCCACGCCTGCAGCTTCTGGACCGAGTTGGTCGGGCATTTCGGGATCTTCGGAGTCCTCAGGCTCCTCTCGGACGGGCAGGAGTTTCCCGTGCGCGACGAGCCACTCTTCGAGCCGGTTGATGAGATCGACGGTGGTCTGGTCAGTGGCCTCCGGGCTCAGGACTGCGTGGATCGCCATCCCATCAACCCAGTCCTCCAGGTCGGAACGCTGCTCGCGTACGACGATCAGGCCGATTCCGGGTACTCGCTCCTGCAGTGCGAGCGCGATCGCTTTCGACTCCTGAAAGTTTAGGAGTGGGCCGAGCAGGGCCACCCGTGGAGTTCCCTGCAGCTGTGCGAGCGTCTCCGCCGGACCGAACGCGAGGTACTCACCCGGGAGCGCCTCGAGTTTCGCGCGCAGCAGGCGGCGGAGACGGGTCTCGTACTCCGCGCTGCGACTGATCAGGAGATAGCGGCTCACTCGAAGATGTTGTCCCTCGTGACCTCGCGCGAGCCACTCTCGTCCGCGTCCTCGGGTTCGAGCGTCAGCCAGATACCTGTGCTGTTGCCACCTTCCTCGAGCTCTGCAGCCCATACGAGCTGCTCGATCTGCGGCGTGTTCGCAGCGAACGTGACCATCAGCACGTCGGACGTCGTAACTTCCTCCTCCGAGTTGGTCGTCACGACCGTGCCGGCCTGCACGCGGGTCACGAGCATCTTGTGGAAGGTGAACTTGGTCGTAGTGCCGCCAACGTCCTCGGACGGCGTCGCCCCGTCTGTCGCCCCGCCGTCACTGGCACTCGCCCTCACGTCCTTGTCGACCGTGATCACGACACCAACGGTCGATCCCGGGCGAACCGCGCCGCCGACCGCTCGCGCGACATCTACGGGAAGAGTGACCTCTTGGAATCCGTCTGGGATGGAAACATCCCCCTCAGCCGCAAGCTCAGCTGGCGTTGAGAATCGTGCCTCGATCAACTGCTCCCCAGGCACGAGTTCGGCGTTGGTGACAAGGCCGGCGAGATCATCGAGATTCGTGACGATCTCGGGCTGGATCGCGATCTGCGGGAGTTCATCGACTTCGATGAAGTCGCTGATCAGCTCGCCCGGCGTGCCTGACGGGACTTCCTCGGTCACGACAAAGACCTGACCGAACTCAGCACCGTCAGCTGCGCGCTGGTCGGCGCTCTGTACGTACATCCAGAGGAAGTACCCACCGATCGCCGCGAGCAGTACGGCGATCACTGCGCCGATGATCCTAATTCTCATGTCACACTTTCTGCCGACGTCGGGTCGTCGGCGGGTCTTTGTTCCTTGGCCTCTACTCGATCAGTCGAACGACCGTGAGTCCGGTGTTCACCCCGTCGCCGAGTTCGAACTCGTCGCCCACACTCACGTAGTTCATAAAGAACCCCTGGAGCCCGCGACAGTTTCCCCTGCATGCGGGTGCGAGAGGATCGGTGTACGTGTTCTGGCCGCTGAATTTGAAGCCGGTGAGCTTGAAGGCCGCGAAGGTAGAGATGTGGAACTGGCCGTTCTGCCCGGTGCCCTGAACCTCGTCGTAAATCGGGATGAGGATGGTCGTGCCGAGCAGCGGGACAATGTCGTCCTCGACATCGCAGCCGGAGCTCGCGAGGCTGTTGCCCGGGTCACTACCAACCCATGGATCGTTCACGTCGACGAGCGCCAGGCAGGGAGTTGCCGTATCGAGCCATCCGAACCCGCCCGAAAGAAGGATGTCTTCGCACTCCCTGCGGTCGACTGTGTCGTACTGCACGAGAATGCGAGCGGGATTCTCTACGCCCTCCTGTGGCGGGGAGAGAGCGAACTCGCACTGTCCGATAGCCAGAGGGATCACTGACCCCAGCACTGGCGTGCCCCACTCGGCGGTCGCATACGCGTGGAGCGTGCTTGACTGGATGCCGATCAGCTGGGCTAGCGGGTGACGCATCATCGCGCCGTCGTCGCTCAACGTCTCTGTCGTAACGGTCACCGTGTTGGCCGCAAGATTGAGCGCAGGAGCAAGCGAGGTCGCAAGTGAGTCCACTGCATTCGAAGTCGCGTAGTTCGACGCTGTGGCCTGTGCCGTACCGGAGCATGTCGACTCGTCGATCGCGCAGTTTGCGGCAACGCTCAGGGCAGCCGCATCGGCGCCATTCTGGAGCTGTGCCCGCTCGGCGTAGAGAGCACCGACATCGACGGCGATGGCTCCAGCTCCCACGAGCGGTACGAGCATCAATCCGACAAGGACCGCACTGGCGCCCCGATCACGGCGCTGAAGTGAACGTGCGACCGCCTTGCCCCGCCGAATCCTCACCCACCGCATCGCATCGCTCCTGTCGCAGAGATGGAGATCGGGTTGGGAAGCAGACCAGTCAGCAGCGTCGCTCCGTAGCTGATCGAGACCTGCACCTGAGCACCCGGATTGTCTTCACAGGAACTTGGTGTGATCGCGATCTGACCACTAGACAGCGCCGGGTTCAACGACGGCGCTGCGTTGATTCCTGCAGTTCGTGCGAGGTCAGGGTCATCCTCGATTGCCATCGTCCGCGCAGTTTCTCTCGCTGCGCCACTAAGGGATATCTGGACGTTGTACAGGTGCGAGAACTCGATAATCCCAAGTACCAAGATCATCAGCACCGGAAACACCAGCGCAAACTCGACCGCCCCGGCACCCCGTTCCCTGCGCACGGCCCACATGGCGCCTCCCAACGTCTCGACTGTGAAGCCTTCGGACAGTTCCTCGTGTTGCGACAAGGGAGTTGGAGACCTGCACGCTTGCAGGCCTCCAACTCCCAAGTGCCCGGCGCCTAGTTCGCGGGGCGGACGTCCAGCTCGGCGCCCACGTCCGTGAAGAGGCCGTTGAGAGCCACGGCGAGGATGCCGAGGCCCACGATGATGCCGAGCGCGACGATGGCGATGACGAGGCCGTACTCGGCCGCGTTGCCCTTCTCGTCCTCGCGGATCGAGTTGGCGATGGACTGGAGAGTGACGAAGAACTTCAGCATTTTGGGGTGCTTCCTATGAGTCGGTCAGTAGGGTCGCCGCCCGTCCCGCGAGCGACGAGAAGAACATTACGGGCGCATAGAGTCGGGCGACACACCCCACTAGGGGGGACAGGCCAATCATGGAATCCGGCCGGCCGCATCTTCGAAGAACGTGTTCAGCGCAATCGCGAGCACACCAAGGCCGACAATGATGCCGAGGGCGATTATGCCAAGCACGAGGGCGTACTCTGCTGCGTTTCCGCGCTCGCCCTGGCGAATGGAGTGCGCCAAGACCTGCAATGTCGCGACGAGTCTGAGCATGGGAACCTCACGGGTCGATCAGGACGGCCGGCGGCCGACAAGGGCTTCGACAAACCTACTGAGGGCGACCGGTGAGGTGCATACCCCATATCTGGGGTATCGCTATATCTGGGGTATCGCTCAGTTTTACACAGCTGAGGCAACTACGAAGCCGACGCCGCACAACGCCACGAGCGCCCCAACGACCATCGCCGGGCCGAACGGGATGTGGCCGCGGAGGGTGACGCGACGGGCCACCAGCGCACCGACGGCAGCGAGCCCGCCGACGAAGACGCCGAGGAACAGTCCAAGGAGCCAGATCGCCCAACCGAAGTAGCCCACCACCAGGCCGACGAGGAAGGCGAGCTTCACGTCGCCCATGCCCATGCCGCTCGGCGCGATCACGGCGATCAGCAGGTAGAACGCGAACATCGCGACGGCGCCGACGAGGGCCCAGAGTACGGACCACCAGGAGGCGGTGGCGACGCTGGCGACGAGCAGGAGCGCGCCCACCACGACGAGCGACGGGCCGAGCATGCGGTTGGGGAGGCGCTGCTCGGCGAGGTCGACGAGGGACATGGCGATGCCGGTCGCGGCGAACGCGAGGAGGGCCGGAAGAAGCCAGACGAGGCCGAGCGACCAGGTGAGTGCGGCGAAGGCCGCAGCGGTCGCGAGCGCGGCGACCGGGCGGAACCAGCGGGGTGCGGCCGGCGGCACCGGGTCGGGCGGTGACCCCGCCGAGCTGGTCGACATCGGCGCGGGCTCAGGTGCGACGGCAAGGTCGGCGTCGACGTCACGGACGGCGGAAGCATCGTCAGTCATCTCGGACGCGTCCGACTCAGCGACATCCGCTCCCCCGGTCAGGTTGCGGGCTGCCCAGGGGGCGAGCAGCCACCATCCGAGGGCGGCGCCGACGAGGGCGGCGAGCGCGATCAGGACGGCGGCGGGCATGAGGTGCAGCGTAGCGCGCGCGACGCCGAGCAGGGCGCGCCCGGCGCCGGTGAACGCACGAAGCTACTTCGCGAGCTCGCCCAGCGAGATGTCGACCATTTCGTCGCGCGGTACGACCTTGATGCGGGTGCGCCCCTCGGCCTCGCCGAGCGCGAGCTCGTGCTGGTCGAGGCGGTGCCAGCCGGCGAGATCGGTGTAGCGCACGCCGCGCTCGTCGAGCAGGTCGACGATCGACTGCTCGGAGGGCGAGGCGGGCGACCACCAGTTGCCCACGTCGTTGATGAGGTGGCGGATCGTCTCCATGGCATCCGACTTGGTGTGGCCGATGAGTCCGACCGGGCCGCGCTTGATCCAGCCCGTGGCGTAGACGCCGTACATGCGGCCCGACTCGCCCGTCTCGGGGTCGTGGCGCAGCACCTGGCCCTCGTGGTTCGGGATGACGCCGTAGTCGCGGTCGAACGGGATGCCCGGCAGCTCCGAACCGAAGTAGCCGATGGCCCGGTAGACGGCCTGCACCGGCACCTCGCGGATCTCGCCCGTGCCGACCACCCCGCCCTCGCCGTCGGAGCGGGTGCGCTCGTAGCGGAAGGCGCCCACGCGACCGGTGCCGTCGTCGACGACCTCGAGCGGCTTGGCGAAGAAGTGCAGGTGCAGCCGGCGCGACGCCCCGCCGGTCTCGCGCTGGCGCCACTGGTTCAGCACCTTGTCGATCACGAAGACCTGCTTGTTGCCGGCCACGGCGGCGCGCGCGGCGTCGTCGTAGTCGAAGTCCTCGTCGTAGACGATCATGTCGACGTCGTTCAGCTCGCCGAGCTCGCGCAGCTCGAGCGGCGTGAACTTCACCGACGTCGGGCCGCGACGGCCGAACACGTGCACGTCGGTCACCGGCGAGGCCTTCAGCCCCTCGTAGACGTTCGCGGGAATCTCGGTGGGCAGCAGGTCGTCGGCATGCTTCGCCAGGATGCGCGAGACGTCGAGCGCCACGTTGCCGTTGCCGATCACGGCGACGGACTGCGCCTCGAGCGGCCACTCCCGCGGGTAGTCGGGGTGCCCGTCGTACCAGCTCACGAAGTCGGCCGCGCCGTACGAGCCCTCGAGCTCGATGCCGGGGATGCGCAGCGAGGCATCCTGCACCGCCCCCGTCGCGAAGATCACGGCGTTGTAGTGCCGCTTCAGGTCTTCCAGCGTGATGTCGTCGCCGAAGCGCACGTTGCCGAAGATGCGGATGTCACCGCGGTCGAGCACATCCCGCAGCGCGGTGATGATGCCCTTGATGCGCGGGTGATCGGGGGCGACGCCGTAGCGCACGAGGCCGTACGGCGCGGGGAGGTGATCGAACAGGTCGATCGAGACGTCGAAGTTCCGCTCCGACTTGAGGAGGATGTCGGCGGCGTAGATGCCGGCGGGGCCTGCTCCGACGATGGCCAGGCGCAACTTGCTGCGAGTCAACTCGTTCTCTCCACGATGGTGTCGGCGAACTTGGTCAGCGCCTTCTTCACGCTGCCCGCGGGCAGCGGCTCGATCGCCTCGACGGCCCAGCGCGCCCAGCGCTGCGCCTCGTCGACGGTCTCCTGCGTGACGGGGTGTTCGCCCAGTTCGGCGATGGTCAGTTCGGCGCGGGCGACGACCGACTGGTCGGCACCCGGCGCGTCGGCCGACGCGGGCGCGCCGACCACGTCGAGCTCGATGCGCTCGAGCAGTGATGCGGCTTCGGCATCGGATGCCGCGAGGCGACGCAGCTTCAGCAGCGGCAGCGTCACGACGCCGGCGCGCAGGTCGGTGCCCGGCACCTTTCCCGTGTCGTCGCCCGACGGCGCGAGGTCGATGACGTCGTCGACGAGCTGGAAGGCGACGCCGATGCGCTCGCCGAAGTCGACGACGGCCTGTTCGAGCGACTGGTCGGCGCCCGAGAAGTTGATGCCCGCACGCGCGGCGGCAGCGATGAGCGCGCCGGTCTTGTCGGCGAGCACCTGGATGTAGTGCTCGATCTCGTCCTCGCCCTCGGCCGGGCCGACGGTCTCGTGCATCTGCCCGAGCACGAGCCGCTCGAACGTCGCCGCCTGCAGCTTCAGCGCGCGGTCGCCGAGCTGCGCCATGAGCTGGCTCGCGCGAGCGAACAGCAGGTCGCCGGTGAGGATCGCGATCGAGTTGCCCCACACGTTCTGCGCGGTCGGCACGCCGCGGCGCTTGTCGGCCTCGTCCATGACGTCGTCGTGGTAGAGCGAGGCGAGGTGGGTGAGCTCGATGGCCTGCGCGGCGGTGAGCACGTCGTCGGTCGTGCCGTCGCCGAGGCGCGCGATGAGCAGCGTCAGCAGTGGGCGCACGCGCTTGCCGCCCGCCTCGAGCAGGTACCGGCCAGAGACGTCGGCGATGGGGTCGGCGAAGCGCGCCTCCCGTTCGAGGCCGGCCTCGACCTGTTCCAGTCCCTCGTCGATCGCACGGGCCATCGCCCGGTCCTCGCTCGTGCTGAAGATCCGTTCGCTGATCCCGAGACTCGACGCCAGCTTCGAGCCGCGTCGCGGCACCTGCACGCTCGGATTCACCCCCTCAGCCTACCGATCACGTCGCACGCGAACCGCCACGCGGGCTGTGAGCGACGCTCACGGTCGGGTTGCGGATGCCGCGTCGCGGCCCCCTACGCCGCCGGCACCCAGCCCCGGTGCAGCGCCACCACGCCACCCGTGAGGTTGCGCCACTGCACGCGCGCGAACCCCGCCTCGCGCAGCCAGCCGGCCAGCACGCGCTGCGTCGGCCAGTTCGCGATGGACTCGTTCAGGTACTCGTAGGCGTCGTCGTTCGAGCTCGTGAGCCGCACCAGCGCGGGCATCACGGTGCGCTGGTAGATGCCGTAGGCGGTGCGCATGAGCTTCGCCGGCGGGTGCGAGAACTCGCACACCACGAGGCGCCCACCGGGGCGGGTCACGCGACGGAACTCGGCGAGCGCCGCCTTCGGGTCGACGATGTTGCGCAGCCCGAACGAGATGGTCACCGCGTCGAACTCCCCGTCGTGGAACGGCAGGTTCGTGGCATCCGCTTCGACGAAGGAGAGGTTCGGATGCCGCCACTGCCGGTGCATGCCGACGTCGATCATGCCCGGGGAGAAGTCGGCGGCGACGACGCTCGCGCCGGTGCGCGCGATGCTAGCGCTCGAGGTGCCCGTGCCGGCGGCGACGTCGAGCACCCGCTCGCCGGGCCGCGGATCGATCGCACGGGTCGTCGCGATGCGCCAGAGCGGCGCGTTGCCGAGCGACAGCAGGTCGTTCGTGAGGTCGTAGCGCTCGGCGACCTGGTCGAACATGGCCGACACCTGCTCGGGTCGCTTGGAGAGGTCTGCGCGCATCACCTCCCCAGCCTATTGCGGTTCGGATGCCTCGCAGCGGGCGTTCGGGCGAAACTCAGGGAGCGCCGGGCCCGGTCCGGAATGCCGGGGGCGACCGATGCGTTGGCATGGATCGAGGCCGCCGGCCTCGGGGCGCGCCACCACGGTGCCGCCCTTCCACGATCCCCCTGGTGGAAGGACCACTCATGAAGGCCATCTGGAACGGCGCCGTGCTCGCCGAGTCGGACGACACCGTCATCGTCGACGGCAACCACTACTTCCCGCGCGAGTCGATCAACGCGGAGTACTTCAGCGACAGCCGCAACCACACCGTGTGCCACTGGAAGGGCACGGCCGACTACTTCCACGTCGACGTCGACGGAGCGAAGAACCCCGACGCGGCATGGACCTACGCCCGCCCCCTGCCCGAGGCCGAGCACCTCGCCGACCACGTCGCGTTCTGGCGGGGCGTGCAGGTCGTCCCGAGCTGACGAATCCCTCGGGTGCGTGTGCGATGAGCGAGCGGATGCCTCCTGCGGCACGCACTCGGAGCACGCCCCCAGATCCGCGGCGTAGGCTGGTTCCGTGACGTTCACGGGCCCCATCGCGACGGCGGGTGCGGCGCACCCGACGGCACGCACGCGGCTCCACGTCGAGACACGGGGCGTCGTCGATCCGGGTGAGCTGCTCCCGCTCGCCGACGCGTCCGCGCCGCTCGCCTGGCTGCGCGAGGGCGAGGGCATCGTCGGCATCGGCGAGGCGCTGCGACTCGAGTTCGGCGGGGCATCCCGTTTCGCGGATGCCGCCGACGCGTGGCGTTCGATCGCGGACCTCGCGGAGGTCGCCGACGCCGTCGACGTGCCCGGTTCAGGGCTCGTCGCGTTCGCATCGTTCGCGTTCGCCGACGATTCGGCCTCGCCCAGCGCCCTCGTGGTGCCGGCCATCGTCGCCGGCCGACGCGGCGGTCGGGCGTGGATCACCCGCATCCGCCCGATCGACGGCGGCACGGGTTCGCTGCCGCCGCTCCCCCACCCCACCGCCTTCGGCGCACCCTGGCGCGTGAAGCTGCGCGACGGCGCGCTGCCGCCGGCCGAGTACGAGGCCGCCGTCGCCGACGCCGTGCGGCGCATCGAGGGCGGCGAGTTCGAGAAGGTCGTGCTCGCGCGCGAACTGCGGGGGCGGATGCCTCGGGGCGCCGACGTGCGCCGGCTCGTGTCGAAGCTGTCGACCGACTACCCCGACACCTGGACGTTCGCCGTCGACGGGCTCGTCGGCGCGAGCCCCGAGACGCTCGTGCGCGTCGACCGCGGCGGCGTGAGCGCACGCGTGCTCGCCGGCACCGCCTCACGCGGCGTCGGCGCCGACGGCGACCACGACGCAGAGCTGCGCCTCGCCACGTCGACCAAGGATCGCGACGAGCACGCGTTCGCCGTGCGCAGCGCGATCGAGACGCTGCGGCCGCACACGTCGCGGCTCGAGGCATCCGCCGAGCCCTTCACCGTGCGCCTGCCCAACCTGTGGCACCTCGCGACCGACCTCGACGGCACCCTCGGCGACGGGTCCACGTCGCTCGACCTCGTCGCGGCGATGCACCCGACCGCCGCGGTGGCCGGCTCGCCGACCGACGTCGCGACGGCCGCGATCGCCGACCTCGAGGGGTTCGACCGCGGGCGCTACGCCGGGCCCGTCGGGTGGATCGGCGCCGACGGCGACGGCGAGTGGGCCATCGCGCTGCGCTGCGCGCAGATCGGGGCCGACGGGTCGGTGCGCGCGCACGCGGGCGCCGGCATCGTGCGCGATTCGGAACCGGGCGAGGAGCTCGCCGAGTCGACCATCAAGTTCGCGGCGATCGTCGACGCGATCGGCTGACGCGCGCCTTCGCGAGGGTCGCGCCGGCCGCGCCGCGTCGTTCGGCACGTCCAACTCGTTCCGGCACGTCCACTTCGACGTGCCGGAACGACTTCGACGTGCCGGCGGGTTGTTCCGGGGTGCCGGCGGGTTGTTCGGGCGCGCGCGATGCGCGGTGAGCGCGCAGCGGGCTCAGAGAGCGCCGAGCACCGCGGCCGCGTAGACCGCCTGCCCCTGCGGCGTCGGGTGCAGGAACGTGAACGGGTCGTTCGGGTTCGCACCGAGCCACGGCTCGGCGTCGCCGACCTGGTGGTCCAGGAAGGCCGCCCAGACGCTCGCGTAGGCGACGTCCGCACCGCCCGCGGCGGCCTGGCCGACCGCGGCGGCGATCTGGGCGTTGAGCAGCGCGGTCAGGTCGTTCACACCGTCGCCCACCGGGTCGATGCCGACCTCGAACGGTATCGGGTAGTCCGTGACCACGATGCGCGCGCGGGGCGCACGCTCTGCGACGGCGGTGATGAGCGACTGCAGGTCCTCCGCGATCGCACCGGACGTCACCACGCCGAACGCTGCCACAGCTGCCTGCTGGCAGGCGAAGGAAGCGGGATCGGGTGCGCATGCCGCGTAGACAGCGCCGGCGCCGGCGTCGTTGGCGCCCGCCGTGATAGTGACGAGCGTCGTGCCCTTGTTCACCTGCGAGAGCTGCGTGTTCGTGACATCCTCGATGGTCGCGCCCGAGCACGCCGGGAGGCGCAGCAGGTTGAGCTTGGGCTCGGCGTCGAGTTGGTACGGGTAGGCGGCGGTGCTGCGGAGACAGCCGTCGAGCGGGGCACCGGCGCCCTGGCCGGCCGCATAGGAGTCGCCGAGGGCGACGAGCTTCTCGACGGGCGGCGGACTCGGCGGGGCTGCCATGGCCGGCGCTGCCGACCCGAAGATCAGTGCCGCGGCCGCGAGGACGGCCGTGACGGCGGAGACTGCAGGACGACGAGAGTGCGACAGCAGTGTCATGCCTCGAAAGCTACTCTTCCTCACGTTTGCGCGGCTCCCCCCGTTCGAGGGCCATTCGGAGGGCATCGTCCGCCGCTCGGGGTCGCCCGCCCCGTTGCGGCCCGTCGGAATCACAGCGGCACGTGTTCCAGCACGGGCCCGTGTGATTTGGGCGGGCCGGTGCGAAGGCGGGCGGGCGGGGGTCCGCAGCGCAGGCGGGGTCAGCGGGCGAGGGGGACCTCGATGAGCACCGGGCCCGGGCGGGTCGACGTGAGGGCGGCGTCGAGCGCGCCCGCGGTGTCGGCGCGGGCGTACTCCCAGCCGTAGGCACGGGCGAGGGCGGCGAGGTCGACGGCGTGCGGGGTGAACTGCACGCGGTCGAACGCGGCCGGGTCGGCCGTACCGGCGACCTCGAGGGCGTCGAAGATCGATCCGCCGCCGTCGTTGCCGACGATGACCTGGATGCGGGGCATCCGCTCGCCTGCACCGGCGAGGAGCGAGCCGACGTCGTGCAGCAGGGTCACGTCGCCGATGAGCGCGCGCGTGGTGCCGTGGGCGGGCGCATCGGCTTCCTCGCCGGAGACACCGGGCGGCGGGAACTGGCTCGCGATCGCGACGCCGACGGCGGTGGCGACCGTGCCGTCGATGCCGGAGAGGCCGCGGTTCGCGTGCACGGTGACGCGGCGACCTGCCACGGCCCGATCGGCGTCGCGCACGAGGCGCGAGGCGCCGAACACGAGGCGGTCGTGCGGCCAGGTCGCGCTCCAGACCGCCTCGACGAGGCTGCGTCGGGTCACGGGCTCGCGCATCGCGTCGACGCTCGCGCGCACGTACGCGCGGCGCTCGTCGAGCTCGGCCAGGTCGAGGTCGTGGTCGTGCGGGGTCGGCTCGGCCGAGGGCACGTACGACTCGGACGGCGCGGGCTCCAGCATCCGCCGGCTCGTGAAGACCCAGCGACCGACCCACGCGCGCTCCTCGGCGTCGAGGCGTCTCGGCTCGACCCGCACGGCACGGTGGAAGCGATTCACGCCGTGCCCCGGGTTGTACCACTCGATGCCCGACGGGGCCACGACAATCGACTCGACGTCGTCGCGCGCGACGAGCGCAGGCACCTCGCGGCTGAGCGTCGGATGCCCGAACACGACCACGCGCTCGATCGCCCCCGCGAACACCACATCGCGCAGCAGCTCGCGGTACGCGACCACGAGGTTCGGCCCGAAGTGCGCGCCGCTCACGACCTCGGCGAAGAGCGGCCAGCCGCCGTCGCGCGCGAACTGCTCGGCCTCGGGTCCCGCCCCGGCGCCGGCGACCACGACGGTGCGCGGGCCGTGGGCGACGAGCGCGCCGTGCGCGCCGACGGCGGCGGACGCGTGCGGGGCGACGGCGATGACGGATGCCCCTGAGCCGGACGCCTCCGCACCGCCCACGGGCGACGTGCGGGCGCCCGACAGGGGCTCGCGCATGGCGAGGTTCACGTGCACCGGGCCCGGTCCCGGGTCGGGCACGAACGCTCCATCGGCGTCGAGCCCCAGGGAGGCCGAGACCGCGTCGCGGGCGATCGCCTGGGCGGCATCCGTCTCCCCCTCGAGCCCCTCGGGCGCGGCAACGTCGTGCTCGAGCCGCACCGCGCCGGCGAAGATGCCGGGCTGCACGGTGGTCTGGTTGGCGCGCACGCCTTGCAGTTCGGCCGGACGGTCGGCGGTCACGACCACGAGCGGCACGCCCGAGTGGTGCGCCTCGAGCACGGCCGAGTGCAGGTTCGCGACGGCGGTGCCCGAGGTCGTGACGACCGCGGCCGGGCGGCCCGACTCGCGGGCCAGGCCGACGGCGAGGAAGCCCGCGCCGCGCTCGTCGATGCGCACGTGCAGGCGCACGAGGCCGCGCTGCTCGAGCTCGGCCGCGGCGAGCGCCAGCGCCTGCGACCGGGAACCGGGGCTCACCACCAGGTCGGTGACGCCCGCGGCGACCAACCCCTCGAGGAGGGCGTGGGCGACGTCGCTCGCCGGGCTCGGCGCGGGCGACGCGTCAGGCATTCGGGCGGCTGCTCGGCGGAGTGTCGCCGTCGTCGTCGCGGCGGCGCTCGGAGTGCTCGGGGTGATCCGGGTGGTCGGTCGGGAGGTCGGGCTGGTCGGTGCGATCGTCGAGCTCGGCGAGCTCCTCCTCCAGGCGGCGGATGCGCTCCTCCTGGGCGGCGTCGCGGTCGAGTCCGCGCAGGAAGTCGGCGTCGTCGTCGGGGGCGACCGTGCGCTGCGAACGGCGCGGCGGGCGGCCCTTGCGGCCGCGGCCGACGAGGAACCAGAGCACCCCGCCGATGATCGGCACGAAGACGATCACGATGATCCACCAGATGCGGCCGATGCCCCGGATGCGCGAGCGGTCGAACATCGCGCAGTCGACGATCGCGTACACCGTGAAGATGACGGCGACGATGCCGAGTCCGAAGAGCAGGCGTGCCATGCCGACAGTCTAGGTGTCCGCGCTGCAGGTGGGCTGGGAGCGCGAATTCGGTGGAGGGGGTTGCCAGCTTGGCCGACCTACACTTATGGGCGTGCGATCCGTCCCGACCTGGGTGACCTACACGGCCTGGCGCCTCCTGGCGTTCGCCGTTCCGCTTGCCGTGCTGCTCATCGCCGGCGTGAGTCCGTGGATCTCCGCGCTCGTCGCGGCCCTCTTCGGCCTCAGCGTCTCGGTGATCTTCCTGCGGCGACCGCGCGACACCATGTCGACCCAGCTGTACGAGGCGCGCACCCGAGAGAAGCCCGTCGTGCACGAGGACGACGCGGCCGAGGATGCGGCGGTCGACGCGGCGGACGCCGAGCCCGAGGCATCCGACAGCCCCCAGTCGACCGACGCCGATCGCTAGAGCGCGAACGCCAGCCCGAGGCCGACTCCGTAGAGGAGTGACGTCGCGCTCGCGAGCTGCAGCGCGATGATCAGCTCGCGCGACGTGCGCGCGGTCGACACGATCAGCACCGCGGGCAGCGCCGCGAGCAGGGCGAAGAACACGAGCCACGCAGCCGGGTAGAACAGCGCGAGGAAGCCGACCGCGAGGAACGGCACCAGCAGGAACACCGCGAACAGCACGCGGCCGAACGCCTTGCCGACGAGCACCGCTAGGGTGCGCTTGCCGGCCGCCCGGTCGGGGCCGATGTCGCGCAGGTTGTTCGCCATCAGCACCGCGCAGGCGATGAGGCCGAGACCGGCGCCGGTGATCCACGCTTCGAGGTTGACAGTGAGCGCCTGCACGTACGCCGAACCGGCGGTCGCGACGACCCCGAAGAAGACGAACACGAACAGCTCGCCGAGCCCGTAGTACCCGTACGGATGCTTGCCGCCCGTGTAGAACCACGCCGCGACGATCGCGACCGCACCGACCGCGAGCAGCCACCACTGCTGCGTGAGCACGACCAGCGCGAGGCCCGCGAGGGCGGCGACGCCGAAGCTCGCGAGGGCCGCAGCGAGCACGGCTCGTGGCTTCGCGAGTCCCGATCCGGTGAGTCGCGCGGGCCCGACCCGGTGCTCGTCGGTGCCGCGGACGCCGTCGGAGTAGTCGTTGGCGTAGTTCACGCCGATCTGCAGCGCGAGCGCGACGATCAGGGCGAGCACGGCACGAAGCGGATGCCACGGGCCGTCGGGGATCGCGACGATGCCTGCCCCCGTGCCGGCCACGACGGGCGCGATCGCGAGCGGGAGGGTGCGCAGGCGCGCGCCGGAGATCCAGTCGCGGGCGGTGGCCCGGCGCTGCGCCGGCGCGGGGCGGTTCGTGCTGCCGGACCTCGCCGGATTGCCGGAGCGTCCGTAGGTCTTGGAGCGCTTGGACTGGGGGGAGTCGGGGGTCGGGCGTGCCACCCGACCATGCTAGTTCGGCGGGGTCGCGGTGGACGGGCGTGCGCTGGGCGGCGGCGCTGGGTCGCCATGAGGTCGGCGAGCGCGCGGCGGTCGGCTTCGAGACTGCCGCGGGCTACGCCTCGGCGACGAGCGCGACGAGCGCGCGGCGGTCGGGCTTGCCGCTGGACAGCAGCGGCAGCTCGTCGACCACGACGAGGCGCGCGGGCCGGGCGGCGGCGCCGGCGACGGATGCCACCTGCGCGGCGATCCGCTCGAGCGCATCCGCGGCACGTGCCGGGTCGGTCGCCGGTGCGACCACCGCGGGGGCCTCGCCCCACTCCGGGTGCGGGGCGGCGACGACCACGGCGTGCCGGAACCCGTCGAGCGCGCGCACGGTGCGCTCGACCTCGCCCAGGGCGACCTTCACGCCGCCGGAGACGATCACGTCGTCGGCGCGGCCGCGGATACGGAGCGTGCCGTCGTCGGCCAGCTCGCCGAGGTCGCCGGTGCGGTACCAGCGCGTGCCGTCGGGGTCGGTGGCGAAGGCGGCCGCGGTGCGGGCGGTGTCGAGGGTGATGCGCGGTGGTTCGCCTCCGGTGGGCGGTGCGTCCGGAACGTCGAGGTAGCCCTCGGCGAGGCTCGGGGCGGCGAGCTCGACGAGCCCGTCGGCGATGCGGATGCGCACGCCTGGCAGGGGACGTGCGTCGTAGACGCAGCCGCCGGCCGTCTCGCTCGACCCGTAGGTGCGGGTGACGCGCGCGCCGAGCGCTGCGGCGCGCTCGACGAGTCCCGGCGGGGCCGCCTGCCCGCCGAGGAGCACCCGATCGAAGCGTGCGAGCGCCTCGCGCACGCCTCGGTCGGCGTCGGCGGCGTCGAGCACGCGCGCGAGCTGCACCGGCACGAGCGAGGTGTATGCACGACCGTGCATACGGCGGAGCGGCGCAGCCGCGGCGGCGAACGCGACCGGGTCGAAGCGCTCCCCCGGCACGACGAGCGGCTCGGTGCCCGCGGCGAGCGCGCGCACGATCACCTGGAGGCCTGCGATGTAGTTGCCGGGCAGCGCGAGCACCCAGCGGCCCGCCCCGCCGAGCGCCTGGTGCGTCGCCTCGGCGCTCGCGACGAGCGCCTCGGCCGAGAGCGCCACGCGCTTGGGCGCGGCCGTCGATCCGCTCGTCTCGACCACGACTGCCACCCGGTCGTCGACCTCGCCGACGACGGCGCCCGGGGGCATCCGCTCGCCCGGCGCCATCGCGTGCCCCGCAGGCACCGGGAACACCGCCGCCCCTCCCCCGTGCAGCGCCGCGCGCACCGCCTCCACGAGGCCGTCGACGTCGTCGGCGGCGATCGCGACGAGCGGGCGGGTCATGACCGGGCCTGCGACGCGCGGGGTTGGTGGGGCGCGCAGCTCAGGGGCATCCGATTCAGAACTGCCACGGGAACGGCGCCCAGTCGGGGTCGCGCTTCTGGAGGAACGAGTCGCGGCCCTCGACGGCCTCGTCGGTGCCGTACGCAAGTCGCGTGGCCTCGCCCGCGAAGACCTGCTGGCCGACCATTCCGTCGTCGACGGCGTTGAACGCGAACTTCAGCATGCGGATCGCCGTGGGTGACTTGGTGAGGATCGTGCGCGCCATCGCGACCGCCTCGCGCTCGAGGTCGGAGTGCGGCACGACCCGGTTGACCGCGCCCATCTCGTAGGCGCGCTGGGCCGAGTACTCCTCGGCGAGGAAGAAGACCTCGCGGGCGAACTTCTGTCCGATCTGGCGGGCGAAGTAGGCGGAGCCGTAGCCGGCGTCGAAACTGCCGACGTCGGCATCCGTCTGCTTGAACCGGCCGTGCTCGCTGCTCGCGACGGTCATATCGCAGACGACGTGCAGCGAGTGCCCGCCGCCGGCCGCCCAGCCCGGCACGACCGCGATGACGACCTTCGGCATGAAGCGGATGAGGCGCTGCACCTCGAGGATGTGCAGGCGGCCCGAGCGGGCCGCGTCGATGCCGGATGCCTCCTCGCCGTCGGCGTACTTGTAGCCGTCGCGGCCGCGGATGCGCTGGTCGCCGCCCGAGCAGAACGCCCAGCCGCCGTCGCGCGGGCTCGGCCCGTTGCCGGTCAGCAGCACGACGCCGATGCGCGGGTTCGTGCGGGCGTCCTCGAGCGCCGCGTACAGCTCGTCGACCGTGTGCGGGCGGAACGCGTTGCGCACCTCGGGCCGGTCGAACGCGATGCGGGCGATGCGGCCGTCGCGCGAGTGGTGGTACGTGATGTCGGTGAAGGCTGCGCCGCCGGTGACGGATGCCGCGGCATCCGCCCATTCGCCCGCGTCGAAGAGTTCGGAGACCTGCTCGCCCATGCCTCCAGCCTAGTTCCGGCGGTGGGGCGGGCGCGGTGGCAGACTCGGGGCATGAGCGACGACGCACTGCCGCCCCTGCACGACCTGCTCGCGACCGCGCGGGTGGTGGCGCTGCCGCTCGTGACGCGGTTCCGCGGCATCGACGTGCGCGAGGCGCTGCTACTCGAGGGGCCCGAGGGCTGGACTGAGTTCGCGCCGTTCGCGGAGTACGACGACGAGGAGGCATCCGCCTGGCTCGCCGCCGCGATCGACTTCGGCTGGCGCCAGACGCCGCCGGCGCACCGCGACCGCATCCTCGTGAACGCCACCGTGCCGGCCGTCGACGCCGACGAGGTGCCGGCCGTGCTCGCGCGGTTCCCGGGGTGCCGCACCGCGAAGGTGAAGGTCGCCGCGGGCGACCAGGTGCTCGCGCAGGACGTCGCGCGCGTGCGCGCGGTGCGCGAGGCGCTCGGCCCCGAGGGGCGGGTGCGGCTCGACGCGAACGGCGGCTGGAACGTCGACGAGGCCGAGCACGCGATCCACGCACTTGCGGAGTTCGACCTCGAGTACGTCGAGCAGCCGTGCCCCAGCGTGGAGGAGCTCGCGGAGATCCGGCGGCGGACGAAGTACATGGGCATCCCCGTGGCGGCAGACGAGAGCGTGCGGCGGGCCGAGGATCCGCTCGCCGTGGCCGCAGCGGGTGCCGCCGACCTGCTCGTGATCAAGGCGGCGCCGCTCGGGGGCATCCGGCGCGCGCTCGACGTGGTCGGGCGCGCGGGCCTGTCGGTCGTGGTGTCGAGCGCCCTTGACACGAGCGTCGGGCTCGCGATGGGCGCGCACCTCGCGGCATCCGTGCCCGAACTCGAGTACGACTGCGGGCTCGGCACTGCCTCGCTGCTGGCGGCGGATGTCACGGGGCATCCGCTCGTGCCCGTCGATGGCGCCGTTCCCGTGCGCCGGGTCGAAGCGGATGCCGCGCTGCTCGACCGGCACGCCGCCGACGCCGACCGCACGGCCTGGTGGATCGCGCGCCTCGAGCGCTGCCACGCCGTGCTCGCCGAGCGCGCCGCCTGACCCGCGCGAGCCCTCCGCCGGGCGCGAGACCCGTCAAGAACGTGCGTTCTGCGCATTGAAACCGCAGCCTTACGACGGGTCTTGGCCCGCGAAGGCGGGAGACCCGTCGAGAAACTGCGTGCTCAGGGCTGAGCGTGCAGCTTCTCGACGGGTCTCACCAGGGGTGCACGGGCGTGCAGGGGGGTCAGGTGCGGGCGCGGCTCCGGGGGCGGATGCGCGGGGCCACCAGCAGGGCGAGGCCGGCCAGCAGCGCGACGCCGAACAGGGCGGCGAGCGCGAGCTGCGTGCTCGTGAGTCCGAGCGAGCCGGTCACGGTCAGGGGCGTGACCGCCTCGGCGCCGGACTGCACGCCGATCAGGCGCACGTGGTGCGCGCCCTGCTCGGTCTCGGCGGGCACGGTGACCGCGAACGCGACCGTGCCGTCGGCCCCGGCGACCGCGGCCTGCAGCAGGCGCGGGGTCGACTCGAGCCAGACCTGGACGGGCTCGCCCGGCGCGAATCCGGAGCCCGTGACCTCGAGGGTCGCCCCGGTCTGCACGGCCGGCCCGCCGACGCGGATGCTCGCGCCCTGCACGGAGCCGGCACCCGACTTCGCCTGACCGTTCGCAACCGCCTGGCCGCCGCCGTTCCCGTTCGACGCACCCGGGCCCGTCGGCTGCTGCGCCTCGACGAGCACCGCCGCGGTGCGCGCCGGGATCGTCAGCGTGCCGGACTTCGCCGTGAACTTCGTCTCGAGCACGACCTCGTCGGCGCCGTCGCGCAGCGGCTTGGCCAGCTTGAACGAACGGCCCGCGAGCCCATCGACCTGCTCCGTGATCGCCTCACCCGAGGCGTTGAACACGACCAGCGCGCCCTTCGCCGACGGGTCGACGTCGGCACCGACGAGGTCGTCGATGAGCATGACGATGAGGCCCGGCGTGGCATCCGCCCCGCTGTTCGGGAACGACACCTTCTGCTCGATGAGCTCGGCCGAGCCGAGGCGCAGCAGGTCGACCGACGAGCGCACGCGCAGCAGGTCGAGGGCGGATGCCTCCGCTGCCGCGATGTCCTCCGCCGCGGGCTTCAGCGCGGGGTCGGCGAGCAGCCCCTCCATGACCTCCCAGTGGTCGGCGTTGTCGGCCTCCATCGGCAGGCCGGAGCCGAAGGTCGATTCCTGGCCGGTCCAGTCGATGCGGTTGAACCAGTCGCCCGAGTTGTAGCTGTTGCGGTCGAGCGACTTCGAACGCAGCAGCTCGGTGCCGGCGTGCCAGAACGACGGGCTCTGCGAGTACGCCACCGTCGCGAGCGACAGGGTGTTCATGCGGATGCGGTCTGCCATCGACGTCTCCTGCGGCAGCTTCAGCACGCCGAGGTCGAACAGCGTCTCGTTGTCGTGCGCGTCGACGTAGTTGATGACCTCCTCGGGGTGCTCGGCGTAGCCGGCGGGCGACCCGTTGTAGTCGACCTCGGCCCCCGTCTTGAGGACGCCGTCGGAGCCGACGAGCTCGAAGTCGCTCAGGTTGCCGGCGAGGCCGACCTTCACGAGATCGGTCTGCTGGCCGAGGTCGCGGATGCCGTCGCGCACGGGCAGGCCGTTCGGCTCGCCGGCGAGGCCGGTGCCGAAGCCCTGCTCGTACTTCGAGTCGCCCGCGACCGGGCTGCCGCCGTGCACGCCATCGCGAAGGCGGTCGTTGAACGTGGCGATGCCGGTGCCGCCGAGCTGGCCCTGCGAGGCCTGCTCGAACCTCGCGTTGTCGGCCACCTCGCCGAAGTTCCAGCCCTCGCCGTAGAGGAACACGGCGGAGCCGTCGACCCCGTCGGCCTCGAGCGTGAGCTCGTCGAGCGCCGCCCGCAGCGCGAGCATGTTCTCCTTCGAGTGGTGGCCCATCAGGTCGAAGCGGAAGCCGTCGACCTTGTACTCCGTGGTCCAGAGCACGATCGAGTCGACCATGAGCTTCTCGGCGACGGCGTGCTCGGTCGCGACGTTCTGGCAGCAGGTCGAGGTCTCGACCGCGCCCGAGGCGCTCAGGCGGTGGTAGTAGCCGGGCACGAGCTTGTCGAGCACCGACTTCTCGCCCTGGCCGGATGCCGCCGTGTGGTTGTACACCTCGTCGAGCACGACCTGCAGGCCCGTGGCGTGCAGCGCACCGACCATCTCGCGGAACTCGGCGACGCGCGCGCCGCCCTCGGGGTCGACCGCGTAGGAGCCCTCGGGCGCCTGGAAGTGGTACGGGTCGTACCCCCAGTTGAACCCGTCGAGGTCGCGGATCTCGTTGATGCACGCCTGCTGCTCGGGCGATGCCGGACCGAACGACTCGAGGTCGCAGTCGGGGGTCGCCTGCTGGTCGCGGCGCTCCTCGATGGTCGCGATGTCGAACGTCGGCAGCAGGTGCACCGTGTTGATGCCGGCCGCGGCGAGCTCGCGCAGCTGCTCGGCGCCCGCGCTGTTGCGCGTGAAGGCACGGTAGGTGCCGCGCTCGTCCTCGGGCACCGTCTCGTCGGTGATCGAGAAGTCGCGCACGTGCAGCTCGGTGATCGCCCGGTCGACCTGGCGCTCGACGACGGGCGCGGGCGTCGTGGCCCACAGCTCGGGCGCGAGTGCCGGGTCGTCGAGGTCGACGACCACGGTGCGGGCCGAGTTCACGGTGAGCGCGACCGAGTACGGGTCGGTCACCGAGTTGGTCTCGATCGCACCGGTGGTCGGCTGGTACACGTCGACCAGCCAGCGGTACTCGCTGCCGACGGCGATGGGCCCTCCGGTCGCCGACCAGACGCCGGTGGCGTCGTCGAAGGTCGCCTCGACCAGGGTCGGCTCACCCGCGGCGCCCCCGTCCCACACCTGGGCGGAGACCCGCTGCGCCGTCGGCGCCCACACCGCGAGGGTCACGTCGTCGCCGTCGACCACGGCACCGAGCGGGGCGGATGCCACGGAGCCGGCGTAGAGGTCGTCGAGCACGCCCGGCAGCTGCACGCCCGTGAAGGCGGTGAGCGCGTCGCCGTCGCGCTGGGCGACGTGCAGCTGCTCGGTCACGAGCGACGCCACGTCGGCGCGGTCGAGCCCGACCGGGCGCAGCGCCACGTGGCCGGCGAGGTGCGGGAAGGCCGCGGCGAGCTCGTCGCCGATGCCGGCGGGATCGAGCTCGAGCACGACCGGCTCGCCGCCGCCCGTGACGGCGCCGTCGGCGACCGCGAGGCCGGCGTCGGCCGCGTGCTCGAGGGTCCAGGCCAGGTCGGCCGCGTCGGCGCCGCCGAGCAGCGACGGTGGCACGGCGAGCGTGTCGGCGTCGAGCCAGAAGGCGCGCTCGGCGCCCACGCCCTGCAGCGGCGCGTCCTCGACGACGACCTCGAGCACGTGGGTCTCGAGCGTGTACCGGAAGACGGTCAGCTTGCCCGTGGTGGCGCTGAACTCGATGTTCGGGCCGTTCGGCTCACCGCCGGCGCCGTAGTTCTCGTCCCACGACAGCCCGTGCGCCACCTTCACCAGGTAGTTCCCGGTCGGCAGCTGGTCGGTCGAGAACTCGTAGACGCCGTCGCCGTCGCCGTCCTGCGCGAAGGTCACCATGCAGTCGGGCTGCCAGTCGCCCGGGCAGCCGAGTGCGCTCTGCAGGTCGCCCGGCAGGGTCACGATCGGCCCCTCGGCGGTCGAGGAGAACACGTTCGTGCGCGGGTCGAACGAGAAGGTCACCGGCCCGCCGTCGGTCGTGTAGAACACGTTCGGGCCGTTCGGCTCGCCGTTCGCGCCGTAGTTGAGGTCCCAGCTGCCGTTGATCGCGACCTTGTACTGCCAGGTGCCGGCGGGGATCTCGAAGGTGCCCTGGTAGACGCCGTCGGCGCGCTCGGTCAGCGCGGCGGCCTCGCAGCCGGGCTGCCAGTCGCCCGGGCAGCCCATCTCGGAATTGTGGTCGCCGGGGATCGTGACCAGGTCGATGCCGGTCTCGGGCTCCTCCTCGACCACGAGCGAGACGGCGTTGCCGACCGACGCGTAGGTCGAGGCGGCCGCGCGGTTGCCCGCGGCATCCGTCGACACCGCGCGGTACTCGAGGAGCGTGCCGTTCGCGAGCCCGTCGGTGTCGTGGAACACGCGGGGCGTGGTGTCCTCGGCCGTGCCGAGCGGCGTCCACTCGTCGGAGCCGGCGATGCGCCAGGCGAAGCTCGTCTCCTGCCACACGTCGGCGACCGTGGCGGCGACGGGGGCGCTGCCGGTGACGCCGGCGCCCGCCGACGGCACGTCGACCGCGATGGCGGCTGCCGCGCCGGGCGCGGTCACCTGCCGATCCGCCGTCCAGACGACCGCCCCGAGTGCGGGCACGGTGACGGATGCCACGCCGTCGGCGCCCGCCGTCACGGCCGCGCCGTCGCCGTAGAGCACCGAGAAGGCGCCGTCAGCGGTGAGCGTCGGGATCTCGACGACCTGGTCGGTGTCGGCGTTGTTGACCGCCACCAGGTACTCGACGCGCTCGTCGCGGTCGACGCGGCTGAAGGCGTAGACGCCCTGGCCGTCGGCGACGAAGCGCTCGACCTGCGCGCCCTGGTCGAGCGCGGGGTGCGCGTCGCGGAGCGCCGCGAGGGCGGCGATGTGCTCGTAGAGCGGGGCATCCGTGTCGTACCGGTCGACGCTGCCCGCGTTCTCGCCGGTGACGAGCGGCTGGTTCGCGTACTCGCCGACCTGGGTCGCGAAGAGCGTCTGGCGGGCGTCCTTGTCGCCGCCGGCGCCCGCGAAGCCCTGCTCGTCGCCGTAGTAGACGACCGGCTGGCCACGGGTGAGGTACATCAGCTCGTGGGCGAGCTCGTCGCGCTCGAGCGCCGCGCCCGTGCTCGCGAGGAAGTTGCCCACGCGGCCCATGTCGTGGTTGCCGAGGAAGGTCGGCAGCGCGGTCGACGACGAGTCGGGCGTCGTGTAGCGGTCGTCGCCCGCGAACAGCGACTGCAGGTTGCCCGCCGAGTTGCCGGCGGCGAAGCTCACGGCCTGCTGCTGGAACGTGAAGTCGAGCACGGAGTTCATGTCGGTGCCGCGGATGTACGGGGCGAGCTTGGCCGGGTCGGCGTCGTAGACCTCGCCGAACATGAAGAAGTCGGGCTTGCCGACCGCGTGCGCGTAGTCGAGCACCTCGGTGGACCAGGTCTCCCAGAACTCGAAGTTCACGTGCTTGGCGGTGTCGATGCGGAAGCCGTCGATACCGAGGTCGATCCAGTCCTGGTACACCTCGACGAAGCCGTTCACGACGGTCGGGTCCTCGGTCATGAGGTCGTCGAGGCCGACGAAGTCGCCGAACGTGACCGACTCGCCCTCCCACGTGGAGTCACCGCGGTTGTGGTAGATCGTCGGGTCGTTGAGCCACGCCGGCACCTTGACGTCGGCCTCCTCGGGCGCGATGACCGGGGTGTACGGGAAGCTCGTGGCCGGGTCGAGGTCGGGGAAGTCGGGGCTGCCGGCGACGGCGCTCGGGTCGAACTCGGCGCCCGAGGCATCCGTGTAAGGGCTCGTGGCCTTGTCGACGTACGAGTACTGCCCCTCGGCGTACGAGATGACGTCGGCCGTGTGGTTCGTGATGATGTCGAAGTAGATCTTGATGCCGCGGGCGTGCGCCTCGTCGATGAGCGCCTCGAGCTCGGCGTTCGTGCCGAGGTGCGGGTCGATCTGCGTGAAGTCGGTGATCCAGTACCCGTGGTAGCCGGCGCTCGCGTTCGCGCCCTCGCCCTGCACGGGCTTGTTCTTGAAGCTCGGCGTGAACCAGATCGCCGTCGTGCCGAGACCCTCGATGTAGTCGAGCCGATCGCGGATGCCCTGGATGTCGCCGCCGTGGTAGAAGCCCTTGTCGGTCGGGTCGAAGCCGTGGTCGAGGCGGTCGCCGTCGATGCCCGCGGTGTCGTTGGTCGTGTCGCCGTTCGCGAAGCGGTCGGTCATCACGAAGTAGAAGTTCTCGGCGCTGCCGGGCTGGCGCGCGGGGGCGGCGACCAGCGGGGCATCCGACGCCTCGTCGTAGCCGGCACGGGTGCTGAGCAGCTCGAGGCCGACGCGCTTCGCGGTGTCGTCGAAGAGGATGCGCACGTCGGTGTCGCCCGCGACCGTGAGCGGGATGTTGTCGCCGCCGCCGTTCAGGCCCCAGCTCGCGTCCCAGTTGTCGTTCGCGGCGACCTTGTAGTCCCACGTGCCGGCGGGCACCGTGAACTCGGCCGCGTAGACGCCCGGGGTGTCGGTGGCGGCGAGCTCGGTCGCGTCGCACTCGGGCTGCCAGTCGCCCGGGCAGCCGAGCTCGCTCTGCAGCGAGCCGACGACGGCGAAGGTGTCGCCCTCGGCCGAATTCGCGGCGGCCAGGGGAAGGACGGTGAGCACGGATGCCGCGAGGGCCCCCGTGATGCCTGCGGCGAACCATCTGCGCGCGAGCGCCCGTTGCGTCATCTTCGACTCCCGATTCCCGGCGCTGCGACGCGCCGAACGACATTGAGCAGGACGCTAGCGCGGGTGCCGCAGTTAATGCAAGCGCTTCCACTTCTACCGGGCGAAGCCGTGACCGGACCGTGACGATGCGAGCGATGAGCGCGCTCCCAAGGTGAGATTGTCTCGCAAGCGCTTGCGCGATGCGGCTCTCGCGACGCCGCGCCGGTTCCGAGACCCGTCAAGAAGCTGCGCTCTGAGCGCTGGGAACGCAGGGAATCGACGGGTCTCGGCAGCGGCCGCGCGCGGTGTGGGGAGACGGCGCGGCGGACGCACGGGGCCGCTACGCTGTCACGCGTCGAGAGGAGCGCACGTGCGCAATCCGTCCCTGCTGCTGCCCGCGATCGCGGCCGCTGCGCTGCTGCTGACCGGCTGCACGGGCGGTGGGTCGGATACCGCGGAGGACGACGTCCCGGCCACGGTCGACGGCAGCGGGGCGACTGCGACGGCCGACCCGGGCGAGGGTGACGCTGATGCGTCGGGCGACTCGGGCGACGACCTCGGGGGCGACTGCCTGGTGGGCGACTGGGTGCTCTCCGTGTCCGACCTGCAGGCGTACTACGACGTCGTGGGCTCGGCGAGCGGCCTGTCGATGGTCGTCGACGGAACCACCGGGCTGCGCCTCACCGCGGACACCTTCGAGTACACGCCCGACATGATGCTCACGCTCGACTTCGAGGGCACCTCCGCGGTGGCGGTCCTCGGCGGCAGCCTGAGCGGCGACTACACGACCGCCGACGGCGTCATCACCACCACGAGCGAGGTCTTCGCGTTCGAGTCCGAGGTGACCGTCGACGGCACCCCGGTCGGCGACTCGTCGATGGCGAACGAACTGCTCGCCGCGTCGCCCGTGAGCGACGCACCCTACGACTGCTCGGGCGCGAACCCCGTGGTCATGTTCGACACTGGCGTCGGCGAACGCGTGCCGGTGACGCTGCAGCCCGCGGGCTGACGCCCACCCAGGGGCATCCGCTCGCCTGCAGGACCCCAGACCCGTCAAAAGGCTGCGCTCTCAGGCGCGGCAGCGCAGTTTTTCGACGGGTCTGGAACCCCCGAATGTCAGAGGCCCGAGTAGGCGTGCAGGCCCTTGAAGAACAGGTTCACCACGGTGAAGTTGAACAGCACCGCCGAGAAGCCGATAATCGCGAGCCATGCCGAGCGCGAGCCGCGCCAGCCGCGCGTCGCGCGCGCGTGGATGTACCCGGCGTAGACCACCCAGATGATGAAGGTCCACACCTCCTTGGTGTCCCAGCCCCAGTAGCGGCCCCACGCGGCCTCGGCCCAGATCGCGCCTGCCATGAGCGTGAACGTCCAGAGGATGAACCCGATGATGTTCACCCGGTACGCGAGCCGCTCGAGCTGGTCGGCGTTCGGCAGCGTCGCGAGGAACGACCGCTTCGCGGCCTTCGCGGTCTCGATCGCGGCCTCGCGGCGCGACTGCAGGAGCTGCACGAGCGACAGCGCGAAGCCGAGCGCGAAGAACCCCACGGCGGCGGTCGCGACGAACACGTGGATGATGAGCCACGCCGACTGCAGCGCCGGCGGCAGCGGCACGACGCTCACGTAGAAGTTGACGGATGCCACGCCGAGCGACACGAGCACGAGGCCGACGACGAACGTGCCGAGGAACCGCAGGTCGAACTTCGAGAACAGCAGCACGCCGAGGTACACGGTGACGATCACGAGCGTGCCGGTCATCGCGAACTCGTACATGTTCGCCCACGGCACGCGCTCGGCGGCGATGCCGCGCAGCACGGTCGCGGCCAGGTGCAGTGCCCAGCCGACGACGGTGAGCGCGACGGCGACGCGCAGCGAGGGCGACCTGCCGTAGGCGACGGATGCCCCGGAATCGACGGGCGTGCCCGATCCCGCCGACGGCGCCTGCCCGGCGCCCGCTTCGCCCGCACCGTCGACGCCCGCCCAACCGGCGAGCGCGCGCTCGCGCCGCTGCGCGGCCGGCACCGCGGCGTCGCCGTCGGGGCTCGCGATACCGGCCGCCGCCGAACGGCGCGCGAGGTCGAGCGCGTACGCGATGAACGCGAGCGCGTACACGGCCATGGCCGAGTAGAGGGCGAGCACGGAGTACTGGTCGAGCGTCACGGCAACCACCTTACGTCTGCACGCCTGTCTATCTCGTCTGAGGGCCGTTTCTCGGTCTGAGGGCGAGAGCTTCGGCCCTCAGACGGAGGAACCGCCCTCGAGCTGGGGTGGGGGCGGCACGCGGGGCGCGTCACGGGCGAGGGAGCGCGCCGAGCGCGCGGGCGTGGCGGTCGGCCAGGTCGGCGACCGCGTCGGCGAGGCCGGGGTCGTCGCCGCGGGCGAGGCCGGCGTACTCGAGGCGCAGGGTGCCGGCGCGGCCGTCCGCCGCCACGCCGTCGCCGTCGGCGCCGCGTGGCTCAGGGGCATCCGTCGCCTTCACCCAGACCCGGCGGCGCGGGATGAACAGCGATGTCATGAGCCCGCCGAGCGCGAGCAGCGCGAACACGAGCACCCAGCCCTGGGTCGGGTCGTGGTGGATGTCGAACGAGGCGAAGCGCAGCACGCTCTGCGAGGTGTCGCCCTCGGGGGTGCCGCCGGGCGACGCGTCGACGAACTCGACCGAGCCGAGGCCGTTCGGCAGGTCGGCCGACTCGCCGGGTGCGAGCTCGATCGAGTCGACGCCCGTGTCGCCGCCGGTGAGCTGGGTCATGTCATCGGTGTCGAGCGCGTAGACCGAGGTGGGCACGCCGTCGTCGATGCCGAGGTCGCCCGAGTACACGTTGAGCGTGAGCACCGGGTAGAAGAGGTCGGGATAGGTGGAGGTGAACGCGCCGGTCGTCAGCACGTCCTGCGTCGGGTAGAAGAACGCGATCATGCCGAGCTGCTCGTCGAGCCCGTCGGGCACCTTGACGACGCCGAGCGAGGTGAGGTTCGCGTCCTGCGGCAGGAACGGCACGGCGTCGGTGAAGACGACCTCGCCGTCGGCGTCGCGCACCGTGATGGTCGGGGCGTAGCCGTTGCCGAGCAGGAAGATGTCGGTGCCGTGCGCGCGCAGCGGGGCGTTCACCTTCACCTCGCCGGGCTCCGGCTCGCCCTCGCGGGCCTGCACCGTGACCGACGCCGTGAAGTCGACCGGCTGGCCGAGCGCGTCGACGTTCTCGGTCTCGTACACAACGGCGAGGTCGTCGAGGCCGAGCCGGTACGGATCGAGCGTGCCGTCGTCGAAGAAGCGTCCGGGGTTGAACGAGTCGTACGAGGCGAGCGTGTTCACGAACGACTGCCCCTCGACGACCACGCGCTGCCCGGCGAAGCCGTACCCGCCGCCGACCGCGACGGTGACGAGGATGCCGACCAGGGCCGAGTGGAACACCAGGTTGCCCGTCTCGCGCAGGTAGCCGCGCTCGGCCGACACGGATGCCACGTCGCCGGCGTCGTACCGCTCGACCCGGTAGCCGGACTGGCGGAGCATCCGCTCGGCCTCGTCGGCCGCCGCCGCCGCGGTGCCGGTCGCCCGGCGCTCGGTGAACCCGATGAGCCGCGACAGGCGCGCGGGCGTCTTCGGCGGGCGGGCGCGCAGCGCCTCGAGGTGGTGCTTCGTGCGCGGGATGACGCAGCCGATCAGCGACGTGAACAGCAGCAGGTAGATGGCCGAGAACCAGACCGACGAGTAGACGTCGAACATCTGGAACGTGTCGAGCACGGGCGCGAGGTCGGGGTTGTCGACGAAGTACTGCGTGACGCCGTTCGGGTCGCTCGACCGCTGCGGCACGAGCGAGCCGGGCACCGCGGCGATCGCGAGCAGCAGGAGCAGCAACAGCGCCGTGCGCATGCTCGTGAGCTGGCGCCACGCGAAGCGCAGCCAGCCGATCGGGCCGAGCCGGGGTTGGGTGACGGATGCCCCGGGGCGGGGCGCGGGCTGGTCGACGTGGTCGCGGGGCCGGGCGACGTCGGGGGCGTCGGCCGCGGCGGGTGCACCGGTGCGGCCGCCGCCGTCAGATGGGGAGCTCATAGCTGGTGATCACCGCCTGGAGGTCGTACATCCACGCGTTCCACACGCCCGTGACCATGAGCAGGCCGATCACGATGAGCAGCGCCCCGCCGACGATGTTGACGACCCGGATGTGGCGGCGCAGGAACGCGAGCGACCCGGTCACCCAGCCGAAGCCGAGGGCGACGAGCAGGAACGGGATGCCGAGGCCGATGCAGTACGCCAGGCCGAGCAGCGCGCCGCGGCCGACCGACGCGGAGTCGGCACTGAGCGTGAGCACGACCGCGAGCGTCGGGCCGATGCACGGCGTCCAGCCGAGGCCGAACACGATGCCGAGCAGCGGCGCGCCCGCGAGGCCGGTGGCAGGGCGCCACGACGGGCGCAGCGTGCGCTGCAGGAACGTGAACTGGCCGATGAAGACGAGCCCCATCGCGATGAGCACGACGCCCGCGACCCGGATGATCACGTCGGACCAGACCTTGAGCCACACCCCGAACGCGCCCGCGACGGCGTTGAAGAGCAGGAACACGAGCGTGAACCCGGCGATGAAGAGCAGCACGCCGAGCACCAGGCGCCGCCGGTTCGCGCGCTCCGTCGAGGCATCCGCCGACGCATCGGCGAAGCCGCCGACGTACCCCAGGTAGCCGGGCACGAGCGGCAGCACGCACGGGGAGAGGAACGAGACGAGACCCGCAGCGACGGCGATCGGGATCGCGACCAGCAGCTGGCCGTTCAGCACGACCTCGCCGACGCCGCCCACGTCAGGCGCCCTCGTCGAGCACGTCGCCGACGATGGTCTGCAGGTTCGACCGGTTGAGCTGGCCGAGGATGCGGGCGGCGATGCGCCCCTCGGCGTCGAGCACGAGCGTGGTGGGCACGGCGTTCGGCGGCACGTCGCCCGCGAAGGCGAGCTGCACCGAGCCGTCGTTCGTGTCGACGATCGACGGGTAGGTGATGCCGTAGTCGGACTCGAAGCTGGCGGCGGTCGGCGCCTGGTCGCGCACGTTCACGCCGAGCACGCTCGCGCCGCGACCGGCGAACTCCTCGCTCACGGCCTGGAGGTCGGGCGCCTCGGCACGGCACGGGGCGCAGCCGGCGTACCAGAAGTTCACGATGAGCACCTCGCCCGCGTAGTCGGTCGAGGAGATCTGCTCGCCCTCGATCGACTCGCCGGCGAACGCGATCGGCTCGCCGCGGTCGGCGGGCGCGATCTCGGTGATCGTGCCGTCGCCGGCGACGTAGTTCTTGCCGCTGCCGTCGCGGTACTGCTCGGCCAGCGGGTCGGAGCCGCAGCCGGCGAGCACGACGACGGATGCCGCGGCCAGCGCCACGGCGGCGAGACGGCGCATCACACCGCCCCCACGTCGGTCGCGGCGACGGCCAGCGGCGCGGCCGGGTCGCGGTAGCCGACCTCGACGAAGCGGCCCGCGCGGCGCTCGAACGTCGTGATGCTCGACAGGGCGCAGCGGCGGCGGCGCGGGTCGTGCGAGAGGCGCTTGCCCGCGACGCGGCGGTGCACCATCCAGATCGGCAGCTGGTGGGAGACGAAGACGATGTCGCCCGACTCGGTCGCCTCGGCGGCATCCGTCATCGCCTGCACCATGCGATCGGCGATCGAGCCGAACGGCTCGCCCCAGCTCGGCTCCCACGGGTTCACGAGCCACGGCCAGTTGCGCAGGTCGCGGAGCGCCCCGCCCGAGCCGGTCATCCGCTTGCCCTCGAAGCGGTTCGTCGGCTCGATCACGCGCTCCTCGAGCACCGGCTCCAGATCGAACGCCGCCGAGATCGGCTCGGCCGACTGCTGGGTGCGCTGCAGAGGCGAGGCGTACAGGGTCGTGATCGTGCGATCGCGCGCGGCGAGGTCGTCGGCCGCGGCCTGCGCCATCTGGCGGCCGAGCGAGGAGAGGCCGTAGCCGGGAAGTCGGCCGTAGAGCACGCCCTGCGGGTTGAAGACCTCGCCGTGGCGCACGAGATGGATCTGGTCGGCCGGCACGGCATCCAGTCTAGGCAGCGCGTTCCCCAGAGAACGCCGAGAGCGTGGGACGGGACCCGGCACGTGCCCGGCGACCCGGCCCGCGGCGGGCGAGCGGGCCAGCCGTGCGCGACTGGCCGGGTCGCGCGGCACGTGCCGGGCGACCCGGCACGTGCCGGGTCGCGCACCGGGATGGCGCACAGGTGCGCGCGGGTAGGATGGTCGGCCGTGAGCACACGCACCCTCGTCACGAACCTCGCCGCCCTCGAGGACGGCCCCGTCACCGTCTCCGGATGGGTCGAGACCGTCCGCGACCAGAAGAAGGTGCAGTTCGTCATCCTGCGCGACGAGTCGGGCGCGGTGCAGCTCGTGAACCCCGCCGTGCGGGAGCTCGCGGAGGACGCCGGCCCCGAGGCATCCGCTCGCCTCGCCGTCACCGAGCAGATCTCGGCACTCGCCCACGGCTCGTTCATCACCGTGACCGGCGACCTGAAGCACGACGAGCGCGTGAAGCTCGGCGGGCTCGAGGTGAAGATCGGCACGCTCGAGGTCGTCACCGAGGCGCTGCCCGAGACGCCGATCGCGGCCGACTCGAGCCTCGACAAGCGCCTCGACTGGCGCTTCCTCGACCTGCGCAACCCGAAGCAGGCCCTCATCTTCAAGGTGCAGACCACGCTGCTGCACGCCTGGCGCACCTACTGGGTCGAGCGCGGCTTCGTCGAGATCCAGACCCCGAAGCTCATGGCGTCGGCCTCCGAGTCGCGTGCCGAGCTGTTCGAGATCGAGTACTTCGAGGGCAAGGCGTACCTCGCGCAGAGCCCCCAGTTCTTCAAGCAGATGGCCCAGGTCGCCGGCTTCGGCAAGGTGTTCGAGGTGGGCCCCGCGTTCCGCGCCGACCCGTCGTTCACCTCGCGCCACGCGACCGAGTTCACGTCGGTCGACGCCGAGATGAGCTGGATCGACTCGCACGAGGACGTCATGACCATGCACGAGGAGCTCCTCGTCGCCGGCTTCACCGCGGTCCAGGAGCGCCACGGCGACGAGATCCGCGAGCTGTTCGACGTCGAGGTCACCGTGCCGACCACGCCGTTCCCGCGCATCCCGCTCGCGCGCGCGAAGGAGATCGTCGCCGAGCGCGGCTACGTCGTGCCCCGCGAGGACGAGGACATGGACCCCGAGGGCGAGCGCCAGATCGCCGCGTACGTGCGCGAGGAGTTCGGCCACGAGTTCGTGTTCCTCACCGACTACGCCTCGAACATCCGGCCGTTCTACCACATGCGCCACGAGGGCGACCCGACGCTCACGAACAGCTACGACCTGCTGTTCAACGGCGTGGAGATCTCCACCGGCGCGCAGCGCGAGCACCGCGTCGACGTGCTCGTCGCCCAGGCGAAGGAGAAGGGCCTCGAGCCCGAGGAGCTCGAGTTCTACCTCGACTTCTTCCGCTACGGCGCGCCGACGCACGGCGGATTCGGCATGGGCCTCGCGCGCGTGCTGATGCTGATGCTGCACGAGGCGTCGATCCGCGAGGTGACGTACCTGTTCCGCGGCCCCACGCGCCTGCTGCCCTAGCCGCTAGGCTGCCCGCGGGAGAGCGAACCCGCGGGGAGGGCGCATGGCCGAGGAGCGAGACGCCGAGGAACCGCACGTGCCCGAGGCGCGCAGCGAGCAGTCGACCTCGGATGCCTCCCCGGCGACGGAGGCACCTGAGACACCCGACGGCACCGGGAGGTCCGACCCGAAGCTGCTGCTGAAGCTGGCGATCCCCGCGATCATCATCGGCATCGGTTCCGCGCTCGTGCTGGCCGGCCTCGACCTCGTCTCGAAGTGGGTCGACGACTTCTTCTGGGACGTCGTGCCGGGCTGGGCGGGCGTCTCGGGCGACGCCCCGCTGTGGATCATCGGCGTGCTCACCCTCGCGGGCCTGCTGACCGGGCTGATCGTGCGGTTCATGCCGGGACACGGCGGCGAGGACCCTGCGACCGAGTCGCTCTTCCCCTCCCCGATGGCGATGGCCGCCGTGCCGGGAGTGGCCCTCGCGGCGATCATCACGCTGTCGATGGGCGTGAGCCTCGGCCCGGAGGGCCCGACGCTCGCGATCAACATCGCCCTCGCGGCGTGGGTCGGCAGGCGATTCCTGCCGCAGCTGCCGATCGGGCCGCTCACCGTCATCGTCGTCGCCGGCACGGTGGGCGCGCTGTTCGGCTCCCCCGTCGGCGCCGCGCTGCTGGTGACGAGCGTCGCGATCGCGGTGCCGTCGAAGCGCCCGCTCTGGGACCGCATGTTCGCCCCGCTGATGGCCGCCGCCGCGGGCTCGATCACGATGCACTTCCTCGGCTCGTACAGCCTCGCGGCCGGCTCGCCCACGTACGAGGCGCCTGCGGCGATCGACTTCCTGTGGGGCGTGGTGGTGCTGCTCGTCGCGATCGCTGCCGGTCTCGCACTCGTCTACGGCATGCGCCCCCTGCACCGCGTGTTCCACGCCATGCGGAATCCGATCATCCCGCTCACGATCGGCGGCCTGATCCTCGGAGTGCTCGGTGCGATCGGCGGGCCGATCACCCTGTTCAAGGGGCTCGACGAACTGAAGGAGCTCACGAAGGACGCGGCCGCCTACGACGGCTGGCAGCTCGCGCTGATCGTGCTCGTCAAGATCGTCGCGCTGCTCATCGCGGCGGCCGCCGGGTTCCGTGGTGGACGGATCTTCCCGACCATCTTCATCGGCGGCGCGATCGGCATCCTCGCGGTCGCCGTCGTGCCCGCGATCCCGCTGCCGGTCGCGATGGCCGCGGCCGTGCTGGGCGTGTGCCTCGTGGTGGTGCGCGACGGCTGGCTGTCGCTGTTCATCGCGATCGTGGTCGTCGGCGACATCGCGCTGCTGCCCATGCTCTGCGTGCTGATCCTCCCCGGCTGGCTGCTCGTCGCGCGCCTGCCCGAGATGCGCGTCGAGGAGGAGTAGGCAGGTGGAGCTCCTCCTCGTCTTCGCCGTCGTCCTGCTGATCGCGATCCTGATCTCGGGGTTCGCCCACCGCACGGTGCTGTCGACCACGGTGCTGTTCCTCGTCGCCGGGTTCCTGGTCGGCGACGGCATGGCGGGCTTCGTGCACTTCGGCGCCGACGACCCCACGGTCGAGATCATCTCGTCGCTCGCGCTGTTCGTCGTGCTGTTCACCGACGGCCAGCAGGTCGGCATCCGCGAGCTGCGCGAGGCGTGGAAGCTGCCCGGCCGGGCACTGCTGCTCGGGATGCCCCTGACCTTCGTGATCTCGGCGGTGCTGGGCGTCTGGCTGGTCGGCCTCGACTGGACGCAGGCGCTGCTCGTCGCCGCGGTGCTCGCGCCGACCGACCCCGTCTTCGCGTCGGCGATCGTCGGCCGCGGCGAGATCCCGTACCGCGTTCGGCATCTCCTCGGCGTGGAATCGGGCCTCAACGACGGGCTCGCGCTGCCGGTCGTGCTGTTCCTCATCGCCGCGGTCGGCGGGCCCGACGCCGACCCGCTCGAGCTCGTCGAGGAGCTCGGCTTCGGCATCCTCATCGGCGTGGCCGTGCCGCTCATCGTCAGCTGGCTCGTGCGCCGGAAGATGTTCTCGCGCACCCCGCTGTACGCCTCGCTCACGCCGGTCGCGGTCGGCCTGCTCGTGCTGGGCATCTGCGAGCTCACCCATGCGAACCTGTACCTCGCCGCGTTCGCCGCGGGCATCACCATCGCCAGCGTCGCCCCCGAGATGCGCGAGGCGTACCGCGAGTTCGGCGAGCAGTTCTCCGAGCTGATCAAGCTGCTCGCGGTGCTCATGTTCGGCGCGCTCATCTCGCCGATGTTCCTCGCCGAGGTGCCGCTCGGCGGATACGTCTTCGCGATCCTGCTGCTCATCGTCGCCCGGCCGGTCGCCGTCGAGATCTCGCTCGTCGGCAGCGGCATGCCGTGGCAGGAACGCCTCACGGCCGCCTGGTTCGGGCCCAAGGGATTCGCCTCCGTGCTCTACGGCATCCTCGTGCTGCAGTCCGGGGCGCCCGAGGCCGACGAGATGTTCCACATCATCGTCGTCGCGATCGTGATTTCGATCGTCGCCCACTCGTCGACCGACGTGCCGATCGCCGGGTACTTCGCCCGGCGGTTCCGCGAGCAGCAGGCCGCGGCCGCTCCCCCGGGCGATCCGCACCAGCGCGGGCAGGAACCGCCCGCGCACCCATCCGGCGACACCACCCCCGGAACGTAGACGCGGCGGCGAGAACCGCGCTACGGTCAGTGACGGACGGAGGACCCCACTTCCGCCGCACACTCTGGGAAAGGTTCGTCAATGAGCTTCTGGGAATCGTTCTGGGACATCATCTGGGTGTCGTTCGTGATCTTCATCTGGATCGCGTACCTGATGGTGCTGTTCACCATCCTGGTCGACCTGTTCCGCGACCACGAGCTCAACGGCTGGTGGAAGGCGCTGTGGATCATCTTCCTGATCTTCGTGCCCCTGCTGACCGCGCTCGTGTACCTGATCGCGCGCGGGCCGAGCATGGCCAAGCGCCAGGCCGCGCAGATCGCCGCGGCGCAGGACGCGCAGGAGAGCTACATCCGCCAGGTCGCCACGCCGACCAGCCCGTCCGACGAGATCGCCAAGGCCAAGGCGCTGCACGAGGCCGGCACCATCTCGGATGCCGAGTTCGCGCTCCTCAAGGAGAAGGCCCTCAAGCCCGAGACGAACAACGTGGCCTGATCGCCTGATCGAACGTATGGGGGCGGTGCCGGTGTCGGCACCGCCCCCGTCGTCGTCTGCGGACGTTCGCCTGCGGGACCGTGTCAGGCGCGCTCGAGCAGCGCCGCCTTCAGGCGCACCGGGTCGACCCGCCAGTGCGCGTGCTCGACGCCGTCGATGAGCAGCACCGGGATCAGCTCGGCGTACTGCTCCCGCATCCGCTCGTCGTCGAGGATCGACGCCTCCTCGTAGGCCACGTCCGGACCGTCGGGCAGCGCCTGGACCTCGTCGCGCACCGCCTGCACCACGTCGCGCGCATCGTCGCAGAGGTGGCAGCCGGGCTTGCCCAGCAGGGTGATGCGGATGCCCGTGCCGGGCGCGTCGGTCGTCATGTCGTCCACTCTAGGTCGCGTCCGGGTCGCCTCCCGGACAGCACGAAGCCCCGGGCCTTCCGGCTCGGGGCTCGAGTGCAGCAGTCGCGTGCGACTACTTCTTGTTGCGGCGCTGGTGGCGCGTCTTGCGAAGGAGCTTGCGGTGCTTCTTCTTCGCCATGCGCTTGCGACGCTTCTTGATCACAGAACCCACGGAATACCTCACAGAACGTCTCGGGGCCGGCCGGGCATGCCGCAACGGGCGTGCCGCGGCCTGAAGGCGAATTGCCTCGGGGTAGTGTAGCGGATTCCGCTGATGGCACCGCTCAGGCGGTGTCGGCCGCCCCGCCGCGCACCACGTCGGCCACCGCGGACTCCGGCACGCGGAACGATCGCCCGAACCGGATCGCGGGCAGGTCCCCCGCATGCACCAGCCGGTATACGGTCATCTTCGACACCCGCATGAGCGCCGCGACCTCCGCCACGGTCAGGAACCGCACGTCGGACAGGTCACCCGCCATCGCCGTTCGCCTCCGTCAGGGATCGAGTTCTTCGTCAGGGCTTGAGCTTCTGGGTCGCGCCCTTGACCGCGGTGCTCGCCCGCTGCGTGGTCGAGCGCACCTGGTGCGCGGTCTCGGCATACGCCTTGCCGAGCTTCTCGGCGAACGCGCGCTGCTCGTCCTTGAGCGTCTGCAGCGCGAGCTCGGTGACCCGCTCGGCGTCGGAACCCGCGAGGAACGGGTAGAGCCAGTCCTCGATGTGCTCGAGCGGCTCGGCGACCAGATGGTAGTAGCGGTGCTGGCCCTCCTCGCGCACCTGCGCGAGTCCCGCCTCGCGCAGCACCTTCAGGTGCTTCGAGACCGTCGGCTGGCTGAGCCCCAGCGCCGAGACGATGTCGGAGACGCTCAGCTCGCCGACGCCGTCGCCGGCGACCTCCGCCCGCTCGCGGAGCACGCCGAGAATCTCGCGCCTGGTCGAATCCGCCACCACGTCGAAGATGTCCGCCATGGGTCAAGGCTAGTCATTCCCGTTGAGGAGTACCATGACTCACCGTGAGACCGCCGGGGGATGCGGTCTCGACGCGGATACGCGGAGGGACATGATGCGCACGGAGGTCGGCGAGCGCAAGACGCGTGCCGGTCGCGTGCGCGGATTCGCCTCGGGCCTCGCGGAGAGCTCGCCGGCGCGGTTCGCCATCCTGATCTTCACGGGCCTCATCCTCATCCTCACGGCGGTGCTGGCCCTGCCGATCTCGGCCGCCGACCGATCGGCCACTCCGCTGGCGGACGCGCTGTTCACGGCGGTGAGCGCCATCTGCGTGACCGGGCTCGTCACGGTCGACATGGCCACGCACTGGTCGACGTTCGGCAACGTGGCCATCCTCATCGGCCTGCAGGTCGGCGGCATCGGCGTGCTGACGCTCGCGTCGATCCTCGGCCTCGTCGTCTCGCGGCGCCTGGGCCTGCGTCAGAAGCTCATCGCCGCCAGCGACACGAACCCGATGCGCACGCACGCGGGGCCGATCGCCGAGAGCCAGGCGGTGCGCCTCGGCGAGATCGGCGGACTGCTCACCACCGTCGCGGTGAGCGTGCTCGCGATCGAGCTCGTGCTGACCGTGCTGATCGTGCCGCACCTGCTGATCCTCGGCTGGGAGCCGTGGCCGGCGATCTGGAAGGGGTTCTACTTCGCGGCATCCGCCTTCACCAACACCGGGTTCGTGCCGACCGTCGAGGGCATGGCGCCGTTCGCCGAGGACGTGTGGATGCTCACCGTCATCGGCTTCGGCGTGTTCCTCGGCAGCGTCGGGTTCCCGGTGATCTTCGCCCTGGCCCGCAAGGTGCGCTTCCGCGCCCGCCTCTCGGTGCACGTCAAGCTCACGCTCGTCGCGACCCTGGGCCTGCTGGTCGTCGGCGCGGTGTTCATCGCGGTGCTCGAGTGGAACCACCAGCCGACGCTCGGCGGGCAGGAACCCTGGTTCCGGCCCATCACCGCGACGTTCCTGTCGATGATGACCAGGTCGGGCGGATTCTCGACGGTCGACGTGTCGCAGATGAACGGGTCGACGCTGCTCGGCATGGACATGCTCATGTTCGTCGGCGGCGGGTCGGCCTCGACCGCGGGCGGCATCAAGGTGACCACGCTCGCCGTGCTGTTCCTCGCCGCGTTCGCCGAGGCGCGCGGCGACCAGTCGATGAACGTCTTCGAGCGCCGCATCCCGAACGACGTGCTGCGGCTCGCGGTCAGCGTCGTGCTGTGGGGCGCGACCATCGTCGCGACCGCGGCCATCGCGATCCTGCACATCACGAAGGAACCGCTCGACGTCGTGCTCTTCGACACGATCTCGGCATTCGCGACCTGCGGGCTGAGCACCGACCTGCCCGCGCGGTCGCCCGATTCGGTGAAGTACATCCTGTCCGCCACGATGTGGGCCGGTCGCGTTGGTACAGTGACGCTGGCCGCAGCCCTCGCCGCGAGCCAGCGGAGGCAGTTGTTCAAGCGGCCGGAAGAGAGGCCCATCGTTGGTTGACCGCATCAGACACGACGCGCCGGTGCTCGTCATCGGACTCGGGCGGTTCGGCGCCGCGACGGCCGGGCAGCTCGACCGCCTCGGCCGCGAGGTGCTCGCCATCGACGCGAGCGAGTCGCTCGTGCAGAAGTGGTCGGAGCGCGTCACGCACGCGGTCGTCGCCGACGCGAAGTCGATCGACGCGCTGCGCCAGATCGGCGCGCAGGACTTCTCGATCGCGGTCTGCGCGGTGGGCTCGTCGGTGGAGGCATCCGTGCTCATCACCGCCAACCTCGTGGACCTCAAGATCCCGCAGATCTGGGCGAAGGCGATCAGCCAGTCGCACGGCAAGATCCTCGAGCGCATCGGCGCGAACCACGTGATCTACCCCGAGGCCGAGGCCGGCGAGCGCACCGCGCACCTGGTCAGCGGCCGCATGCTCGACTTCATCGAGTTCGACGACGACTTCGCGCTCGTGAAGATGTACCCGCCGCGGCCGATCCGCGGCAAGAACCTCACCGAGTCGGGCGTGCGCACGAAGCACAACGTGACCGTCGTCGGCGTGAAGAGCCCCGGCAAGCCGTTCACCTACGCGACCGAGCAGACTGTCGTGTCGAACCACGACCTCATCATCGTCTCGGGCACCGAGGGCGACATCGAGAAGTTCGCGGCGCTCGAGTAGGGCGCCCGTCGGCCTCGCGGTGGGGCGGGCCCGCCCGCTCAGGCGCCGGCGGCGAGTTCGCGGGCGCGCGCGAGGGCCGCGTCGGTGGCACGGTCGAACACGGCCTGCAGGTCCGATGCCTCGAGCTCGGCGATCGCACGCTCGGTCGTGCCGTTCGGGCTGGTGACGCGCCGGCGCAACTCGGCGGGCGGGTCGTCGGAGGCGGCGAGCAGCTCGCTCGCACCGCGGAACGTGCCCTCGACCATCAGCGCGGCCTGCTCGGGCGTGAAGCCCTTCGCGACGGCGGTCGCCGTGAGCTGCTCGATCAGGTGGAACACGTACGCCGGGCCGGACCCCGAGATGGTCGAAAGCGCGTCGAGCTGCGACTCGGGCACGACGAGCACCTCGCCGACCGTCTCGAAGAGCGCGACGGCGAGCGCGAGGTCGTCGTCGGTCGAGCGCGTGCCCGCCGAGACGCCGGTCACGGCGCGGCCGACGACCGCGGGCGTGTTCGGCATGGAACGGATCACGTGCACGTGCTCGGGCAGGTGCCGCTCGAACGTCCGGGCCGTGACGCCCGCGGCGACGCTCACGACGAGCGCGCCGGGCTCGAGCGCGTCGGCGATCTCGTCGAGCAGGTCGGGCACCATGCCGGGCTTGACGGCGACGACCACGATGCGGGCGCCGGCGACGGCCGCGCGGTTGGCACCCGCATCCGTCTCGGTCGAGTACGCCGTGACCGCCTCGTGCACGTCGAGCTCGGCCGCGCGGGCCGCGCTGCGGTTGGTCGCGCGGACGCCTCCCTCGACCTCGACGCCGGGCTGGAGCAGGCCGGCGAGGACGGCGCGCGCCATCGAGCCGGCGCCCAGGAATGCGATTGTGGGCAGAACGACGGAGGTGGTCACCGCTCCATCCTAGGATTGGCGCATGAGCACGTCCGGCGGCACCCGAGCGATCATCGCGGCCTTCCTGGCGAACCTCGGCATCGCGATCACGAAGTTCATCGCGTGGGCCGTCTCCGGTTCGTCGTCGATGCTCGCCGAGGGCGTGCACTCGCTGGCCGACGCGGGCAACCAGCTGCTGCTCATCTGGGGCGGCCGGCAGGCCCGGCGCAAGGCCGATCAGGAGCATCCGTTCGGCTACGGCCGCGAGCGGTACGTGTACGCCTTCGTCGTCGCGATCATCCTGTTCTCGGTCGGCGGCGTGTTCTCGATCTACGAGGGCATCGAGAAGCTCGCCGACCCGCACCCGCTCGAGGTGTGGTGGCTGCCGCTGCTCGTGCTCGTCGTCGCCATGGTGCTCGAGGGATTCTCGCTGCGCACCGCGATCATCGAGTCGAACAAGGTGCGCGGAAACCGGTCGTGGTTCCAGTTCGTGCGCCGCGCGAAGGCGCCCGAGCTGCCCGTCGTGCTGCTCGAGGACGTCGCGGCGCTGATCGGCCTCGTCCTCGCGTTCATCGGCGTCGGGCTCACGGTCATCACGGGCAACGGCGTGTGGGATGCGATCGGCACGCTCGCCATCGGCACGCTGCTCATCGTCGTGGCGATCGTGCTCGGCATCGAGACCAAGAGCCTGCTCGTGGGCGAGGGTGCGAACCCGACCGACCTCGAGGCGATCGAGGCGGCGGTGCTCGCCGGCGACGAGGTCGAGCGCATCATCCACATGAAGACGCTGTACCTCGGGCCCGACGAGCTCATGGTCGCCGCGAAGATCGCGTTCCGGGCCGACCAGCGGCTGCTCGAGGTCGCCGCGGCGACGAACGCGATCGAGAAGCGCGTGCGCGAGGCCGTGCCGGTCGCGCGGATCATCTACTTCGAGCCGGACGTCTGGATCGACCCGGCCGCGCTGCCGGCGACCGACGTGATCGTCATCAAGGGCCTGGACTGAGCGCCATGCGCACGGTGCTCGTCGTGCGCCACGACACCGCGATCGGGCTCGGCAACCTCGGCCCCGTGCTCGAGCGCCGCGGCTACCGCATCGTGTTCGCGGACGCGCCCGCCGGCGCGGTGGCGGGCGTCGATCCGCTCGCGCACGACCTCGTGCTCGTGCTCGGCGGCGACGAGTCGGCGTACGCGCTCGACGCCCACCCGTACCTCGCCGACGAGGTGACGCTGCTGCAGGCGCGCATCGCCGCCGAGGCGCCCGTGCTCGGCGTGTGCCTCGGCGCGCAGCTCGTCGCCCAGGCCATGGGCGCGCGCGTCTACCGCGGTCCGTCGAAGGAGGTCGGCTGGCTCGAGGTCGCTCCGACCCCGGCGGGCGCGCGCTCCCCGGTGCGCCACGTGGCCGGCGTGCCGGTCGTGCAGTGGCACGGCGACACCTTCGACCTGCCCGAGGGCGTGACGCGGCTCGCCGCCTCGGCGCAGTACCCCAACCAGGCGTTCGGCATCGGCGACTGGCTGCTCGCCGTGCAGTTCCACCCCGAGGTGACCGAGCAGATCCACGAGGACTGGCTCGCGCTCTGGGGCGACGAGCTGCCCGAGTACGGGCTGAGCGTCGCTCGACTGCGCGCCGAACGTGCCGAGTACGGCGAGCGGATGCAACGGGCATCCGCTGCCCTGCTCGAGGAGTACCTCGACCTGATCGAGGCACGCGCGCGTCCGTCGGCCGCCTGACGCCGGGGCCCCGCAGTCGGGGTCAGCGTTCGGGTCGGCGGCCCGGGTCCTCGAAGAAGTCGCGGAGCATGCGGCCGGCCTCGTCCTCGAGCACGCTCGCGAAGACCTCGACGCGGTGGTTGAGGCGGCGGTCGCGCAGCACGTCGTAGAGCGAGCCCGCGGCGCCCGCCTTCTCGTCCCAGGCGCCGAACACGACCGTGGGCACGCGCGCGGCGACGATCGCGCCGGCGCACATGACGCACGGCTCGAGGGTGACCACGAGCGTGCAGCCCGTGAGGTGCCGGTCGCCGGTCGCCCGGGCTGCACGCCGCAGGGCGAGCACCTCGGCGTGCGCGGTGGGGTCGCCGGTCGCCTCGCGCTCGTTGCGGGCGGTGGCGATCACTCGCCCGTCGGCGTCGACGACGATCGCGCCGACGGGCACGTCGCCGCTCGCGGCGGGGGCGGCGGCCGCCTCGTCGAGGGCGAGGCGCATCCACTCGTCGTGGCGCGCGTCGTGCGGCATCCGCTCCCCCTCGTCCCGGCCGTCCCGGCGGCTCGGTTCCGAGCCTATCCGCGCGGTGCGCCGCCCGGCCGCGGCAGCCTAGACTGGCGACCATGCGAGTCCACGTCGCCGACCACCCGCTCATCACCCACAAGCTCACGGTGCTCCGCGACCAGGACACGCCGTCGCCGGTGTTCCGCTCGCTCGTCTCCGAGCTGATGACGCTGCTCGCGTACGAGGGCACGCGCAACGTGCGGGTCGAGCCGGTCGACATCGTCACGCCGGTGTCGCCGACGACGGGCGTGCGCATCGCCGACCCGAAGCCGATCATCGTGCCGATCCTGCGCGCGGGCCTCGGCATGCTCGAGGGCATGACGACCCTGCTGCCGAGCGCCGAGGTCGGGTTCCTCGGCATGGCGCGCAACGAGGAGACGCTCGAGCCGACCACCTACGCCGAGCGCCTGCCCGACGACCTCTCCGACCGGCAGTGCTTCGTGCTCGACCCGATGCTCGCCACCGGCGGGTCGCTCATCGCGGCGATCGACTACCTGCTCGCGCGCGGCGCGCAGGACGTCACGGCGGTGTGCATCCTCGCCGCACCGGAGGGGCTCCAGGCCGTCGAGCAGGCGATGGCCGGCCGCGACGTGACGGTGGTGCTCGGCGCGGTCGACGACCACCTCAACGAGCACGGCTTCATCGTGCCGGGCCTCGGCGACGCGGGCGACCGGCTCTACGGCACGGTCTGATCGCACGCGTTCCGGCCGTGCGCGGCGTCGCACACCCTGCGCCGGACGCACGCCTCCACGAAGGTTCTTCGGCCATGTCGGCGCATGCGGCGATGGGGTCGCGGAAACTTTCCTGAATCTACCCCTCGTCGCATTTTCTGCAATCGGATGCCCCGGGGCGAGCAGACCGCCGACGATGCGCGTCGCCCGCCGCATCCGCTGCGCGCCCGCACCCCGCAGACCGGGCGTCATGAATTGACACACTCCCCCGCTGACGCTTTACTTGCCCGCATGACCGACACCACGCGCACCCTGACCTCCTTCGAGGCGATCGGGCATGCCGGCATGATGATGCCCGGCCGCGCGCGCATGTGCTGTCGAATGTGCCGCTGACCACTCGTCCACGCCGAGCACGCAGCCACCGCCGAGATCCCGGCTGACGCCTGCTCCCGGACACGCCCGACCGGCACGTCCGCCCCGCCCCGCTCCAGGGGCCCGCGCAACACCGACCCGCTCCAGCGCCCCTCACGCGCCGGGTCGCCCCGCATCATCACCGAAGGATCGATCATGTCTCTCGCCCAGCTCTCCTCTCCCGCCGCTCCCGTCACCGTTCGTCCGGCCGTCGCGCTCGCCGACCGTCGCGAGGCTGCTTCCGCCACCGACGCCGTCGCCCCCGCTTCGGCCGCCCCGCGCCTCCGCGCCGTGCCCGAGGGATCCGAGGCCCGCGGCTTCGTGTTCTACGTCGGCATCGACGAGGCCAAGGCCGACGCCGACGGCACCAGCCTCAGCGAGCTCGTCGCCGAGCTGCGACGGCTCACCGCCCAGCTCTCCCCGTCGGCCGAGACCTACGCCGCCGTCGCACTCGCGCCCGAGGGCGCCGGCGGCCGCGACGTCGACGTCGTGCGCCTCGCCCTGCAGGAGCCGGCCGCGCTCGCCCAGCAGCGCGGCGACGAGCCCGACGCCGACCGCCACCCCGACGGCGTGATCATCGACATCTCGCGCAAGCGCGTGCTGCTCGACGGCGAGCCGGCCGGGCTCACCTACAAGGAGTTCGAGCTGCTGCAGTACCTCGTGCTCCGCGAGGGCCGCACCATCGACCGCCACGAGATCATCGACGGGCTCTGGGGCGACGCCGACGACGCGCCGAACGAGCGCACCATCGACGTGCACGTGCGCCGCCTGCGCTCGAAGCTCGCCCACTACGAGGACATCGTGCGCACCGTGCGCGGCGTCGGCTACCGGTTCGACCGCCACGCCGACGTGTCGATCCGCCAGGCGTCGACGCCCAGCCCCGACGTGTTCTGAACGCTCGTTCGCGTGCCGCCGCCCGGGCACGCGAACGGGCGGAACGGGTTCGGGTCCCGTTCCGCCCGTCCGGTTCGCGAGTTCGGCTAGACCTCGGCGGTGAGCTCGTAGACCTCCGCCGTGGGGTGACCGGCGCGCTCGTGCACGCGCATGACTGCCTCCTTCGACGGGCCGGTCGACAGGCACCACACCTTGCCGCTCTCGGCATCGATCCAGGCATGCGCGAAGTGCACGCCCTCCTCGCCCTCGATCGCCAGGTCGGCGTCGTGCGCCGCCGCCAACTGCTCCTTCGTCACGCCCACGAAACCCTCGTGCACGTCCATGAACTGTGCCATCGCACGCTCCTCTCGTCCGTCATCCCTCCGATGACCCGTGGCCTCCACGATGCTCGCGACACCGTGCACGTTCATCGGCCATCCGACCGATCTTGTGCACGACGCGGTCGCGGGCGATCGGTCGATCCGTACACTTGCCGCATGCCGCCCGGGACGAGCCGAACGCGATGAGCGCCCCGACCCGGGTCTGCCCCGCGCTCGTGGGACGGGCGGACCTCGTCGCGCTGGCCGACCGCCGCATCGCCGAGTCGCGCGAGCGCGGTCATGTGCTGCTGTTCGCCGGGGAGGCGGGGATCGGCAAGACGCGTCTGCTCGGCGAGGTGACCGAGCGCCTGCCGGTAGGCACCGCGCTGCACACCGCGGGCGCCTACCCGCGCGACGCCGAGGCCGCCGGAGGACTGCTGCTGGCGCTCGCGGATGCGCTCACCCGTGCGGACGCAGACGACGCCCCCGAGTTCGGCCGTCGTCTGCGCACGCTACTCGCCGCCACTGCCGACGACGAGCGATCGGATGCCTCGCGCCATCGCCGGGTACTCGTCGGCGACCTGGCCGTCACCTGCCTCGATCTCCTGGCCGCCGGGCCGACCGTGCTCGCCGTCGAGGACCTGCACTGGGCGGACGACCTGAGCCTGGAGGTGCTCGAGCGCGTCGCCGACGGCGTGCCGCCGGGCGGCCTGCTGGTCGCGACGTATCGCAGCGACGAGCTGTACCCGAAGTCGAGCCTGCGCGCGTGGCGCGGCCGCCTGGTCGCGCGGCGCGCGGCGGAGGAGGCGCGACTCGCACGGCTGGGACCCGAGGGCACGCGCGCGATGGTCGAGTCGATCACGGGGAGGGTCGCGCCCTCGGAGACCGTGCGTCGACTGCACGAGCGCGGCGACGGGATCCCGCTGCACGTCGAGGAGCTGCTCGCCGCCACCGGCGGGGACGGCGACGACGCGGCCGTGCCCGACACGGTCGCGGACGCCGTGCTCGTGCGGGCGGAGCGACTCGGCCCGGTTGCGCGCGAGCTGGTCGACGCTGCCGCCGTCATCGGACGTTCGTTCGACCTCGATCTCCTCGCCGCCGTCGCGGCGCACGACTCCGACGCGGTGGACGCGGGCATGACCGAACTCGCGGCCGCCCAGCTCGTCGTGCCCGGCGGCGACGGCCATCGCTTCGACTTCCGGCACGCGCTCATCCGCGACGCGATCCACGCCGCCATCCCGCCGCTGCACCGCCGTCGCCTGCACGCCTCGGTCGCGCGTGCCGCCCTGGCCGCCGGCTTCGGCGACGCGTTCGTCTCCGACCAGTTCGAGCAGGCCGGCCTGGCGGCGGAGGCGCACCGGCACGCGCTCGCGGCCGCGGCAGACGCCGTCCGCGTCTCGGCGCACCGCGAGGCGGTGGACCTGTACCGGCGGGCCGAGCGGACGATGCCGTCGGCGACCGCCCACGCGCTCGCGGCAGACCTGCGCGCGCGACTCGCGACCGAACTCGCCGCGATCGACGACAGCCGGGCAGCGGCCGACAAGTTCCAGGCGGCGATCGCGCTCCACCGCGAGACGGGAGACGAGGTGGCCGCCGCACGACTCGTGCCGGCGCTCATGGCGGCGCGGCACCTGCTGGGCGACGACCTCGCCTCCCGGCGCGCGCTCGCCGAGACTGCACTCGATCGCCTCGACGGGCGCGACGACGTGCCGGACGCCGTGCGCGCCGGCCTGCTCGCCGCCCTCGCGGCGGCCACCATGCTCAGTCGCCTGCTGGACACCTCGATCGCGTACGCCGAGCGGGCGCGCGAGCTGGTGCCCCAGGGCGAGGCTCCGGCGCTGCGCCGCCACATCGACACGACGCTCGCGAGCGACTACCTCTTCGCGGGTCGCATGGCGGAGGGCTGGGCCATGCTCGAGGGCGCGGTCGCCGAAGCGGCCGACGCGGGCCAGGAGGCCGAGGCGTCTCGGGGGTACCGCATGGTGGGCTCGAGCGACTCCGTGCTCGTGGAGTACACGCACGCGACCGAGTGGATCGCACGCGGGATGGACTACACCGCTCGCGTCGAGAGCTGGAACGACCATCACTACCTGGCGGCGCACGCCGCGCACGTGCGGTGGGCCACCGGCGACTGGGCGGGTGCCGAGGAGCTCGCGCGGCGGGTGCTCGTCGACGGCCAGGGCGGCATCACCACGCGGATCACGCTGCTGCACGTGCTCGGCTACCTCGAGCTCGGCCGCGAGCACTTCGACGCGGCGCGGGGACACCTCGACGAGGCCCGCGAGATCGGCGAGCGCATGGGCGAGCTGCAGCGACTCTCCCCCGCGCTCTGGGGGCTCGCGGAACTCGCCCTGCACGAAGGGCGACTCGCCGACGCCGTCGCGCTCACCGCGGACGGCCTCGCCGCATCGCTCGAGGTCGAGGACGCCGCGTACCTGTTCCCGCACGTGCTCACGGGCGTGCGCGCTCGGGTCGGCCAGCGCGCGGCCGCCGACGCGCGCGCGTTCCTCGACACCGCCGGAGCGCTGGTGCGACACCGGGGGATCCCGGGCACGCTGCCGGTGCTCGACCACGCCGAGGGCGTGCTGCTGCTCGCCGAGGGACGCACCGGGCAGGCGCACGAGGCACTCGTGCGCGCCGCGTCCGGGTGGCGCGAGCGCAGCCGCGTCTGGGAGGGCGTGCAGGCGGAGGCGGACCTCGCGGGCGCCTGCGCGCGCACGCGTCGCGCGGCGGATGCGGCCGCCTCGGCGGCATCCGCCCGGCAGTGGGCCCGCGAGTCGGGGAGCGCACTGCTGGAGCGACTGGCCACCGCGGCGGCGACGGACGCCCCGCAGGGCGGCATCGGCCCGCTCAGCGCACGCGAGGTCGACGTCGCCCGGCTCGTCGGCGAGGGGGCGACCAACCGCGAGATCGCCCGGCGGCTGGTGATCTCGCCGAGCACGGTGTCGACCCACGTCGAGCACATCCTCGCCAAGCTCGGCATGGCCCGCCGCACCGAGGTCGCCGCGTGGATCGCGGCGCAGGACACCCGGCAGGGCGGCGCACCCGCCGGCGAATCCGGCGTTGCCCGGCCGGCGGACCGCGCGTAGGGTGACCGCATGCTGACCGTCGGGACCGTCGTGCTCGGCGTCGAGGACCTGCACCGCGCCATGGCGTTCTGGTGCGCCGCCCTCGACTACGTGCCGCGAAGCGAGCCGAGGGCGGACTGGGTGATCCTCGACCCGCGGGCCGGCGCCGACGCCGGCACCTCGATCGCGCTGTCGCAGGACCGTTCACGGGTAAGCCTTCCCCCGCGCATGCACCTCGACCTCTACGCGGACGACCAGCAGGCCGAGATCGACCGGCTCGTCGCGCTCGGCGCTCGCCACATCGACTGGGATCGCTACCCGCCCGGGGCCGACTGGATCGTGCTCGAGGACACGGAGGGCAACCGCTTCGACGTGATCGACACGAGCGGGGCGTGACGGCGCACCGGTCGCCGGCGCCGCGCTCGGCTGGCCGGAGTTGAGCCCGCTCAGCGCGAGCGGTGGTCGACGAAGGCGGCGCGCGGCGCGCGGCGCGGCTTGCCGGGGACGCCGGCTGCACCGAGCAGGCGCACGACCCGCTGGCGGTGGCCGCGCCACGGCTCGAGTGCCTCGAGCATCTCGTCGTCGGTCAGGTCGCGGCCGAACATGGCGTGGCCGACGTAGTTCGACAGGTGGTAGTCGCCGACCGACAGCGCGTCGGGGTCGCCGAACGCGCGCTGCGCGATCTCGGCCGCGGTCCACTCGCCGATGCCCGGCACGAACCGCAGGCGCGCGATGGCGTCGACGGGTGTCATCGCCGCGGCCTCCTCGAGCCGGTCGGCGTAGCGCGCGGCGACCACGATCGTGCGCGACCGGGCGGGGTCGACGCCGGCGCGGTGCCACTCCCACGAGGGGATGCGCGCCCACTGCTCGGGCGACGGCACGACCCGCATCCGGCGCGGCGTCGGGCCGGGCGCGACCGCGCCGAACCGGTGCAGCAGATGCCGCCACGACTCGTGCGCCTGCAGCGTGATGACCCGCTGCTCGATCACGGCGGGCACGAGCGCCTCGAAGACGCGGGCCGAGCGGGGCATCCTGAGGCCCGGGTTGCGACGGTGCGCCTCGGCGACGAGCGGGGTGATCGGGTCGAAGCCGGCCGGGTCGTCGGCGCCGCCTGCGAGGTCGGGGGCGGATGCCACGGCCTCGCGCGCGCCCGGACCCCACGCGTCGCAGCGCAGCGCCTCGCCCCGCTGCGTCACCCGCAGGGTCGCCGCCCCGTCGGCGGTGAGCGTCGTGCGCCACACCGCACCAGCGTCGTCGACGAACTGCGTCGGGTCGCCGGGTCCGCGCCGCAACGGAGCCAGCGTCGCCACGACATCGGTCGGATGCCGCGGGATCCAGCTCACCGTCGCATCCGCTCGCACCCCTCCAGTGTGCACCCCACCTCTGCCATGATCGGCGTATGCCCGACCGCCTCATGCTCCTGGACACCGCGTCGCTGTACTTCCGAGCGTTCTACGGGCTGCCCGACACGCTGCGGGCGCCGGACGGCACGCCCGTGAACGCGGTGCGCGGGCTGCTCGAGTTCATCGCGAAGCTCGTCGGCGACTACGAGCCGACGCACCTCGTGGCGTGCTGGGACGACGACTGGCGGCCGCAGTGGCGGGTCGAGCTGATCCCGAGCTACAAGGCGCACCGCGTCGCCGAGGTCGTCGAGACCGGCGGGTCGGTCGAGGAGGTGCCCGACCCGCTCGAGGTGCAGGTGCCGGTGATCCGCGAGGTGCTGGCCGCCCTCGGCGTGCCGGTCGTGGGCGCGCCCGACCACGAGGCCGACGACGTGATCGGCAGCCTCGCGACGCAGGCCGAGATGCCCGTCGACGTGGTGACCGGCGACCGCGACCTGTTCCAACTCGTCGACGACGCACGAGACGTGCGGGTGGTCTACACGGCGCGCGGCATGAGCCGGCTCGAGGTGCTCACCGCGGCATCCGTCGTGGAGAAGTACCGGGTGCTGCCCGAGCAGTACGCCGACTTCGCGGCGCTGCGCGGCGACACCTCCGACGGGCTGCCGGGGGTCGCGGGCATCGGCGAGAAGACCGCGGCGAGCCTGCTGGGCGAGTTCGGCGACCTCGACGGGGTGCGAGAGGCGGCGACGGATGCCTCCTCGGCGATGTCCGCCCGGCTGCGCGCGAAGCTCGGCGAGGCATCCGACTACCTCGACGTGGCCCCGAAGGTGGTCGAGGTCGTGCGCGACCTGTCGCTGGGGTTCGACGTCGACGAGGCGCGGATCACCGCGCCGGACGCCGACGTGCTCGAGGCGCTCGGCGAGCGGTGGGGCCTGGGCACGGCGATGCCCCGTGCAGCCGCCGCGTTGGAAGCGGCCGCACGGGGCTGATCGATCGCGTGGGCTACGCCGCGGCGGTGGCGTCGCCGGCGTAGGCGTCGCGCAGCGCCTGACCGAGGCCGGCGTCGACGTTCGTCCAGTAGACGAAGAAGCGCTCGCGGATGTCGTCGACCGTGATGGCCTGCGCCTGGCCGCTCAGCGTCTCGAGGAACCGCGCCTTGGCGTCGGCGTCGAAGACCTCGCGGTAGAGCGTGCCGGGCTGGCCGAAGTCGTCGTCCTCGGCGTGGAGGGTCGCGGCGGTGCGCACGAGCGCGCCGTCGGACTCCCACGACCCGGCGCGGGCGAGCTCCGGGTCGGCCACGGGGCCGCCGAACGAGTTCGGCGCGTAGTTCGGCGCGGTCGCCGGCGGGAACTGGTGGCGCTGGGCGCCGTCACGCGTGTACGAGTGCACGTCGGCGGCGTGCGGCGCGTTCACCGGGATCTGCTGGTAGTTCGTGCCGACGCGGTAGCGCTGCGCGTCGGGGTACGAGAACACGCGGGCCATGAGCATCTTGTCGGGGCTGATGTCGATGCCCGGCACGAGGTTCGCCGGCGAGAACGCGGCCTGCTCGATCTCGGCGAAGAAGTTCTCCGGGTTGCGGTTCAGCTCGAGGCGGCCCAGCGGGATCAGCGGGTAGTCCTCGTGCGGCCAGATCTTCGTCAAGTCGAACGGGTTGAACCGGTAGTCCTTCGCGTCGTCGTAGGGCATGACCTGCACCTTGACGTCCCACGACGGGAACTCCTCGCGCTCGATCGCCTCGTAGAGGTCGCGGCGGTAGTGGTCGGCGTCGGCACCGGCGATCGCCTCGGCCTCGGCGTTGTCGAGGCGCTCCACGCCCTGGTTGGAGTGGAAGTGGTACTTCACCCAGAAGCGCTCGCCGGCGGCGTTGATCCACTGGTAGGTGTGCGAGCCGTAGCCCTGCAGGTGGCGCCACGACTTCGGCAGGCCGCGGTCGCCCATGAGGTAGGTCACCTGGTGGGCCGACTCGGGCGAGAGGGTCCAGAAGTCCCACTGCATGTCGGCGTCGCGCAGGCCCGAGCCCGGCAGGCGCTTCTGCGAGTGGATGAAGTCGGGGAACTTGATCGCGTCGCGGATGAAGAACACCGGGGTGTTGTTGCCGACGATGTCGTAGTTGCCCTCCGTCGTGTAGAACTTCACCGAGAAGCCGCGCACGTCGCGCCAGGTGTCGGGCGAGCCCTGCTCGCCGGCGACCGACGAGAAGCGCAGCAGCGTCTCCGACTCGGCGCCGGGCTGGAAGACGGCCGCGGTGGTGTACTGCGAGACATCGCCGGTCGCGACGAAGGTGCCGAACGCGCCGCCGCCCTTGGCGTGCACGATGCGCTCCGGGATGCGCTCGCGGTTGAACTGCGCGAGCTTCTCGACCAGGTAACGGTCGTGCAGCGCGGTCGTGCCGTCGTTGCCGACGGTGAGCGAGTGCTCGTCGCTCGGGACCGGCGCGCCGGTCTGGGTCGTGGTGGGATGCGTGGTCATGGCTCCTCCTGTGTTCGGTCGTCCATGGACCGGCCGCGGCGCGGCCGGACGTCTTCGGTTACGGGCGGGGCTCGCCCGCGGCATCCGCGAGGCACTGGGAGCAGGTGCCCCAGAAGGTGACCTCGGCGGACTCGATCTCGTACCCCTCGCTCGACGACGGGGTGAGGCAGGGCGGCGCCCCGATCACGCAGTCGACGTCGGTCACCCGGCCGCAGCCGCGGCAGACGAGGTGGTGGTGGTTGTCGCCGATGCGGCGCTCGTACAGCGCGGCGGAACCCGCGGGCACGATGCGGCGGATCAGGCGTGCCTCGGTCAGGTCGGTGAGGATGTTGTGCACCGACTGGATCGAGGTGGTCGGCACGCGCGACGCGACGTACGGCAGCAGCCGGTCGGCGTCGACGTGCGGCATGGCGGCGAGCCCGTCGAGCACGGCGACGCGGCCCGCGGTGATCCGCAGTCCCGCCTCGCGCAGTGCGGTGCCGTGCTCGTCCATCATCACGGCCAGTGTAGCCGGTTCTTTTGAATGACTCAAAAGAACAGCGAGTGAACGGATGCCGCGCCGGCGGCGCCCTCCGCGAGCCTAGAGCCTCCCGGCGAGCCGGGTCGCGTTCATGTGGCCGATCGCCTCGATGGTGACCATCGGGTTCACGCCCGAGCTCATCGGGAAGCACGAGGCGTCGGCGACGACGAGGTTCGGCACCTCCCAGGTGGCACCGTCCGGGTCGAGCGCCGTGTCGGCCGCCGAGCCGCCCATGCGAGCGGACCCCATGATGTGCAGCGCCGCCATCGTGCACTGGCCCGGGCCGTAGCCCGCGGCGTGCGCACGCGACGTGAAGTCGCCCACCGACTCGCCAGAGGCGCGCTTCCACGTGATGCCCGCCTGGTGGCCGGTGAACATCGACTTCGCGCCGGCGGCCTCGAGCACCTGGGCCGCACCGTCGATGCCCGCGCGCATGCGCCCGGCGTCGCGGTCGGACAGCGTGTAGTGCAGCACCGGCTCGCCGTCCTTGCCGACCTTCACCTCGCCCGAGTCCTGGTCGCGCGTGATGACGCCGACGCTCGACATGTGCGCCAGCCGCCGCATCCGCTCGAGGTGGGTGCCCGCGCCGCGCCACGGGAGGAAGGCGACCGAGATCGCGGGGTTCGCGGCCGCGGTCTCGAAGACCACGCCGTAGCCGGAGCCGTCGATGTCGGAGAACTGGGAGGAGTAGCGGGTCTGCATGCCGCCCTCCCACGGGCGCACCTCCTCGTCGAACTCCGCCCACACCGCGGTGGCCGGGTGCAGCCGCAGGTGCTTGCCGATGTTGGGGTTCTCCAGGCCCGAGCGACGCAGCAGCGCCGGCGTCTGCACGGCACCGGCGGCCGCCACGACCGCCTTGGCGCGCACCGTCACGCGATGGCCCGCGGCCGTGCGGCCCACGACGCCGGTCGCCTTCCCGCCCGACTTCGTGACCTCCCGCACGTCGACGCCGGTGTACAGGCGCGCACCCGCACACTCGGCATCGAGCAGCCAGGTCTTCGTGGTCGACTGCTTCGCGCCGATGCGGCAGCCCGAGCCGCAGCGGCCGCACTCGACGGCCATGTCGCAGGCGCGCACGTTGCGCTCGAGCGAGCCGACGTGCCAGCCCAGCTTCGTGAGGCCGCGCTCGAGGATCTGGTCGCGGTTCGACGGGCGGCTGTAGTCGCCGTTCGCACCGATGCGCGCCCACACCGCGTCGAGGGACCGGTCGAACTCGTCGGTCGCGAACTGGGCCGCGCCGAGGGATGCCCACTCGGCGCGCACGTGGTCGGGCGTGCGGAACGAGGTCGAGTAGTTCACGACCGTTCCGCCGCCGAGGCACTGCGCCGACAGCAGGCTGAGCTGCCCCTCGGCCGTGGCGTTCGGGCCGGGCGCGTAGAGCGTGGTGAGGCCGGTCAGCTCGCCGCCGTCGAAGTCGCGGTCGTCGAAGTAGCCGCCCTTCTCGAGCACGATCACGTCGTAGCCGGCCTGCGCGAGCACCGCAGCGGCCGTGCCGCCGCCGGCACCCGAGCCGACGACGACCACGTCGCAGGAGAGGTCGGTATCGGCCGCGGGCGCGACCGGCGAGAGCGGTCGCTCCGGGGCATCCGCCCGCACCCCCAGCGGACCGGGGTAGCCCATCGCGCTCCAGAGCGGCGAGGTGCCGTTCGTGCCCGGCGACAGGTAATACGACAGCGTGGCGGCGGACTTCAGGTTCTGGAAGAGCACCCGCTTGAGCGGCAGCTTCGAGTCGCCGAGCGCGATGAGCGCCGTCTCGCGCTGCGCGGGCGAGAGGTCGCCGAACCGGCGCGGACCGATGCCGAGCAGCACGCCGAACGTGCGCGTGTTCCACAGCTTCAGGATCTGCCCGAGCTGGTCGATCTCGGCCTGGCGAGGATTCGATGCGGCCATGCCCTCGGCGAGCGCGACCGCGCCGAGCGCGCTGGCGGGAGGGATGCCGTTGCCGTCACCAGGTGCGAAGGTGTCGCAGATGGTCGTCAGGGCCGCACGCTGCGTTGCGCTCAGTTCCACGGATCTCTCCCAGGGTCGCGTCATTGCTGCGGCAAGCATGCCGTGCGTCGCGGGCCGAGCGCAAGGAAAAAGTTAATGGGCGATCACATCGTTGCGCGATCTCGCCCGAGTGAACGTCGTCGCCTCGAAGGACCCGATTCCGGATTCGTCGAAAAATCTCAGATTGATAACTAGCGCCCGTTACCGTTCCGTTATATATTCGTTGTGCGCCACCTGTTTGCTGTGGCAGGCGGCGCGGAATGTGATTGCAGGACACTCTTGGTGCAAGGGAGAGGGCCGGTCGTCAGCCTCTACGACCGGCCCTCACCCGTCTCCAGTACCGGGTCCGCGACACCCTCGTCTCGTGCCACCCGGACGGGTGAGAGCGCGACCAGCCCGGCGTTGCCTATTGTGGGAGCAACGAGGGGAGGAACCGTGTCGAAGCGCACGACCGCGGTCGCCGCGTGGGAGTCGCTGTTCCGCGCCCAGGTCACGGTGATGCGCCGGCTGCAGGCGGAGTTCCCCTCGGAGATCATCTCGCTCAACGAGTACGACGTGATGTTCAACCTCTCGCGGCAGCCGGGCCACCAGCTGCGCCTGAAGGACCTCAACACGCACGTGCTGATCACCCAGCCGAGCGTGAGCCGACTCGTCGATCGCCTCACCGCGCGCGGGTACCTCGCCAAGAGCGACGACCCGGCCGACGGGCGGGGCACGATCGTCTCCCTGACCGACAGCGGCTTCGAGGTGTTCCGGCGCGTCGCGCTCGAGCACATGGAGAGCATCTCGGGGCACATGGGCGATGGGCTCGACGCCGAGGAGCTCGCGCAGCTCACCGCGCTCTGCGACAAGCTGCGCAGCGGCGTCGCCGCCACCGACTGAGCGCGCGACGAGTGAGGGGCGAGGGCCCTACCCCCTCACCCCTCCTCGACTCCCCCGGATCAGCGTTCCGGAACCCGACCCGAACTTCGGGAACCGGGACGGTGGACGCGGACCCATCGGATGACAGCGTGTCGCGGGGGCACGGGTACTGCCGCCGCGACTCCGGAGCCGGCGGCGAGCCCGGGGCACCGAGCTCGATCGCCTTTCGTCCGGGAGCGGCTGTGTCTGCGGGCATGTCGCCCGCCGCCGTCGCTGCTCTGGGTCGCACCTCGCCCGTCCGGGGTCGGTGGGGCCAGACTACGACCGGGCGGATGCCTCGGACAGTCCCCGTACGGGGGCGATGCGGCGCCGTGTCGCGACGCTCCACCTCAGGGCGTGCGCGGGGGCCAGCGCACGTGGTCCTCGTACTCCTCGTGGCGGCGCAGGTACGCGGCGATGAACGGACAGCGCGGCACGATCAGCATGCCGCGGGCGACGGCGTCGTCGAGCACGAACCGGGCGAGCTGACTGCCGATGCCCTGCCCCTCGTACCGGTCGAAGACCTCGGTGTGCAGGAACGTGATGCGGTCGCCCCGCTCCTTGAACTCGGAGAAGCCGGCGAGGGCCGTTCCGAGGTAGATCTCGAAACGGCCCTCGTCGTCATTGCGCGCGTAGGTGAGCTGCTCGCCCGTGCCCTCGCCATCGCTCATGAGGTTCACGACTCTACCGGCGTGACCTCCTTGGCGGAAGCGTCCGTCGTCTCGACCGCGACCTTGCGCGGCTTCGCCTTCTCGCTGACCGGGATCTGCACGCTCAGCACGCCGTTGTCGTAGCGGGCCGAGATGCGCTCGGTGTCGACCCCCTGGCCGAGGTTCAGCTGGCGCAGGAAGCTCGCCGCCTCGCGCTCGCGGGTGATCCACTTCACGCCCTCGCCGGACGGCAGGGTGCGCTCGGCGCGGATGGTCAGCAGCTGGCCGTCGACGTCGATGTCGACCGAGCCCGGGTCGATGCCCGGCAGGTCGGCCGTGAGCACGTAGTGGTCGCCGTCGCGGTAGAGGTCCATCGGCATGCGCCGCGGGCCGCGTCGGGTGTCGAAGAGCGCGGACGCGACACGGTCGAGGTCGCGGAATGCGTCGTAGGTGGTTGCCATCTCCAGTCTCCTCTGCGTCGTGATGACGGTTCGGGGTCGGGCGACTCCCGAACAAGTTGAGTCAGTGCGACTCAACTTGCTCATAGATTAGCACTCACCACCCGAGAGTGCTAAGTCGTGGCGTCCGCCGTGGGCGAACCGCGCGCGACCGCGGCACCCGGCCCGCCGCGCGGCTGAGCGCCCGCGCCCGACGGTGCACCCGGTCCTGACTGCCGCGCATCCGCGCCACGCGCAGCGTGCGCAGCTGACGCGGTCGCAGCGGCCGGGCCGCGCGACGCTCCGCACGTGCGCCGGCGCGCCCGGCCTGGGTCGCGTCGACCGTGACCATCGTCAGCACCGCGACCGCGATGAGCCACACGAACACGAGCGCGAACGCGACGAGCTCGAACACGGTGAGGTTGAACACCCCGAACCCGTCGTACAGCACCATCGCGGTGGCCTCGACGCCGACCAGCACGAGCGAGACGCCGACGAGTCGGTTCGAGATGCCGGGAACCGCGAGCTTCAGCCCGAGCGCGGGCACTGCGAAGCACACGGCGGCGCCGAGCGCGAAGGCGTTGTGCAGGTCGGTGGCGGTGTCGATCGGCACGAGCCCGACGCCCGCGAGCGACGCCCCGAGCAGCACGATGCAGGTGCGCACGAAGACCACGCCGCCGCGACGGGCGCGGTACCGCGGGTCCTCCAGCGAGTGCGTGAGCACCCGGGCGAGGCCGGCCATCGCGGTGCCCGCCACCACGATGCAGGCGTTGAAGCAGAACGCTGCGAGGTCGTCGCCCGTGCCGAGCGTGGAGAAGTTCAGCGCCCACCAGTCGGTGTGGCTCGTCGTGCTCATCGCGGCGAGGCTGCCCGCGGCGAGCACCATGGCCACGAGGTTGAACGTGCGGTAGCCGTCGTGGTCGAGCGCGCGATGGTGCACGTGGTAGGTCAGCGCCGCGAGACCGGAGCCGAGCACCGCCGCGGCGATCCAGGCACCGCCCGGCACCGGGGCGAAGGCCTCGCCCGCGAAGTGCACGCAGAGCCCCACGACGATGAACCAGACGGATGCCACGATGGCCGCGCGCCCGCCCCGGGACGGCGGCGCGAGCCCCGCCTTCCGCAGCAGCTCGAGCCCCTCGTCGGAGGCCGACGCGACCAGCAGGGCGACGAACGCGCAGGCCGCCGCGACGGCCGCGCAGGCCAGCCCGAAGATCGTCTGCATGGGCGCCTCGCCCGCGACGAGGTGATCGACGGCGATGCCGACCATGAGCGCCGTGAGGGCCGCCAGCACCCGGCGCATGGCCGCCGTGACCGCGGGCGACGGGCTCGTGAGCCACCCCGCCCGGCGCGCGGACGGGGTCGACGATGGGGGCGGGGGCGCCTCCCCCACCTCGATGCCCTGCCGCTGTTCCACCCAGAACCCCCCGGGGTCGGTGCGATCGACGCGCGCACCGCGTCGCGGAGGCGACAGCGGTGCGTGCAGGAAGCCTAACCCGACCCGACGTCACATGAATGCGGAGGACGCAGGAATTCTCGGGAAACCACGAAGGGCCCGCGCGATGCGCGGGCCCTTCGCTACTGTCTCAACACAGTGCGCGCCCGGAGGGACTCGAACCCCCAACCTTCTGATCCGTAGTCAGATGCTCTATCCATTGAGCTACGGGCGCCGGCTGCGTTTCCCGCGTTCAGATCACCGCGGGCAACCCGGAGAGTCTATCCGACACCGGCGTGCGGCGCCAATCGGGCGCGAGCGCCCGCGCGTGTCATCCGCCCGTCACCCCTTCACCGCCCCGCCGAGGCCCGCGCTGCGCAGGAACACCCCCTGGAAGACCAGGAACATGGCGATCGGGATGATGGTCGAGATCGCGAGCGCGGCGAGGAAGACGTCGAGCTCCGTCTGCGACTGCACGGCGGGCAGGCGCACCGACAGCGGCTGCACGGCCGGGTTCGGCAGGACGAGCAGCGGCCAGAGGAAGTCCTTCCATGCGGCGATCACGGCGAACACCGAGACGACGCCGAGGATCGGCTTCGACATGGGCAGCACGATCGACCAGAACATGCGGAAGGGCCCTGCACCGTCGGTGCGCGCGGCCTCGAACACCTCGCGCGGCAGGTTGTCGAAGAACCGCTTCACGATGAGGATGTTGAACGCGTTGGCCGCCATCGGCAGCCACACCGCGAGGTAGTTGTTCAGCAGCGAGAAGTCGCGGCCGACGAGCGGCGGGTTCACGATGGTGAGGTAGAGCGGCACGAGCAGCACGACCGCGGGGATGAACAGCGTCGCCAGCACGAGCCCGTTCAGTATCGGCGCGTACTTCGGCCGCAGCACGGAGAGCGCGTAGCCGGCGGTCGTCGCGACGAACAGCTGGAAGAACCAGGCGCCGAGCGCGATCACCACGGTGTTGAAGAAGTACTGGTCGATGTGGATGTCGTTCCATGCCGTCGACAGGTTCGCCCAGTCGATGCCGTTCGGCCAGAGCGCCATGGGCTGGGTGAGCGTGTCCTGCGTGGGCGTCACGGCCGACTTCGCGAGCCAGAGGATCGGCCCGAGTCCCGCGATCACGAGCCCCGCGAAGAGGAACACGTGCACGCCCCGCATGCCCGCGCGCACGCCGCGGCGGCGCAGGTCGAACGCCGAGACGATGCCGCGGTCGTCGTCGGCGCCCTCGCGGCGGGCGGCGCGGCGGTCGGCGAACCGCTCGCGCATCGCGGCGACGCGCTTCAGGGCGGGGGTCTGGGTCGTCGTCACGAGGTGCTCCACCGGTCGGTCAGCTTGAAGTACAGCCAGGAGAAGAGCGCGAGCACCACCGCGAGCATGACCGACAGTGCGGTCGCCTCGCCGTAGTCGCCGCCCAGGCTGTTCTGGAAGGCGTACTTGTAGATGAGCAGCAGCACCGTGATGGTCGCGTTGTTCGGCCCGCCGCCGGTGAACAGGTACGGCTCGAGGAACACCTGCGCGGTCGCGATGACCTGCAGGATCAGCATGATGAAGAGGATGCCCCGCAGCTGCGGCAGCGTGACGTGCCACACCTTCTTCCAGATGCCCGCGCCGTCGACCTCGGCGGCGTCGTACAGCTCGGGCGGCACGCTGAGCAGTGCGGCGAGGTAGATGATGATCGAGCCGCCGGCGGCGGCCCAGGTCGCTTCGATCACGAGGGACGGCATGGCCGTCGCGGCATCCTGCAACCACGGCTGGGGCGGGATGCCCACCCACCCGAGCACGGTGTTGAAGACACCGTTCTCGCCGCCCGCGTAGAAGAACTTCCAGAGCAGCACGGCGACGACCGGCGGCACGACCACGGGCAGGTACGCGAGCGCCGAGTAGAAGCCCTTGCCGCGCCGCACCTCGCTCATGAGCACGGCCATGAACAGCGGCAGCGGGAACCCGAACAGCAGCGCGAGCGCCGCGAAGTACAGGGTGTTCAGCACGGCCTTGCCGAGCAGCGGGTCGTTCAGCACGGCGATGTAGTTGTCGAGGCCGACCCACTCCGGCGGGTCGAGCAGGTTCGTCACCTGCAGGCTCATGACCACCGACTGCACGATCGGCGACCAGCTGAAGACGCCGAACACGAACAGCATCGGCAGGAGGAAGATCAGCGTCGACAGCCCGCCGCCGCGGATCCATGAGCGGATGCCGCGCCGCGGCGCACGCGCGTCGCGCACCGGTGGGCGCCCGGCCGGCGGCGCCGCCTCGTCGGGCGGTGCCTGTTCGGTCATCGTCATCCCCGATCTCCTTCCGCTGCCGTGGCGGGGGTGCGGCGCGCGGGCCAGGGGGTGCCCGCGCGCCGGGTGGTGCGGGCGGATGCCTCGGCGGTCAGGGTCCCGCCGGGGCATCCGCCCCTCGGGCTCAGCCCTGGTCGAGGATCGCCTGCGCGTCGGCGTCGGCCTGGTCGAGCAGCGCGTCGATGTCGGCGTTCTCGTCGGTCAGCACGGCCTGCACCAGCGGGTCGAGCAGCGCGTAGATCTCCTGCGTGCTGCCCTTCGGCTCGCCCACCGGGGTCTGCTCGAAGATGGCCTCGGTGAACGGCGCCATCTGGTCGAGCGGCACGTTGACGTAGGGCTCGATCCAGACCAGCGACTCCTCGTAGGTGGCGCGGTCGAGCACCGGGAGCACCGGGGTGCCGACGGCCTGGCCCGAGTCGGCGAGGGTCTTCGCGTCGAGCACGGCCGCGTCCTCGTCGAGGAGCTTCTGCATGTAGTACCAGTCGATCCACTCGACCGCAGCGGCCTTGGTGGCGTCGTCGACCGTCGGGCTCACGACCGCGATGTCACCGCCGCCCAGCGTGCCGCCGCCGTTCTCGGTCGGCAGCACGGTGAGGCCGTAGTCGTCGGGCGAGAGGCCGAAGTCGCGCACGAGCGCGGTGTAGACGTCGGAACCCGACGAGTACATGCCGATGTTGCCGGCGGCGAACTCCTGGTTGATGCTGCCCCAGTCGAGCAGGTAGTTGTCGCCCAGCGAGTCGTCCTCCCAGCGCAGGTCGTGCAGGAACTGCAGCTGCGCCTTCGTCGCGTCGTTCGCGATGGTCGACGTGTAGGTGCCGTCGCCGTTGTCCTTCTGGGTCGAGCCGCCGCGCGCGACGGTCGCCGCGGTGAGCTGCCAACCGCCGGTGTTGTTGGTCGACATCTCCATGAACCCGGCCTTGCCCGTGGCATCCGAGATCGCCTTCGCCGCCTCGCGCACCTCGTCCCACGTGGTGGGCGGGCTGTCGGGGTCGAGCCCGGCCGCCTCGAACAGCGCGCGGTTGTAGTGCAGGCCCATGGCGTACGCCTGGCGCGGGAAGCCGAAGATGTTCCCGTCGGCGTCCTGCACCTCGGCGAGGATGATCGGGTTGAACTTGTCGGTGTACCCGAGCTCCTCGACCTCGGCGGTCACGTCGGTGAGCTGCCCGTTCTCGAGCAGGGTCTTCGAATCGGTGAACGGCACCGTGAAGACGTCGGGGAGGCTGCCGCCCGCGAGCTGGGCCGCGAAGGTCGGGCCCTCCCACTCGTACTCGACGCCGATCACGTCGATGTCGGGGTGCTCCTCCTCGAACTGCGCCTCCTGCGACTCGAAGGCCTCGTAGGCGGCAGCGTCGGCGCCGGGCGGGAAGGTGGCGACGCGCAGTTCGACGCGTCCGTCGTCGGATGACGCGCTGTCGGCGCTGCAGCCGGCGAGCGCGCCGGCGACGGCGAGCGCGGCGAAGCCCGCGATCGCGGCCTTGGCTGGTGACTTCATTGTCGGTCCTTTCGGTGCTGTGTTCTCGGATGTGGTGCGGGTGGGTGCGTCACGGCGCGTCGGGCCGCGACCTCGACGGCTCGGGCCGCACGCGCAGCCAGGCCGTGGAGTCTGGGGGGAGCCGGTCGCCCACGAGCGGGGCGCTGGCCAGGAGGAGCTCCTCGTGCACCGGGAGGTCGACCGGGGCATCCGACAGGTTGGTGACGTTCACGACGTCGCCGCGGGCGAAGGCGAGCACGCCGGCGGCGGCGTCGAGCCAGCGCAGGCGGCCGTCGCCGAGGGAGGGCTCCGCGCGGCGGATGCGCAGCGCCTCCCGGTACAGGTGCAGCATCGAGCCCGGGTCGGCCTCCTGCGCCTCGACCGTGCGGGCGGCCCAGTCGGTGGGCTGGGGCAGCCAGGGGTCGGCGGATGCCCCGTCGGGACCGAACCCGAAGGGCGACGCGTCGCCCGACCAGGGCATCGGCACGCGGCATCCGTCGCGCCCCGGGTCGACCCCCTCGGAACGGAAGTGCATCGGGTCCTGCAGCAGCTCGCGCGGCAGCTCGACCTCGGGCAGGCCGAGCTCGTCGCCCTGGTAGATGTAGAGGCTCCCGGGGAGGGCCGCGGTCAGGAGGGCTGCCGCGCGGGCGCGGCGGGTGCCGAGCTCGAGGTCGGTCGGGGTGCCGAAGCGCTTCTTCGCGAACGCGAAGGTCGAGTCCTCGCGACCGTACCGGGTGACCGGGCGCGTGACGTCGTGGTTCGAGAGCACCCACGTGCTCGGGGCGCCGACGGGCGCGTGCGCGTCGAGCATCAGGTCGATGGAGGTGCGCAACTCCGAGGCATCCCACGCCCGCGACATGAAGTCGAAGTTGAATGCGGTGTGCATCTCGTCGGGGCGCAGGTAGTCGGCGAAGCGCTTGGCGTCGGGCACCCAGACCTCGCCGACGAGCACGCGCGCGCCGGCGTACGAATCGGCGATGCGGCGCCAGGTGCGATAGACCTCGTGCACCTCGTCGCGGTCCTCGGTCGGGTGCTGGCCGGGCGCGGGGCGCTCGGGCACCTCGGGCAGCGTCGGGTCCTTGATGAGCAGGCCGGCCGAGTCGATGCGCACGCCTGCGACGCCGCGGTCGAACCAGAAGCGCAGGATGTCCTCGTGCTCGCGGCGCACGTCCGGGTGGTTCCAGTTGAGGTCGGGCTGCTCGGGCGTGAACAGGTGCAGGTACCACTCGCCCGGCGTGCCGTCGGGGTTCTCGGTGCGGGTCCAGGTCTCGCCCTGGAAGTTCGAGACCCAGCCGGTGGGCATCTCGGCGCCGCCCGCCCCCTTGCCGGGGTGGAACCAGAACCGCTCGCGCTCGGGGGCGCCGGGGCCTGCGGCGAGCGCCTCGCGGAACCACGGGTGCTCGCTCGAGACGTGGTTCGGCACGATGTCGACGATGGTGCGGATGCCGAGGCGGAGCGCGTCGGCGATGAGCAGCTCCGCGTCGCGGAGGGTGCCGAACGCAGGGTGGATGTCGCGGTAGTCGGCCACGTCGTAGCCGCCGTCGGCGAGGGGCGACGGGTACCACGGGGTGAACCAGATCGCGTCGACGCCGAGGGCGGCGAGGTACGGCAGCCGCTCGCGCACCCCGGCGAGGTCGCCCGTGCCGTCGCCGTTCGCGTCGGCGAAGCTGCGCACGTAGACCTGGTAGATGACGGCGCTGCGCCACCAGAGGTCGTCGCCGTGGGGCTGCGGCGCGTCGGGTGCGGTCTCGACTGCGGGCATCGTCACGCTGCTGTGCTCCTCGGTCCGGGCGGGCGGTGCCGGGCCTCGGATTCCGAGTGACGCCGGCGTCGTGGCACCGAACGTACGGATAGCAACAAGGTTGCGCAACTTTGAAACTGCGCGTAAGCAACTTGCGCTGAGTTACGTAAATTTCTTGCGCTACGGATGCCCCTGAGGGGCGGGGTCCGTCAGGCGGGGACGTGCGACGCGGGCGGTGCCGTCGACCGGCGCACCACGAGCTCGGGCGCGAAGAAGAGCTCGTCGGCGATCTCTCGATCGGTCGACATCTGGCGCATCAGCAGCTCGATGATCATGCGCCCCATCGACTCGATCGGCTGGCGCACCGTCGTGAGCGGCGGCTCGGTGCAGTTCATGAGCGCCGAGTCGTCGTAGCCGATCACCGAGACGTCCTCGGGCACGCGCAGGCCCGCGCGCCGCACCGCGCGCACCGCGCCGAGCGCCATCGGATCGCTCGCGCAGACGATGCCCGTGACGCCCGCCTGCAGCAGCTTCGTCGCCGCGGTCTGGCCCGACTCGAGCGAGTAGAGCGCGTGCGCGACCCGATCGGGACCGAGCTCCACCCCGTGGCGACGCGCCATGCGCTCGGCCGCCTGGAGCTTGCGCCGGCTGGGGATGTGGTCGAGCGGCCCGAGCAGGATGCCGATGCGCTCGTGTCCGAGCTGCACGAGGTGTCCGAACGCCTGCTCCATCGACTCGGCGTCGTCGCACGAGACGGTCGCGAAGCCCATGCCGTCGACCGGCGCATTGACCAGCACCGTCGGCAGTCGCAGCTCGCGCAGCCGCTCGTAGTGGTCGCGGTTCGCTTCGTCCTGCGCGTACGCACCGCCGGCGAAGATCACGCCGGAGACCTGCTGGTGCAGCAGCAGCTCGACGTAGTCGGCCTCGCTGATGCCGCCCGCGGTCTGCGTGCAGAGCACGGGCGTGTAGCCGTTCTGCGCGAGGCCGCCGCTCAGCACCTCGGCGAGCGCCGGGAAGATCGGGTTCTGCAGCTCGGGCATGACGAGGCCGACCAGGCGTGCGCGCTCGCCCCGCAGCTTCGTGGGGCGCTCGTAGCCGAGCACGTCGAGGGCCGTGAGCACGGCCTGCCTCGTGGCATCCGACACCCCCGGCTTGTCGTTCAGCACGCGGCTGACGGTCGCCTCGCTGACCCCGACCTTGCGGGCGACATCGGCCAGCCGTCTCGACATGGCGGCCAGTCTATGCGGGTGCGCCACCTGGGGGCGGCGACTCTGCACCGCCCGGGCATGGAGGTGCGCCGCACGGCATGGCCGTGTGGCGCACCGTTCGGGTTGCGGCTCCGCTCAGAGCGTGCAGCTCCCGATGATCGGCTCGATCACCGGAATGTACGCGGCCTCGAGGTGCTCGATGCCACGGCCGTCGGTGACGACCTTCTGGTTCGGGTTCTTGCCGGCGATCACGCCGTCCTGCCCGCGTGCGCCGCCAGCCATGATGGTGACGGTGGCCGGGTAGCCCTGCGAGAGCCACTCCTCCATCGTGCAGTCCACGACGTCCGACGGGAGGCCGAGCTCGAACGCGAGGAAGTCCTCGACGCTCGCCGTGAACCACACCTGCGAGTTCGCACCCGCCTTGGCGTTGCCCTGTTCCGACCTGCTGTCGTTGATGCAGTCGAAGGCGAACGCGGCCGCCCCCGACCCCAGTACCATCGCGGCCCCGAGGCCGATTCCGACCCCCACGTTCCGCATCGTCCGGGTCAACATGCTCCTGCTCCGTTTCCGGCGCTCCGTTGCGCCACGATCGTGAGCATCCTCGCGAGTGGTGGCATCCGTCATCAGTGCTGCCCCCCAGACCGCGATCGTGGTATTCGCATACCCCCGGGGGACATTAGAGTTCACTCCATGGGCAAGCTCATCTACGGGGCGACGACGCGTGAGATCACGATCGACGATCGCACCCTGGCGCACCTCAAGGTGGCCATCACCAACAAGCTCCGGCGGTCCGAGAGCTTCACCATGTCGTGGGACCACGGCACCGAGAACGGCGGCGGTCGGAGCACGATCTGGATCCACGAGTCGATCCCGCTGCAGTTCGTGTTCGACGGCTCGCGGCGGCCGGTGCTGAACCGTGTCTGGCTCGAGCAGCTCATGGTCACCGCGAACAGCACCAACGGCCTGCAGCTCGTGCCCGAGCCCGCCGAGGACGAGCCCTTCGGGGAGTAGCCCGGCGACTCCCGGACATGACGAAGGGCGGCCTTCCCCAGTGGGCCGCCCCTCGCTCGCCCGCGTCGCGGGCGCCGTGCTGGTGTCGTCAGACGGTGTTGCGTCCCCCCAGGGACCTGACGAGCCAGACGATCAGTGCGATCACCGCGAGCACGATGCCGACCCACAGCAGGAACTGCAGCGACTCGACCAGCCCGCCCGTGAGCAGGAGGACGATCGCGATGATCCCGACGATGATGAGGAGAATGTTCATGCTCGTCACGGTAGGCGGGGCGGTCGGGCATCGAAAGGGGATTGACCCCCGTTCGGGGGCGGTGTAGGCGCGCGCTCGCGCGGGATCAGGCCTCGGTGACGGATGCCCCGGGTTCCGCGGGTTCGGATTCGGCCGTGTCGGCGGGCGGGTCGTCGGGAGCGCCGTCGGCGGGCTCACCCGCCTGGCCCACGAACGGCCCCGCATCGGTGTCGCCGACGAGGGTGCCCGCCGAGCCGTCGTAGCGCGAGCGCAGCTCCTCGCGCGCCCAGGCGTAGTGGCCGCCGAGGCACTCGTGGGCGGTGCCGATGAGCGGATGCCCCTGCAGCCACGGGTACCGGTCGGGGTCGGCGAGCACCTCGTCGTCGAGGTGCGCAAGCATCGCTTCGGCGGCCGCGTGGCTGGCGTGCAGCGCCTCGATCGCGGCGTCGAGGTCGTCGAGCCGGAACCGTTCGCGCAGCTCGACGTTCAGCTCGTCGAGCTCGGCCCAGGTGTACCCGTCGGCGGGGAAGGCGGGCGTGCGCCCCGCGACATCCGTCTCGAGCCAGCCCACGAACAGCGCATGCCAGGCGCGCAGGTGTGCCAGCACGTCGGTGACCGTGCGGTCACGGCCCTCGCCGGGAAGCGGGTGTCGCCGCTGGTAGGCACTCATCGTGTCGATGTGGTGCAGCAGTTCCCAGAGGCGCAGCTCGGACTGGGCGAGGAGGTCGTCTCGCGTTCTGGGCTGCGTCATGCGCTCATCGTAGGGGTCGCCGGTGTCGCCGGTCGGACGGACGCTCCCGGGTGTGGCAGACCGCTACGCCCCGGTCCGGCCGACGTCAACCCCCTCCGGTGCACTCACGCCCGCGCGTAGCGTGAGGACCTGCCCAGAGCGACGGGCGGTCTGGGGGGCCGACATGAGTGATCCACGCGAGGACGACCTGCCCGATCGGTTGCCGGAGCAGGAGCAGCACCCGCCCGGCACGACCGACCGGATGCAGCCCGAGCCCGATCACGGCGAGGACTCGTACGTCGGCAGCGGGCGGCTCACGGGACGTCGAACGCTCATCACCGGCGGCGACTCCGGCATCGGGCGCGCCGTGGCGATCGCGTTCGCCCGAGAGGGCGCCGACGTGGCGATCGCCCACCTCGCCGAGGAAGCGGCCGATGCGCGCGAGACGGCCCGGATCATCGAGGATGCGGGTCGGCGGGCCGTGACGCTCGCCGCCGACCTCACGGAGACGGAGGCTCCCGCGAAGCTCGTCGCCGACACCGTCTCCGCGCTCGGCGGGCTCGACGTGCTCGTGATCAACGCCGCGCACCAGTACGAGCGGGAGGGCATCGAGCAGCTCCCCGTCGACGGCGTTGAACGGGTCGTGCGCACGAACTTCATCGCCCCGCTGCTGCTGGCGAAGGCCGCGGTTCCGCACCTCGGTGCGGGCGCGTCCATCATCACGACCACCTCCATCCAGGCCTTCGACCCGTCGCCGGGGCTCATCGACTACGCGATGACGAAAGCCGCGCTGGTGGCGTTCACGAAGGCGCTGGCGCTCGAGCTCGGCCCCCGCGGCATCCGCGTGAACGCCGTGGCACCCGGGCCGATCTGGACGCCGCTGATCCCCGCCACCGGCTGGCCCGACCACATCCCGGACTTCGGCGAGAACACGCCGATCGGTCGTGCCGGGCAGCCCGCGGAACTCGCCGGCGCCTACGTGTACCTCGCGTCGGACGCGGCGACCTACACCTCGGCCGCGATCCTCCCGGTGACGGGAGGGCGGCCACTCTGACCGTCGGGGCGGCCCGAGCGACGTCGCCCCGACGCCCCCCATCTCGAAACCGAGTGGAAGGAGCACGAGATGCCGGACACACCGCAGCTGAAGAACGAGGAGCTCTACGAGAAGCTCCGCGACGAGGGCGCGTCCAAGGAGAAGGCCGCGCGCATCTCGAATGCGCAGGCCCGCGACGGCGCGTCGGAGGTCGGCAGGCGCGGCGGCGAGTCCCCCGCCTACGAGGACTGGACCGTCGAAGAGCTACGGGCGCGCGCGAAGGAGCTCGACATCTCGGGCTACAGCGACAAGCGCAAGTCCGAGCTGATCGAACTGCTCCGCGACCACTGACCGCGCATGGTGCGGCTCCGCCGGGTGACGCCGTACGCCGGCGGCTACCACCGCACGCCGTCCGGCCGCATCCTGCGCGCCGACCGCGCCCCCATGGGCGCCGACGAGCGCGAGCGGGTGCGCGCCCTCGCCGTGCCGCCCGCGTGGAGCGACGTCTGGATCGCCGACCGACCGAACGCCCACATCCTCGCCGTCGGCGTCGACGACGCCGGCCGCCGGCAGTACCTCTACCACCCCGACTGGCGGGCCGCGAAGGATCGGGAGAAGTTCGCGCGCATGCGCGAGCTCGCCGCGGCGCTGCCCGCCGCGCGCGGGAGCGTGACACGCGACCTGCGGCTCGACGGGCTGCCGCGCGAGCGCGTGCTCGCCGCCGTGTTCCGCCTGCTCGACCTCGGCGCGCTGCGCGTCGGGTCGGAGGAGTACCTGGAGGCCAACGGATCGCGCGGCGCGACGACCCTGCAGGTGCGGCACGCGACGGTGTCGGGTGCCTCGGTCGCGCTGTCGTTCCGTTCGAAGGGCGGGCAACGCGCTCGCATGGAGGTCGACGACGCCGAACTCGCGGCGTGCGTGGGCGACCTCGTCGACGCAGCCCGCACGGCCCGGCTGTTCGCGTGGCGCGACGAGGGCGGGCGCCACCTGGTCTCGGCCGTGGACGTGAACCGGTACATCCGGTCGCGCACCGGCACGGATGCCACGGCGAAGGACTTCCGCACGCTGCGCGGCACCGTGGCGGCGGCCCAGGCGCTCGCCGCCGCATCCGCCCCCGGCACGCCCGACAGCGCTCGCGCCAGGCAGCGGGCCCGGGGCGCGGCGATCGAGGCGGCATCCGTCGTGCTGGGCAACACCCCGGCCATCGCGAAGGCGAGCTACGTCGACCCCGAGATCTTCGATCGCTTCGACGCCGGTGCGGTGCTCGAGCCGAACGGAAGCCCCGACGCGGCGCTGCTGCGCCTGCTCGAGGGGTGAGGGAGTGCCGCGCCGGGCAGCCTCACCGCTGGGCGATCACGACGTGGACCAGGCGGGCGCGTACGACGGCTCGAGCAACAGCATGGGCTCCAACCCCGGGACGGGGAGGTGGACGCAGCGCCCGTACTCGCGCTCCTCGATCGCGGTCGGCGACTCGGCCCCGGCGGCCCCGATGCGCGCGAGGGCATCGTCGAGGTCGTCGCACATCAGCGTGATCTCGGTGCGCTGCGGATACGGAACGTCCCGGCCGGGCCAGGTACGGGGGTGCACTCCGCCCTCGCTCGGGCCGGTGTCGAAGATGAGCCACCCCGGCGAGGTCTCGATGAAGGGCAGCCCGAGCACGTCGCGGAAGTACCCTCGCGTGGCCTCGGGGTCGTCGCTGTAGACGAGCGTGTGGATGCCGGTGATCATGTGCGCACGGTAGGCGACGCCTGCGCAGGCGCGCAGCCCCGCGCGGACGAATGGCTCGCCGGCGACCCGCGCCCCTCCGCCGAGTGTGCTCGATGTGACGCCCACGGGTCGATCCGGGCCCTGAATCGGTGACTTCGAGCACACTCCGCGGGGGATGGAGTCGGGGTGGCGGGGGTCTCAGGGTCAGAGGACGAGGGTGGCGGCGCCCGCGGCGACCTCGCGGTAGCGCTCGCGCACGGCGGGGACCCCGGCCGCGGCGGCGGATGCCGCGACCGGGGTGGTCCAGTCGGGGCGCTCGCCCGTGAGCGTCCACGCGGCCTGCACTGCGGCGCCGAGGGCGACGTACTCCCCCGGTTCGGGCACGTCGATCGGCACGCCGAACACGGTCGCGGCGACCTCGCGCACGGCGGGGTTCGCCGCGGCGCCGCCGATGAGCAGCACGCGTCGGGCCTCGACCCCGGCCGCGAGGATCGCGTCGAGCCCCTCGGCGAGGCCGCACAGCATGCCCTCGACCGCGGCTCGCGCGAGGTGCTCGCGCGAGGTCGACGCGATCGAGAGCCCGTGCACGCTGGCCCGCGCGGTCGGCAGGTCTGGCGTGCGCTCGCCCTCGAACCAGGGCACGAGCACGACGCCGTCGGCACCGGCGGGCGCGGCGAGCGCGAGGCGGCCGAGCTCGTCGTGGTCGACGCCGAGCAGGGCGGCGGTCGAGTCGAGCACACGGGCCGCGTTGAGCGTCGCGATGAGTGGCAGGAACGCACCGCCCGCGTCGGCGAACCCGGCGATGGTGCCCGAGGGGTCGGCGATCGGATGCGGCGTGACGGCGAACACCGTGCCGCTGGTGCCGAGCGAGACGACCGCGTCACCGGCTCGCGCGCCCAGGCCGAGCGCGGCACCGGCGTTGTCGCCGCAGCCCGGGCCGACGAGCACGCCGGTCGGCGTGGTGCCCGACGCATCCGCCGCCCCCAGCACCCGGGGCAGGATCGCGTCGTGGCCGAGCGCCCGCACGAGCAGGCCGCGGTCGTACTCGCCGGTCGCGGGCGACCAGTAGCCGGTGCCCGACGCGTCGGAGCGGTCGGTGGTGAGCGCGTCGAGGTCGGGGCCGAGCTCGGATTCGCCGGCGGGCCCGTAGCCGAGCAGGCGCCAGGTGAGCCAGTCGTGCGGCAGCGCGACCGCGGCGACCCGGGCCGCGTGGGCGGGCTCGGCGTCGCGCAGCCAGCGCAGCTTCGTCGCGGTGAACGACGCGACCGGCACGAGCCCGGTGCGGCGCGCGTACTCCCCCGCGCCGACCTCGTCGATCAGGTCGGCCGCCGCCTGCGCCGATCGCGTGTCGTTCCAGAGCAGGGCGGGGCGGATGACCCGGCCGGCATCGTCGAGCACGACCATGCCGTGCTGCTGGCCGCCCACCGAGATCGCCGCGACGTCGTCGAGGCCCCCGGCATCGGCGATGGCCGCCTGCAACGCCTCCCACCACGCGGAGGGGTCGACCTCGGTGCCGTCGGGATGCGTCGCGCGGCCGGTGCGGACGACCCGACCCGTCGAGGCATCCGTCACCACCACCTTGCAGCTCTGGGTCGACGAGTCGACCCCCGCGACCAGCGTCATCGCGCGCCCCGGCCCGGTCAGCGCGCGCCGAGCAGGTGCTCGGTCGCGAGCTGCTGGAGGCGCACGAACCCGAAGCCGTTGCCGCCGAGGTAGGCGTTCGCGTCGAAGTCCTCGAACGCCGAGCGGTCGGCGAGCAGGTCATCGTAGGACTCGCCCTCACCGAGGGTGGGCTGCGACAGCTCGGGCACGCGCGCGGCGGCGAGCGCCTCCTGCACCTCGGGGTCGGCGCGGAAGGCGGCGGCGCGCTCCTTCAGCAGGAGGTAGGTGCGCATGTTCGCCGCCGCCGAGTCCCAGACGCCGGTCTCGTCCTCGGTGCGGCTCGGCTTGTAGTCGAAGTGTCGCGGGCCGTCGTACGCGGGCACGCCGCCGGGGCCGCCGTTCTCGAGCAGGTCGACGAGCGAGAAGGCGTTGTGCAGGTCGCCGTGGCCGAAGACGAGGTCCTGGTCGTACTTGATGCCGCGCTGGCCGTTCAGGTCGATGTGGAAGAGCTTGCCGTGGTACAGCGCCTGGGCGATTCCCGCGGTGAAGTTGAGGCCCGCCATCTGCTCGTGCCCGACCTCGGGGTTGAGGCCGACGAGCTCGGGGCGCTCGAGCGAGTCGATGAACGCGATTGCGTGGCCGAGGGTCGGCAGCAGGATGTCGCCGCGCGGCTCGTTCGGCTTCGGCTCGATCGCGAAGCGGATGTCGTAGCCCTTGTCGGTCACGTAGTCGCCGAGCAGGTTGACTGCCTCGCGGTAGCGCTCGAGCGCCTGGCGGATGTCCTTCGCCGAGTCGTACTCGGCGCCCTCGCGGCCACCCCACATGACGAACGTCTTCGCGCCGAGCTCGGCGGCCAGGTCGAGGTTGCGCAGCACCTTGCGGAGCGCGAACCGACGCACCCGACGGTCGTTCGAGGTGAACCCGCCGTCCTTGAACACGGGGGCTGAGAAGAGGTTGGTGGTGACCATCGGCACGACGATGCCGGTGTCGGCGAGCGCGCCCTTGAGCCGGTCGATCTGGGTCTGGCGCTCGGCGTCGGTCGACCCGAACGCGAACAGGTCGTCGTCGTGGAAGGTGAGGCCGTAGGCGCCGAGCTCGGAGAGCCGCTCGACGGCATGCACGACATCGAGCGGATGCCGCGTGGGCCCGCCGAACGGATCGGTGCCGTTGTAGCCGATCGTCCAGAGGCCGAAGGAGAACTTGTCGTCGCGAGTGGGCGCGAGGGCCATGGTGGTGCCGCCTTCCAGCGTCATCGTCGAGTTTGTTGGCATGCACAACATAACCCGCTAGGCTCAGCTTCGCAAGGGGCTGCGCTCGGCGGCGGCCAGAATGGCGGGATGGCAGTGCGCGGGAACAGCCTCGAGTCGGTGCGACGGCACAACCTCGCCACCGTGCTGCGCCTCGTGCACCACGGCGGCGCGGTCTCGCGCGCCGAGCTGACCCGGGCGACCGGCCTGAACCGGTCGACGGTCGGCGCCCTCGTGACCGAGCTCGTCGAGCTGGGTCTGGTCGACGAACGCGAACCCTCCCCGACCGCGCGAGCCGGCCGGCCGTCCCCCACGGTGGTGCCGCGCGACGACGTCGCCGCGGTCGCCGTGAACCCCGAGATCGACGCGGTCGAGCTCGCCCTGGTCGGGTTGGGCGGCGCGGTGTTCGCTCGCGCGAGGCATCCGATCGCCCTGCCCACGCCCGACGACGTGGTCGCCGTCGTTCGGCTGCAGCTCGACGACTGGGGCCGGGCCTTCGCGGGCACGCGGGTCACCGCCGTCGGCGCGGCCGTGCCGGGACTCGTGCGACACGGCGACGGGCTCGTGCGTCACGCGCCGCACCTCGGCTGGCGCGACGCCCCGCTCGCCGCGATGCTCGAGGAATCGACCGGACTGCCGGCGTCGGCCGCCAACGACGCCCGCCTCGGCGCGCTGGCCGAGCGCGTGTTCGGCGCGGGGCGCGGCGTCGACGACCTGGTCTACGTGAACGGCGGCGCGAGCGGCATCGGCGCGGGCGTGATCGCGGGCGGGCGGCCGCTCGGCGGCGCGGGCGGCTACGCGGGAGAGCTCGGGCACATGCGCGTGGGCGATGCACCGGCGCGCGATTCGGCAGGTCTCGCGGGCACACTCGAGGCCCTCGTGCGCCGCGACGCGCTGCTCGTGCACCTGGGGGCGGATGCCTCCGGGGCCGACGAGTCGCGGCACACCCCGCTCGCTCGTCTCGAGGCGGCCGTCGCGGCGGGACCGCCGGCGAGCCTCGCCGACGAGATGGCCGCGCAGGCCGACGTGCTCGGCACGGCCCTCGGCAACGCGGTCAACCTGTTCGACCCGAGCCTCGTGCTGCTGGGCGGCTTCCTCGGCGTGCTGCTCGACGGCGCCGGACCCGTGCTGCGCGCGTCGATGCGGCGCGCCGGGCTCGAGGCATCCGTCGACGCCGTTCGCCTCGACCGGCCCGCGCTCGGAGCCGACATCCTCGCGATCGGCGCGGCCGAGATCGCGTTCGCGGGGGTGCTGGGCGACCCGGCGGGGGCGCTCGGGTAGGCCGCGCTGGGCGACCAGACCGCGCAAGCCGCACCCCTCGAGCCAGGCGCGTCCGGCCCGTCGTAGTCGCATCGGCACGCGTTCCACCACGGGCCGGCGTGACTACGACGGGCCGGTGCAGGGAACCGAGGCCAGGGCGGCTCCCGGGGCGGAGGCGGGGCCGCGAGCAAGGCTGGGCAGGGCGGTGGCCGCGGGGCGGCTCAGGGACGCAGGCGGGCGCGGGCGCGCCGGCGCGCGTCGGCGCGGCGCGCCTCGGCAGCGAGTTCGCGAGGCAGGATGCTCCGAGGCCAGCGCAGGAGCATCACCAGCAGCAACCCGAGCAACGCGCCGATGCCTGCGGCGACCATGTCGGCGACGGTGTCGGCGAGCCCGAGCTGCGACCGCGTGCCGAGCAGCGAGTCGGTCAGGAACTCGCCGATTTCCCAGGTCGCCGCGAACGCGAGCGGCGTCACGATGGCTGCCGCGTACATGACCCAGCGGGGCGCGGCGGCGCGCATCTGCGTCTCGGCCCGAGCCACGGCGAACAGTCCGAGCCAGACCAGCAGTACGCCGGAGTCGAGGTGGGTGAGCTTGTCCCATCCCGGAACCAGGCCGTAGACGAGCAGCGCACTGCCGAGCACCGGCGCGGCCGACAGGAAAACGCCGTAGTGCACCTGCACCGCGGTGGGCAGCGGGAAGTCGGCGAACGCGGCGAGCGCCGCGGGCACCCAGAGCACGGGGATCATGAGCGCGATCAGCCCGAGGTGCACGGGCGCGCCCGCCCAGTACGCGGTGAGCCCGCAGGCGAGCCAGGCCAGCTGGAACCACGCCGCGAGACGGAGGTACGGTGCCGCGATCGCGAGCCGACGGGGAGCCGCCTGCGCGGGCGACATCGCGCCGGCCGGCTCAACGGCGTCGGCCGCCGCCTCACCGGCAGGATCGAACTCCCCTCGGGGCTCCATGGCTCCGAGGGTAGCGCGCCGCCGTCGCGCGACGCGGGCGGTCTACTGCACGCCGAGCGCCCGGTGCCCGACCGCGAGCGAGACGCCCGAGATCGCAGCGGCCTGCTCCGAGGCGAGAAACACGACGGCGGCGGCGACCTGCTGCGGCGTCGACTCGCCGGCGCGAGCCGGGCGCACCTCGGTCGAGGGCGTGTCGGTGATGAGTCCCGGGTCGACGACGTTCACCGTGACGCCGGTGCCGACGAGCTCGTCGGCGATGGTCTTCGACGCGACCGAGACGACCGCGTTGCGCGCGCTCGAGGTGACCGATGCGGTGAACTGCGCGTTCTGGCCGCTCACCTGCACGATGCGGCCCCAGCCGGCGGCGCGCATCTGCGCCAGCGCGGCATCCGTCGTTCTGAGGTACCCCATGGCCTTGCCGTCGATGGCGTCGAGCACCTGGGCGGCGTCGTGGTCGCGCTCCGGGTCGAGGGTGCCGGCCGGCGGGGCCGCGGTGTTCACGAGCACGTCGAGGCGCCCGTGCTCGCGCACGACCCAGGCGATGGCGGCGGCGACGGATGCCTCGTCGCGGGTGTCCATGGTGACGGCGGTGATGCGGTCCATGCCGGCGTCGAGGTCGGCGACCGCGCCCTCGAGGCGGTCCTCGTCGCGCCCCGCGAGCACGACGAGCGCGCCCTCGTCGCGGATGGCCGCCGCGACGGCACGCCCCACGTAGCCGCTGCCGCCCGAGATGAGCGCGACGCGCCCCGTGAGTCCGAGATCCATGCGGTCAGTCCTTCCGTCGTGCGGGTGCGTCCCCCGCTGCCGCATCGTACGCGCGGCCGGGCGACTGCGTCGCGAACTTGCCGCCGCTCGTGTCGACGAGCGTGCCTGTGATGTACGAGGCCGCATCGCTGGCGAGGAAGACGAGCAGGCGCGCGATGTCGTCGGGCTCGCCCCAGCGGCGGATCGAGAGCTGGTCGAGCGTGCGCTCGCGCGCCTCTCCCTCGAGGGCGGCGAAGCCGTTCATCGCGGTCGGGATCATGCCCGGGGCGTACGCGTTCACCGTCACGTTCCACGGGCCGAGCTCGCTCGCGAGCACGCGCGTGAACGCGACGACGGCCGCCTTCGAGGCGGCGTACGCGGCGCTGCCGACGCTCGGGATGATGGCGGCGAAGGAGGCGGCGTTCAGGATGCGGCCGCTCCCCTGCGCCCGCATGAGGGGCGAGACCTCGCGGCACATGCGGAACGTACCGCCCGTGTTGACGTCGAGGCAGCGCTGCCAGGCGTCGTCGTCGAGCTCCTCGACCCGGCCATCGACGTTGATGCCGGCGTTGTTCACGAGCACGTCGATGCGGCCGTGGCGGCGGACGATCTCAGCGACGGCGGCGCGGACCTGCGCCGTGTCGGTGATGTCGGCGGCGAGCGAGGCGAACGGGGCGTCGCCCGGCGCCTCGGCGAGGTCGATCACCACGACGCGCGCGCCCTCGACGGCGAAGGTCTCGGCGATCACGCGGCCGATGCCGCGACCGCCGCCGGTCACGACCACGACGCGGTCGGTCAGGTCCAGGTGCATGAATTCCTCCTCGAACGGCGGCCGACGGGACGCCCGGTGTGAAAAAGCATACTATTGGCGCATGGATACGGCGAAGGTGCTCTGGGTCACCGGCGGCGGCAGTGGCATGGGCCGCGCCACGGCGGAACGCGCGGTGGCGAGTGGGTGGTCGGTCGCGGTCAGCGGCCGGCGCACCGCCCAGCTCGAGGAGGTCGCGGCGGCGATCGATGCCGCGGGAGGAACGGCGCTCGTCGTGCCGCTCGACGTGACGGATGCCTCCGGCGCCGCCACCGCCCGCGACGCGGTGCTCGACCGGTTCGGCCGCCTCGACGCGCTCGTGCTGTCGGCCGGACGCAACGTGCCGCAGCGCACCTGGGGTGACCAGTCGATCGCCGAGTTCGAGGCCGTCGTGGCGACGAACCTCACCGGCGTGGCATCCGTCGTCGACGCGGCCCTGCCGTCGCTGCGCGCGGCGGGCGGACGCGTCGTCTGCATCTCGTCGATCGCCGGTTGGCAGCACGCGCCGCTCGCCGGCGTCGCGTACAGCGCGAGCAAGACCGCGGTCCGCTCGCTCTGCCGCACGCTCAATTCGGAGGAGGCGGAGCACGGCGTGCAGGCCTGCCACCTCTGCCCGGGCGACGTCGCCAGCGACTTCCTCGACCAGCGACCGGTCGTGCCCGACGCCGAGGCACGCACCCGCATGCTCACGCCCGACGACATCGCACGCGCTGTGCTGTTCGTGCTCGACTCGCCCGCGCACGTGCGCATCGACGAGCTCGTGATCAGCCCGAACGCCGCGGCCGCCGCGCGATGAGCGCGTTCGAGCGGGTGCTCGACGACACCGGCCGCCGCATCGTCGACGGGCGGATGCCCGCGGGCGGCGTGCTCACGGTCGACGCACTCGTCGCCCGGCACGGCGTCTCCCGCAGCATCGTGCGTGAAGCCGTTCGAGTACTGGTGTCGCTCGAGCTCGTCGAGGCGCGGCAGCGCGTCGGGCTCCGTGTGCTGCCCGAGGAGGCGTGGAACGTGCTGCACCCGCGCGTGATCCACTGGCGACTCGCCGGCGACGGGGTCGCACGCGCCACGCAGCTCGCGGAACTCGTCGCGCTGCGGCTCGCGGTGGAGCCAGCGGCGGCCGAGGCGGCGGCGCTGCACGCGGTCGGCTCGGAAGGCTCCGCCCTGCTCGACCTGGCCGACGGGCTCGCCCGAGCCGACGGACCGGCCTTCCTCGACGCCGACCAGGCGTTCCACCGCGAGCTGCTGCGTCTGTCAGGCAACCGCATGCTGCAGCGTCTCGGCGCCGTGATCGACGAGGCGCTCGCCGACCGGGCGACCCGTGTCGTGCACGCCGACCCGCACGACGTCGCCCTCCATGCGGCGGTGGCCCGAGCGGTTGCCGGCGGCCGCCCCGATGACGCCGCGGCGGCCGTTCGCGAGATCGTCTCGCGAACGGCCGCCGAACCCAGCGACTCCGCGGCAGGCGCGGGTGGTCCACTGGGCTGACGAGCTCCGATCCGCTCGACGCGTGTACAGGTCAGGACGTAGCGGGGCAGTACAACCTGTATCGGTTCATGCCGAAATAAGTTATATTGGTCTCGTCCAATCCACATTATAGGAGTAGCGATGGTGACGACGGCCGGGGCGGGCGTCGACCTCCTCCTCGCCTTGGGGCTCCCGGTCGAGGTGAAGACGTTCGCCGACGCCGATATCGCCGGCCGACACGCGCGCCTTCGCGTTCGCCAGACACCGCCATCACCTTCGATGGTTGCAGCGGATCGCGGCGGCGACGTCGTCGTATACGTGATCCCGAGGCTCACGGAGAGCCTGGCTCGGATCGCCGAGACGGATCCGAGTGTCGCGGTCGTCGCGACGGATGAGGGCGTGGTCATCTGGGATACAGAGCGATTCGCTTCCGCCACGACGCCCACGGAGCCCGCGCCCACGAGGGGCAGGATGCCGTGGGCGCGGTTCGGCCTCCTCCGTTCCCTCGTCCGTACCCGGCGCCCTCGCACGCAGATCGAAATCGCCTCAGAGACCGGAGTCACCCAAGCGGCGGTTTCACAGAACCTGAAGCGGATGCCTGATCTCGCGACGCGGACCTCAACCGGGTGGGTCGCAAACGATCCGGCACGAGTCGCGGCCAGCTTCCTCGAGGAGTATCCCGGGCCAGGCGGTATCGCGCAGTACTGGTACGGGATCGATCCAGTCGTCCGCCAAGCTTCGATGGCCGCCCGCGCTGGAGTCGACTGCCTCCTCTCCGGCGATGCGGCTGCCGACCTCGTAGCACCGTGGCGCACTCCCCGTACCGCGATCGTCTATGCACGGTCAGGCTTGAAGCTCGCTCCGCTCGGCTTCGCCGAGGCGGCTCGGGAGAAGGGGACCCTGGCCGTGATCGTTCCGGCCGACCCGACGATCTGGCCGCTTGCTGCAGCCTACGCCGGGGGTTGGGACGCACCATCGAATGCGGATCCGCTGCTGTGCGCATACGACATCCGCACGAGCGGTGGCGCGGATGCGGATCAGGCCTCGGAGCGACTCGTCCAGCTCGTGCTGGCACGGTGGAGCCGCGGTGATTGAGCTCGACGCAACGACGATCTCGACGAGCAACGCGGACGATCTGGCATTCTCCGCACTTGCTGATGTCTGCACCCTCACCGGCGACCTCGATGTCCGGATCGTCGGCGGCCAGATGGCGCACCTCCTCCTCTGCGCATTCCCATCCGCGAATGCCCTCGCTCGCCGAACCGCCGACGCCGATGCGGCGATCGGTACCGAACTGGCCGCCTCGGGCGACGTGCACGAACTCCTCACCGACGCGGGATACGCAGCCGCGGCAGGGAACAGCTACGTCAAGGACGGGCAGCAGGTCGACCTCCTCGTACCGAACCGATCCTCCGGCTTCCGCACGGAGGTCCTCGGTGGGCGCGGATTCGACGCCGCTCCCGGAATCGCCTTCGCCCTTGCCCTCCCGCCGATCCTGATCCACGTATCGGTGACGCTGACCGGCGACCGGATTCTTCGATTCGATGCGCGCGTACCGCCCGTCGAGGCCGCGGTGACCCTGAAGGCGAACGCGTATCGGAGCCGACTCGCCGATCGCGACCTCGTCGACTTGCACAATCTCCTCTGGATCCTGGAGGAACGCGACGCCGGCGCAATCGGTGGATGGGCGCTCGACCGAGCCGCCAGCGGGTCTCGGGGCGACGCCCAACGGGCCCTCGCCGACATCTTGAGGATGCTGTCACGTCGGCCGACTCGTCCGACTCTCGAAGTGCAACCCGAGACCTTGGTCGCGCTGATCCGGCGGCACGTCGCAGTCCCCGCCTGATTCGGCCGGCGACTCCTCCTCCAGCACTCAGCCGCGCACGTCGATGCGCAGGATGCGATCGTCGCCGTCGCGCGGCGAGCCGCGGCCGTCGGTGTTGTTGGTGAGCACCCAGAGCGAACCGTCGGGAGCGGCGACGGCGTCGCGGAGTCGCCCGTACTCGCCGGCGAAAAGATCCTCGTGCCGCGTCGGGTCGGCGACCGGCACCGCGCGCAGCACCTGCCCGCGGAGGTTCGCGAGGTAGAGCGTGTCGCCGACGATCGCGATGCCGCTCGGGCTCGCCTCGTCGGGATTCCACTGCTGCACGGGGTCGATGAACGCGTCGCCGCCCGTGCCCTCGACGTCGGGCCAGCCGTAGTTGCCGCCCGGCTCGATCACGTTCAGCTCGTCCCACGTGTTCTGTCCGAACTCCGAGGCGAACATCGTGCCGTCGTCGGCCCACGCGATGCCCTGCACGTTGCGGTGGCCGTAGCTGTGGACGAGCGACCCGTCGAACGGGTTATCGGCCGGCACGTCGCCGTCGGGCGTCATCCGCAGGATCTTGCCCGCGAGCGACCCGAGGTCCTGCGACGCCGGCCGGTCGCCCGCATCGCCGGTGGTCGCATACAGCATGCCGTCGGGCCCGAACGCGATGCGGCCGCCGTCGTGGAAGCTCGCCGCGGGGATGCCGTCGAGGATGGTCTCGGGCGACCCGAGCGCCAGCGCGCCGGGGTCGCCGCGCAGCACGAACCGCTGGATGCGGTTGCCGGCGGCCGCGGTCGAGTACACGTAGAGCCGGTCGCCCTCGTCGACGGCGAGGCCCAGCAGGCCCGCCTCCGAGTCGGTGCGAATGCCGGCGATCACGCCGACCTCGCGCGCCTCGCCCGTCTCGGTGAGCTCGAGGATTCGCCCCGTGTCGCGCTCGCTCACGAGCGCCGTGCCGTCGGCGAGGAACGCGACCGACCATGGTGCGTCGAGCCCCGTGGCCAGGTCGGCGGGCTCGCCGAGCGCCGGCATCGATTGGGGCGCCGGGCCACCGTCGGCGGCGGTCGGCGCGCCCGGCGGGGTCGGCGCGCCCGGCGGGGTCGGCGCGCCCGGCGGGGTCGGGGCGCCTGCGGAGCATCCGACCAGTGCGCCTGCAACCGCTGCAGCCACGGCGAAGCGGATGCCCCGTGCGGCGGTTGCCCTCATCGACGCCATGCACCCATCTCCCTCGCCGCGGTGCGGGCGCACCGTCGAAGTCGAAATCGACGCTACGCCGCCGCGCGTGCACACGGGAGGGGCCGGCGGTGCCCGGCCACCCGGGCCCGACGCGAAACGCTCCACTCGTGCGTCACATGGGTCACGATGGGAGCATGGCCCACGACGCATTCGCCGCCCTCCTCGACGAGGGCGCCCGCGCCGACGTGACGGGCTGGGACTTCACGTGGCTGGACGGGCGCGCGACCGAGGAACGCCCGCCGTGGGGGTACGCACGGCTGCTGGGCGAGCGCCTCGGCCGCGCGAGCGCATCGCTCGACCTGCAGACCGGCGGAGGCGAGGTGCTCGCCGAGGCGGCCCGGTTCCCGCCGACCGCGGTCGCGACCGAGTCCTGGCCGCCCAACGTCGCGCATGCCACCCGACTGCTGCACCCCCGAGGGGTCGCCGTGGTCGCGACGCCCGACGACCCGCCGCTCCCGTTCGGCGATGCGGCCTTCGACCTGGTCACCAGCAGGCATCCGGCGACAGTGCACTGGCGGGAGATCGCCCGGGTGCTGCGCCTCGGCGGCACGTACCTCGCCCAGCACGTCGGCCCCGCCAGCGGGTTCGAGCTCATCGAGTTCCTCCTTGGACCGCAACCCGAGGCGCGAAGACGACGCGATCCCGAGGCGGAGGCCGACGCGGCCCGCTCTGCAGGGTTGGAGGTCATCGACGTGCGCACGGCCCGACTGCGCATCGAGCTCCTCGACGTGGCGGCAGCCGTCTACCTGCTGCGCAAGCTCGTCTGGTGGGTGCCGGGATTCACCGTCGAGGAGTACCGTGCCAGACTGCACGACCTGCACAAGCAGATCGAGGCCGACGGGGCGTTCGTGGCGCACTCGACGCGCCACCTCATCGAGGCCCGGCGGCCGGCCTGAAGGGCGACGGCCGAAGACGACGAAACCCCTCGTGACGAGGGGTTTCAGTGAGCGGAGACGGCGGGATTTGAACCCGCGGTCCCCTTACGGGGACTCCACCTTAGCAGGGTGGTGCACTCGACCGGACTATGCGACGTCTCCTCGTGCAGGCGCTCGCGCGGATGCACGCCAGCCATCATAACCGCACATGCCCCCGGGCGACGATTCGGGCCGAGCGCGGGGCGGGCGGCTGCTACTGGTCGGCGAGCGTACGGCCCGCGGAGCAGCGGGTGTCGGCCGCCGTCTGGCCGTAGACGTCGCTGGGCAGCGCCTCGGCGGTCGGCTCGGGCGACGCGGTCGCGGTCTCGCTACCGGCATCCGCCGTCTCGGTCGGCTCGGTGGTCTCGGCCGGCTCCTCGGTGGCCTCCGCGCTCGGCGAGGGCGATGCCGTCTCGTCCTTCTGCGAGGCGAAGCTGGCGTCGGCCTGCTCGGTGTCGAACACGACCGGCGTGTCGTTCTGGAGGGCGAGGTTCACGATGTCAGCCGACGAGGTGGGCACGACCGCGGCACCGTTCGCCGTGTAGCCGGTCGGGTACTGGATGAACGCGAGCTGCGCCAGGTCGATGTTCTTCATCGCCGCGGCGATCGAGACCATGCGCACGGGGTCGGTGAGGCTGTCGGAGAGCTGCATGTTCGCCAGCGCCGCCTTGGCGATGCTGAACAGCTTCACCGGGTCGTTGAAGGTGCCGTCGCTCTGCAGCGTGCGGGCGAGCGCCGAGAGGAAGACCTGCTGGTTCGAGATGCGACCGAGGTCGCTGCCGTCGCCGACGCCGTGGCGCGTACGGAGGAACTGGAGGGCGTCGATGCCCTTGAGCGTGTGCATGCCGGCGTCGAGGAAGACACCGGTGTAGAGGTCCTCGATGGGCTCGGCCACGCAGACCTCCACGCCGCCGACCGCCTCGGAGAGCCCGGCGACGCCGAGGAACTGCACCACGCCGGCGAACGGGATCGTCACGCCCGTGAGGTTCTCGACGGTGCTGACGACGCACGCCATGCCGCCGTAGCCGAGCGCGGTGTTGATCTTGACGTCGTACTGGTCCCAGAGTTCCTGACCGGTCTCGGGGTCCGTGCAGCCGACCAGGTCGACGAGCATGTCGCGGGGGAAGCTGATGACCGAGGCGTGCGTGTGGTCCTCCGCGATGTGGAGGAGCATCGTCACGTCGTTGAGGACCGCGGTCTCCTGGGTCGGGTCGCCGAAGCCGGTGCCCTGGCCCTGACGGCTGTCGCTGCCGACGAGGAGGAAGTTCACGCCGCCGTCGATGGCGCCCACGTCGGGCACGCCCTCGAGCACCTCCTCGTTGCCGAGGGTGACCGACGGCTGCACGGTGTCGGCGAGGTCCCACGCCGCGTACGCCGCAACCGACACGCCACTGACCATGAGCACCGCTGCGACGGACGCGGTCACCTTGAGCAGCGTGCGCCAGGCGCTCGACTTCTTGAGTCGGCCGTGCCGAGCGACGGTGGGGTGCTTCGCAGCTCGACGCGAGCTGTGACTGATCTCCTCGTTCACTCGGCTCCTTCCCGGTCTCCTGGTCGTGTCGTTCTCGTTCGTATCGGCGGAGGGCGTGGGATTCGAACCCACGAGGCATTGCTGCCCACTGGTTTTCAAGACCAGCTCCATCGGCCGCTCGGACAGCCCTCCCGGCCGGGCACGCTGACGCGGCCGTACTCGACGGCGTCCTCGCTCCCGAACTGGCCCGATTCTACTCGAACGCAGGTTGCGAGCCTGTCAGCACGCTCTGGGAGGGAACTGAACGACGGCTGCACGGCACGGGCGGGCGGATGCCTCGAGCAGGATGCTCCTCAGGGCAGCGCGTCGAGCGCCGCGACGACCCCGTCGTGGTCGATGTCGTCCGTCACCTCGGTCGCGGCCGCCTTGACCTCGTCGGGCGCCTGGCCCATGGCGACCGCACGCCCCTCGCGGCCCGCCCACTCGAACATCTCGATGTCGTTGCGCCCGTCGCCGACGGCGAGCACGCGGTCGGCGGGGAAGCCGAGCCAGTCGCGCACGCGTTCGAGCGCGGTCGCCTTGTTCACGCCCTCGGGCGCGATGTCGAGCCACGCCGTCCAGCCGATGGCGTAGCTGACCTGGTGCAGGCCCATCTGCTCGACGATCGCGAGGAACTCGTCGAGCTCGTGCCCGGGCGAGATGACGACCACGCGCGTCGCGGGCGTGTGCAGCAGGTCGTCGAAGTCGACCTCGCGCGCGTTGTCGAGGTTCCAGTCGTCCATGCCCACGGTGTACAGGCGGAAGCCCGTGGGGTCCTCGACCATGAAGCTGCCCTCGGGCAGGTACTCGCGGATGCGGCGCAGCACGGGCGCCGGATCGAACGTCTCGATGTGCTCGCGGCGATAGCCGCCGTCGCGCTCGCCGTCCGGCCCGTCGTCGCGCTGCAGGATGAGCGCGCCGTTCGCGCAGACCACGTACTCGGGCTCGATGCCGAGCCGCTCGAGGATCGGGCGCGTGGTCTCCCAGGAGCGCCCGGTCGACAGGGTCACGAAGTGCCCCGCGTCGCGCGCGCGCTGCACGGCCCCGACGACCTTGAGGTCGAGCGTCTCGTCCTCGTGCAGCACGGTGCCGTCGACGTCGAGCGCGACGAACCAGGGCGACGTCATCCGCTCACCCCTACTTCGCAACCGGCTCGAGCACCTCGAGGCCGCCCACGTACGGGCGCAGCGCCTCGGGCACGACGACCGAGCCGTCGGCCTGCTGGTGGGTCTCGAGTATGGCGACGATCCAGCGCGTGGTCGCGAGCGTGCCGTTCAGCGTCGCGACCGGAGCCGTCCTGCCGCTCTCGGTGCGGTGGCGGATGTCGAGCCTGCGCGCTTGGTAGGTCGTGCAGTTCGAGGTCGAGGTGAGCTCGCGGTAGGCGCCCTGCGTGGGCACCCACGCCTCGACGTCGAACTTGCGCGCGGCGCTCGAGCCGAGGTCGCCGGCGGCGACGTCGATGACGCGGTAACTGAGGCCCAGGTCCTGCAGCATGCCCTCCTGCCAGGCGAGCAGCCGCTCGTGCTCGGCCTCGGCGTCGACCGGGTCGACGTAGGAGAACATCTCGAGCTTGTCGAACTGGTGCACGCGGATGATGCCGCGGGTGTCCTTGCCGTGCGAGCCGGCCTCGCGGCGGTAGCAGGTCGACCAGCCGGCGTACCGGAGCGGACCGGCGGACAGGTCGATGATCTCGTCGGCGTGGTAGCCGGCGAGCGCCACCTCGCTCGTGCCCGTGAGGTAGAGGTCGTCGGCCGGCAGGTGGTACACCTCCTCGGCGTGCGCGCCGAGGAAGCCGGTGCCCTGCATGATCTCCGGCCGCACGAGCGTCGGGGTGATGAGCGGCGTGAAGCCGGCGTCGATGGCCCGCGCGAGGCCCATGTTCATGATGCCGAGCTCGAGGCGCGCGCCGACGCCCTTCAGGAAGTGGAAGCGCGCGCCCGAGACCTTCGCACCGCGCGCCATGTCGATCGCGTCGAGCAGTTCGCCGATCTCGAGGTGGTCGCGCGGCTCGAAGTCGAACGTGGGCCGCTCCCCCACCTCGCGCAGCAGCACGAAGTCGTCCTCGCCGCCGGCGGGCACGCCGTCGACGACGACGTTGCCGATCGCGCCGATCGCGGCGGTGAACCGCTCGTCGGCCTCGCCCGACGAGGCGTTCGCCGCCTTCACCTGCGCCGCGAGCTCCTGCGCTTGGGCGACGAGCGCGGCCTTCTCCTCCTTGGGCGCCTTCGCGACGGTCTTGCCGAACGCGTTCTGCTCGGCTCGCAGCGACTCGAACGCGCTGATCGCCGCGCGGCGGGCGGCGTCGGCCTCGAGGGCCGCGTCGACGAGGTCGGGAGACTCGCCGCGCGCCTCCTGCGAGCGCTTGACGACATCTGGGCTCTCGCGGAGCAGCACGGGGTCGATCACGCGAGCCAGTCTAACGGCGGGGCGCCGGCGGG